>Ga0180007_10000595_pt1 | contig 57731 bp, 49 predicted proteins | sample MM_PC_MetaG_FD_121122 | JGI IMG/M metagenome (GOLD analysis project Ga0180007, IMG submission 121122) | Groundwater microbial communities from the Aspo Hard Rock Laboratory (HRL) deep subsurface site, Sweden - MM_PC_MetaG | ecosystem: Environmental > Aquatic > Deep subsurface > Groundwater...
CCGTACACAGCCTTTACGGCCCTATCAACGCCGGGCTGACCATGCAACCGGAAGGCATGACCGTGGAGCGCCTGGGCTTGGGGCACGCACCGCGCATCATCCTGGCTTTTCTGCTAAGCCTCGTGGCCCAGCCCGTGACCACGCTGTCGCTCTTGGGCCGCGCTTTGTGCTCTCCCGGCGGCGGGCTTGAAAAATACGGTGAGAACCTGCTGGCAGTACTTTGCGGCGTATGTCTGGCGCGCCGGTTCAAAGAACTTGGTGTGGAGCACGTGCACGCAGCCTGGGCCAACGGCTCGGCAACCGCAGCTTGGTGCGCAGCGGAACTCAATGGCCTGACCTTTAGCTTTTCATCCCGCGCGGGCGACGTGCATCCGCCGGACGGGTTGCTGGGCCACAAGCTCGCCAAGACATCCTTCGCCCTGTGCGAGTCCTCCTTCCTGTTGCCGCACCTGCGCAAGTACATTCCCCACACGCCGGACAAGGTTTGCCTGCTCTACGACGTGCTGACCCTGCCACCGGCTGCAGAGGCCCCGGTGCGCATGAATACTCCGGTTAAAATCTGCGCCGTCGGTCGATTCGTGAAGACTAAGGGTTTCCAGCATCTGGTGGAGGCGCTGTCCCTGGTGCGGGCGCGCGGGCTAGACGCTCGGCTGACCCTGGCGGGTGATGGTCCCTGGATGAAGCCCCTCAGCACGCTGGTGGACCGGCTGAACCTGCGTGAGTCCGTGCGTTTCACCGGGTTTCTGCCCCATAGTCAGGTGCCCACGCTGTTGCTGGAGTCAGACATGCTGGCCATGCCGAGCATCCGCAAACCCAACGGCGATTCCGACGGCCTGCCCACCGTCATTATAGAGGCGCTGCTGCACCGCGTACCCGTGGTCGCTACGTCCATCGCTGGCATTCCCGATCTGGTCATCGACGGCCAGACCGGGCTACTCACCTCGGAGGGCGACAGCGAGGCACTGGCCCAGGCCATCATGCGCTATGCGAATGACCGTGAGGGCGCCATCGCTATGGCAGCGCGCGGCCGCGAATTGGCCATGACCATGTTCGCGCCGAGGCGCTACGTTAAAACATTTTTCGAGCTGCTTGCAACGCACAGGCAGACCGCAGGGAAGCGCTAGCCATGTGCGGCATCGCGGGCTTCGTACTTGGCGAGGAGCACGGCACAGGCCTTCCCGCCAACGCCGAAGCGGCTCGGGCGCAGCTTACGGCCATGACTGACACCATGGCCACGCGCGGGCCGGACGGCCAGGGCCAGTGGATCGAAGGCCCTGTGGCCCTAGGCCACCGCAGGCTGTCCATCATCGACCTGGCAACCGGGGCCCAGCCTATGCAAACCGCGAGCGGCCGCGTGGTGGTGACCTTCAACGGCGAGATATACAACTTCCGCGAACTGCGCGCCGAGTTGGAGGCCAAAGGTTATCCCTTCGCCACCAACTCCGACACCGAGGTGATTTTAAACGGCTGGCTGGCCTGGGGTGAAGCCTGCCTGGATCGCTTCGAGGGCATGTTTGCTTTCGCCCTGTGGGACCGAGGTACGCGTACGCTTTTCGCCGCGCGCGACCGTTACGGCAAAAAACCTTTTTTCTACACCCTGCAGAACGGAACCCTAGCCTTCGCCTCGGAGCTCTGCGCCTTGCGTGTCCTGCCTTTTCTGCACTTCTCCACCACGCACGCGGCCCTGGCCCGCTTTCTCACCTACGAATACTGCCCCACGCCGGAGAGCATCTATAAGGAGGTGCTGAAACTTCCACCTGCGCACTTCCTCATCTTCAAGCACGGCGCAGTGCACACAGCATCCTACTGGACCCTACCCGTACCGAACGAGACTGCCCAGGCCTCGGAAGCGGAACTGTCCGAACGGTTGCTGGAGCTTTTGGACAAGGCCGTGGCCCGGCGCTTGGTGAGCGACGTGCCCCTGGGTGTATTTCTGAGCGGCGGGCTGGACTCATCCCTGGTGGCAGCGCTCATGGCCCGGCACTCGGACCGGGTCAAGACCTTCAGCATAGGCTTCACTGAGGGCAGCTACGACGAATCCAGTTATGCGCGACTGGTTGCGAAGCGCCTGGGTACAGACCACTACGAGCGCATCCTCTCCGCACGCGACTGCGGTGCGCTTTTGCCCGACATCGTGTCACGCTTCGACGAGCCCATGAGTGACCCATCCATCGTGCCGACGTACTTGCTCTCGGCCCTGACGCGGGAGCGGGTCACAGTGGCACTCAGTGGGGATGGCGGCGACGAGCTCTTCGCCGGCTATGAGACCTTTTACGCGCTGCGCCTGGCCGAGTGGTACAACCGGCTACCAGGTTTCTTGCGCACCGGCGTGGTCGAGCCCCTGGCCCGGCACCTGCCCATGTCTTCGGGCTATGTGAATCCTAGGCTTGCGGTGCAGACGTTCCTCGACGGTGCAGGTGCCACGCCCTGGCAGCGGGTGCAACGCTGGCAGACTCCCTTCCGGCCCGAGCTGCTACGCCAAGTCATGACCGATACACCGGGCCTGAACCTTTCGCCCGAGGTGGTTTTGTCCACCACACGGCGCATCTACGACGCTTACCCGGCGACCACGCTCCTGGGCAAATGCTTCGCCATGTATGCACGCCAGTTCCTGTTGGACTACATACTGGTGAAGGTGGACCGCTGTTCCATGATGCATTCCCTTGAGGTACGCGCGCCGCTGCTGGACCGCGACGTGGCAGAATTCGTTTGGCGGTTGCCGCTGGACATGAAGCTGCGGGGGATGACCGGTAAGTATTTACTGCGCAAGGCCGCGGCCGGGTTAGTGCCGGATGAGGTGCTGCGCAGGCCCAAGCGGGGCTTTCTCATCCCCGTGGCCGAGTGGCTGCGCAACGTACTGCGCCCGCTGATGGAGGACCTGCTGAGCGAAGCGGCGCTCAGGCGGCAGGGGATCTTCGAGCCCAAGGCCGTGGCGCGGCTCATGGATGAGCACCTTCGCGGCCAGGCGGACCACCGGCGGCCCCTATGGACGCTCCTAGTGCTACAGCTGTGGCTGCGCAAGAACACGCCGACCATAGTTTGAATGCACCTAGCAAGGGTGACGCTAGGCTCAACCGGGCAATAGACCCTTTTCACGGCACCAGTCGATGGTCTCGGCTGCGCCTTGCGCAAGCCCGCGCCTGGGCGTGAAGCCGATGGCGCTCTCCGTCCGAGTGCAGTCCAACAGCCAGCCGGGGGCTAAGGCCTCGCGGCATTTGTCAAAGGTCAGATGTGAGGTAGGCAGGCCCAGCATGTTTAGCAGGGTGTTGCTTAGGGCCACAATATATAGCGCCGGGGCAGGGGGGTGCAGCACGCGCACACGCCGTCCCAAGGCCGAGCCGAATACCTCGGCGTAGTCTTCCCATATGAGTTTTTGCGGCCCGGCGAAATGCAGCACACTCCCGCCTGGCTTCCTGCCCGCAATATTCGCCAGTACCAGGCACAGGCCGTCAACCAGATCGTCCACGTGCACAATGCTGAAGCGCTGCCCCGCAGGGCCGGAAGTGGGCAAGATCCCTTTGACCATACAACGGTAGAGCGGTACAAAGGCCGTGTCACCTGGGCCGTAAACCATGGCCGGACGCGCCACCACCACCGGACGATGGCCGGCCAGCTCCAGCACGGTGCGTTCGCCCAGCAGCTTGGAGAATCCGTACCGCGACATCGGCGCGGGCTGGTCCGTTTCCCGCAGGCCTGGCAGCTCGTTGCTGGGCCCGACCGCCGCTTGGCTCGAAACATATAGCAAGGCCGTGTGCTTCGGTGCATAGCGGTCCACCGCGTCGGCCACGGCCTGGGTGAGGACCTCGTTCACGCGCAGAAATCCCCGCGCAGTGAAGGCCTTAGTCTGCCCGGCCACATGGACCACAGCGTCGGCTCCGGCGACGGCTTGGCGCAGGAACTGCCCGTCGGACAGTTCGCCCTGGCGGCGTACCACTGCGGCAGAAAGCAGCGGAGCCTCGCGCCGCACCAGAGCTGTAACGATGTGATTGGCTGCCGCCAGGCGGTTGGCCAATCGCGTGCCAATGAACCCCGTGGCCCCGGTAATGACGATGTTCACGACGTCCGCCTACAGGTCCTGACGGTAAATGCGGTAGCGCTTATTCTGCCTGCCGCCGAAGTCCTTAAGCAGCAGGTTGATGGAGTCGTTGTCCTCCAGGGTCCAGCCCGCCTCAAGGTAGTGGTACTGCTGCTTCTTGTTCTGCAATTCCATCACGTAGTCCAGCAGCACGAGGGGCAGGCCCAACTGCCGGAACTCCGGCTTGATGCCGAAGAGTAGCGCGCGCGTGCCGCGTATTTCGTTCTTGTACAGCAGATATTTCACCACCCCGGTGAGGCCCAGAGAACCATCGAACCGTTTAAGCAGTGGATTCACGTCAGGCAGCACCAGGGATATGGCCACGGGCTCACCCTCAACGTTGATGAAGAAGGCCATGTCCTCGTCGAGGATGGGCATGAGGCTTTCGGCCATGAGGGACACTTCATCCGGACTCATGGGTGTGAAGCCCCAGTTCTGCCCCCAGGATTCCTCGTACAGTCGGCACATGAGCTCCACATCCGCGTGTAGGTCCTTCTTGCTGGCGTGGCGGATGGTTATCTCGCCCTTTTCGCGCAGGCGCCGAGCGGTATTGGTCAGAACATCCGGTGCATTGTGCCCGCTCAAAAACATAAATGTCAGAAGGTCCTTCTCCTTGACCTGCCCGCAGTCCTCTACCAAGAGCGGGTACCAGGGAGGATTGTAGGGCATCATGATGGTAGGAGGAGTGTCGAAACCCTCGACCAGCATGCCTATCTCATAATTCGTAGAAGGGTTGAACGGCCCGCGCATGCAAGCCAGACCTTTGGACAAGCACCATTGGCGCGCTGCGTCGAAAAGCGCCGTAGCGACCTCCTGGTCCTTCTCGCACTCGAAAAATCCCCAAGCCCCGGCAAGCTCGCCTTGGTACTCAATGAAGGCCATATCCATGATGGCCGCGATGCGGCCCACCACCGTGCCCCCACGGTCAGCCAGAAAGAGCTCGCGCTCGGCCTTGGCCCACACGGGGTGCCCGGCCGAAAGCAGGGTGCGTACTTCCTTGCGAAGCGGTGCAACCCAGTTGGGATCATTTTTCTGCACGCTCCAAGCCACATCGATGAACGCGGTCAGATCCGCATCGGTGCAAACGGTTCGCACGCGTAAATCACTCATTGCTCGACTCCATAATGCTCCGGCTTTAGCCCACCTGCAACGGCCACGGAAATCCAGCCGTTAGGCAGGCGTTCAGCAAGGGCTGGCAGGATCAAGGCTGGGGCGCGCACCTCACAGGCGAAGCCTTGGAGGGTTGGTTGAAATACGGCGGCGGTGAGCTCGATGGGCTCCACGCGGTTGAACCCGATGCCCAGTGCCTTGGCCGCGGCCTCCTTGAGGCTCCAGAGCAAGCTCAAAGCATCGGGGACTTCGGGACAAAAGGCAAGCGCGGCCCGGCGCTCCTCGGGGGTGAACACGCGGTCTTCGGGATAGGGTGGGACAAATTCAGCGGCGCTAGCCGCGTCCACACCAAGGCCCGGCGCGGCGGATACCGCCGCCCAAAGCTGCCCGGCGAGGCTGGTGTAAGAGACGCTAAAGCCAAGTGGTGTGCCGTCTACGGCTAGCAGCAGAGGCCGGCCCAGGCTCGAGCGGCCAAGCTTCAGACCCAGTGTAGCTGGGTCGGTTGAGGTCAAGCCCAACTCAGCCAAGCCCAGCCCGGCCAGGGCCGCCCGGTCAAAGGCAAGACTCCCAACTCGGCCGATCCAGATGTCACATCCAGCAAGGGTTCTAAACCGCGCCTTTTCCGCCAGCATCACGCGCGCCGTCCTATTTGCGGTCAATGAAACGCATGGCCAGTCCCTCGACGCACATGAGCGGTTCGCCGCCCGCGCTGAAGCCGCAAGCGTCCCACAACTGGTGTCCTAGATTGTCCTCGCGCAGGCTGGCCTCAAGGCGCAGGGGCTCGCCGTCGACGCAGCGCCGGGCCACGGCCAGCTTCCCGATGCCCACGGGCAATGGCTGCACGCGCTCAGCTCCGCCGCAAACTAGGCGCTGCATGAACACTAGCTGCATGAGCGCCTCCAGAAGGTAAGGTGAATATGCGAAGGGTGCGGAGGTGCCGGCCACGTCCTGAGAGATGCGGTAGGTCATAGTCGCGGCAATGCGCTCCGGCGTGGCGCCCAAGAGCTCGTCGATCATCCTGTAGCGCTCGGTCTGTCCGGTATTGGCCTCGTAGATAGCTAGCACCTCAGGTTTGGACAGCGCCACGCCTACGATCGGGGCGTTCGCGTCGAATCCCACAGGCGGGCTCAAGAGCGCGCGCGCGCCCGCCAGCACAACGCGTCCCTCGTAATTGGTAGTCCAGCGGCCTAGCTGGCGGCCCTTGGGCGAGATATCTTCACTCTCGAACCGAACCTCGGCCCGCAACTGCGGCCCGTTCGGATCGGCCAGACCAGCCTTGATGCGCACGTTGCGAGTCAGGCCTGGCGCGCAGGGCAGCATGTCAAGTAGGCGCAGGTTTTCCATACCCACGGGCACAAGATGAGGCGCTAGGGTCAGCGCCGCCTCGAAGAAAGTCTCCACCACCATGACGGCGGAGAAGATGGGCGCGGGCAGGGATTTGAACGGCCGGTGGTCCTGGAGCCAAAAGTCTCGTTTATGCGACACCTGGCGGGCGCACACTGCCGCCACGGGCGCCAGGGACGTCAAACGCGCGGCGTCGAGCATAGGCGCATGGGCCACACCGAGCACGCGTCCGGCATCGGCCTCGCTGACGGGTGCGGCCAGAGGGGCCACGGTGAGGGCGCCGAGCATTCGTCGGGCGAAGAGCACGTTAGGCGTGGCGGCGTCAAAGACCGAAAACTCCCGTGTGAAGAGCGCGGCCAACTCGTCGACCTCCACATAGGCCTGACCCATGCCTTTGCGGTCCATGAGTTTGCGAATCTCCGCGCCGGAGGCCATGCCAACGCCGCCCACGGGTGGCAGCCAGAATGTTTTAACCGCCACGCCCACGCGCGCAAGCCCGGCCAGATGCGAGGCCATGGCGCGGTTGCCACAGCAGTAGTTGGCCTGGCCAACGTTACCGTGCCAGGCCGCCACAGAGGAAAAGGCCATGACGTAGCGCAGGCCCGGGCCAGCGGCCGCAGTCAGATTACGCAGTCCGCCGAGCTTCACAGCCAAGACGTCCGCAAACTCGCTCTCGCTCATCATAGCCAGGAATTTATCGCGCAGAAAGCCCGCGCCATGGATCACGCCGTCGATGCAACCGTGGGCCTTGGTTACCTCGGCCAGCACCCGCGCCACTGTTTTGGCGTCGGTCACATCGCAGGGGCGGTATTCGGCCCGGGAACCCAGGCGCTGTAGACGCTCCATGGTCTCGCGCTCGATTTTACCCTCCGATCCGCGCCCCAGGAGCACCAGCCGCACGTCCAACGGCGCGAGGCATTCCAGCAGCCGGGCGGTGACGCCCTTGGCCCCGCCGGAGGCCACCACAACATCACCGGAGCGCACGGTCATGTCCCCTTCACCAGGCAATTGTCCAGGCAGTGGACCGGGGATAAACTGCGGCGTCAGCACCGCGCCGGCGCATACAAGGCGCTCCACCGGGCCCTGTTGGACCAAGGCGTCCAGCGTTGCCTGGGCCGGGTCCGCACCCTTGGCTACGCGCAGACACAGGCAGCGCACGGCCTTGTACTCCTGTGCCAGTGTGAGCAGCATGCCGAGCACGCCCTCGAAATACAGGCGTAGCGGCTCACCGTGATACGCATCCTCAACCAACACGACACAAAACTTGCGCTCCGGGCTAGTGACGAACTCCTTCAGCCGGGCGAAGGTCTGCGCCAAAAGCGCGTCCAGATTGGCGCTGCTCACCTGCCTGAACCCGGCCGTCAGAAGCAGTCCTGCGGGCTTCGCCTCCTTGTCCAGATGCCGGGCCACATCGGCCGTTGCGGACCTCATGCCCAAGCCCTCCGCCAGCGCGTCCGCCAGGGCCGAAACGCCATCCCCTGCGGGGCTTGCGGCTAGCAGGGTCTTGCCTTCAAGCCCTTCTGGTAAGGCGCAGGGGGACAGGGCGCAAGGCGCGTCCTCGGCGTGGTAACGCGCCACAGGCTGGAAGCCGCCCGTACCCGTCTCGACTTCGCCGCCCTTGACTTCCCCGCTCAGGGTTTCGCTGTTGACAACGTCGGTCACGGTCGCGCCGTTTACGACAAAGCCGGAGCTAGCTGCGGCCGAACGCTCGGAAATCCGCTCGGCCAACTCCCGCACGGTCTGCACGCCCACAAAGTCCTCAATGCGCAGCTCGATGCCGAAGGTCTGCTCAGCTTGCTCCATGATCACCGGAAGTCGGCTGGAGCGGATGGCCAGATCCTGACGGATGTCCATGCCCGGCTCGATCTCTTCGCGTTCGTAGCCTGTGGCTTCCATGATGATGCGGATGATGCCTTCAAGGTGGTCGGTGGTCTCATCGTGGCCGGCTGCACCGCCGGCATTGCCGCTTGCGGTGGCGACAGCGTTGGCGGGTCTGACGATGTCGGTCATTGTTTCGCCACGGGCAACACCGGGCGCGCCTGTTCCATTCACTAATGTGCGGGGAACAGTATCGTCAACGCGTCCGCTTATGCACGCGGCAAGCTGGCGCACGGTCTGCACGCCAACAAAGTCCTCAATGCGCAGTTCGATGCCGAAGGTCTGCTCAGCCTGCTCCATGATCACCGGAAGTCGGCTGGAACGGATGGCCAGATCTTGTCGGATGTCCATGTCTGGCTCAATCTCGTCACGCTCGTAGCCCGTGGCCTCCATGATGATGCGGATGACGCCTTCCAGGTGTTCAACACCCGCGCCGGCTGTGGCCGGACTCGGAGACGTTTGCCCCGAAGGTGCCTGTCCCGCTGTAACACCTGCAGGGGCGTCCGCTGGGCCTAGGTCAAGAACGCCCGGCTGCTCCGCCGGGGTCAGCGCACCGTAGGAATACAGCGCTGCGAGGCAGGAGCCGAACGCTGCGGCCTCGTCCTTCTTGGTCGCAGTGTGCAAGGTCTGTGCGGCCTCGCAGATGTCGGTCACCAGACCGGAGAGTACATCGCCGGGACCGACCTCGACAAACCGCCGGATGCCCAACTCACACCAAAGATAGTTGACGTTCTGCATCCAGTGCACCGGCGTTTCCAAGTGCGCCACCATGATCGTGCGGATGGCGGAAGGGTCGTCCGGAAAGGGGCCTTTGACCACGTTGGACATAATGGGGATGGTCGGGCTGTGGAATTCGACGCCGTCCAGGAAGGCTGAAAATTCGTCGCGAATGCCCCGCATCACCAACGAGTGGAAGGCCATGCTGACCCTGAGCAATGTGGCTCGATGGTTCTGAGCCTTCAGGCTCTCCACCAAGGAAGTCACGGCTCCGGCCTCGCCGCCAACCACCACCTGCCTCGGCCCGTTAAAATTGGTGATGGACAGGGTGGGGAACTTCGCCAGCTTCCACTCCAGAATATCCACCGGTAGAGCCACGGCGGCCATGGCGCTTGGAGTAGCCGCCGTGCGCGCAGCATTATCCATAAGTTCTGCACGCTTGTCCACCGTGCGGAAGGCGTCCTCTGGCGAGAGCACCCCGGCGGCACATAGGGCCGAGAATTCGCCCAGGCTGTGCCCGGCCACGGCCTGGGGCGCAAGGCCTAGGTCCATCAACTGACGTGAAACCGCGTACTCCAGAGCAAAGAGCGCGGGCTGCTGCCAGCGGGTTTCGCGCAGGGTGGCCTCGTCGGCCTCAAACAGCAATTGCCGCAGGTCATAGTCCGCGCAGGCGCACAGCCGCGCCAACGCCCGTTCGATGGCTGAGTGGCGGCGGGCCAATGCGCGGCCCATGCCCTGGTAGAAGAGCCCTTGGCCGGAGAAGATGAGAGCCAGGGGTGCGGCGGATTCAGCATCCTCGTCAATCGGTGTGGCGAATACACCCTTACGCGCTAGCCGAGTTAGGGCAGTGGGGCTCAAGCTATCGGCAACCTGCGCGGACAGCAAGGCCTTGGCCGAGTCCACAGAGCCGTTTATGCCAACGCGGTAGCCGCGCCCGTCGATTTCCGCCGTGTGGAACGAAGCGCCAAGGCCAGATGTCATACCTGCGGACGCGTCGCCAGCGGCAATGCAGCCTTGCGGCAGGTCGCAGGGGAGGTCGGGCTCATTGTCCGGGCCTTCCAGGTGGATTACCACGCAGGCACCGCCGAAGCCGAAGGCGTTGACCTGCATGCGCCGGGGGCGGCCCTGGGGCGCGGGCCAGGGCGCGGGCTCACGCAATACGCGGAAGCCGGCCTCCTCAAGCCCGATTGCCGGGTCGCTGTTCTCGTAATTCAGGGTGGGCGGGAACAGGCCGCGGCGCATGGCCCCGATGCCCCGGATCATGCTGGAGATGCCGGACGCGCCAAGGGTATGGCCGATCTGCGACTTGAACGAGGCGAGCACGGTCTGCCCGCCCTTGCCCGGAAACATAGTCTTGAGCGCACGCACCTCTTCGCGGTCGCCCTGCACCGTGCTGGTGCCGTGGCACTCCACCAGGTCCACTTCGCCCAGGCTATAGCCCGCGTCGTCCTTGGCGGCGCGCAGGGCCACCAGTTGCGACTGCGCCACGGACTCCACAATGCCTTGGTGGTTCGTGCATGCGCCCACGCCGGTGAGGAAGGCGTGGATGGGCGCGCCGTGCGCCCGGGCCACGGATTCGCGCTCGATGACCACCACCGCGCCGCCCTCGCCCAGGACGAAGCCGCCCCGGTCGCGGTCGAAGGGGCGGCTGTGCTGGCTGGCGGTCCAGCCCTTGACGCTCACTCCGGCCAGAGCCCGCAGGGCCGAAAACTCGCAGTAGTGCACCGGAGTCAAGAGCTCCTCGCCGCCACCCACCACCGCCGCATCGATGACGCCCGCCCGCACGAGCTGCACGGCGTTGTACAGGGCGATGAGGCTGGAGGCGCAGGCCGCGCCCACGGAATAGCTGGGCCCGCCGAAGCCGTACATGTTGCACACGTGCCCAGAGGCCGTGCAATTGAGCCGCCCGATGAGAGTGGTGTCGTCCACATGCATGCCCGACTCGCGCATGCCCTTGACGATGGCCGCCCGTTGCTCCGCGCTCAGCGCGGCGGAACGCCAGGCGATCTCGCCCAGGTCATCGGCGTGGACGTGGAAGACCACAGGCCGGATGGTGCTGGCGGCCTCGGCCGAGTTCTGGGAGGTGAGCACCGCCACCCGCGCCCCGGGCACGCGCGCGGCCAGGCCGGATTCCTCCACCGCGCGCCGGGCCAAAAGCAGCGTCAGCCGGGTGGAGTGCGACATGGTGCGGAAGTCCTGCGGGCTCACGCCCAGGTCCTTGCGCGTGCACTGTAGTCCCATGAACGCGCCAACGTCAGTATAGGAGAAGCCGGAGCCCACCTGATTCGGGCGGTGGTAGACCGCGTGGTTCCAGCGCTCCTTGGGCACGGTGCCTATGCCGGTCTTTCCAGAAAGGGAGGCCTCGATGATGCCCACGGTGTCGTTGCCGAGCGAATTGGCCATGGCCATACCAGTGACGGCGATGCGCTCCCGGCCACCTGTGCCAACGACCGCGCCTGAAGGTGAGCCCGCGAGTGCTGTGGACGTGGACGCAGGTGCGGCCACGGGGCGCGCGTCGGCGAGACTCGCATGGATCTGCTCCAGGGTGCGCACGCGGGCGACATTGCCCGCCACGGCCCCGCTCATGAACTGGCCCTCGGCCCGGCAGACCTCCACGGGCAGCGCCGCGCCGCCGGGAGTGCGCACACCCTTGGCGGCGATCAGAAGCGACCTCGTGCTCATGGCCTCCAGCTCGTGTCGAAAAACATCCTCGGCCTTGGTCCCGGCGGCCTTCTCGCGCTCCAGCGCACAGATGGCGCAGACCTTCGGCGTATCCAGCGCACGCACGCGCAGGCCCACGCTCTCGCCGGTGATGCGCGTGCACGCTGCCCCAGCGGCTAAAATCTCCTGCTGGTACAACGCGCTCAGCGCACCCGTCGCGACGATCTCCCGCGCGCTCAAGTACACAGTACCCATCTGCACGGCGTCGGCACCGAGCATGGCCGCGCGCAGAGTCCCCGCGCCGTTGCAGATGCCGCCCGCTAGCACCAGCCGCACGTCCTTCATGAGCTCTGGCTCGGTGCGGCGCAGCTCAAGCGCCGCCTGGGCCAGGGCCAAGCCGGTCTGCCGACCCACGTGGCCACCCGCCTCGCAGCCCTCAAGCACGATGAACCGGATGCCCGCCTTGGCCGCCATTCGCAAAAGGCCGATGTCTGCGGCGAGGTAGATGACCTCGTGCCCCTTGGCGCGCAAGCCTGCGGCGAAAACCGGCGAACCTGCGGCCACGACCACGAAGGGCGGCTTGTGCGCCTCCAGCCAGGCCAGCTGGCCATCGCGCCGGAGGTTCTCGTCCAGCACCAGCACGTTCATGGCATAGGGAAGATCGCCCATGACCGTGGCTGCGGGGGCGAAGTCGCGGTCCATCTGTTCCGGGGTGCGCATGCCCGTGGCCAGGGTGGGCAGCGCGCCCGCCGTAGCCACGGCTTTGGCGAAATCGAGCGAATCGCTGATCCAAGACATGGCACCCTGGATGAAGGGGAAGCGCACGCCGAGCTCACCGCTGGCCGGGCCTTCCAGAAATTTGCGAAAGGTTTGCGGGGCCTGGGTCCACAGGGCGAGGGTCTGCTCGGCGAAACGCTCCAGGGCCGGGCCGGTCTGCGCGCCGAAGCGCTCAACAAACCCAGCGGCAAAGGCCGCGTCCACGCCAAGATAGGTCAGCTCGGTGGCGGACAGGCTGCTTGCGGCCAGCCCGCGCGCCTGCGCCCGGACGGTCTGCGCGGCCTCGGCCTGCAGCACGCCCGCGCCGGTCACGGCGGTCAGTTTGCGCAGCTCGCGCACGGCCTGGGAATTGCCCTTGTCGAAAAAGCGCCACTGCAGGCCAGGCGCGGCGTCCACCACGGAGCCGGACTCCTGTTTAAGCCCGCGCAGGCGGTCCGCCACGGCCGGGTCGAGGCCCATGGCATCGGTGAGCCAGTGGGCGTGCTCCACGACGACGAAAGACGCGCCGGTGGCGAGCAGCGCCGCCGCGGCCTCCGGCGTGGCGATGCCGCCCCAAAGGCCCAAGGGCAGGGCCTGCGGCCCGAGGCGGCGCAGGGCATGATCCAGCAGCACGCCCGCCGTCTCCGTGCTGCCGAGACCGCCAGCCTCGGCACATTTGAGCACCAGGGCGTCCGGCGCGCCCGCCTCGCCCAGCAGGGAAAAGGCGAATTCCAGGTCGCCCGTGACCAGGGTCAGCTTGCCACGCGCGTCGCACCGGGCGAGCCCCGCGCGAAAGTCCCCGGCGCTCGGTGCGTCCAGGCCGGGATGATACTCCACAAACAGCGGCGCGTTTGCAACGACGGTGGGATCAAGAGCGAGAAAGGTCGCGGCGTCGAGCAGCAGGGCAGCGCCCTCGGCCGGGACGAAACCGGCGCCAGGCTTGGCATCGGACTCGGCCCGGCGGCCATCCACAAGGAGGCCTGCGGGCTGGTGGGAACAGGGAAGGACGTTTTGCGCCGCGACTGGAACAACGAAGATGACCGGATTCAGCATGGGATCGGTGCTCACTTGTTAGCTTGTAGTCCGCAGGCCGGGGGGAAGCATCCGACGTGCCGCACAAAATACACAAACGTCCGGGAAGGGAAAAGCCTCCCCCGAAATGCGCCGCAGCCTCGCTACGCCAGGCCTTCACAGCGCTGGCGGGCAAAATGGATGCGGCATATTTTCCCTTGTCCGTTTCCCCCTTCTGATGCACCACCCCGCGCAAATTGGCAAACCGCCAGGGGTGCTCGCCCCCAGCAACGACTCCCCGCGCCAGAATGATTCCACCACAGGTCCTTCCTTCGCCACCGTCGGCTATTGCGCATCAGAGCATTTAAAAACCGCAAGGGGGGTTTTCAACAAGATATACATATCGAGCCAGAAGGACCAGTTTTTGATATAGTAGGCGTCGAGCTCCACCCTCTCCGCATAGGTCAGGCGGCTGCGGCCGGAGACTTGCCACAGGCCGGTCATGCCCGGGCGCACCTTGGACACCATCTTGTAGCTCTCGCCGTACTTCTCGATCTCCGCCTGCACGATGGGCCGCGGCCCGATAAGGCTCATCTCACCCCGAATAACGTTGAACAGCTGTGGCAATTCATCCAGGCTGGTGTTGCGCAGGAAGCGGCCCACCGGCGTGATGCGAGGGTCCTTCGCCAGCTTGTGGCAGTTCTCCCATGCATTGAGCATCTCCGGGGACCTAGACAGCATGTCCTTGAGCACGGCGTCGGCGTTGGCCACCATGGTTCTGAACTTCCAGGCCTTGAACGGCTTGCCGCCGCGCCCCAGCCGCCCGTGGCGGAAGAACACCGGCCCGGGGGTGCTCAGGGTGATGATAAGCGCCAACAGGACAAACACTGGGAGCAGCACGACCAGCAGGAACAGGGCTAGCAGCACGTCCACACAGCGTTTCGCAGCCAAGCGCTTCGTGTCCAGCAGCCGCTGCATCACCTCAAGGCCAAGGTGCTGCCCCAGGTCCACGGGCTTGGCCCATTGGTTCCCGAAGTTCAGGCTCTCGTGCAGGATGATGGTTCTGGAGAAGCGGTTCTCGGCCTTGCGCAGCACCGTCCTTGCGCCGGAGCCCAAATGTGGATAGCCAAGGAAAATGAAGATGCTGTCCACACGCGGACATTTTTCAAAGAGAAAATCAGGCCCGTCGAGAATCGGAACGCCCTGCACAATCTCGCCGTCGAGCAAGTCGGAGCGGTGCCGCAACACCAGCACGGGACGGAGGCTAAAATGAAGCCGTTCGATCATCAGCCGAATAAAATGCACTTCCTTCTTCTCAAAGACGTAGAAGATCGTGCGGTATCCCCACCAACTGAACCGGGAAAAGAAGCTCTTGACGCAGAAATGCGTCGCCGGAAGCAGCACCATCAGCATCAGGCCAGCGAACAGAATCACCACGCGCGAGTGAACGAGGGGCAGACGCACCCAAAACGTCAGGGAGGAGAAAGCGCCGACGATCAGCACCGTGGCCAAGCTGCAGGCGCGCATCTCCTGCGCCGGCGTGATAAGTGCGTCATAGCCGCCGAAGCTGGCGAGCACCAGGGCGTAAAGCAGCACCACCGGCCACTGCGCCCAGTAGAACTCAAGGTCGAAGCTGCCGCCGGCCCAGTGACGCACATACACGCTCACAGCGAAGGTGGCTGCGACGATGAGAATGTCAAACAATACGAGTACGACCGCCATCAGCGAGGACGTCCGACCCGAGAACAGGTTTCTGTATATATCTGCGTGTCGGAGATCCATGGACTCTCACTTGCCCTGACGGCGGTCACTATACTAAATTAAGACTTTATCAGAAACACCATCTGGAATCAATCACAGTTCCGCACGGCCATGCCGCGCAGTCCCATGCCGAAAACCCGCGTTGAGCATGGAGCTACTGACCCTACCCCGGCGAAAATACGTAAAGGCTGCAAGCGGGCAAGCAAAAAGATTTTACCTCGTCCCCTGGCCAATCCTTCTTGTCATCCTTGATCTCCCCAACGTATTTCCAGCCATCGGGGAAAGTCCGCTCGCCCTGGCCGTTCGGCTTGTCGTCCTTGAACTCCCCGGCGAATTTCCCTCCACCGGAGAAAGTCTGCGTCCCCTGGCCGTTAACGCAGTCCCCAGAAACGCATCGACTCGTAATGGCACATCCGAAGCAGGCAAGGACGCAAATCAATAGTGAAACGCAGAAAGTTGGCGCATGGAACACCTCACTACGTAGGGCCATGCCTGACATGTGGTGAAGAATGCAATGACGCGGCATTGTGGCTCCCACCGGGTCATCGTGCCCGGACCGGACGACAAACCCATCGCCGCCGATCCGCTACCGCCCACAGGTGATGAACTTGCCGCTGCCATCCGCACCGATCGCAACGCCAGGCTTTCGGCCAGCGACTGGACGCAGCTACCAGACGCGCAGCTGACCGCCGAGGCCAAGGCGGCCTGGGCCGCCTACCGCCAGGCGCTGCGGGACATCACAGAGCAGGCGGGCTTTCCGCAGGTGGTGGGATGGCCGGAACAGCGGGGGGGCTAACTAACGCTTGAGGGCGTTGCACAGGTCCGGGATGGACCGGGAGATGGTCAGGCAAGAGCCTTCGATCATGGCATTGGCTATGGAATGCGGGGTGTCTCCGCTTTGGCGGGAATCCGTACGGAGAGCGTGAATAGGTTTGCCCTTGGCGTAAGCGTAGCCGACTTCCCAGGCCGTGCCGTCATCCACCTGAGCGCCGTCAATCCAGGCCACAACGTGGCTGCATTTGTCCAGGGCGTCCTTGCAGCGCTCCATGATGCGGCGCGGCGCGATTGGACCCCAATCGGAAATTTGACCATCTTTGAAAAGATCAAAGGGCCAGCACACCTCATTCCCCTGTTCGAGCAGCGTGGCCTTGAGGCTGCGCAGCCAAGCTTGTTCAGCGCCGGTAAAGAGCGGTCCAGCAAGGTAGATCATGCACGGTTCCTTTTGAGAGCAAGGACTTTTTCAGGCGGTGCGGCCATTTGAGCCGCCCCGCGCCTAAGTGAGTCGAGAGGCGGGGGAGGGTCATGAGGCCCCCCCCACTAGCCGGATACAGGCCCTATCCGACCACGGCCCAAGCCGCTCTCTGGCCCTAATCAGGGGTGACGGAGAAGTAGCAGGCAAAGGCGCAATCGTAAAGGATCAGGGTGCAGAAGGAGATCAGGTGCGGCAACTGTAACCGGCTTCTGGCCAGGGGCGAGGACTACGTGCTCCAGGCGGCCCTGGCCAGCGTACCGCACATCGACGTTGGCCCCGGCCCGCTCTACCTGGACGGAGTGGCCTGCTGCCGGAGCTGCCAGTATTGACCCTACCCCGCCGAGTATACCACCCGTAAGTTTGGACTCTGGGCAGTCAGGTTTTCCTCATTTATGGCTCTTCTGTATTCCTTTGGGGCTAACCCGCCAAGTGCGCTGTGTGGCCGGGCCGTGTTGTAGTCCTGCCGCCAGGCCTCAATGATGGCCCTGGCCTAGGACATAGACCGCAACCATAAATGTCCGGCTAAGAGCCATTGGTCTCCGCATGAGCGTATCTTTTGCGAATGAGTGCCGTTCTATGGACATATTTGACAGGCTTCAAAAAGAAAAATGCACAAAAACTCCCATGGATTCGCCCAACCCAGCATGCGTCTCAATCTTACGCAGACATTATGATGACGAAGCGGTAAACTCTTTGGTTTGGCAGCACTTCCGCCGACCATCGTTGCGGCTCCGGCGTTCAGATATCTCTGAGTGGGGCACGACACCTTTTCAACAAATAACCAAGACCGCCAAACCTCAATTGGATCTCGCGTGGCGGAAGCCCACGATGAAATTCCCGGAGCCGGGAGCGGCATCGTTACGGCTGGTTGTGCGCACGAACCGCTGCCCACCGCGCCAAGCGCCGCCACGGGTTACCCTGGCTGACTTCTCGTTGGTCGCATACACAGGGTTGTCTCTTTGATGGGACGAATAAGCACTCCCGCTGTAAACATCCTCGCACCATTCCCAGACATTGCCGGACATGTCATACAGTCCAATACCGTTCGGTGCCTTGGTGCCAACCGCATGCGTGCCGTTGCCGCTGTTGCCATCATACCAAGCCACCCTGTCAACATCGTTTCCGCCTGCATAGTTTTCTAGATTCCCGCCGCTACGCGCCGCGTATTCCCACTCCGCCTCGGTCGGCAGGCGGAACTTCGCAGAGTTCAGGGCGTTCAACTTGGAAATGAATATCTTCGCATCGTTCCAAGACACCGACTCCACAGGATAGTTGTCGCCCTTCTTGAGGCGGGAAGGGTTGTTGCCCATGACCTTCTTCCATTGCCCTTGTGTTACCTCAAACTTGCCCAACCAGAACCCGTTCACGCGTACCGTGTGGACCGCTTCTCCTCATCATAGCACTCGCTCGCCCAGGAACCGCACCCCATCTCAAACAAGCCACCTGGCAACCATACGAACTCCATTCCTGTCACTGAATCGCGCCAGACGTCGCCCTTTTTCGACTCTGCGCTCGCAGGGGCGGAGCAGAGCAACACAAGCACGACGACCCAGAATGTCAGCATCCGTTGCATACACCCTCCCATGATATTGGCTCTGCGTATTTGCGCAATCAGTACATGATCGAGGGTTGTTTGCGCAAGTGGCTGAGCAGCCTTGCGGACGCTCACATTTCACAATACAAGGGAAGAGGCTGCCCCAGCGCGGGGGGAATCATTGCCCCCCGTTCTCTCCCTAGCGGAACGTTTCAAACCAGCCCCCCACCTCAACGCAACATGCTAAACTAATTCAGCTTTTCTTGAAGATCTTGCGCCGCGGATTTTCCCTGTGGCAAAGTTGTTCCTTTCGCCAATACGCAGGACGTTCTTTGCCTATCTCCTTGTGTAATTTCCTGATGGCTACGACAGGGCGAATGTCCAGCGGCGGAACTCACGCGGCGCTTCTCTCATCTTCTTCGACCAGGGCCGAATTCTCTTCCTGGCCTAGTCGCCACTCCGCCCGGTCGACGAATATACGCGCGATGTCCAGCTTGTCTGAAGGGGCCGAAGGGCCCTGCTCGACGATCCTCCACTGCCTGCCATTGCTCCACAGCTAGCCCTTCGTTCGCCCCTTGTAGTGCCGAATATACAGCAAGAGAATCACCGGGCCCTCCCCGTGCATAGCGAGTAACCGTAACGCCCTGCGGCACAGCGAATGGGCCACCCCCGGAGCCGACCGAATGACATCACACGACTCCATGTTCACTACAACAACGTGCGACCCACAAATGGTTGCATTAATGCATTAACTCTCAGTAATAACTAATATAAAAATATCACCACTGGTATTGACTTTGCATATTAATATGATATAATTTTTGAACGATTTGCCGAAATCGCGCCGGAGGCAAAGAAGGACGCAGCAGCATTCATCGCGAGCCTGCCCACGATACGCAAGTGGGCAAAGACGAACCGGGCATTCATACAATGGTTGCAGGCCTGGGCCAGGCGCGAGGGCGTAGACGCTGAAACTCTCATGAGTCTCATGTTTCTGAACGCCTTGGACGTGATCGACAGTACACGGACTTTCCGCAAACACCTCGACCTCGCCGAGGAGGTTCTGCCCTAGGCTAAAACTGTCCAAAACGAAGCCCCCGAGGCTGGCTCCGGCAAGCGATGATGGCAACAATAGACAGGCTGAAAAGCAAGTGGATCACAAGCCGCGGCGAGTTTCAGCTCGCTTCGGAGAAGAACTGCACAAGCTCTGGCATCGAAACAATCAACATACAAGGATACGACATGAACCCCCTCTCAACAATGTCCACCGAAGAACTCACAAATTTGCAAGCGCAGATAGCCGAAGAGATTGAACAGCGCACGAACACGAGCCGCCCACAGCGCATCGCGGTTCCCTTCGGAAGCTACAACGCGAGACGTTACAGCAAGCCTTGGCTCGCTAAGGTCGTCTCGTGGACCGTCGGACACCGCCCGGAACTTCTCTTCGGCAGCTACATCGGCACTGACGAGGGCGGCGAAGCGGAGATCATGGCACGCCCCGGCGATATCGTGCGCTTCGGGCAAAAGGATAACCGCAGGAACGCCTCTGAGAACGACTGGGGCGTTGTGCAGGACGACGGAACCATCCGAAAAATCACCCAGGTAGAAGCTCGTGCTCTCTTTGATGCCTAGCATCTCATCAGCCGCCCCGAGGTTCATGCTTCGTGGCGGCGAGAGGAGGCGCTAGCGTGGTCACCAGTGCCAACAACCTCTAACGACAAGGGCAAGACAATGGAATGGACTGAAATGGTTCGGCTCGGAAAGACGTATATCAGCAAGAACATGTATCAGACGCACTGGCGCCTCCACGATCGTGAGTCTAACACGCCCCTCAAGGAGTTCGACTTCGCACAGCCCACAAGCATTGACGACGCCTGGGACGCCATCGACAAGCAGGCACAGGAAGAGGCGGGAGCGGAATGGGTCGGCATCAACTTCAGGACCTTCTCCCGCATCACCACCAGGACCGTGGCCATGCGCGAGAACTGCCGTTGCGTCTACGAGCCTTTCACCGACCGGCCCAAGTTGTCGCTCGTGAGGGGATGGGTCTGCGTGCACGGTGCCACTAGCATCGACGATGGCATCCGCATCGGTCGCGAGTTCTTCGCTGAACTGGAAAAGGAGGCCTATGCATGATCGATATCCTGAAGCGGTTCTTGTTTACGGACGGCATCTCCGACACGAGCCACGACGCGTTCTGCCAGACGACCCGCAGAGCATCCGCGACAACTTCGTGAGCAACGAATGACGAAACATATTCTCACTGACCAACTCCCCGTTCGTGAAGGCCTGGCGGACTACGAGACGGCCTTGATCGCCTTAAGTCGCCCTGGCTGTGGGACCGCTCGACAAGAACACGTACGACGCCGTGCAGTGCATGCAGGTAGGCCTCCACGACGTTCTCTTCGAATATGAGGGCTTCAACCCCTCGCTTGACTCCGCCGAGGACCAAGTCGTGCGCATCAAGCAACTCGAAGGCGACATCTTGACTGCGGCTCTTGAGCACATGATGTTCAACTACATCCTGTCAGTACTGTTCTAGCATCAACACGACAAGGAGCATGCACATGAAGATCACCAACAAGCAGATCGACGCCCTCATCGCCGAGAACGTCCGGAGCAAGCGCCTGCTCAACCCCGGCAAGTGGGAAATTTTCACGGCGCCGCTCAACGACCCGTTCGAGGCTCCAGAGGGCGGACCGGAGTTGGATATCTTCGGAAAGCGCGTCAAAGACTAAGACGACTAGCATAGTCCCTTGCATGTTTCACGAGCGCGGCCCTGGTTCGTGGGACACATCAGGCGATTGTGCCTCTACATACAAACCAAGGAGATACTACATGTTTTTCCCACATAATGCGAAAGCAGCGTTGAAGATTTACGAACTGCACAAGATGCTCCCGGAGACGTACCCCGAGTTTTACCGGGTATTTATGACCCTCGGGGCATCTCCAGGCCAAGCTCTGGACTTCACTGACGTTCAGGATCGGACTGCCACAGCGGCTACCACGGCCGCCCGCATCCTCTACCAGATGAGCGACTACGGCATAGTCTCTGTCGAGATGTCGCCTCGTGACCGACGAAGGAAACGCGCTTCGATGACGCAGAAGGGCAAGCGCTTGTTAGGAGAAATCATGCGTCAGTTTCTCGAAACCGCCATCGAAACTTCGAGGGTATATCACAATGGCAATACGCAGGCACAAGGACCGCTGGTTGATTGATGTTTCGGTCGACGGCAAACGCAAGACATCAGTGCTGCCGTTCGAGACGGCGCCGGAAGACTTGGAACTTGTCGAGACCCGCCTGAAGCTTGAACTGATGGAAGAGCGGGCGTCAGCGATGCGTCAGTCAGCTGACGAAAAATCGAACAAGGGCTGGAACCTCGAGCAAGCTTACAGGCACTGCCTGCGAGTGCGTCCAAAGTGGAAGTCCGACGAACAACGCAAAAACGTGGAGAAGCAGTGGCGCGTCGTCTCTGCTTACATCCCCGGCACGACCTTGCTCGCCGAGATTGACACAGATCGGCTGGACGAGTTCGTGCAAGAAGCTGAAGAAGAACGGCACGTCTGCGGAGCGACAATCAACAGATACTTGTCGTTCATCTCGGCCATCCTCACCGAAGCCGGGCGCCGTGGAAAGCTCAAGGCCATGCCGTTTCTCCCTAAACAAGAGGAAGGCCTCGGACGTATCCGCTGGCTGAACGACTCCGAAGAGGAACTCCTGCTCGCCAACGCGTTGCGCATGGAATACAAGGACATCGCCGAGGCAATCTGCGTATTCATCGACACGGGGATGCGGATGGGCGAACTGTGGCAAATCGAAGCGCACCAAATCGACTTCGACCGCGGCGTGCTGACCATCGAAGCAGACCAGACGAAGACGAAACGCATCAGAGTGCTGCCGATTACTGACCGCATGGCCGCCATCCTGCGGCCCCGATGCACCTCGCCGTCAGCCTTTGTCTTCCCCAACTTCTCGTCCGAAGGCTTCTACCGCAAGTTCGTCAAGATTGCGAAGACCGCTGCACTCGAAAAGGTCATTCCTTACACCCTGCGGCACACCTGCTGCTCACGCCTGGTCCAGCGCGGGGTCCCCTTGGTGCACGTCGCGGAACACATGGGCCACAGCAACCTGCAGACCACGAGGCGCTATGCCCATCTGGCGCCGCAGGACAAGGACACCCTGCGCGCGGTCATCCAGGGTGCCGAATGGGGTCAGGCCAGAGCGCAGGGGATTATTCCGCAGTAGTCCCCTGCACGAATTTCGGTTGCACCGGGGTTGCGGAAAGTGTAGCAAATGGGCTCGCCGGGGTGGTGGAATGGTCTACACATGAGACTTAAAATCTCACGGCCTTTCAAGGCCTTGCGGGTTCAAATCCCGCCCCCGGCACCACTTTCCCATGGGACTTAAAATCCCTCAATCTTCGGATTATGCGGGTTCGAGCCCCGCCCTGGGCACCAAGGAAGCCTTTCCAGCGCATGCGCCCGGAGGGCTTTTGTTGCGTTCTTCGGCACGACGCTGCATGCCCTATCTCAGCCGAGCACGCAATGGAGTTGCCCCGCCCTGCGCGGCACGGCAAAAGGCTCAGGTCAACGCATATTCCTTCAACAGGGCATACAGCCGCGCGCGGGACAATCCGGACATGGCGCAGGCCTTCGGGATATCGCCGCCACACGCGGCCAGCAGTTCCCGCAAATAGCGCGACTCCACCTCGGCCACGGCCTGAAGCCGGACCTGGCGTAATGGCTGCAGGGGCTGGCCAACCCGCAGACCTTCTTCCACACGAGGTGGCTCCCGGGCAGGGAGGGCGGACCGCGCCAGGTTGACACGAATGTTCGTGGGCAGGTGGGCGGCCACGAGCACCGGGTCGTTCATGGCCGCAGCCAGGGAATGCTCCACGGCATGGATGAGCTCTCGCACGTTGCCCGGCCAGCCGTAGGTCTCCAGGGCGTCCAGGTAATCGGGCGAGACACGCTTGGCCGCAAGCCCTTGCTGGCGGCATTGCCGGGCCACGAAATGGCGGCACAGCCGGGCAATGTCGCCGCCCCGCTCCTTGAGCCTTGGCAGGTCTATGGTCATGGTCCGGATGCGGAAGAGCAGATCCTGGCGGAAGGTCCCGGCGTCGGCCAGGGCTTCAAGGTTGCGATTGGTGGCCACCAGCAGACGGAAGTCGCTCTGCAGCTCCTTGAGCCCACCCACCGGCCGGTAGCGGCCATCCTGGAGCACGCGCAGGAAGGCCTTCTGCACAGTCATGGGCAGCTCCCCGATCTCGTCCAGAAACAGCGTCCCCCGGTGGGCCTGGTGGACCATGCCCTCAAAGCGACGGTCGGCCCCGGTGAAGGCGCCGCGCTCGTAGCCGAACAGCTCGCTCTCCACGAGCTTTTCCGGCAGGGCCGCGCAGTCCACCACCACGAAGGGGTTGTCGGCCCGGGCGCTGTTGTCGTGAATGGCCCGGGCGAAGAGCTCCTTGCCCGTGCCGGTCTCGCCGGTGATGAGCACGCTGGCCTCCGTGGCCGCGGCTTGGGCCACGAGATCCATGCAGGCGTGCAGGGCCCGGCTCTCGCCTATGATGCCGCTGCGTTTGAGCCCCAGCGGCAGGACCTTCTGCTTGCCCCGGTGGTGCTCCATGGCGCGCTGGATGGGCAGGCGGATGGTGTTCAGGGTCGGCGGCTTGGCGATGTAGCTCCAGGCTCCGCTGCGGATGGCCAGTTCCGCGCCGTCCGGGTCGCCCGCACCGGTGAGTATGATGACCTCCGGCGCCGAGGGGCATTCCTGGAACCCCGGCAGGCTGTCGAGCCCGCTGCCGTCAGGCATGCGCACGTCCAGCACGACCACGTCGAAGTCTCCGGCGCGGGCCTTGCGCAGGCCGTCTTTCAGGGTTCCGGCCGTGTTCGCCTCATAGCCCATCTGCTGCACGGCAAGGGCAAGGGCCTCGCAGAGCATGGGGTCGTCGTCCACGATAAGCACGCGCGACATGGCTCAGACCTCCTGTGCGGCAGAGCCTCTGCGTTTGCCGGGAATCAGCTTGCGCAGCAAGGCGGCCAGTTCGTCCATGCGGAAAGGCTTGGCGAGAAATTCCAGTGCGCCGATGCGCCACGCCTTCTCCCTGTTGACCAGGTCGCTGTGCCCCGTGGTCAGGATCACCGGCAGGTGGGGATCAATCTTGAGCAGTTCCCGGACCAGATCCGGACCGGCCAGGCCAGGCATGGTCGTGTCGCTCAGCACCACGTCAATCATCCCCGGACTCGCGCGAAACAACTCCAGCGCTTCCTCGCCGCGCAGGCAGGTGCTGACCTCGTAGCCATAGGCGTTGAGACCCATGACGCAGGCGGCCAGGATGTCCGGCTCGTCATCCACCACGAGCACATGCCCGGTGCCCCTGAAATCCATGCGGGGCTCCAGGGCTTGGGCCTGCTGATCCACGGGCGGAAGGTCCGAGCGCGGCAGCAGGATTTCAAAACAGGTCCCCTGCCCTTCACCGCTGCGCACCTGGATGGTCCCGCGCAGCCGTGTGACGATGTTCATGACCACGGCTAGGCCGAGCCCAGTGCCCGAGCCGTCTGCCTTGGTGGTGAAAAAGGGATCGAAGATGCGCTCCATGTGCTCCGGGATGATGCCGTGTCCGCTGTCCTGCACGCTGAAGAGCACATAGCTCCCCGGCTGCGCATCGGGAAACACGGCATCGCCCCTTGCGCCCACACCGCGTTCCTGAACGCGCAGATCAAGCGTTCCGCCGGAGCCGCGCATGGCCCACGCTGCGTTGGTGCAGAGGTTCATGAGCAGTTGATGCACCTGGGCGGGGTCGGCCAGGACCACGTCGCGCTGCGTTTCCGTGGCCAGGGAGATGTCGATGGTGCTGGGCAGGCTGGGCCGCAAGAGAGTCAGACACTCCAGGATGATGTCCGAGAGGCGCAGAGGGACTGGCTGCTCGGACTCGTGTCTCCGGCTCAGGCTCAAGATCTGGCGCACCAGGGCCTCGGCGCGCTTGGCGGACTTGAGGATGCTTTTGAGGGAACCGCGCAGGGGGTCGTCCTGGGCAAGCTGGGAGAGGCCGAGGTCCGCCATGAGCACGATGGGCGAGAGAATGTTGTTGAAGTCGTGGGCTATGCCGCCAGCCAGGGTGCCCAGGGCCTCCATCTTCTGCGCCTGGCGGAGCTGCCGCTCCAGAGCCTCCATGGCGGCCATGTCGCGCCAGACACTGACGTAACCCAGGATGCAGCCGCCCTTGCCGCGGATGGGCGAGACCGTCTTGTGGCAGCAGATGACGCTGCCGTCCTTGCAGGTGTTGCAGGTCTTGCCGGTCCATGCGTCGCCGCTGGCCAGGGTCTCCAGTATCTGGTTCAGGCAGGCCTGCTGCTCCAGTCCCTGATAGAACGTCGCCACGGGCCTGCCGCGCACCTCGTGCAGCGGGTAGCCGGTCATGGCCTCGAAGGCCTGGTTGATGTAGGCCACGCGCATCATCTCGTCATACAGAATCACGGGGTCGGCGGTCTGCTCCAGAGCCGAGGCCAGGCGGGTGCGCTCCCGCTCCGCCGCCTTCTGCGCGGTGATGTCCCGGCAGAACACCGCCACCCGGTCCACAGCCCCGCCCTCCGTGGACACGGGATGCACGCGCACCTCAAGAGCGCGGCCAGGGAAAAACGACTCCTCGAAGCACGAGGGCTGGCCTGATTCCACTGCATGTTGCACGGCCTTGGCCCACGTTCTGACCACAACGGAAGGAAAGAAGTCGTAGAGGCGTTCGTCGACCAGACGCTCCGGCGGCAGGCGAAAGAGCCCGGCCATGGAGACATTGGCCACGAGCACCGTGCTGTCCAGGCGCATCAGCAAGGCATGCTCCGGGCAGGCGTCCAGCAAGACGCCGACCATGTCGGCCTCGCATCGCCTTGCCTCCAGAGAGCCAGTCGCTTTACGGTGCATAGTCCGCATGCATCCCGCCTCATTTGCAAGTCATTCGATTGCACATCGAGTTTACAGCCACTATTTCCAATCTTACTGTGCAAGATTATGTCTCGTGTCGCAATACTTTAATGCAGAGCAGCAAAGCCATACCTCACGCATAGCAATTACACATTATATTAATATTACAAATTAAATGCGCAATGCTGAGTTGCGGCACAATTTTTGAGTAAGACGCGGCAAGATGATCCTTCGCGTACATCCTGACGCGGAGGAGGCAACCGCCCTCCACAAGGAGCGGCAACAGACCCGGGGAGGCCGCCATGCCCAGCAGGATCGGAGTGTACGTCTGCCACTGCGGCACCAACATTGCCGGACGCGTGGACTCGGAAGGCGTGGCCCGCCATGCCAGCGGGCTGAAGAACGTGGCCGTGGCCAGGGACTACAAGTTCATGTGCTCCGACCCCGGCCAGGACATGATCATCAAGGACATCCGCGAGATGGGCCTGACCCGCGTGGTGGTGGCGTCCTGCTCGCCCCGGCTGCACGAGAAGACCTTTCAGAAGGCCTGCCAACGCGGCGGCCTGAACCCCTTCCTGTTCCAGATGACCTGCATCCGCGAGCACTGCTCCTGGGTCGTGGCCGACCCGGCCGAGGCCACGGCCAAGGCCAAGACCCTGGTGGCCGCAGCGGTTTCGCGCGTGAATGAGCACGAGGAGCTCTACTCGCGCGTGGAGGCCGTGCACCCGGACGTGCTGGTGGTGGGCGGCGGCATCGCAGGCATCCAGGCGGCGCTCGACATCGCCCGGTCCGGGCACAAGGTGCACATGGTGGAGCGCGGGCCGTCCATCGGCGGGCACATGACCCAGTTCGACAAGACCTTCCCTACGCTGGACTGCGCCGCCTGCATCTCCACCCCGAAGATGGTGGCCGTGGCCCAGGAGCCCAACATCAACCTCATGACCATGAGCGAGGTGGTGGAGGTCAAGGGCTATGTGGGCAACTACACGGCGCGCATCCGCACCAAGCCGCGCTACATCAACCAGGACCGCTGCACGGGCTGCGGCCTGTGCATGGAGAAGTGCCCCAAGAGCGTGCCCAGCGAGTTCGAGGAGGGCCTGGGCAAGCGCAAGGCCGTGCACCGCAACTCGCCCCAGAGCGTGCCCAACACGCCGGTCATCGACCCGGCCAGCTGCATCTACCTGGTCAAGGGCAAGTGCGGGGCCTGTAAGCAGAACTGCCCGTCGGATGCCATCGACTTCGAGCAGCAGGAGAGCTTCCTGGACGTGCAGGTGGGGACCATCGTTCTGGCCACCGGCTTTGACATCCTCGACCCCACGCCTCTGTCGCAATACGGCTTCGGTCGATATCCGGAGGTCTACACGGGCCTGCAGTTCGAGCGCCTGAACAACGCCGTGGGCCCCACCGGCGGCAAGATCCGCATGAAGAACGGAGAGGCCCCGGAGAGCGTGGCCATCATCCACTGCGTGGGCAGCCGCGACAAGAACCAGCACGAATACTGCTCGCGAGTGTGCTGCATGTACGCGCTGAAGTACGACCACCTGATCAAGGACAAGGTGGGCCACCACGCGCGGGTCTATAATTTCTACATCGACATGCGCTGCTTCGGAAAGGGCTACGAGGAGTTCTACCGTCGAGTCCAGGAGGAGGGCGTCACCTTCATCCGGGGCCGCCCGGCGGAGGTCACGGACCAGGCTCGCAGCGAGGATGAGCAAGGCAAGCTCGTCGTCGTGGCCGAGGACACCCTGCTCGGACGCCCAGTGCGCGTGGCCGTGGACATGGTGGTGCTCTGCACGGCCATGCAGGCCCGCAAGGACGCCTCCGAGGTGGCGAGGGTCTTCGGCGTCAGCTGCGGCCAGGACGGCTTCTTCCTGGAGGAGCACCCCAAGCTCGGGCCGGTGTCCACGGCCACCGACGGCATCTTCCTGGCCGGAACCTGCCAGGGCCCCAAGGACATCCCCGACGCCGTGGCCCACGCCTCGGGCGGGGCGGGCCAGGCCCTCAGCCTGGCCGCGCGGGGCGAGGTCAGCATCTCGCCCACGGTGTCCTGGATCAACCCGGACATCTGCATCGGCTGCAAGATGTGCGTCGGCCTGTGCGCCTACTCGGCCATCGAGTTCGACGAACGCCGCCGCGTCTGCGTCATCAACGAGGCCATGTGCAAGGGCTGCGGCAGCTGCGCCGGGCATTGCCCCAGCGGCGCGGCCCAGATCCGCCACTTCAATGAGAAGCAGGTCTTTGCCGAGCTGGAAGGACTGACCCAGCGCATAGTGCCGGTCCGGCAGCCAGCCGCAGCGGACCTCACCTGATAAATATTGCCGAGGGAGGAGCACATGCAAGAACTCATCGTCACCCCAGAAGCACAGGGCGAGCCCATGCCCGGCGCGGCCTTCGAGCCCGCCATCGTGGCCTTTGTCTGCAACTGGTGCACCTACACGGCTGCGGACCTGGCCGGAACCTCGCGCATGGTCCAGTCGCCCAACGTCCGGCTGGTGCGCATGATGTGCACCGGCATGGTGGACCCCAAGTACATCATCAAGGCGCTACTCGGCGGGGCCGACGCGGTGCTGATCTCGGGCTGCCACCCGGGCGACTGCCACTACATCAACGGCAACTACAAGGCCCGGCGGCGCGTGAAGCTGCTCATGGAGATCTTGCCGCGCTTCGGCATCGACAGCCGCCGGATCAAGCTGACCTGGGTGGGCGCAAGCGAAGGCAACGAGTTTGCCGCCACGGTGAACAGCTTCGCGGCGGAGATCAAGGAGCTGGGACCCATCGACACCCGGCGCTTGCCGCTCCTTTGAACCTTAGTATTTGCGGAGGCACGTCATGGGAAGCATCGCACGAATCGAGGTCAAGGACGCAAACCCGGTAGCCGCGCTCCAGGGCTTCTGCGCCCGGCTGCTGGCGGACGGCGAAATCTCCGCCGTGCTCGCGCCCCGGCGTCTGCCCGGCAATGGCGGCACCATGCCCGCCCTGGTGGCCGACCCGGCGGAATTGCGCGACGTGGACCCCCTGGCCCCGTCCTTCCGCCTGAACGCGGCACGCATGCTCACCCGGCTGACCCGGGGCACGGACGAGGGCGGCCTGGTGGCCGCGCTGCTCCGGCCCTGCGAGGTCCGGGCCTTCATCGAATTGTGCAAGCTCAACCAGGGCAGCCTGGAGAACACGCTGCTCGTGAGCATGGACTGCCCCGGCGCCTTCACCAACGTCGACTCCGCCAGATTTTCCGGCAACCGGGGTGACCTGGACGCCCTGCTCGGGTTCCTGCGCGCGGACGGGCGCGGCGCCTTCGACGGCGTTGAGGTCGCCCGGGCCTGCCGCACCTGCGAGCACGCAACCGGTGCCGAGGCGGACCTGACCATCGGCCTGTTCGGCCAGGATGTGGAGAACGGCCTGCTGCTCATGGCCAATACCCCCAGGGGCGAGGGCTTCATAACCCGCCTGGGCCTGCCCGAAGCCTCGGACGACGGCTCACGCGGCAGTGCCCTGGAGGCTCTGCTCGCCGAGCGCAGGGCCACGCAGGAGAAGCTGTTCGCCGAGACCACCGCAGCCACCTCGGACATGACCAAGCTATCCACGTTCCTCTCGGCCTGCGTCAACTGTTACAACTGCCGCGCTGCCTGCCCGGTCTGCTACTGCAAGGAGTGCGTCTTCTTGACCGATGTTTTCGAGCACAGGCCCTGGCAATACTTGTCCTGGGCCCGCCAGCGCGGCGCCCTCAAGATGCCCACGGACACGGTGTTCTTCCATCTCACGCGGCTGGCCCACATGAGCACCGCCTGTGTGGGCTGCGGCCAGTGCTCCAACGCCTGCCCCAACGACGTGCCGGTGATGGAGCTGTTCAAGACCATCGCCGCCAGCACACAGAAGGCCTTCGAGTACGAGGCGGGCAGGGACCCCGGCGAAGCGCCGCCGCTGTCCGTGTTCCGGGAGCGGGAATTCCCAGAGCTCACCGGAGGACTGGACTAGCGGGTCCGCCCGAGCGGGCTTGCTTGACGCTGGCGGACGCATTGAACGCGGGAGGCTCAGATGAAGAAGGAATACGGAGCACTGGTAGTCGGGGCTGGCATCGGCGGCATCCGGTCCGCCCTGGACCTGGCCGAGACCGGCCTCAAGGTTGCCCTCATCGACGCCCGGCCCAGCCTGGGCGGCATCCTGACGCAACTGGACCACCAGTTCCCCTCCGACCACTGCGGCATGTGCAAGATGCTGCCGCTGACCCAGCGCGACCAGTCCAGCCAATACTGCCTGCGCAAGGGCCTGTTCCACAAGAACATCGACATCTACCTGCACACCGAGCTCACCGGCCTGGAAGGCGACCCAGGCAAGTTCCAGGCCACCCTGCGCCGCCGCTCGACCTTCGTCGACCCCACGCGCTGCGTGAGTTGCGGGCTGTGCGCGGAGGTCTGCCCGGCGCGGGTGCCCAGCGAGTTCAACGCCGGCCTGGCCCCGCGCACGGCCGTGTACCTGCCCGTGCCGCACAACATTCCCAACCACTACGTGGTGGACCTGGACAACTGCCAGCGCTGCTGGCGCTGCTATGAGGCCTGCCCGACAAAGGCCATCGACTTCAAGTTCGAGCAACGCAAGGATTTCCACATCATAGTGGCCACGCCGGACGAACGGATCACCCAGGATCTTCCCCTCTGGTTCAAGGACGAGAACTTCCCGCTACACCCCACCGCCACCGGCGAAAAGGCCCTGGAGCTCCTGGCAGGCGGCCTGGAGTGCGGCCTGATGCTGCTGGACCTGGACCTGCCGGAGGCCGAGGTCGAACGCACCCTGCGCCGGGCGCTGGAGCTGCGCCCGAATCTCGCCGTGGTGCTGCTGGTTTCCAAGGACAAGGATGGGGCCAAGAACGAGGACGAGGGCAAGGACAAGGCCGTGGCCGCGCTCTTCAAGCAGGGCGCGCGCGAGGTCCTGGCCAAGCCGCTCAAGCAGGCCCAGGCCGTGCCCTGGCTGGACAAGCTGTTCATGCGCCTGGTCTCGGACGAGAGCTTCAGCCTTGAAGTGGGCGCGGTGATCCTTGCCGCCGGGTTCGAGTGCTACAACCCCGGCGACAATCCGAATGGCTGCGCGGACCTCATGCTCTACGGCAGCCACCCCGGCGTGCTCACCTCGCTGGAGTTTGAGCGCTTGGCCAGCCCCACCGGGCCGAGCCAGGGCCTGCTCACGCGACCCGGCGACGGCAAGCCGCTTCACCGCATCGCCTGGCTCCAGTGCGTGGGCTCGCGCGATGTGAAGAAGCAGGCCGACTTCTGCTCCTCCTTCTGCTGCATGATCTCCATCAAGCAGGCCCTGCTGGCCAAGCGCCGCAGCTGCGGCGAGGCCGAGGCCACCATCTTCTACATGGACATGCGCACCAATGGCCGCGACTACCAGCGCTACCGCGACGAGGCCGAAAACACGGCCGGGGTGCGCTTCATTCCCGCCCGTCCGCACAGCATCCTGCCCGGCCCGGACGGGGACCTGCTGATCCAGTACTATGACTATTCCGGGGAGCTGCGCGAGGAGGTCTTCGATGCCCTGGTCCTGGCCGTTGGCGCGCGCCCGCCCAAGTCCATGGAGCGCCTTGCCCTGGCCGCCGGCATCGAGGTCAACGACAGCGGCTTCTGCGCCACCAGGTATCTTTCCCCGAACCGCACCAGCCGCCTGGGCGTGTTCGCCGCCGGGGCCTTCGGCGAACCTGCCGACATCCGGGGCTCGATGATCCAGGCCGGAGCTGCGGCCATGGGCGCCTCGCGCATGATCCGGGTCTATCACGGCCCGCGCGACGAGACCCCGGAAGCCGAGCCGGAGTATACGGACGTGTCCCGGCAGGTGCCGCGCGTGCTCATGGCCCTGTGCTCCTCCTGCCCGACCCTTGAACTCAACGTGAATGCGGACGCCCTGCGCCAGCGCATGGCCATCCTGCCAGGGGTGGTCAAGGTGGTGGACGTGAAACGCGCCTGCACCCGCGAGGGCTGGGACACCCTGCGCCAGGAGGCCGAGGCTACCGCGCCCAACCGCGTGCTCATCGGCGCCTGCCTGCCCTATATGCATGTGCCCCGGCTGCGCGAACTGGGCGAGGACCTGAAGCTCAACCCGGCCCTCATGGACGTGGTGGACATCCACACCGCCAGCCTTGCCGGGCGGGCCACCAGCTTTGGCGGCCACGCCGCGTGCCGGGCCAGTTGCGCCGCCGGTCGTGGTGAGGAACCGGGCGCCAGCCCAGGCGTCTGCGATTGCGGCGAGACCGCCCGCACAGACGAAATGAGTTCGCTTCTGGCCATGGCAGCGGCCAAGCTCCTGGGCGCGGACCCCTCAAGCCTGCCGCAGGCCACGCCGGTCTCGCCCCAGGCCTTGGTGGTGGGCGGCGGCCTGGCGGGCATGACCGCGGCCATGGGCATCGCCGACCAGGGCTTCAAGGTGGTCCTGGTGGAGGAGGCCGAGCAGCTGGGCGGCCAGGCCATGAACCTGCGCTACACCCTGGGGGGCGACGATCCTGCCCGCTTCATGGAGGACCTGATCGAACAGGTGGAGAAGAACCCCAACATCCGCGTACTCAAGGACTCGCGGGTGGTGCTCTCGCGCGGCAAGGCCGGGCGGTTCGTCACCGTCGTGGCCACGGGCGAGGGAATGGCCCACACCCTGCACCACGGCGCCACCATCCTGGCCACCGGTGGCCACGAGGCCAAGGTCTACGAGTATGGCAATCGCGTGCGCAAGTGCGTCCTCACGCAGCTGGAATTGGAGCAACGCCTGGCCGCAGGCTCTGTGGACGCCTCCAGCCTCTCGGGCGTGGCCATGATCCAGTGCTGGCGCTCGCGCGAGGAGTCCCGCAACTACTGCAGCCGGGTCTGCTGCCAGGGCGCGCTCAAGAACATCCTGATGCTCAAGAAGCGCAACCCGGGCCTGCCGGTCTATGTCTTCTACCGTGACATCATGACCACCGGCTTCGCCGAGCACTACTACACCGAGGCGCGTCGCAGCGGGGCCATCTTCATCCGCTACACCCCGGACACCAGGCCCAAGGTGGAGTTCAAGGACGACAAGCCGGTGATCACCGCGCTGGACCCGGTGCTGAGCGCGCAGATCGAACTGCACCCGGACCTGCTGGTGCTCTCCAGCGGCGTGGAGCCCAACGACTCCGCCGAAATCGCCGACCTCTTCGGGGTGAGCCTCACAGACAACGGCTTCTACCAGGAGGCCGAGAGCAAGTGGCGGCCCGTGGACTTCCTCAAGCACGGCGTCTTCGCCTGCGGCCTGGGCCTGGGCCCCGCCACCATGCGCGAGACCCTGCTCTCGGCCAAGGCAGCGGCCCAGCGCGCCGTGCGCATCTTAAGCGAAAAGCAGCTGTCCTGCGGCAACGTGGTGGCCGAGATCCGCGACACCCTCTGCTCGCGCTGCGGGCGGTGCATCTCCGTATGCCCGTATGGCGCGCGCGCGCTCGACCTGGACCGCGACAAGATCGTGGTGGACGAGCTTTTGTGCCAGGGCTGCGGCTCGTGCATGGCCGCCTGCCCCAACAGCGCCACCGTGCTGCGGGGCTTCCGCGACGAGCAGGTCATGGCCGTCATCGACGCGGCCCTGGCCGTACAACCCGCCGCCGCAGCCGGGCTCTGAAAGTGAGGAGACAGCCATGAAGAACACGCACAAGCCCATCGCCTTCGTCCCAGCCCCGCTGGTCTTCCAGGACGAGACGCTGGTCGAGGTCCAGAACATGGTCCGCGCCTGCATGCAGTGCGGCACCTGCACGGCCTCCTGCCCCAACGCCTTCGCCATGGACCTGACCCCGCGCCAGATGTGGCGGATGCTGCTCTTCGGCCTGAAGCAGGAGGTTTTGCAGAGCCGCACCTTCTGGCTCTGCTCGGCGTGCTACTCCTGCACATTGCGCTGCCCGCGCGACCTGCCCCTGACCGCAGCCATGGCCGCGCTCAAGCGCATGGCTGCGGCCGAAGGCGATTCCGCCAACAGGAAGAAGGCCCTGTTCTACCAGGAGTTCATGCACAACGTGGAGCAGAACGGGCGCATCCAGGAGATGGGCTTCATGTGCCACTACTTCCTGGCCATGCACGACCCGCTGCTGCCGATGGAATACGGGCCGCTGGGCCTGAAGCTTTTGGCCAAGGGCAAGCTGCACCTGGGCGGCAGCGGCCAGCGCGGCAGGCTCGGCCCGCTCTTCGCCAAGGTCCGCAGCATGGAGGGGGCATCATGAAGTACGCATACTATCCCGGCTGTTCTCTTGGAACCAGCGCCGAGGAGTACGATGTCTCCAGCCGCGAGGTGCTGAAGCGCCTCGGCGTGGAACTCTCCGAGATACCGGACTGGACCTGCTGCGGCGCCAGCGCGGTGGAGCCCGTGAGCAGCCTTTTGACCCTGGCCCTGCCCGCGCGCAACCTGGCCCTGACCGAACGCGAGTGCCCGGGCCTGGACATGCTCGTGCCATGCAGCGCCTGCTATCTGAACCACCTGCGGGTGGGCCGCGAATGTGCGGCGGACCGCGCCCTGCCGGGCCGGATCAACGAGGCCCTGGGCACCGAGGGCCTGAGCTACGCCGGCAAGGTCCGGGTGCGGCACCTGCTGGACGTGCTGGCGGGGGACATCGGGCCGGAGGCCGTGGCCGCCCAGGTCAGCCGCCGCCTGGAAGGGCTCATTGTGGCCTCGTACTACGGCTGCCAGGCTCTGCGGCCCTATGCCCTGTTCGACGACCCCGAGCGCCCCCGGTCCATGGAGCCGCTCATCAGCGCCCTGGGCGCAACGGCATTTCGCTGGGATATGGGCGGGCGTTGTTGCGGGGCCTCGCTCATGGCCACCAGGCGTGACGTGGCCCTGGTCTCCGTGGCCGCCATATTGGACGCCGCTGCCGGGGCCGACGCCATCGTCACGGTCTGCCCCATGTGCCAGATGAACCTGGAGGCGTACCAGAGCCAGGCGCACCAAGCGGACACGATCTCGGTCCTGTACCTGCCCCAGCTTCTGGGGCTGGCTTTCGGGCTTTCGGACGAGCAGACGCTTTTGGACAAGAACCTGGCGGTGACGGATGCGCTCAAGGGCAAGCTTCGCGCCTGCGAAACCGCTAGTGCTTGACAGGTAAGGACAATCCAACCGGAGGGTAGGCACATGTTCAAGGACATTCTTCTCGCCATCACACCGTCGGAGTTGTGCGACTGCGCTGCCGAGGCGGCTTTCCACTTCGCGCAGCGCTTCGAGTCCCGCCTGGTCATCGCGCACGTCTGCGGCATGGCCCAGGGCTGGGGTGAAATGGAGTTTCTGGAGTCCTCCGGCGAGGTGGCCAAGATCAAGGCCTCGGTGGAGGAATACTACAAGGAAAAGCTGCGGGGGCTGGACAACTACGAGGTCAAGGTCGTGCCTGGCGTGCCGCACGTGGAGATCCTGCGCATCGCCCGCAAGATGAATGCGGACCTCGTGGTCATGGGCCCCCACACCAAGGAATACGCCGAACAGCGCTCGCGCATGTGGGGCATGACCGGCAGCACCCTGGAGCAGGTCAGCCAGAAGGCCGCCTGCCCGGTGATGATCGTGGCCAAGTCCACCCCATACGGCGAGCACAACTTCCTGAACATCGTGGCGGCCACGGACTTCTCCGACCAGGCCGACTGCGCGGTGCACTACGGCGGGCAGATCGCCCGGCACTACAAGGCCGGCCTCACCGTATTCCACTGCGTGGACTTAAGCGGCGAGAATGGCCGCGTGTCCCTCGGGCATGACGAGGTCAAGCGCGCCATCGCCCAGAGCAAGGCCAACTTGGAGGAGCGCTACGGCGACAAGCTTCGCGGCATCAAGAGCAGCACCTTCGAAGCCTGGGAAGGGATGCCCGCCATGGAGATCCTGAAGCTCGCCCGCATGCGCGAGGCCAACCTGATCCTCATGGCCCACCACACCCGCGAGCGAGACCCGGAAAAGGCGTTCCTGGGCTCCACCGTGATCCAGGTGGCGCTGAACTCACCCTGCCCGACCATCAGCGTGAACCGCCACTTCGACCTGCGCTGCGGCCTGATGTACGACCAGACCGGCGAAGCCGTCGAGACATCGCACAAGGCCGCCGCCGAAGCCGGAGGGTGAGGTCATGTCCGAGCCGACCAAGGTGCTTGTGGTGGACGACGAGAAGCGCTTCGCCGACAACATGGCCAAGCTGCTGGAGGTGAACGGCCTCGTCGCCGGGAAGGTATACAGCGGCGAGGAGGCCCTGGAAGAGCTGCGCAGGAACGACTACGACGTCGTGCTCCTGGACATGCGCCTGCCGGGGCTCACCGGCAAAGGCACCCTGGAGCGCCTGCGCGAGGCCAAGGTGGCGGCCAAGGCCATCGTGGTCACCGGGCACGCCTCCACCGACGATGCCGTTGAACTCATCCGCCTTGGGGCCTTCGATTATATTCTCAAGCCCTGCAAGACCGAGCGGGTCCTGGAGATCATCGACAAGGCGCACAAGAAGAAGTTGGAGGAGGAGCGCGCCGGTTAGCCCCTGAGGCGGCGCGCCCCTTCCAAGGGGGACATCATGGAGACCGTTGTGAGCACGCCGGGCGTGATGCAGCCCGTTATCCCCAGGAGCCTGGCGGACGAGATCCGCCAGCACCTGGCCAAGTTCGACTTCAGCGCCTGCATGGCCTGCGGGGCGTGCAGCAGCGGCTGCCCCACCACCAACGCCCCGGACAACGAGGGCTGGAACATCCGCAAGGTGCTGCGCATGCTGGCCTACGGCATGGTCGACGAGGTTATGAACTCCAACTTTCCCTGGCTCTGCACCGGCTGCGGGCGCTGCGCCTACGCCTGCCCCATGGGCATCGACATCGTGCCGGTGATGCTGCACATGAAGCACCTGCGCCCGCGTGACCAGGTGCCCGGAGTGCTGCAAAAGGGCACAACCAACAACCTGGAGTCCGGCAACAACATGGCCATCCCCAGGGACGACTACCTCCAGGGCATGGCCGAACTGGGGCAGCAGCTCTCCGATGAGGACTGCCCTGGCTTCTATGTGCCCGTGGACCGGAAGGAAGCAGACATCCTGTTTTTCCCCAACTCCAAGGAAGTCTACGGCGACTTCGAGGACCAGTTCTGGTGGTGGAAGATCTTCTATGCCGCCCACGAGAACTGGACCGTGCCCTCCGAGGGCTGGGAGGCCGTGGACTGGGCGCTCTTCACCGGAAACTACGAGGGCATCCGCGCCCTGGCCGAGCGCAAGATCAGCTACATCAAGCGCCAGGGCATCAAGCGCATGATCATGCCGGACTGCGGTGGCGGCTCATACGGCTGCCGCACGGGCATGAAGTCCTGCGTGGAGCTGAACGAGGAGAACCGCGTCAATTTCATCTACCTCTACGAATACCTCCAGGAGATCATCCAGCAGGGCCGCATCCGGCTTGACAAGAGCGTGCACGCGGGCAAGCGCTTCACCTGGCACGACTCCTGTAAGCATGGCCGCGAACTTTTGAAGCACTATGGCCAGGCCTTCTTTGACGAGCCGCGCTGGATCCTCTCCCAGTGCGTGGACGAATTCGTGGAGATGACGCCCAACCGAGAGGCCAACTACTGCTGCGGCGCGGGCGGCGGCAACTGGCCGGGGCCGTTTGAGAAGCAGTCGGCCTTTCACGGGCGCTACAAGGCGGACCAGATCCGGCGCAGCGGCGCGGACGTGGTGGTGGTGGGCTGCTCCAACTGCCGCGACCAGATCATGAAGCGGCTGCCCAAGTACTACAAGGATCTCAAGTATGAGGTGAAGTACCTCTGGCAGGTGGTGGCCGAGGCGCTGGTCATCGAGCCCTGGCCTGACGAGGAGGTCGAACGGGCCGCTGCTGAGGCCAGCGCCCAGTGGAAGACCTTTGGAATCGACCCCGACGCTGGTCTGTGAAACACTGTCTGCGTAAGCATCATGCGTGAAGCAAGTGAGGTACAAACCTTGCTCCAATTTTGCTCCACTGCGAGTGCAAACCAGTGATCATTCGTGAATACGCATGCGTACGCAACCGTCAGGAATCATTCACAGTGCATTCATAATACACTGTAATAATTAGCATAAAATAGAGACTTAAAATCCCTCAACCTTCGGGTTATGTCGGTTCGATTCCGACCCTGGGCACCAAGCATATCAACAAGTTAAAAGGACGGCTCGACGTGGGCCGTCCTTTTCCATTCCCCAGCATTCTACTGAATCGTAGCCATTCATACGTTTGCCATCGTATTCCTGGAAATATCATTGGAAGTGCTCCCTAATGTACGCATGCGGCATGCGGCATCATGCAACAGAACTGGGCATTATGCTCACGACTTGTACAAAGCAAATCCTTCCTCACAGGATATTCCGCTCTTATGAGCGGCACCGCACCGACACATCCACCACTCCCTGCAATTGTCACTATACCGAGACCTCGCAAACTCGCGTGTTACGGGATGCATTGGGAGATCATCATGGAAAGGCCTTTAACAAAAGGCCAGGGCAATAGCCGCACAGCCCCTATCGCCAACCCCGCCCACGTTCGGCACCGCGAGACTATCGCCGAAACGGTTCTTCCCCCCCACTGCCCCCAAAGAAGCGTTCAGGGTGCTGACCATCCCGTAAGCATAGCTTGATTCAATGCGCTCAGCGCAGGCGAACTCGGCGTTACGCCTCACGGAAGCAGCAGACCGAAGCCCACTCGCAACACATCTCTTACCCTTTGGAGCCACACCATGCATCCGCATTCCCGCAAACTGATCCTCATCACAAGCCTTGTGCTTGCCATGGCGGCACCAAACGGCGTGGCCGCCGCGGACACCGTGTCTCAGGAGATCGTCGACGCGCGGCAGGAGACCCAGATATGGACGACCTATGCCCTGAGCCCCTATCTGCGCGCCAACAACCTGAGCGTGTCCGTGCAGAACAACAAGGCCACCCTGACCGGCACCGTTGAAGAGGATGTCAGCAAGGAACTGGCCACGGAGATCGCCCTGGGCGTGGGCGGCATCAAGGAAGTGGACAACCAGATCGCGGTCCAGGCCGATTACACGCCCGTCAAACCGTCTGCGGACCGCAGTTATGGCGAGGTTGTCGACGATGCAATCATCACCTCCGCAGTCAAGTCGAAGCTTGCGTGGAGCAAGAACACGGATGGCCTCAACGTCAAGGTCGACACCAAGTTTGGCCGGGTGCTGCTACGCGGCACCGCCGACAGCGCCGCAAGCAAGGAACTCGCCGGGCGCCTGGCCCTCAACACCCGAGGCGTGGCGTCCGTGGACAACCAGTTGGCGGTCGCCCCCATGAAGCCAACGGCTGTGCAGAGCGCCAAGGCCTCTGCGCATGAGGCCAGGCAAGACCTCGCCGACAGCTGGATAACCACCAAGGTGAAGTCTACTTTCCTTTACTCCAGCAACGTGTCTGGCTCAGACATCACCGTCAACACCAACCAGGGCGTCGTCACCCTGAATGGGAAGCTCAAGAGCGGAGCCGAACGCGCCTTGGCCATCGAACTTGCGCAGAACGTGCGCGGCGTGAGGAGCGTCCAGGCCAAGGGCCTCAGGTTTTAAGGCGAACGAAGACAAGCGGGAAGAGATTCCAGGTATTGCCCATGGCGCGCCAGGACAAACTCCGGAGCAGTTGTCGTTTGAAAAACGCTCCCGGCTCCTCCTCCTTCTTGGTGTCGGACAGGGCCTTGCACACAGGCAGTAACAACAGTCCATGGAGAACGTCGATGAAATTCAAGGCAACGACCATCCTGACCATAGCGACAGCGCTTCTTCTGACTGCCTCACTTGCGGTTGCCGAAATGGTGCAAGACTCAGACGGGATACGCAGCCCTCCGCCCATGAACCAGGTGGGCCCCATGGGGGGGAACAGCATGGGCAACATGGTCATTCCGCCCGAGAAACTGGAGGCCATACGGATAATCCAGAGCCATTACGCGGAACAGCTGTTCAGCCTGCGCCAGGACATCCGCGCAAAGCAGGTTGAGCTCAATGCCATCATGCTCAAACCTCAGCCCGACACGGCCAAGGCCAAGAATACGTTCAGGCAGATCGCCGCCCTACAGATTAAGGAAACCGACACCCTCATCGACATGCTCGCCAGGATCTCCATAGAAACGGACGTGCGCCTGCCCATGCTGCACACGGGCCAGGGTGGAGTCCAAGCGAAGAGAGAGTGAAGAGAAAGTGTAAAGATCGCGGAATCAACCTGGCTTGCTTAGCGAGGAGGACCCAGTGATTGCCCCGTCAACGCACGCATTTTGAACACGTGTCCACTGAAACCCCGTAGGCCGCAGATCCTCTCACGATGTGGCCAGCGCCTGCACACACTGTAATTTCAAGGAGATTAGTTTATGAACACAGGCAAGCGTCTTCTCTCCATCGTCCTGTTGACCGCCCTCGCGGTGTTCGGCATGGCCTTCGCGGCCCAGGCCGAGACCCTGCGCCCCAAGGTCGACAACTTCATCCTCTTCTTTGACCACTCCGGCTCCATGGTTCAGGACAACGAGATGTTCAAAGCCCACAAGCTGGTGCTGGCCAAGGCCCTTGCGCTCAAGATGAACGACGAAATCCCCCTGCTTGGTTACCAGAGCGGCGTGAACACCTTCGCGCCCTTTGATACCCAGCTGACCCCCAGAACGTACACCCGGCCTGCGGTCGCCTCTGCCGTGACCGCCATCGACACCAAGTACGACATCTACGGCCGCAACACCCCCATGGGCTTTGGCCTGGACAAGATCGACCCGGTGCTGGCCAGCATGAAGGGCCGCACCGCGCTCATCCTGTTCACTGACGGCAACTCCAACTACGGCAACGATCCTGTGGCCGAGGCCAAGGCCTTGTACGCCAAGTACCCGAACCTGTGCATCCACATCGTCAGCTATGCCGACAAGGCCCACGGCAAGGAAGTCGTTGCGCAGATCCGCGCTCTGAAGGGCTGCACCGTCGTGGGCGACCCCATGGTCATGACCAGCGCCGCCGGCATGAAGCAGTTCGTGCGCGACGTGTTCTACGAGACGGCGCCCGAGCAGGCAGCCGCCCCGCGCGCCATGACCCCGGCCCCGGCCCCGGCTGGCACCTGCGAGAGCATCACCCTGGGCAACATGAACTTCGCCTTTGACAAGTACATGATCGTCCCGGACATGGTTCCCGCCCTGGAGCAGGCCTTGAGCGTGCTCAAGAACTCCAGCTGCAGCAAGTTCACCGTCACCGGCCATACTGACAGCGTCGGTCCTGTTGACTACAACCAGAAGCTCTCCGAGCGCCGCGCCAACGCCGTGACCAAGTGGCTCATGGAGAAGGGCTTCCAGGGCAAGCTCAGCACCGAGGGCAAGGGCAAGCTTGAGCCCAAGTTCGACAACACGACCGCTGATGGCCGCCACCTGAACCGCCGCGTGGAAATCTCCACCAACTAGACCAGTGCGCGACTAATACAGCAAGGGGCTGCGAGACCAAACGGTTTCGCAGCCCCTCTCACATTCAACGGGTGTCGTTCAAGCGGGTGTCGTTACGCAGAGCGATTATGCCACCTTGCGCCCCGCCATTCCCTTTACTTGCCCTTGCGCGGCGGCAGGTAGGGCAGCAGGCGGTCGGTTTCCTTCTTGACCACAGCGTAGCACTCACAGCACAGCGCCTCCAGCTTGGGCCTGTCCAGCACCGTGATATGACCGCGGCTGTAAGAGATGACCCCGAGGTCTTGCAACTTGCCCGCAGCCTCGGTGACGCCTTCGCGGCGCACGCCGAGCATGTTGGCGATGAGCTCCTGGGTCATGATCAATTGGTTGCCTGGCAGGCGGTCGAGCGACAGCAGGAGCCAGCGGCAGAGCTGCTGGTCGATGGAGTGGTGGCGGTTGCACACCGCTGTCTGGGCCATCTGCGTGATCATGGACTGCAGGTAGTGCAGCATCAGCACCGTCAGCTGGGAGTGCCGGTTGCACTCGTCCATGAACCTTTGTCCCAGCAGCTTGTATGCCCAGCCGGCGCTCTGAACAACGCTCCGGCTCGTGGTGCTCCCGCCGCCCATGAACAGGGACACGCCGATGAAGCCCTCGTTGCCCACCACGGAAATCTCCGCCGAGGCGCCGTCTTCCATCACGTACAGCAACGACACAATGGAGTCTGTGGGAAAATAGATGTGGGTCACGGTGTCCCCGGACTCGTACAAGACCTTGCCCAGGGGCATTTCCACCAGCTTGAGGTCAGGGAACAGGCGCTTCTGAACCTCCGCCGGCAAGGCGGCCAAAAGATGGTTTTGCCAAGGCGTTGGTGTTTCTTGCATGCGGGCCTCCTTCGTTGGGCTCGGAATCCAGCACGGGCTCTTCCAGAGATCACGCCATCCGTACGCTAGCACACATATGGACACAAGATATTTTTTTTTGCGCCGTGCCTGCGCATACAAAAATGTTGCAAAATATAATCCCTTACGTGCACTATCGCACAGACGCATTTCGGCTGTCAGGATAGTACTTACATCGTGAGGATTCCCCCTCATGCAGCATGAGGAGACAGCGTTATGCTCGAAATTATTGCAATAACATTTATTGTCCTATGGGCACTCGGACTTGTTTCGTCATACTCCATGGGTGGATTCATTCATATCCTCTTGGTCGTGGCAATTGTCATGATCCTGCTCCGGCTCATTCGCGGCAGACGGCTGTAGCACCACCGGCTTCGCGCACTTTCCGCAGCAAAAGGTTGTGGACAGGCAGGACAGCGTTCCGCGGAAGTTCCCCCCGAGATTCTCTCCGACACAACCAACCCTCTGGAGAAGCACATGTCACTTGGCTCAATACTCTTGCTGCTGATCATTCTGATGATTCTGGGCGTCATCCCGACATGGCCGCACAGTAGGGCCTGGGGCTACCGGCCGAGCGGCGTCCTGGGAGTGGTGCTCGTGGTGGTGCTGGTCCTGTTTATGATGGGCAGAATATAACGAAACGGTTTTCCCCTCTCTGTTTCCTGGAGCCTGGCAAAAGGCCAAGCATGGCGCATGAACACCTCGTACAACAACCCGCGAAGCGCAAAGCCCTCGCCCTCATGAAGCGTTGAACAGAGCGGTCGGCTTGGCCTCGTCACACCTCCGGAGAATATCATAATGAAGAAACGCAACCGCATTATGGCCTTTATCCTGACCGCCCTGATGGCCCTTTCCCTGGGCTGCGCCTCCACGGCAAAGCACGAGGGCACGGGTGAATACATCGACGACAGCGTCATCACCACTAAGGTCAAGGCCATGATCTTCGACGAGCCCACCCTGAAATCCGGTGAGATCAACGTCGAAACATTCAAGGGCGTGGTCCAGTTGAGTGGTTTTGTCAGCTCTCAGGCCAACATCAACAAGGCCGTGGAAGTCGCGCGCAAGGTCAATGGCGTGAAGATGGTCAATCAGGACATGCGGGTCAAATAGCCAAGACGTAAGCGCGCAAACGCCGTGACGGGCGGCTGGATTCAATGCCGCCCACTGTCACGGCTTCATCACCCAACCAACCCCGACATGGGAGAGAATCATGAAAAAGTTCAACATACTGGCAATAACGCTGGTCGCAGGGCTGCTGTTCTTCGCGGTCAGCCCGGGCAGAACCCAGTCCACGCAGATTTCACCCGAACTGGACGGCAATATCTGGCTGGACTCCTCCTCGGCTGAGAAGCGCGCCTTCCTGTACGGCGTGGGCAGCGCCACGGTGCTGGAATTCCACATCCGCACCAAACACGACGAGCAGCCCTCCAGGTTCGTTTCCGGCTGGGTGGAGGTCTTCAAGGACCAGACCTGGGCCGACGTGGAGAAGGCAGTGGACAAGTACTACGCCAACAACCCCGGCAAGCTCGATGAGAATGTTCTGAAGGTCATCTGGCAGAACATGATCAAGCCGAACCTGAAGAACTAAGGAGTCAAACATGAGAAAGATACTCGCACCGCTTATGATCGTGGCGTTTCTCGGCCTTGGCAGCTTTGGCTGCACAAACATGAGCCGCACCCAGCAGGGCGCTGTGTCCGGCGGCGCCATCGGCGCCGGCGTGGGCGCGGGCTTTGGCCTGCTCACGGGCGGCAGTCTTGTCACCGGCGCCCTGGTGGGCGGCGCCCTGGGCGCCGTTGGCGGCGGCCTCTACGGCGACTCCAAGGAAAAGAAGTAAACGTAAAGCACCGACGGCAAGGGTTCGGGCAATCCGATCCCTGCCAGGCACTTCTTCCGGCAGGCTGCAAGCCAGTCTGCCGGAGGCAGTGAACCCGACAAGACTCTCCTTTCCGGCAACTGGGCACCCCAGCGCACTTCCCTGACACCTGCCGACCCCACCACCAACAGCGCCTCGGACGACGTTCCGAGCCCGCAGGGAGCTTCCTATGAACCGCAAAGCCCTCAAGACCATCTTCGCTGCCGTATTGTGCCTGGGCGTGATGGCAACGCCAGCCCTGGCGCAGATGAGCATCAGCATCGACATCGGCCGTGCGCCGCCGCCGCCGCGCCATGAGGAAGTCCACGTCGCGCCCCACGGATACTTCTGGCTGCCCGGCTACTGGCTATGGGATGGCGGCCGCCACCAGTGGAACGAGGGCCGCATGGAGCGCTCCCGTCCAGGCCAGCACTGGAGGCAGGCGCAGTGGGAGGACCGGGGCCAGGTGCACCACTTCGAGCCCGGCCGCTGGGAACGTGATCAGAAGCAGTACAAGGGCAAGAGCAAGTACAAGAAGGAAAAGCACGGCAGGGGCAATGGCAGGGGGAACGGCAACGGTAATCGCGACGATTCCCGTGGTGGCCATGGCCGAGGCAACTAATCAGGTCTGAAGATCATCTGGCCTGAAGGGTCCGGATCAACGGCCCCATTGCATTCACCAACACACCATAGTCCGCGCCCCAACCACTGGTCCGGGCAAGCAAGGAGACGCACCATGAAGCGCATCGCCCTTAAGACACTCTTCACAACCCTGCTCTGCGTGGGAGCCCTGGCCTCACCTGCCCTGGCGCAGTTGAATGGCGGCTTCGAACTGTGCATGGGGCAGTCCCCCCAGCGCTATGATGGGAACCGGGACCACCGCGGACCGGACCGGCCCGGCCACCACTGGCAGGAAGGACGCTGGGAGCGCCAGGGCCAGAACAACCACGACGGGCCGGACCGCTGGACGCCGGGGCGCTGGGAGCCGGACCACAGGGACAACATGATGGACCGGCGCGACGACAACAGGCGCAATGACAATCGACGCGACGACTCCCACATGGACAACAATCGCATGGATAACAATCGGCGCGAGGATCCCCGCAAGGACTCGAACCAGCGCGACAGCCAAGGCGATGAACGAAAGAATGATTCCCGCTGGGGCAATGGGCGAAGCTAGTCCCCAATGCGGCAAGCAAAAGGGGAGAGGCAACGTCCCGCTTACCCCCTTTTGCACCACATGGGGCGCCCAGCGCCAGGAGCAACATTCTCCAAATGTTTGCTCCAATTTTGCTCCACTGCGAGTGCAAACTGGTGATCATTCGTGAATGCACATGCGTACGCAACCGTCAGAAATCATTCACAGTGCATTCGCAACATGCTGTAATAGTTAGCATAAACAGAGATTTAAAATCCCTCAACCTTCGGGTTATGTCGGTTCGACTCCGACCCTGGGCACCAATTATATCAGCGCGTTATAATGACAGCGGCCTGCCCCTTAACATTCGCCAGAGATTGTTAATCTCTGAGCCATGGCGGTAACGACCGAGGCCGATCGTTGGCTTCAATGTCTGGTCGCGCGAACGATGCATGCACAGAACAGGCGTCTGGACCAAGGCATGAACACCTTAGCCTGAGCCCCGGTCGTTCTCCAAGACTAGGCGAGCCTCGGCAAAATGCTGGAACGTGAGCACAATTCCCCCCAGAAGCATGAGCCAGAGCCCGGCCTGGTAGCACGGCACAAACAGGGCCCGCAGCCCCATGAGCACGGCGGCCAGCACGCACAGCCCCAGCCCCAGCATCTCCAGGCGGCCTTGGTGCAGCCCCAGGCACAGGGGGCAATCCTCACCCTCGGGCGGGGGATAGGTAAACCAGACCCGGTTCCAGGCCAGGGCGCAGAGCACGGCGATGACCGCGCCCCAGGCCATATGCAGGGGCAGCAGCAGGGGCGCCACGGGCAGAGGCAGGATCACCGGGATGGCCGCCGTGGCTGCGGCGGGTGGATGGTCGGCATCGAAAATCTGCATAAATACTGCGGCCAGCCCCACGGCCAGCCCCAGCTTAAACGGAATAATGCTTGCTTCGGGCAACGTCTGGACAAGCGCGTCGCCTGCCAGAACAGCCAGCAATCCGGCCACGCTGGACACCAGATGCCCTACGACCACCTGCCGGGGCCGGGCCACGCGCAGGTACACGCAGGTGGCGTTGATGAAGCAGGTGGCGGCCAGCGGCGGATAGAGCACTCCCACCCCACTGGCCCGGGAACATAGGGCGATGACGGCCAGCGTCAGTCCGCCCCCAAGGGAGCCCCAAACCAGGCGCGAGAGCGAAATGACCCCCGGCCTGTAGACATCCTTCTCGAATTCCCGCCTGCACGGCGCCCTTAACCGTATCTGGATCATGGCGCCCTCCAAGCGAACCGCTCGTTGGCCGGGCAGCGCCGCAAGAACGCCACCCGGCCCAGTTTTTCGCCTCAGCTTCAGCTCTTGACGTAGAGAATGGACTGGGTGCTCTTCTTCTTCACGACCTTCTTGCCTGCAGCGTCGGCCTGCATCAGCAGGATCTCCTTCTCGCCAAAGGAGAGGGCGTCGGCCAGGCAGACCTCCACGCAGACGGGCTCCAGTCCGTGGATGACCCGGTCGTAGCACATGCTGCACTTGTGGGCGAACTTGCCCGGCGCGTCGAACTGGATGACGTCGTAGGGGCACTTCTCAATGCACTTCTTGGCCCCCACGCACTTTTTCTTATCGATGAGCACGATGCCCGTCTGCACGTCCTTGGTGATGGCCCCATTCTCGCAGGCCCTGATGCAGGGCGGTTTCTTGCAGTGCTGGCACATGACCACCCAGTAATCTTCCTTGAGGTCCGGGTAGCTGCCCGTGCACTCGCTCTCCACCCGCAGGTAGTGGCTCATGGTGCCGGGCATGGACTTCTCGTGGTCCACCAGCCCGTAGTGGTTGCGGCAGGCCACGATGCAGGTCTTGCAGCCGATGCAGCGGTCGAGGTCGACCATTATGCTGAGTTGTTTCATGTCCGCCCTCCTTTACTTCACGATCCGGACACGGGTGGAGACATGAGCCTCGCCGCCGCGCAGATCCTGTTCGTCCAGATGCGAACCCGCGTCAGCGATGAGTTCGTTGTCGCCAACCCACTTGCCGCGCGAGGCAACCTTGCCCATGGTCTGACCGAAGCCGTGGATGAGCCCCGCGCAGCCAGGCTTGATCTTCTCGGTGAACAGGACCGGAATACGCACCTTGCCGGTGCTCGACTCCACGGTCACGGTGTCGCCGCTGGCAATGCCCAGCTTGGCCGCATCGATGGGGTTGAGCAGCAGCGGATTGGCGTCCAGGCCGGAGACGGAGTCGCGCAGCTGGGCGTTGTTCTGGGACCATGCCCCGGTATTGTTCAGGAAGATGGTGCGGAAGTTCACCAGGATGAACGGATACTTGTCCGCGCCACGACGGAACTCCAGGGGCAGTTCCGGGCTGGGCCACTCCTGCCCGATGTCCTTGTACATCTTCCACTCCAGTTCGATCTTGCCGCTGCCGGTATTGAACTTGCCTGCGTCCTCATATTTGCGGAACCCCACCGTGCCGGGCGACCAAAGGGCGCCACCATCGAGCACCTTCTGCATGCTCATGCCCACGCCCGAGAGTTCGATGTCGTAGTACTCCACATCGTCCTTGAAGGCGAAGTACTCCGGGAACATGCGCTTGCCGAGATCGATCATCACGCGGTTGGCGTGGCGCGACTCGCCGATGGGTTTGACCACGGGCTGGCAGACCGCCGCCGTGTGCCCGAAGTTGTACCACCAAGGCATGTACAGAAGCTCCCAGCGCTCGAAGTTGGTCTGGTCGGGCAGGACCAGGTCCGCCCACTTCATGGTTTCCGAGGGCAATATCTCCGTGACCACGAAGAGCTCCAGCAGGTAGTTGCCCTTCTTGTCCTTCATGGTCATGGCCTTGCGCCACTCGCCGGAACCCATCTCGCTGAGTGCCGGGTTGCATTCCGAGGCGAAGAAGACCTTGAGGTTGCCTTCCTTCACGGCCTGGGCAGCGTACCAGGTGGGCTCCAGGATGAAGTTGTAGTGGTTGAACTTGTCGCGGTTTGGCCCGGTGCGGTGGTAGCCCAACTCCTTCAGGTTCGGAGCCGGGGGTGCTGGCGCGACCGCAGCCATGGGCGCGATCTCCGGCATGGGCTGTCCGCCAGGGTTGTCCAGGTTGCCGGTGATGACCAGGAAGATGGACCAGGCGTGGCCCCAGTCCATGGCGTTGCCGTACATGATGGACTTGAAGGCGTCGACGCTGACGCTGGGGGCCTTGGCGCACATTTCGGCCAATTTGACGATATCCTTGGCCGGGACCTCGCAGATCTTGCTCATGGCCTCCGGGGTCTTGTCCTTGAGGAAGGCCGCAAGACCCTCCATGTCGCCCTCGCGCACCCACTTGTCGCAGAAAGCCTTGTTGTGGATGCCCTTCTTGAGCATATGGCTGGCCATGCCCAGGAACAGGGCCGCGTCGCCACCGGGCTTGATGGGGATCCACCAGTCGGCCTTTGCCGCCTCGGTGCGGAAGATGGGGTCGATGACGATGAGCTTAGCCCCACGCTCCTTGGCGTCAAGGATGTGCTTCGGCACGCAGGCATCGTCCAGACAGCCGAAAGGATGACGTCCTGAGAGGATCATGATGCCGCCCCTGGGCACCGTGTAGTACATGGGCGCGATGTGGTGGTTGGGAAAACAGCCGAAGGTGTGCAGGTGGGCCATGATCTTTGCCGAGTCGCAGTGCGGCAGACCCGTGCTGATGAACCCGCCCACGGCGTTGACGAAGCGCCACTTGGGATCCGTGGTGGAGTGCGGGAACATGGAGTAGGTGAACTTGTGCGCCTCGCCGCGCTTGATCAGCTCACGCAGCTTCTTCTCCATGATGTTCATGGCCTCGTCCCAGCCGATGTCCACGAACTTGCCCTCGCCGCGCTCGCCCACCCGCTTCATGGGGTGCTTGAGCCGTTCCTGAGAATAGAGCGTGGTGATCCCGGCCATGCCCTTGACGCACATCTTGCCGCGCGCCAGGGGATTGCCCTTGACCTCCTTGACCACCCCGTTCTCCACGCGAGCCAGGATGGCGCACTCAGCCTTGCATTGATAGCAGACCGTGGGAATCCATTTGTTCTCGTGCATTCTGCTGCCCTCCGTTCAAGGTGTGGCACTCCATCGAGCGCCGCTAACGCCCGCTGGTGTCCCTATCATGGTAGAGCATCCAACAGAGAAATTAGTTCCCAGAATAGGAATGGAAATTGGAATATTCGTGACTCAGGCCGAGGCCTGGGCGAAGAATTCCGTCCGGGCAAAACCGCTGGCGCAGCAACTCTCCGGCAAGACGCCAGCCTGCCGGGCCAGATGCGCGAATGTGTCGAGACGTCCCTGCTCCGGGTCCAGGTCGTCGAAACTGATGATCCTTTCGTCCAACACCTTGCGGGCCACGTCCGCCTCGATGCTGCTGTAGGCGGCCTGCACCGAGGCCGCAAAGGCCGTATCCCGGCGCACGCGGTCCCTGGCGGCGAGCAGCAGGCGCACGTAGTCGGTGAGCACCTGGCCCTGGCGCTGGGCGAATTCCTCGCGCACGGCCAGGATACAGCAAAGATGGCCGGGGCTGATGTCGCGCGAGCGCAGCAGCGTTTCCCCCAACCCCTCGTGCGCGCACTTGGCGCTCCAGGGCTCGCCGCAGAAGAAGGATCCGATCACGTTCTGCCGCAAGGAGGAGATGGTTGAGGACGGATTCACCACCATGGTCGGCAGCTCCGAGAGCTCGGGCCGCTCCTGCACAAGGCGATGCAGCAGCACGCGGTGGGTCGAGCATTCGCCGGGCAGGCCCATGCGCCAGCGCCTCGCCGCATGCTTGGACAGCGACAGGGAACTGCCGTCGTGGTGGCCGTCCATGACGTACACAAGCGGGGTTCCGGCCTGGCGCAGGCTGAGCGCCAGGGGGGCCATGATGAAGGCCGCGTCCAGCCTGCCGCGCCGGAGGTCGCCCGCCAGGGCGGCCCAAGAGAGGTAGCGTTTTGAGCAGAGCGGCAGGCCGCGCCCTTGGCTCAGGTGGTCGGCGCACATGGCCAGAAGATGGTCGCTGATGGGCATGTAACCCACTCGGAAGATTGTCTCGCAATGGAAACGCGACAGGCGCGCCTGGAGCAGGGGCCGAGCCGTGAACAGCCGCTTCTTGACCGTTCCCTCAGGTAGGCAGCAGGCCAGGGCGGCCTCCGGCACGGACAGGCCGCGCCGGTAGTGCAGGCGGCAGACATCACGCAGATGCCCGGGTAGTTCCTCTATGGCCGCATCACAGGCTGCAAGCAGCTGCATGGTGCATAGGGCGTCCTCCGGGTCTCCTCCCTGCATTGGCGGCAAAAGACCACAGAGCTCCAACTGGTCGAGGGAGACCTCCGCAAACCCACTCACCCCCAGGCGCGCGCACTGCGAGACGATGATCGACGCCAGCCAGGCGGGAAAGGCCGCTGGCTCGCGCAGTTGATCCAGCTTGGCATAGGCGATGAGGAAGGACTCCTGAACGGCGTCCTCGGGCGCGACACCATGTGGCAGGCGGCGGCGGGCCAGACGCAAGGCCCAGGGATACAGTCGTTCCACCAGTTGCCGCCAGACAGCCGTATCACCGGCAAGGGCTCGGGCTGCAAGCGCGTTGAGTGAAATGCGACCGGCCACAAGCGCACCGCCTTCTATCAATATAATGGAGAAGCCACCCTGTGAATATTATCACAAGGCGCAGTGTCGTCAATATGTTAGGATAAGCATAATTGACGGCCTGGGCGTATGGTCAAAGAATATAATTCACCACAAACACCCATGATCAAATGGCTTGATACGCAGATGATGCTGTGGCCAACCCGGAAACAGCGAGAGTCACTTCTCTCAGACCCATGATGTGGCCTTGTAAGCATGTCCGATAGATACACTATACAACAGAGAGCCACACGGCTTGGGTGACCCGCTCCCAAATATTTGGTCCAGTTTTGGGAGGCAGGTCAGGCTTAGCTGGGCGGTTTGACCTGAAAAGCTTGCTCCAATTTTGCTCCACCGCGAGTGCAAACCAGTGATCACTCGTGAGTGCGCATGCGTACGCAACCGTCAGAAATCGTTACAGTGTCTTCGCAACATACTGTAATAATACCCACAAAGTAGAGATTTAAAAAACCCTCAACCTTCGGGTTATGTCGGTTCGATTCCGACCCTGGGCACCAACTATATCAGCACAGCATAAGGCGCGATCTCTCGCGTTTTTGCTTTTTGGCTTAACTGCAGTGGGACGTCCTCGTCTGGACATACTGGCGCAGTATGAGAAGGCATCAAGACACAGCCTGGCGTGGAGGACAGAACTCCCGCATCCGGGCCTCAGGCTTGGTCCCGGGCACCGGACGGCTAATCGCGAGGCCCGCCGGTCGACTTCGTCCCCATGCGCTTCATGATCTTCTGCAGGCTGACGCGCTCAATGCCGGAAATGCGCGCGGCCTCGCTCACATTGCCGCCGGTCTTCTCCAACACGTGGTCCAGATAGCTCCTGGTGAATTCATCCAACACATGGGCCTTGGCCTGCTTGTAGGGAGCCAGGGGCGCTTCCTGCCGCGGCGCGCACCCCTCAACCCGTCCGCCTTCGGCCTGGTGCAGATGAGCCATGCCCACCTGCTCCACCGGGCAAAACACGGTCAGGCGGCGCACAAAGCTCTGGAGCTCGCGCACGTTGCCCGGCCAGGGCCGCGCCGACAGGCAGGCCATGGCCTCTGGACTGATGGTTTTGGACGGCAGCCCCATCTCGCGACAGGCCTGCTCCAGGAAATACGACGCGAGCAAAGGAATGTCCTCGCGCCGGTCGCGCAGCGGCGGTGTCGCCACCGTGAGCACGTTCAGGCGGTAGAACAGGTCCTCCCGGAACTGGCCGGACTGGATGCGCGCCTCAAGATCCTGATTCGTGGAGGCCAGGATACGCACATCAACCTTCACCGTTTCGCTTGAGCCCACCGGCCTCACCTCGCGCTCCTGGAGCACGCGCAAAAGCTTGGTCTGCACGCTCATGGGCACATCGCCGATCTCGTCGAGCAGAATGGTGCCCCCCCTGGCCGCCACGAACAGGCCTCGGCGGGCCTTGTCCGCGCCGGTGAAGGCGCCCTTGACGTGTCCGAAGAGCTCGCTTTCCAGCAGGTGCTCGGGAATGGCCGGGCAGTTCACGGTGACGAAGGGGCGCTGTCCGCGGGGGCTCAGGCGGTGGATGCTGGCGGCGACCAGCTCTTTGCCAGTGCCGGATTCCCCGCGCACGAGCACGGTGTAGTCCGAGGCCGCCACCGCGGCGATGGCTTCCTTCATACGCAGCATGGGCGGGCTTGAGCCCACGAGGCTGCGGTCCAGTTCGGGCCGCCGGGCCAGTTCCCGCAAGGAGCGGTTCTCGCCCAGCAGCTTCGCGCGGTCCAGGCCTTTGGCCACGGCCCGCAGCAGGTCGTCGCGATTTACTGGTTTGGTCAAGAAGTCGTAGGCTCCGGCCTTGAGCGCAGCAACGGCGGCCTCAACGCTGCCGTGCCCGGTGAGCATGATGACGGTGAGCTGGGGGTCGGTTTCCAGGGCCTGACGCAACAGTTCCTGCCCGTCCAGGCCGGGCATGCGCAGGTCCGTGAGCATGAGCTCCGCTTCCCCGGCCTCAAGGAGTTCCAGGGCCTCTGCCCCGCTGGCGGCGAGAACGCATTCGGCATCCGGAAAGCCCGCCTGGATGTGCCGGGCCAGCCCCTGGGCGAAGTCGCGCTCATCGTCCACGATGAGGATGCGCTGAGCCATCTACTTCACCTCCCCCATGTTCTGGGTCTCCGGCCCGTCCGCAGGCAGGCGCACTGTGAATGCCGCGCCGCCTTCAGGCGTGTTCTCAACCGCCAGGGCCCCGCCGAGTTCGTGTACCAGCCCATAGACCACGGCCAGGCCCAGGCCCGTGCCCTTGCCCACCTCCTTGGTGGTGAAAAAGGGGTCGAACACACGGTCCAGGTGCTCCTCCGCGATGCCCGGGCCGTTATCGCTCACGGTCAGCCGCACGAAGCGGCCATCCGGCTCGGCCACGATATCCACGCGCACCCTGCCCGACCCCTCAGGCATTACGTCCAGGGCGTTCAGCAGCAGGTTCGACAGGATATGCTCCAGGGCATCGGCCCCGGCGCAAACCAAGGGCAGGTCGGGCGGTGCGCCCAGCGACACCTCGACCTTGGCGGCCTTGGCTCTTGGCCGCAGCACCTCGATGATGGAGGCGGCCACGTCGGCGGCCGAACTGGGGCCGGTGGAGGCGGGCCGGGGCCGCGCGAAGTCGAGCAGGTCGCGTACCACCCGCTGGGCCTGACCCGTGTGGCGCAGGATGACGTCCAGATCTGCCTGGGGACCAGGACCGGACAAGGCCGGGCGCAGGAGCTCGGCATAGCAGAGGATGACGCCGAGGGGGTTGTTGATCTCGTGCGCGAGGCCTGCGGCAAGCTGACCCACGGCCACCAGGCGTTCGTTCTGGCGCATGCGGCCCTCCATGCGGCGCTGGGCCGTGACCTCCCGCAGGTAGGCCACGCTGCGCCTGCCGCCGGGGCTTTCCAGCTGGTACAGGCTGGCCTCGAAGATGCGGTCGTCCGGGAGCTCGAACTCGCCCGGACCGCCCTCGCCCGTGGCCGTGGCGATGAGCGCGGGAAGCGTCGATGCCCCCCCTGCGGCAATTTCTGCGGCCAGGCGCTGGGCCGTTGTGTTTGCCAGAAGCACCGAGGCGCTGGCGTCAAGGAGCAGAAGCGGATCAGCAATGCCCTCGAAGATGGATGACAGGGTTTCGTTCTGGCGCAGCAGGCCGTCCAGAGCGTCCAGGTTCTCCATGGCGATGCCCAACTGCTGACCGATGGCCTGGGCCAAATCAGCCTGGCGGTCGCTCGACTCCTGTTCGGCGTCCCAGAACAGGCAGAGGATGCCCCGGCTGGTGCCATTTGTCTGCACGGGGATGTACCAGGCCAGGGGGGTGAAGCGCGGCCGCTCGGCGGAGACCAGCTCGTGCCAATCCGCTGGCAGCTCGGGCCTGGCCTTTGGGTCGGGCCAGGCGGCGTAGTCCGAGGCCGAGAGGACACAGACGTAGGCCGCCCGGGCCGCCTTGAAGCGCCCGGCCACAAGGGCCAGGGCCGCCGCCAGGAGCTGAGGCTTGGCCTGGCTCTCGTTCAGGCTGTTGAGGAGCGAGACAAACAGGGCCACGTCGGCGCGGCGCTCCTCGGCCTGCCGGGTCAGCTCCACGGTGCGGTCGGCCACCTTGTCTTCCAAGGTCGCGGCATAGTCCTTGAGATCCTGCCTGGCCTGACGCAGATGCTCCGCAAATGCCTCGAAACCGTGCAGGATGTCCTCGATCTCGTCCTCACGCGCATGAAGGCTGGCAGGTGGCGCGCCGACGGGAGGCCCCTCCGCCGGAGCCTCCTCAGGGAAGATGCGGTGCATCACGCCCGTAACACGCCGCAGGCTCTGCACCACCAGGCGGTGGAAAAAGCCCTGAATAACCAGGAACAACACCAGAATGCCCACGGCGAAGAACGTCGCGAAGGAAAGGGTGGCGTCGCGGATGCCGCCCACGTCGCGCTCCACCTTGAGGCGCACCAGGTCGATGCCCGCCAGCTCACCGACTTTGCGACCAAAGCCGCGCACGGCCCCGTAGCGTTCGAGGAGTTCCTTCGGGGCCTGCTTCGGGTCGCCGTGGCAATGCAGACAGGAGGCTTCAAAACGCTGGGGCCGGGCGGTGACGAAATGCCGTTCGCCATCGAGCTTGACGAACTCCTCCACACGCACAAGGGAGTGGTCCGCCTCGAAACGATGGATGATCTCCTGTTCCAGGTGGTTGGCTTCGTAGTCCGGGTTGCGCGCGCCTATGCCCACGCGCCTGTAGGTAAAGGAATCCTTGGCCAGATTCAGATCGCTCATCACCGAACGGGTGACGTAGGAAGTGCTCATGGCCTCCAGAACGAACTGGCTCTCGGGCAGCACTCGGTACATGGCGGGTCTGAGCTGGGTGCGTACGAAGCGCTGTACTGCCTCCACCTGGGAAAGGATGAGCGCGGCCTTCTCCCGGGCCTCGCTCTCCATGAGCCTGCCCAGGTGCATGCTGAGCGTGACGGCAAAGAAGGCCACCATGGCGGCCATGACCAGCCCCAGCCCGGCCAGGAATTTGTTCTGTAGCGAATGTGGTTTCAGGCGCATCGGCATAGCCCCTTTTGCGGCTACCATAAGCACAGTCGGCAGCCCTGGCAACTTTCGTTTGCATCCATGCTTCCTTAAATTTGCAAGGTGCAAACTAAAGTTAGCACATGCAGCCCCGCGCCATGGTAAATTGTTTAAATATTTTAGTATGTTGTTGAAATTCAGAATGCTGGCACTGTCCTTGCTCAAGGCCAAACTAATCGTAACGGGAACCGCCACGGGTGGCGGTTCAAGCAAGACCGAGATACCTGGAGGAGTCACATGGAAGAAAGAAAAGGCATGGCGCAGATTCTGGCCATCATCCCTGGCCTGGCCGTCATGGTCGGTACGCTGTACCTGCTGCGCACCTTTGTCGAGCCCTGGATGAAGGATGCCGTCGTATTTGGCCAAAAGGGATGGCTCGTTCAGGTTCTGAGCCTGAACTACATCCTGTTGTCCATCATCGCGGGCATCATCTACCGCAACGTCTTCTTCGGCGGCAAGATCCCTGACTGGGCCGAGGCTGGCTTCCGCACCACGCGCCTGTTCATCAAATCCGGCGTCATAATGCTGGGCTGCCTGTACACCTTGCAAAAGCTGGCCAAGGTGGGCGGCATCGCCATCACCCTCATCTCCGTCTTCGTGTTCGGCACCGTGCTCTTCGTCATCTGGTACGGCAAGCGCATCGGCATGGAGCGTTCCATGGTCGGCGTCATGGCCGCGGCTTGCGGCGTGTGCGGCGTGTCCGCCGCCGTGGCCACCAGCCCCGGCGTCAAGGCCAAGCCCTCCGAGGTCGCCCTGGCCATCGCTACAATCCTGGGCTTCGGCATCATGACCATGTTCATCAGCCCCTTCATCGGCAAGGCGCTTTCCATGAGCGACTACCAGTTCGGCGCCTGGGTGGGCACCGGCATCCTGAACTCCGGCCAGGTGCTGGCCACCTGCCTGGCCTTCAACCCCACCTTCGCTCCCGGCACGGCAGTGGCCTATGGCGAGATATGGAACGTGGTGCGCGTCATCTCCATCCCCTTCGTGGTCTTCATCGTCACCACCTGGGCCTGCAAGGCCGAGGCTGCCGAGAGCTGCGCCACCGGCGCCGATAAGATGAGCCTGGGCAAGGTCTTTAAGGACCGCTTCCCGGTGTTCGTACTGGGCTTCTTCGGCATGACGGCCTTGTCCTCCCTAGGCTGGCTCGGGGCCGAGGGGTCAAACACCCTGCACCTCATCCGCGACGTCATGAGCTGGATCTTCGGCATCGGCCTTGTGGGCCAGGGCGCGTACATCGACTTCCGCGAGCTCAAGACCGCGGGCGGCAAACCGCTCAAGGTCGGCCTGGTCGCAGGCACGCTCAAGTACGTCGTGGCCCTCTTAGTCATCATGTTCTTCGTGTCCAAGGACGCGAGCTTCTAACCGGAGGTTCCCATGTCAAAAGGAAAGATGACCGTCTTCAAGACTGATCGCCACGAGGACATGGCGGCCATGGTCTTCGTCAGCCTCGTCACTGTAGCCGTGCTGCTCTACATGGCGTACATCGTCCCAAACATCACCATCACCCCGACCCAGGACGGAAAGCTTGTGGCCCTGAAGGTCGCCCCCGACCAGGAAATCAAGAAGGGCGACCTGCTCTACACCTTCGAGTACAAAGACAAGAAGTTCGTTGACGGCAAGCTTGAAGAGAAACTGGCCACCAAGGACGTGAAGGCTTCCACCAACGGCAAAGTGCTCTCCGTCGATGTCAAGGAAGGCGACACGCTGAAGAAGGGCAAGACCAAGATGCTGGTCCTGGACCACGAGAAGGGAACCCTGCCGTAATGAGGATCCTGCTGGCCCTGGATGACTCGGCCCAGGCCATGGACGCGGCGGTCAGACTCGCCTCCGAACGGGGGGCGGGCCTGACGGCCCTGTTTGTCCTGGACACCGGCTGGAGCGTATACATCGGCTCGGATTTCCTGCTGGGAAGCCACGCCCGGGGCGATTTCCTGGAGTACACACGCGACGACGAGTATTCGCAGGAACACAAGGCCCTGGCCGAGATCAAGAAGCGTGCCCAGGTTGCCGGCGTGGCCTGCGAGGTCAAGACGGTGGCCAGCAGGCACATCGCAGATGAAATCATCAAGGAAGCGGCTCAGGGCTATGACCTGCTGGTCATGGCCGCGCCCTTCCGCCGCGGCCTTGAGGTCATGCGCGACGCCCCCTCCGCCATCCTCAAGGCCGCGCCTTGCGATGTCCTCTTCGTGCGTGGCGGCGAGTAAAAACCGAGAGCGATCGTGTCTCATGCTCCTGACCTGCCTGCCCCTTTTCGGACCAGCTGAAACTTGAGAGAGTGACCCCCAGAGAAGAAGGGGGAGCCATGAGGAAGGGAAGATTTTCCGAGGAGCAGATGGTGGGCATCCTGCGCGAGGC
>Ga0180007_10000596_pt1 | contig 57704 bp, 53 predicted proteins | sample MM_PC_MetaG_FD_121122 | JGI IMG/M metagenome (GOLD analysis project Ga0180007, IMG submission 121122) | Groundwater microbial communities from the Aspo Hard Rock Laboratory (HRL) deep subsurface site, Sweden - MM_PC_MetaG | ecosystem: Environmental > Aquatic > Deep subsurface > Groundwater...
AAATCGGCCCATATTTCCATGGCTTTTCGTTAAATAGACCTGCTATTCGCCTCAAATCCATGAAAATCTGGTCTCGATTTCTCTAATTTTCGCTACGATTCTCTAAATCCGACAGACTCCTAGTAGTCTCTCTCCAGCAAAAAAGGGGGCTGCTTGACTTGGTGGATGCAATTCCTCAGTGAATGCCTCAATAAAACAGGTGGATCTCTCTTGAAGAGAGCACCTGTTTTTTTTTGTAAAGAGATTTTCCAACTCAGGATATTTCAATCTGAAAAGGCTGTATTGCCGCCATCTGCTTTGAGCTAATCGTTGCTCGCTTTTGGGAGCAAAAAATGGAGAGTATCAATGAGCAAGTTGTTTGAAGAAAGTTCAATTAACTGCATGTCTCTAAAGAATAGATTTGTGCGGGCGGCTACCTGGGAAGGACTGGCAAGCAGAGAAGGTGAAGCTACCCCAAAACTAATCGCATTGATGGCAGCGCTTGCCAGGGGTGGGGTCGGTCTGATCATAAGCAGTCATTCATATGTTTCCCAGGATGGCCAAGGCACCCCTTGGCAACTTGGAGTTTATGATGATAAGCTCATTCCTAAGCTCCAGGAGATGGTTGCAGCAGTTCATGAAAGGAACGGCAAAATCGTTATGCAACTTGCGCATGCCGGGATGTATGCCGAAGTGCCGTTAACAGGCCAGCCGGCACTGGCCGTGTCGGATCCTGATGGTTTTCCCAAAGGGAATATAAAGACAATAACAGCCGAGGGGATTCAACGCCTTGTTGGCTTTTACTCCCAGGCCGCCAAAAGGGCACAGGACAGCGGCTTTGATGGAATTGAAATTCATTCAGGCCATGGTTATTTTCTGAGCCAATTTCTTTCCCCTGCTTATAATAGACGACAGGATGAATATGGGGGATCGATTAACAACAGGGCCAGGATTCATCTCCTGATATATCAAGCCATAAGGGAGGTAGTCGGCAAAGAGTATCCCATATTGATAAAGATGAATTGTGCTGACTTTATTGAAAACGGACTGACCATCGACGATTCACTTAAGGCCGCAAGGCTTTTTGCCGATGCAGGTTTCGACGCAATTGAGGTGAGTGGTGGGATCATCAGGACGGGTAAGCTTTCGCCAAGCAGACCAGGAATTAGAGAAGAGTCCAAGGAAGCATATTTCAAAGAATATGCCCAGAGATTTAAACGTGAAATAAAAGCACCATTAATTCTTGTAGGTGGCTTGCGATCTTTCGCAGTTGCAGAGAAGGTACTTGGTGATGGGATAGCCGATTACATTTCAATGAGCAGGCCATTAATCAGGGAACCAGGTTTGATTAACCGTTGGCAAAAAGGAGATCTGCGTAGAGCGGAATGTAAATCCGATAATTTATGTTTCAATCCAGGTTTTGAGGGAAAGGGAATATACTGTGTTGCCAAGGAGATTGAAAAAAATAAGACAGGCAGCCAACAGATGAGCGCTCACTTCAGTTAAGGCCAGAAGGAAGGCGTAACTGAGTGCTGTGATATGTACTGAAAAGGATAACTCATTGCACCCGATAGTATTAACAATAAGTCTCTTACTTTGCAGTAATGTATTCATGACATTCGCATGGTATGCACACCTCAAGGAACTTAATAACAAGCTATGGATTATTGCAGCCCTCATGAGTTGGGGCATTGCTTTATTTGAGTATCTATTCCAAGTGCCGGCTAATCGGATAGGCTATACAGTTTTATCAGTCGGAGAATTAAAGATAATCCAGGAAGTTATCACCTTGACTGTTTTTGTCCCTTTTTCTTTGTTCTATCTCAAGGAACCGTTGAAACTCGATTATCTGTGGGCGGGTCTTTGCCTGGTTGGGGCGGTGTATTTTATGTTCAGGAGTAAACTGGTATAAACCAATGGGCCGTCATAAATAGAGAAGAAGATCATTCTGGAACATCCGCTGAAGAGTCAGTTTTCCGCTGCACGACAACGTTTGCGCTAAATCCCAGGTTGAACTGAACCGCTGGCGGGGAAAAGATTTTCGAATCACCCATCTCCATCTGCCATCGCCGCCATTCTGGTCTGACCCTTATTGTGCTGCGAGGTGCAGGCTAACGTTACCTGATGGGTTGAGTCTCTCTGGGGGGGGCCAGGTTCATGAATCTTTTTTTATCTCCAAATCGGCAAGTCGCTTACGAACTAATTTAGCCTTTGGTGATTTGATCGTCTCGAAAATGGCCAGCGCCTGGCTATGATACTCAATGGCTTTCTCATACTGGCTCATTGAGCTGTAAGCATTTCCTAATCCATCTAAAGCATGTCCTTCCCCTTGACGGTTGCCGATTTCACGAGCAATGGATAAGGCCTGTGTATAATAATCACTGGCCTCCTGGTACTGGTAAAGGTAGAGGTGAGTAGTTCCCAGGTTGCCTAAAAAAGTGCCTTCCCCACTCCGGTTGCCGATTTCACGAGCAATGGATAATGCCTGTATATAATAGTCGATGGCCTTCTCGTATTGACGAAGATAGAGGTGAGTAGTTCCCAGGTTGCCCAACAAGGTGCCTTCCCCGCTCCGGTTACCGATCTCACTGGCAATGGTCAGGGCCTGCATATAATAGTCGCTGGCCTTCTCGTACTGGCTGATTGAACTGTACGCATTCCCCAACCCACTTAAAGCATGTCCTTCCCCCTGACGGTTGCCGATTTCACGCGCAATGGCCAGGGCCTGTATTTGATATTCGGTGGCCTTTTCGTACTGACCAATTGAACGATAGGTATTTCCCAGGTTTCCTAAAGCATCTCCTTCTCCCCAGCGGTTGCTGATTTCACGCGCAATGGCCAGGGCTTCTATCTGATATTCGGTGGCCTTTTCATACTGACTCATTAAATGGTACGTACTCCCCAGGTTTCGTAACGCTTCTTCTTCCCCTTGGCGGTTGCCGATTTGACGCGCAATGGTCAAGGCTTGTGTCTCAAAATAAATGGCCTTCTCATACTGACCCATTGAACGGTAGGTGTGGCCCAGCTTTCCTAAAGAATCTCCTTCCCCCCAGCGGTCGGCGATTTCACGGGCAATGGCCAGTGCCTCTACCTGATACTCAATGGCCTTCTCAAACTGGCTCATTGCCTGGTAAGTACTCCCCAGGTTTCGTAATGCATTTTCTTCTCCCCGGCGGTTGTCGATTTTACGGGCAATGGCCAGGGATTGGCTCTGAAACTCAAAGGCCTTGTCATAGAGGCCAATTGAATGGTAAGCACTTCCCAGGTTACCTGCACAAATTCCCTCCTCTCTCCGGTTGTCGATCTCGCGAGTAATGGTTAGGGCCTGTGTCTGATAGTCAATGGCCTTGTCAAACCGGCTCATTGCCTGGTAAGTACTCCCCAGGTTTCGTAACGCATTTTCTTCCCCCTGGCGGTTTCCTGTTGCATGAGCAATGGCCAGGGCTGGTGTCTGATACTCGATGGCCTTCTGGTACTGATTGATTGAACAGTAAGCACTTCCCAGTCCGTCCAAAAGAATTCCTTCCCTGTCCCGGTTGCCGATCTCACGAGCAATGGCCAGGGCCTGGGTATAATAGTCGATGACATTCTCATACTGATGAAGGCATAAGGAGGTCGTTCCCAGGTTGCTTAATAAAGACCCTTCTCTACTCCGGTTGCCTAGGCTACGAGCAATGGACAGTGCTTGGGTCTGACAGTGGAGGGCCTTCTCATACTGGCTGATTGAACCATAACTCCTCCCCAGGTTCCCTAATAAATCTTCTTCTCTCTTCTGGTCGTCGATCTCACGAACAATGGTCAAGGCCTGGTCATGATAAAAAATGGCCTTCTCATGCTGACTCATTGAACCGTAAAGGCTTCCCAATCCACTTAAGGCATATCCTTCTCCTTGTCTGTTATGGCTCTTCCTGGAGAGACGGAAAGCTACTATGTAGTCCTGTCTGGCTGATTTGAAGTTACTGATGAGGCTATAACTATTGCCTCTGGCAATATGAAAAGATGGTGTCTGAAGTAGTTCAAGGGCTTGGTCAAAGAGTGGGATGGCCTTTGTCAGTTGCTGGTTGTCATACGCTTCGATACCCTTCTGATATGCTTCTAATGCTTGCTGTTGTTTGTTTGTAACTGTGGCGTTCAGTTCTCTTTCTATCTCACCTTTTGTTTCTGCTGCTGATGGGTTTATAGGTTTTTCAGCCACATACAGTTGTATTATCTCTTCAACTTCTGTTTGAAGAGCACGTTGTTGTTTGAGGGAGTTCATGAGCGGAAAAATGCTATTTAAACTAACGACAACAACAATGAGAAGAGATGTCTTTTGCAAGGCCAACTGGCCTGCCTGATGATTGCTTGTTTTGTCTGTTTGATAAGTATAATGGATGACTAAGATGCTGACGACACCGATTACGAGACTTATAACGAGAGAGGTTATGTCCACAAGAATGCTCCAAGCAAAAATGGAAAATAATTCTTTTCTTGAGCTGAGGGTGTACTAAATTGAGGTACTCATTAATCGCCCGAAATGTATCCCAAAGTAAGGTAAAAGACAAGAGGGGAGGGAGGAAAATCAAACTTAGTGTTATTGATTCGTAACTCGCCTGTCAAAGAAATAGTTCCTTTGCTTCGTCCAGCGTAACATCGGAGATGGATGTCTTTCCGATACCAGGTTCAGCTGGTGAAGGTGTTGATCTCGATAACATAGCTATTATCATTGACAACGATCAGCTTGTCTATGATATTTCTCCTGGCGAACTCTTGGAAATTAATGCTGAAGATACTGGAGGAAATACTATTACCTCGGTAACGTGGTTTGTTGATAATCAACCCATTCCGGCAGCAGATGATAACGTATTCTTCACTTATCAATTTGCAGGGGCCGCCTCGGGGGATACCCATGTGGTGAATATCTATGTTGTTGCGGATAGGTATACCGCTGAGTAGGAAATAGAGGGTAACATTCGCGAGGTTCTCTGCTTGACAGGGGACGATAGCTTATGTTCTGGTTAGTTATCTCCTTTTCTCCTCTTCAGAATGGTTTTTTTCAGGGGGGAAAACAAGGAGAGTGAACTGGAGCAGATAGCATCCGTCTTCAAACCTGCTCCACCGAGATGGGGAATCCGAGTGACAATTGAATCTCAGTACCTCTATGAATTGCTTGGTTCTTGCAGAGACCCTTCATTTGATGAGTTTTACAGCATCTATGAGGAATCATTGCCGCTCCGTGAGCGAAAGTCGAAGACCCGGATCTCTGCTCTTCTCTCAAGGCCTGATTATAAGACCCTTCTCCTCAAAAAGAATGGTGTCGTCATTGGCTTCAGTATGCTCTTTATCGCTCCCAGCGAGTTGTTTTGTCTTCTGGAATATATGGCGATACACTCAGCTCATCGCAACTTGGGATTAGGGAGAGAGTTGTTTCTCCGTACTTTTCAAGATCTCGTTTCTGACGGTGGAACTCTTTACGGCCTCCTGGAAGTTGATTCTGACCGGGAGCAATCTGATGATCAAGAACTGAGGAGGAGAAGAGAGCGCTTTTACAGGAGACTTGGTTGTTTGCGTATTGATGGGCTTTCGTATCTGCTGCCATTGCCTGGGGATGGTCCACCCCCAGAGATGAACCTCATGGTTTATCTTCCCCATTCCCAGCCAGCGATACCGAGCCGTCAGATAGAACAGTGGCTGAAGGTACTCTACCATAAGGTCTACGAGTGTTCCCCTGACGATCCCAGGATCGGCCAAATGATGCAGTGCATTGCTGACCCGGTAAAGCTCTTATGATGAGCAGACCCCTCAAGGCAAGCAATAATTGAGGAGAACAGGGGGAGAGTGAAGGCCCGTTTCGGTGGTTCGGCAGCCACTGTTGAGTATTGCAACGTGACCATGCGTATATGAAAAAGAGAGCGAATGAAATGCTGCTTTCACCTTGTTGCATCCAGTGCTGTCTGTGAACATGGGGTTCTCGGGTGGCTCAAAAACAATAAGCATGGGGGAGCTTTCACTTTGCTACAGCAATGAGGGGAATGAGAGAATGATGCAAGATACTTCAGGATTAATTCACCTTAAAGGGGATCTTTTTATGGTGGCCGAGGACAACAGTGACTGCATACGTTTTTTTTTCTTTGAACACCGATGATCAAGACAACCTGCGTTTCCAGGCAATTGGACAAGATTTGGACCTTGGCGGGAGGACAGCAGGGAATTCGGATTTTGAGTCCTTAGCTCGGATTGGGGATTCATTTTTTGTTATCGGAAGCTATAACGCACCGGAACGCAAGAAACTCCTGCGTTTTCAAGTCAATGGCACTACCTTGACAGTCCCTCCACTGAGCATCTCCTTTGATCCAGCAGTCCACTTTCCAAGAGAAGAGATTGATATCGAAGCCCTGAGCGCTTTTCGCCAGCATATATTGCTGGTGGGATTCCGAAAGCTGCTCTTGCAGGGGAATGCTCCAGCCATATTCTTGCACACAGAGACCTTGGAAAGAGATATCCGTTATTTTGACTTGCGGCAAAGGGCATTTCGGGATTGCGTACCCATCAATGACGACAATTTCCTCATTCTCGCCGGTCCAGTGAGCGGAAAAAAACCTCAGCGTCGGATTTACTCATGGAATGGCGATCTTGATGATGTTCGACCGCAAAAGTGTCGGATTGATCTCGGCGACCTTCGAGGGGAGGGGATCTGTGTCCGCCCAGGCCCTGGTGATGATTCTCTTGAAATCCTCATAGGGACTGATGAGAGTCGTGGCAGCGGCGGAAATTTTGAGCTGGCTACCCTCAAGGTGAAAAATATACTTGAATTATTAGAGAAGAGAAATAAGCTAAAGAATGTTAGGGTGTCTGTTTAGGAGTCTGGCGCATTTAGAGAATCGTAGCGAAAATTTCCTGCCGGACAAAGCAATTGTGTTTTGGGAAAATGAAAGCAGGCTCTTGTCTCATGAAATTTCCAGGGAGGCATTCATTATCGCGCTCGAATAGCGTTTATTCAGGCGGCTACCCGTTGAGTGATCATTGGGATTACTCAATGCAAAGATAACATGAACAGAGGAGGAATCAATTATGGAACGTTTCAGAAAAATTGGGTTACTCGTTATTTGTATTTTCATCGGCTATGGTCTGCTGCCCACACAAGGGTATAGCCATTGCCAGATTCCATGTGGAATATATGATGACTCCGCCCGTGTTGAAGCAATGCTTGAAGATGCTGCTACTGTTGAAAAAGCAGCGAAATTGATTGCTGAATTAGCTGGCAAGTCTGACGCCCAATCGCAAAATCAATTGGTTCGCTGGGTGATGAATAAAGAACAATATGCCCAGAAGATTATTGCTACAATCAATGACTATTTTTTAACCCAACGGATTAATCCTGGCCAAAAAGACTATGCAGAGCGTTTGGCCAAACATCACGCAGTGATAATTGCGGGAATGAAAGCTAAGCAAAATGCTGATGTGAGCTACGCAATATCTTTAAAGGAAAGTATTGAGGCCTTGCATGCATATTACCCTGATCATTAATATTTTCCATGAGTCTGTCGGATTTAGAGAATCGTAGCGAAAATTAGAGAAATCGAGACCAGATTTTCATGGATTTGAGTCGAATAGAAGGCCTATTTAACGAAAAGCCATGGAAATCTGGGCCGATTTGTCAAGTTTGCAGCAGATTTATGTCTAAGTCCGACAGGATCCCAGGGGAAACCATTGCCTGAGTTCATTTTACTCGGGCAATAACAGAGTGGGGTCAGGGGCGCATTATTGGTGGAAAGTTCTCTTGTCTCCTCAGGTTCTTTAGCCGCAGATTTTAAAGGGAGAGTGAACGTTTTCCTCTGTCTTTCTTCTCTATACCTGACGAGTATCAGGCACCTTTATCTGCACCAATCGCAATCCAGTTCTTCGATTATGATACCCTTCATATTGAGGATGTCTGGTACCCATGAAAACGCTGTATGATGTGACTTGAGTCACGGAACATCCAGTACTCGTGTTCTCTTTTTCTTGCATATGTTTCCTTTCCCAGGGGACTCTTCATAAAACCTGCAACTGCTGCTCCCGGGCTATTTAAGAACCTGTCGAGAATGTGTTTGTACCTGTAACCAGAGAGATGCTGTGCTTGCCGCTGTTATTCATCGTGCCTCGCGCATGAGAAAAAAAACAGCTCAGTTCTGGACAGACACCAATAAATACATATAAAACAGAAGAGAATCAGAAGGGGGGAAGATAATGGGGAACCCAATACGGGGAGAACGATCAGTACTAGAAAATTCTCAACTTCAAGTGTACTGTTACATGAAAGAATGGTTGGGGAATCCGTACTCAGCCATCTAACCCACTTATTCAACAAGGAGGCTGTCATGAAAGAACTTTTGAAAAATATTGTTTACACCGGCATTGGAGCTGCATTTCTTACCAAGGATAAAATTGAAGAATTGAAAGATGATTTAGTGAAACAGGGTAAGATCGGTGAGGAAGAAGGAAAGAAGTTTGTTGATGAACTCGTGACTAAAATCGGTACCGTCAAGGATTCATTAGACCTCAAAATCAATCAGATAGTCGAGGAAAAAATCAAGCAGCTCGATATTCCGACGAATTCGGATATTGCAGATTTACGTCGGCAGGTTGAAGAATTGCAGATAGCCCTGAATAAAAATCCGGAAGCATGAGCACGCCACACAACGAAGTGAACTTATGATCAGTATTAGAAAAATGGGGGCCATAGGTCGAACCTACAGGCATCTCAATCGATACCAGCGAATAATACGGATTCTGTTTAAATACGGGTTTGACGATCTTGTGATAGGCTTGCGTATTGATCAGTACCTGGAAACAGGACTGAAGATGATCAATAGAAAACCGCGGGAAGAGATTGAAAAACACTCCCGGCCTGAAAGATTTCGTATGGCCCTGGAAGAGTTGGGGCCAACCTTTATCAAGTTGGGCCAGGTGCTCTCTACTCGTCCTGATCTTATTTCGCCCAAATATATCTTCGAGTTTGCCAAGTTGCAGGATAATGTGCCGCCTTTCTCTTTTGCTGAAGTGGAGGAAATCTTTTTTGCTGAGACGGGCAAAAAACCTAACGAACTGTTCCAGGAGTTTACTGAAAAGCCTATGGCGGCGGCATCCATAGGGCAGGTTCATCGGGGCCGTCTCCATGACGGCAAGGCAGTGGTGATCAAGGTTCAGCGGCCAAATATCGAGAATATTATTGCCGTTGACCTGGAGATTCTGGCCCATCTTGCTTCACTTATGGAGCAATATCTGGAAGAAGTGCAGGGACATCGGCCATCCGCTGTTGTTGAGGAGTTCGCCCGTAGTCTGTCGCTGGAGATCGACTACATGGTTGAAGTAGCCAATATCCAGCGTTTTGCCCGTCAATTCAAAGATAATAAAACTATTTACGTCCCCCTTGTCTATGCAGAATTAAGTACCGAACGTATCCTGACCATGGAATATATCGATGGGGTCAAAACCTCAAACGTTGATGTCTTGCGCAGTCGAGGATTTGACCTTCAGCTCATTGCTGAACGGGGGGCGGACCTGGTCATGGAGCAGATTTTTGTGCATGGCTTTTTCCATGGAGATCCTCATCCCGGTAATATTTTCATTCTAGCGGACAATGTGACCTGCTTTCTTGATTTTGGTATGATGGGGAGGCTCAGTCGTAAGGACCGGGAAGATTTCACTGATCTGATGCTCTCCATTGTAATGAAAAATGATCGCAAGATAACAGATGGTGTCCTCAGTATAACCACCCAATTCGGTAAGATTGATCATGATGCGCTCAGTCGTGATCTTGGTGATTTTTTAGATCGTTATATGTATCTGCCTCTCAAAAATCTGCAGGCTGGAAAAATACTGCAGGAGCTTCTGGAGCTTGTGCAGCGGCATCATCTGAGTATCAAGCCGAATCTCTATTTGATGATCAAGGCACTTTCCACAATTGAAGGGGTCGGTTTAGCGCTCCATCCGGATCTTGAGCTCTTTAACCTGGCAGAGCCATATATAAAAAAGGTGAAGACAGAGCGTATGCAGCTGAGTCGTCTTGCTGAAGAAATGAGTGAGACCGGTGGCCACTATCTGCGATTTATTCAGGAGGTGCCAGACGAATTTCGAGCTATTTTGAAGCAACTGCGTGATGGCAGGATGAAGCTTGAATTTGAACATCTTGGGGTGGGAAAGCTTGCAACGACCCTTGATCGAGTCTCTAACCGCATCTCTTTTGCCATTGTCCTGGCCGCCCAGATTATTGGTTCCTCTCTGATTATTCTGTCCGATATTCCGCCAAAATGGAATGGAATACCCATTATTGGTCTGGCAGGGTTTCTCCTCGCAGGCGTTATGGGCTTTTGGCTGTTGGTTTCAATTATTCGTCATGGCCGTATGTGATGGTCTGGCAAAGCCTTCAGAAGTTGATTTTCCTGCCCTCTTTTTGTCAGCGAAAAAGAAAGATGCTGTGCCTGGTAAGGCGTGCTTGTCCGTAAGCGACTTTCTTCCCCTCATTCTCTAACTCCGACAGGCTCCTAGCCCTCGTATTACCCCTTAGAATATCCTGAGGATGGACTTGCAAGACTCAAGGTAAGCTGCAGTTGGAGGGAAAATCTGCCGGCCATCTGTGCTGCAATTCGCTGCTGTCCTTGATTGAGAGAAAATGATCGCATTTCTGGACAGACACGAGTCAGGATTCTCAGCTGGTCAGGGCCCGGTAAATTTCCGGCATACGGAGAGGGAGTTTGCGTACATTGTCAACAAAGATGTAGTTGGCTGGGCCATACATGTGCTCCATATAGTCGTGGGCCTGGTGGTCAATGGTGATACAGAAGGGATGGATACCCGCCACCTTGGCCTCAAGCAGGGCATGGCGGGTATCTTCGATGGCATAATCACCCTTGTAATCATCATAGTCTTCGGGTTTGCCATCGGAGAGGGTGATTATGAGGCGGACCTTGGCATCAACCTCCCGGAGAAGAGCGGTGGCATGGCGGATGGGAGGTCCCATTCGGGTGTATTCACAGGGACCGATAGAGCTTATCCGTTCTTTGACCCGCGCTCCATAGGGCTCTGTCAGGTGTTTGATGTGGAAGAGTTCGCAGCGGGAGCGACGCATGCCTGAAAAACCGTAGATGGCATAGCGGTCTCCAAGCACCTCGATGGCTTCTGACATGAGGACCAGGGATTCTTTGAGGGCGGTGTTGACCCAGCCTGAGGTGGAGTTGGACATATCCACCAGAAAGAGCACTGCAATGTCACGGATATCACGTTTGAGGCGGATAAAGAGGCGGTCTGATGAGGGCAGTCCGGCCTGAGTGTCAGAAAGAGATTCGACCAGGGCATCGAAATCAATGTCATTGCCTTCTCGCTGCCGTTTGACGAAACGTTCCTGACTGCGCATCATCTCGAACTGGTGGCGCAGGCGGAGGGTCAGACCGTGGTATTTATCCAGGGTGTTCCGGATAAATGAAGAATGGACAGGAGGCAATTCTTTGAACTGTAATGAGCACCAGTTTTTACGATAACCCTGGCGACGATAATCCCATTCATCATAGATCACTGGGCCTGTGGCCTGCGGCTCATCTTCTCCCTGGCCGCCGATATTTCCCTGAAGCATTTCCTCTCCTGCCTTCCCGGCGGCACTTGTTATGAATCGTGTGGGGAGCTGGTTGAATTCGTCAAAAAACTTTCGGGCTAACCTGTCCAGTTCCAGGGGCAATTCCAGTTCTTCGTTGTTGATGGTGACGAGGAGAGGCGCTGTCTTTTCCTGATTGGCTGTCTGGGCAAATTCACTGTCCATGATCATGCTGATGTCTGATTCGGCCAGGCCACTCTTGCCGCTGTCTCTTTCTTCATCCTTGAGGATGGTATCGAGTTTTTCCTGTGAAAGGCTTTGCAGGTAGGTGGCCATCTGGTCGATAATCTGCTCACCCATCTTCTCTTTTTGCACCTTCCGCGCTGTTTCCACGGCCTTTAATTTGAGACGTCCCTGGAAGGGGAGGCTGTGGAGGAGGGATGGGGATTTCTGGTCCGTATCTTCAAAGGTGGCGTAGAGTCTGGGAATGAGTCTTGCGCTGTCCTCTGCCGTCGCCTTGCCGGAGAGATAGCGTTGACATTCACAGGCCGTGAGGTGGTTTCGCAGGGGGATATGGAGGGCCGCTTGGTCTCCTGTGAGTGCCTGTTGCAGAGAGGAGAAAAATGTCTCTGCCTTCCCTTTGCCGGCGCCTGGTGGGTGTAGGGGAAAGGGGAGCTTTGATACCGCCCGCATGAGGCCTGGTAATTCTGTGTTGAGAAATATTTTGACCCGTATAGATTCCAGAAGGTGATAAATATCGCGGGCCAGTCGCGGCTGGGTAAAACTGTCGAGAAATTCCCGGAGCCAGAGGCTGTCCTCCTTCTCCGAAAAGAGGGGTAAGCCCTCTGGGGCCCTGCTCAAGAAGCTGCCGCAGGCTATATAGCCCCATTGGTAGGTGAAAATCAACTTGTAGAGGAGAAAGTTCTGCTCGTTGTCAGGATAGAGATTGAGTTCCTCGGGGACATAGAGGGTCGAGGTATCGGTATAGGTTTCTCTTGCCGGGCCGATCTGCAATTCTTCGTTGGCAATGCCACGAATATAAGGAAGAAGCCGTTTTTCAACAGCGGTGAGAGCAAGCCCGCCACTTCCTGCCAGTCTGGAGAGGTGGTTTTCGATCTCATTCTCCATAAAACGCTGGGCTGCACGCAATCCATCATTCTCGTAGATATCAAGGATAACCCCGACCCAGTAGGGAAGCTGATCCAGGTTGAGCTGTTTCAATGCCTCTGGGGCCTGGCGGAGAAAATCGTAACAGAGGGAGTGGGAAACGGGCCAGATAACCGGAATATGGTCGAGAATGACCTCGCAGACCGTTTCGCTTTCCTCGGTATAAGGTTCCATGACCTCCTCCACATCCCATTCATTGGGGATGTCAGGAGAGACGAGGTGATAAAAATGTTCTGACAGAGCGGCAAGTTTCATGCGGGTCTCCTCGCTCAGAATATAGAGCTGACCATCTCTTGCAAGGCTGCCAGGAGTTCAGGGTCATCACTCAGTGGTTCAACAATGGCTACCCGGCAGGCTGTATGGATGTCAATCCCGTCCTGCGTTAATTTCCCGGCTTGGATGAGGAGACGGGTGGAAGCCCCCTCTGCAAGTCCTGATTCCTTCAGGCTCCGGGTCATTCTCGCCAGTTTGACCAGGGAATGGGCCAGCTCTTTTTCTACCTCGCCTTCTTTGCAGACAATTTCGGCTTCCTGATCGGGAAGAGGGTAGTCAAAAGAGATGGCGACAAAACGCTGGCGAGTGGAGGGCTTGAGGTCTTTTAATACGCTCTGATAGCCGGGGTTGTAGGAAACACTGATCATGAATTCGGGTGGGGCAGTCAGCAGTTCGCCCAGTTTTTCCACAGGGAGTTCCCGGCGGTCATCGGCCAGGGGGTGAATGACCACTGTCGTGTCTTTTCTGGCTTCTACAATTTCATCGAGGTAGCAGATCGCCCCGGCGCGGACTGCCAAGGTCAGAGGACCGTCAATCCAGACAGCCTCTCCTGAGCGTATCAGGTAGCGACCGACAAGATCGCTGGTGGAAAGATCATCATGGCAAGAGACAGTGATAAGCGGTCTTTGCAGTTTCCAGGCCAGGTATTGCATGAATCGTGTCTTTCCGCAACCGGTTGGACCTTTTAAGAGAAGGGGCAGTCCTTTCTTGTGTGCGGATAAGGCGATTTCTATCTCTTTGCCGGAGGCAAGATAATAAGGCTCGGTGGTAATCAGATGTTCTTCCAGGCGTTGTTCAAATGTTTTCATGGGCAGGTTCAGCTCCTCTGGCGATTGCTGGTTTTGTTGCGGTGATAATCACTTGTGCGAACAATACTTTGTTCACCCACCGGCAAGGAGTCAAGAATTATTATCGTATTGAAGGTCTGTTTTGAGGAGAAAAAGAGAAAGGAGCAGAGGAGAAAAAAGTCTGGAAAGGGGGATATCCTGAAGAAGCAAAAAAAAATAAAGGAGTGAAAACCTAAAGCCCTTTGTAGTAAACGATTTTTCCCAAAATTAAGGATTTAGCCGAATTGCTTTTTTGTGATTTTGTACCATATATTGTAGATTGTTCTTGTTTTGCACCATAAGTATGGTGTATAAGCATGTTGGCCGATGAGGGAAGGGCAAGGGCAGTTTGTATGCTTTTCTATCCCATTGAAAGCCCGTTTTTCTTGTCGTCCATGAGCTGATCTAACCTCCTATCTCTAATAAATTCCCATGAGGAAAAACCATATGACTCCTGATTTGACCAAACAGGCATTGACCCAGACTGCCGAGACTGTACTCGCCAGACGCTACTACTTAAAAGATGACAATGGGCAGACGGTCGAGACCTGGGAATCTCTCTGCCGCAGGGTCAGTAATGCTGTGGCCGAGGTGGATCAGGACAGCGATCAGTTCGAGGCCTTACGGGAATCTTTCTTCCGGATAATATACCATCTGGATTTTTTGCCCAACTCTCCCTGTTTGATGAATGCAGGAACCGATCTCGGACAGCTGTCTGCCTGTTTTGTCCTGCCGGTGGAAGACTCCATGGACGGAATCTTTACGGCCATCCGTAACGGTGCCCTGGTCCACAAGACAGGGGGCGGTACCGGCTATTCATTTTCTCGGCTTCGTTCTAAAAATGCATCTGTCCGTTCCACCCAGGGGGTGGCTTCGGGGCCGCTTTCTTTTGCGGCGGTCTTTGATGCCGCCACCGAGACTATTAAACAGGGAGGGAAGCGACGGGGTGCCAACATGGGGGTGTTGAGGATTGACCACCCGGATATCATGGATTTTATCAGTGCCAAAGAAGACCAGAACAAATTTAATAATTTCAATTTCAGCGTCGCCATGACCGATAACTTCATGCAGGCAGTGGAGGAGGGATGTGAGTATGCGTTGATTGAGCCGTCCACCGGGGAGGTGGTCAATACCCTTGATGCCCGTTCGGTCTTTGAAAAGATTATTGATCTGGCCTGGCATAATGGCGAACCTGGGGTCCTTTTTATCGACACCGCCAACAAAGATAATATGACTCCTCAGCTTGGCGATTTTGAGGCGACCAATCCCTGTGGTGAGCAGTGGCTGCTGCCTTACGAGAGCTGTAACCTGGGTTCGTTGAATCTTGGTAACTTTGTCAAAAATGGAGCAGTGGACTATAAGCGACTGGAAGGGGTCGTCCGTGTGTCCACCGCCTTTCTCGATAATGTGATTGACTGTAACCGGTTTCCCATTCCTGAAATCATGGAGATGACCCTGAAGACCAGGAAGATCGGAATGGGAATTATGGGACTCCATGATATGCTCGTCCAGCTTGGTCTGCCTTACGGTAGTGAAGAGGGGCGAAACCTGGCTGCCGAGGTCATGCGTTTCGTGCGGGAAAAGGCTGAAGAACGGTCACGTGAACTGGCAGAGGAAAAGGGGGCTTTTCCGGCATACGATCCCACTGTAAACGACTATCCTGCCCGCAGGAATGCGGCCTTGACTTCTATTCAGCCCACGGGAACGGTCTCTATGATCGCCGACTGCGCTTCAGGGTGCGAGCCCTATTTCTCCATTGTCATGATCAAAAGTGTGATGGATGGAGATCGTCTTATCTTGGTCAATAAGTATTTTGAACAGATAGCCCGGGCTGAGGGCTTTTTTTCCGAGACACTGATGGCCAAGGTGGCGGACAGCGGTACGGTCGTCGGTCATAAGGAGATTCCAGAGAAATGGCAGCAGGTGTTTCGTACGGCCCAGGATATTACGCCTGAGGACCACATCAGGATGCAGGGAATTCTGCAGCAGAGCGGGGTTGACTCTTCTATTTCCAAGACGATTAATCTTCCCAACAATGCCAGTCGTGAGGAGGTGAAGTTTTCGTATCTCCTTGGCTACAAGCTGGGATGTAAGGGGCTCACCGTCTACCGGGACGGGTCCAGAGATTCACAGGTCCTGAACACCAGGGAAAGCCTGGACAAGGAAGAGAAGAGCATGCTGGTTTCCACTGCCGGGGTGGTGAAAAGAAATCTTCCCGATACCCTCAGTGCCAAACGCTACCGGGTGAAAGATCAGGATCAGAAGTCGGTCTATATTATTGTCTGTTTTGATGAAAACGAGAAACCCATGGAGGTCTTTGCGAAATTCCCCTTTGACAACCGGGTGGATCTCAAGGATAAATCAACCATGTGGACAACGACCTGTCGTCTGGTTTCCCTTGCCCTGCGTTTTAATATACCGGCTTCCGAGATTATCAAGCAACTTGATCGCTCCAGTGGACATATGCTTGACCTTCCAGCTCAATTGAGTAAATTGTTCAAATCTTTTATGGCAGGAACTCAGTATGGCTTTTCTTCCATCTGTCCGGAGTGTTCCGGTGCCCTGGTTTTTGAAGAGGGGTGTGAGACGTGTCATGACTGTGGATACAGTAAGTGCTCGTAATTTACTTGAGGCCACCTTGCAACATTGTTTTTTCGCTCAGACTCTTCGGTATGAGAAATAATTTATCCTCGGAATATCAAAGAGATGTCTGTGGTGAAATTTTTCTTATGCCTCGATTTTGAATGAAAATTCTAATTTTTCAAGGTCCCCTTGAATGAAAACGCTGTTGAGGCGTGATATGGAGAGGTTGAGATAACGTTATGGCAAAAATAGGAAGAAATGAGCAGTGTCGTTGCGGAAGCGGCAGAAAATTTAAACATTGCTGCCTGTTAAAAGTACAGGCAGGAATGATCCAGACCAGCCCTGAAGCGGCCCTTAAGATTTCCCTGGTCAGTGAGATTGAGGCCATTCAGCAGGCCGCAAAGGAAAAAAGACAGAAAATTAAGGAGCTTGGTGTCTTTATTCTCCTGGCCACTGTTGAAGGCGATTCCTGGCTGTTAGAGATTACTGATTGTGATGCGGTACAGCTCTCCCGGCAAGGTGAACCGCTGCCGATTCCCATTGATGAGAATCCCGAGACCATTGAAATAAACTGGAGCCACACCTTTGATCTGAGTCATAAGCAGTTTGAGCTTACTGCCTATAATGATAAGTCAAAGTTTGTAATGGCAAACTATCCGAGTAAGGAGATCAGTGCCTCCATCAAACGGATCAAAAAAAGATTTTCCAGTGAGCTCCTGAATCGAGTCCATGTCAATCCGGAAACAGAGGGGCGGGTTGTCTGAGCGTATTGTGTCCCTGAAGTTACGAATAGTCCCTATGGCTCTGGTCATGGGGACTATCTTTTTGCTCTCTCACCAAAGCGGCGACAGTCTTTCTCTCCCCACCTTTCCAGGTGCGGACAAGATTGCTCACATGCTTGCCTACGGGGCTCTGGCCCTGACCATTCTTTGGTTTTTTGCCAAGGACGGACTCCTGAACCCAGGCCGTGTTGTTGTCTACACAACCCTGTTCTGTTTGTTCTACGGGATAAGCGATGAATACCACCAGTCCTTTATCGCCCTCCGCTCTGTGAGTGGCCTGGATCTTGTCGCTGACACAGCAGGGGCTCTCTGTGTGGCCCTTGTCTGGCTCACCAGTTTGTCGCTACGCTCCAAAATAATCAATTTTCAGCAAAGTCTTGCCATTCGTTTGAATTCGCCATACAATAATTCAGTAGGTTCGCAACGAAACGGCAGACATCCTAATGAGGAAGAGTGATGATAGGACAAATAGCAAGTCAGGGGGCATTGGCAGCAGGTACCCAGGTACGCCAGGCCTATGAAAACAGTGTTGCAGACCAGCAGGAAGACCGTTCGGAGGTCAGTCAACAGAGCACCTCTTTTTCCAGTGATGTGACCACGCTTTCCCCTCAGGCACTGGCTCTGGCGAGAAATGTTCCACCTGTCGGCAGGGAATCGGAGGCCGATGGAGCAGCATCGGCAGAGAGTGGAAACAGGGATTCCTTTCTACAATCCGGGAAGATCAATATCATGGCTTGAAAGAACTCCCGGCAAAAAGAGGTGTCGACCAGGGAAGGGCCCTCAATCAGGGGACCTTTCCCTGTCAGCAGGAAAAAAATCTTTTAGACCAGTGCCTCTTTGACTATCTGTGAGGCAATTCCCATATCGATCTGATCTCCATATTCCTTTTTCAGGTTCCCCATAACCATGCCCATGAGTTTGGGGTTTTTTTCTGGAAGCCCTGCTATCAGGGCTTCAACAATAATCCTGGTTTCTTCCGCACTTTTGGTCTTTGGGATAAATCCTTCCAGAATCTGGATGGTCTTACCGATATCAATACCGGCCTCCTGTGACTGGTGGGCCATCTTCAGTTCCCTCTTTGCCGCAGCAAGGATGTCTTTTTCCTCGACCTCGCGGTTTCCATCTGTCTTGGCCAGTTTCTGGGCAGTGTCCAGGAGCATGGCGAGGATTGTCGATTTCTCCATGTCTGTCTTCTTCGCCAGCATCATGGTCTTGCGGAGTTCTTTTACGTTCATATCTTGAGTGCCATATTTTTCTGAAATTTTAATTTGTGAAGAGCCTGTTAAACCTTACTTCTGCAGCAACTTAGCCATATCTTTAGCAAAGTAGGTGATGATGATATCTGCTCCTGCCCGTTTAATGGAGAGCAGGGTCTCGGCCATGACTCGCTCACCGTCTATCCACCCTTTTTCTGCCGCTGCCTTGATCATGGCGTATTCACCACTGACGTGGTAGGCGGCAATGGGGAGATCAAATTCATCCTTGAGGCGACTGATGATGTCAAGGTAGGCAAGGGCAGGTTTGACCATGAGGATGTCTGCTCCTTCGTCCACGTCAAGGGTGGCCTCGCGCATCGCTTCGCGCGAGTTTGCCGGGTCCATCTGGTAACTTCGTCGGTCACCGAACTTGGGGGCGCAGTCTGCTGCATCGCGAAATGGCCCGTAAAAGGCCGAGGCGTATTTGACGGCGTAGGACATGATAGGGACCATGTCAAAGTTGTTTTCATCAAGGGCGGCCCTGATTTCCGCCACTCGACCGTCCATCATATCGGAGGGGGCAACCATGTCGGCACCGGCCTGGGCGTGGGAGAGGGCGGTCTTGGCTAGAATCTCCAGAGTGGCATCATTATCAACCGTGTCGCCGATCAGGCAACCGCAATGTCCGTGATCGGTGTACTCACAGAGACAGACATCGGTAATGACAGTGAGGTCAGGTGCCTTGTTTTTCAGCTCCTTGATTCCTCTCTGGATGATACCGTCTTTGGCATGGGCGCCAGTCCCCATCGCATCTTTTTTTTCCGGCAGACCAAAGAGGATAACGGAATTCACCCCAAGCTCCATACACTCCTTTGCCTCTTGCTCCAGCTGGTCTACACTTATGCGAAAGACACCGGGCATGGAGGAGATCTCCTCTCGTTTCATTTTGCCAGGCATAATAAAGAGGGGATAGACAAACTGGGACGGTGAGAGGTGAGTCTCGCGGATCAGGGCACGAAGGGATTCATTCCTACGCAGACGACGGGGACGGTATTCAGGAAAGACCATGGTATTACTCCTTGCAGCGGTACTTGTTTTGAGTTGATAAAAGTTGTTTGTGAGAAGTGACGAGTTCGACTAAGTCGTTTTTAAAAAATAAGATGCCCAGAGTAAGGCTCGGAAGGGCATGAGGATCGGTAAGGAAATAGATGAAAGCGGCCATGGTATTTTGTAATGGCTCCTGGGAGCCCTCAGTGCACAATCTCCAGATTCTTCAGTTTCTTATGGAGATGGCTTCGTTCCATACCGATCTGTTCGGCAGTTTGCGAAATGTTGCCGTTATTCTCATCCAATTTTTGTTGCAGGTACTCCTGCTCGAAACATTTTTTCGCCTCTTTGAAACTGGCTTCCTGATAGGCTAGCGGGGGGGCGGAACGTTCGTGCGGTGGAGTGATGGCAGCTGTAGGAGTGAGAAAGAGAGAGACGTCTTCGCCACTGATGGTGTCTGTAGGACACATGATGGCCAGGCGTTCAACAAAATTTTTCAGTTCACGGACATTGCCCGGCCAGGAATGGTGACGCATGACATCCAGAGCCCCCTTGAGAAACTTTTTGTTTCCCAAGACCTTACTGCTCAGACGTGACATGAGATCCTCCACCAAAAGGGGGATGTCCTCCAGGCGTTTAATCAGGCTTGGCACATGAATAGGAACCACGTTCAGACGCCAGAAGAGATCGGCACGGAAATTTCCTTTTTCAATTTCCTCTTCCAGGTTCTTGTTGGTGGCGGCAAGGACTCGGACATTGACTGAGATGGTCTTATGGCCACCCACCCGTTCAAATTTCTGTTCCTGGAGAATTCTGAGAATCTTGGCCTGGGTCTTCAGGCTCATGTCACCGATTTCATCGAGAAAGAGGATCCCGCCGTCCGCCTGGTCGAATTTTCCTCGCTTGGAACTGTGGGCCCCGGTAAAAGAGCCCTTCTCGTGCCCAAAAAGTTCTGATTCGATGAGCTCTTCAGGGATTGCGGCACAGTTGACCTCAACCATGGGTTTGCTACTGACCAGTGACTGCTGATGGATGGACTGTGCCACCAGCTCTTTACCGGTACCATGGTCCCCTCGGATCAGGACCCAGGCATCTGTGGGTGCCACTCGTTCGATCTGGGCCCGCAGTTCACAGATGACCGGTGATTGGCCAGTGAGCTGGGCCGGTTTTCTGGTCTTGGAGCGGAGAATCTTATTTTCTTCTTCCAACTGAGCAAAGCGGATGCCGTTACTGATGGCCAGGATGATCTTGTCATAGGAGAGTGGCTTTTCTATGAAGTCAAATGCCCCCTTGCGGGTGGCTTGGACCGCTGTCTCGATAGTACCGTGACCGGAGATCATGATTACAGGGAGGGCGTAGAGCTCTTTGATCTTTTCCAGAGCGGTCATGCCGTCCATATTGTCGCCCAGCCAGATGTCAAGAAGGATGAGGTCGACATGGTTTTCCTCAAGTATATCCAGGCCATCTTCGGCCGATGAGGCACAGAGCGCATGGAACCCTTCATCTTCAAGGATGCCGGAGAGGGTCTGTTGGATGGAGATTTCGTCATCTATGATGAGGATCTGTTTTCTCATAAGAGAGATGTCTCAGTTGCCTGCCAGTCGCGAGCTCTTGGCCAGCAGGGGCAGTTCAATGGTGAATATGGAACCGTGAGGGCTGTTGTCGTGGATTCTGATATAGCCGTTGTGGTCGGAGACAATAGTGGAAACGATGGCCAGTCCGAGCCCGGTGCCAGTCTTTTTGGTGGAGAAGTAGGGCTCAAAAAGTCGCAGTTTATCCTCTTCGTTGATGCCAGGACCAGAGTCACAGACCTGTATGAAAATATTATCGTCGTCCTCATCCAGGGAAAGGATAATATCTATTGTACCGCCATCAGGTAAAACTGCAACCGCATTGTCAAGAAGGTTGATGAGGCAGCGTTTTATCTGTTCCACGTCAAAACTAAATATGGGGATATCACTTTCTGCTCTGATTGTGAATATAATTTGTCCGTGCGCCTGCTGATAGAGTACCAGCGTTTCGTGGAGCATTTTGAGGATGTCTGCCGGAGCCTGATTGATTTTAGGCATGCGGGCGAACTGGGAGAATTCACTGACCAAGCGTTTGAGTTCATCTACCTGTTTGATAATGGTACCGGTGCATTGGTCAAAGATAGAGTTATCTTCTTCCAAAATTTCAGGATAGCGTCTGCGCAGGCGCTGGGCAGAGAGCTGAATGGGAGTCAGTGGGTTCTTGATTTCATGGGCAATGCGGCGGGCGACCTCACGCCAGGCCGCCATCCGTTGCATCTTTTCAATTTTGGTCAGATTGTCAAAGACCAGGACAAAGCCCAGGGGCGTTCCCTCTTCGTTTTCCAGGCGGGTAAAGGTGATGAGCAGTGAAAAGCTTTCCTTGAGGACGGAAATCTTGAGATGCTGGCGAACTGAGCTCTTGCCGGTGATGTTCAGTTCTTTGATAAAACCGTCAATGATCGTCACATGTTCTGCTGGCAGGATTTGTGTATATTTACGGCCCAGGAAAAAATCCTTGCTGATATTGAGTAGTTTTTCCGCAAAACGGTTGATGGTGGTAATCTTGCCGTCATCATCCAGAGAGATAACTCCGGCCTCCACGTTCTGGAGAATGATTTCAGTGTATCGTCTTCGATCTTCCGATTCCCTGGAGCTTTGCTGCAGGGCATGCAGGGCATCGGCAAGTTTGGCGTTGCTGGAACTGAGATTGGAAGTCATGGTATTAAAGGAGTCAACCAGTAGTCCCATCTCATCGTTGGATTCTTTTTCCAGGACAAAACTGAGATCACCATCGGCAACTCGTCTGGTCGCTACGGCCATCTTGTCCAGAGGACCGGTAATGCTCTTGGCAATATAGAGTCCGAACCAGATGGCGGAAAAGATAATAAGCAGGGTGACGATGAGGAGGACAATGAGGAGCCAGAATTTGAAGGGTTTTTTCAGGTATTTTAATTGCCGGTAATCGTCGATACCCTTGGAGATGAAGTTCAGGCGGTCAAGTTGATCGTTTTTGATGAGCAGAGTTGTGATCAGGAAGACTTCTTCTCCTGGGTGGGCGCTGAGATCAATTTTGTTGACCCGGCGGATTAAATCACCGGCGTTGGATTCCTGAATGACGATCTCCCGCTGCTGATTTTTTTGCACTGAGTCGAGAGTTGCCAAGGTGATCATGGGGAGTTTTTGACTGCTGAGCAGGGACGAGGAAGCGGTGATAACCTTGTTCCGTTGGTCCATGATAAGGGTGAGACTGTCAGGGCCACGGATATTGTTGGTTGTGAGAATGGTGTTGAGGCTCTTCTCCAGATCTTCCGTTTCTGGATTTTCCTCGTGTATGAGGACAATGCTCTGTTCAAGGCTTGTTCCCAGGATGTCAACCTCTTCTTTGGTTTCCTGGAGAATCGATTGGGCCAGATCCAATGATTTTTGCAGGGAGAGTTCGATGTTGGAATTGAACCAGTAGTCCATGCTGGTGGAAACAAACTGGAGGGAAATAAAGAAGAGGAGGATGGTGGGAATCAGAGAAAGAGAGATAAAGGAGATGACCAGTTTACTCTTCAGTTTGGAGCCGAGTATATTTTGCCTGCTTTCAAAAAAAAGCTCTGCCAGGTTGCGAAGAACCAGGAAGAGCATAAGGAGGACCAGCAGGACATTGAGATTGATCAGGGCGAAAATCAGGATGTCGCTGGAGACTGGCAGGGTAATATCGACATTGACCAGTGAACTTTCCAGCCAGACGAAAAGGGGGATGAGGCCGAGGCAGGTGAGAATGACCTTCCTGACCAGGCGTTTTTTTTGTTGTCGCTGCTCATCACTGAGTTGTGGCTTACTCAGACTCTGGAGGGCAGGCAGTTGGACCTTTTTCGGTGCGGATTTGTCCGCAAGTGGTGGCGAGGGAGCCATTCAGCAGCACCTCATCTGGCTGTGAGCAGAGCACCCGGCGTACTGATGGAGAGTTGGACCGTCTGGTCGTGGACACCTGGAGGGCTGTAGCCCAGGTGCTGACGCTGCTCTTATGACGTTTGCTATATACACTTGAGTCGTTACGTCGTCAAAGGACTAATAAGTGAATTCAATGGTATGCCAGTCTGTTTCCATGTCCCACAGGGAGACGAAGGGAACCACGTAGTGAAGGTTCATGGGCAGAGTCTTTTTGTACAGTACTGCCTTCATTCGCAATTCATAGGAGCTGTCAGGGAGAAGTTTGTTCAGTTCAATAACTCTGAGTCCATTGATTTCATTCATTACCTGTAGGGCCTCCTGAAAGGTGTGGTAGGTGGATGTCTTTTTTTTCTGTTCTTCCAGGTCCACCTGATAATGTTCTTTCAGGGTGTCATATTTGAGGGTATGGGTGAATTCCATGGAGATGAGCTCCTCGTCGGGCCAGTTTTCCCTGGTTCGGAAGAGTTCAATATAAAAATTAAATCGCATGGGAATACCGCTATGGAGGGCTTGTTCCATGTCGTTGTTCTTGTCATTTTTCACTATTCCGAAAAGCAGGAGATGTGTGTTGGAGGTGGTAATAGTAATGTCTTTGAATTGTACTTCTTGTTCTGGGGCGGCAAGCGCAGCGAATCCTGTGATGGATGTAAGCAGGAAAAGAAAAAGAAGTATGAATAAAAATGGGTGGCGCATAGTTACGAAAAGCCTTTTTTAAAACTATTCCTAGTATGGTGATGAGATTAAAGGGGTATTTCCTGTTGTGGCAGTGGAAAGCACCTTTTTTGTATATAGCACTGGAGTTGGAAGGGTTGTTTTTTTAACTTTTTTCTACAATGGAGAGATAATACTCTTAATGGGAAATTTTTGTAAGGATTTATCTCTCTTCTCTCTCTGAGTTGTCAATTCCTCTATCATGACACCGGTGATATATAGGCTAAGCCGGCAGGCAGTACAGTACCCTTTGAGGGGTGAACGTACTTTAGAAACTCATTTTTAAAAACAGGAAAAGACTTTCTAAGGTACTGAGACAAGACCGGCATGAGTCATCAATAAAATCGCGCACTGGACAAAGTGATTATTTTCGCTTGACAGTGACAAATTGTCGCACTACTATGTGCATATGCTCATTAGTTGTATGGGTTGAGATACAGCCAGGGAGCTGAGGCGGCTCCTGGAAAAAGGAAAGAAAGTGAAAATCTGGACAAGGAGAGGCGTATGAATCGTAGTGAAGATCTGTATAGTGTTGAAAGCGGAAAAGGTGTGGGTCAATTTGTCGCAGATTTTGCCGGAATTGTGAAAAAAAATGATTTTGTGGTCAACAATTTTGAGACGATGAATATGCAAAAGACCTTTCGTGAGCATGGCGGTACGGTACCGGATGAATTTGATTTGCATATGATGCAGATCTGCAAGCCCACCAAGGCTGATAAGAGTCTGACCGTAAACCCCGAGCGTGCCATTCTTATGCCCAAATTTGTAATGGTTTTCTCTAAAGATGGAAAGACCCAAATCCGCTATTTACGCTACAGTGCTGCCGATATTGCCACCCTGGTTCCCGATGATCCTCAGTTTCCGGAATCTCTGGCTCAAACTTTTGCCAAGATTTGTTCTATGATTGATGAGGCCAGTTGATGATTTGGAAGCTATTGATTTCAATAAATAAGAAACTTGTTTATGCCATTCCGGTCATGATCGTTGCTGGTTTTCTCTTTGGCAAGTCCGTTGATGGTCAGCTCGTCAAGCAGTTGAAAAATCTCATTGTACCCTTGACCTTTCTTATGGTTTATCCCATGATGGTTACATTGAATATCAAACATCTGAAGGATGGTATCAGGAATGTTAAACTGCAGGTTTTGACGCAGTTTATAAATTTCCTCATTATTCCATTTCTTGCCTACGGCCTTGGCGTATGGTTTTTCCCTGATAATCATTACATGGCGCTTGGGCTCCTGCTTGCTTCATTGCTGCCAACCAGTGGTATGACGATTTCCTGGACCGGTTTTGCCAAAGGGAATATGGGCGCCGCAATCAACATGACCGTCATTGGTTTGACCCTCGGTTCTCTGGCTACCCCTCTTTATGTTAAAGCGCTCATGGGGGCCAAGGTGGATATGGATATCGTCCTGGTGATCAAACAGATCGTCTATATTGTCTTCATCCCCATGGTGCTGGGCTATGTGACCAGGTCATATTTCATCAAGAAATATGGCCCCCAAGAGTTTAAAATGAACTGGGCCCCGCGATTTCCATCGCTATCTACCATTGGTGTCCTGGGGATCGTCTTTGTTGCCATAGCCCTGAAGGCTGAAAAGTTGTCTCAGGATCCGATGATCCTCTGGATGATATTCAAACCGTTACTTATTCTCTATTTTTTGAATTATGCTCTGGGGACCATTATCGGCAAATTCCTCTTTCAACGGGGAGATGCCATTGCTTTGGTTTACGGAACGGTGATGCGGAATCTTTCTATTGCCCTGGCAATTGCCATAAATGCCTTTGGTGAGCAGGGTGCTGATGCTGCCCTGGTCATTGCCGTGTCGTATATCATACAGGTGCAGTCGGCTGCCTGGTATGTGAAGTTAACCCCGCAGATGTTTGGCCCCCTTGAAAATGAGGCGGTGCTGCCTCAGTAGGGACAAGAAAGATGTCACCCTTTCCGCAAGCTGTTCCCCTGTGGAAATGGTCTATGGGAAAGGAACAACGAGTTGATAGAGCCCTTGGAGGCGATATGAAAGGATCTTTATTTTCAAAAATTCTCTATGCAACAGATCTCTCCGAGACCGCGAAAGAGGCGGCTCGTTATGCCCTCAGTCTGGCCAATGAATATGAGGCCGAATTGACTGTTGTTAATGTGATCCCTGATCTGGTGGAAGAGATGTCTGCCGGTATGGGGTATGATCTGGCTGCTCATTTTGGCCAGGATAAGCTCGACAGTTTTTACGAGGAGGGACTTGAAGAGAGTAAAAAAGCGGTAATTAAACGTATTCACCAGGTCTGCCAGGAAGCCGGGAAGGAACTGGAGAGTTGTACTGTGCAGCAGAAGGTGGAAGTCAGGGTTGGCCATCCTGTTGAAGAGATAGTGAAAATGGCCACAGAGGGTGGATATGACCTGGTGGTTCTTGGAACCCACGGTCACAGCCTGCTGGATAATCTCCTCCTAGGCAGTGTGGCCAGGGGGGTTGTTAAAAAATGTCCAATGCCGGTCTTGACTGTCCGGCTTAAGGAATAATAGTAGTATATGAACAATAACGAGTAGCAAGACCGGGTTTTGCGTTTTTTTGACCTCACAACACAATAGCTGGAAATTCCGGCAATTAGAAGGAGACTGCTACAATGCGTATCTGTATACCAACAAATAATCCCGGAGGCCTGAATGCCTCTCGCTCTGAACATTTTGGACATTGTGATGTCTTTACTGTGGTGGAGCTGGATTCGGATAAAAAAATCAGTTCCGTGGAGACCTTGTTCCCTCCCGAGCATGGTGCTGGTGGCTGTATGGTGCCGGTGCAGGTTTTAAATGATGCCAACGTCGATGCCATTGTTGTCGGGGGTATGGGGGCCCGGCCCATGCAGGGGTTTGCTGAAGTTGGCATTGATGTCTACTGGGCAGATCGTAATTCCATTCTCGATGCAGTTACTGCAGTGGAGAAATTTAGCGAGGGCATGCTGCCTAAAATGAACGTCGATCAGGCATGTGGTGGTGGAGGCAATTGTCACCAGTAGGGAATTGCTTTTTGCCGATAATGCGGGTATAAAGGAACCGTTTTCTGATAACGGCAGAATATATCTTATACAGGTATGGACCTGCCGTTATTCTCTTAGCCTTGATTCAGAATTTTTCCCTTTAACCATTGGAAACTATGTCACCAAGACCAAAAAAACTCAGGAATTGTGAAGGTAATTTTTGTGGCCGGGCCTTTAAGCCCACAGGGACACCACTGTCAAAACTGGAACAGATTGAACTCTTCCGTGATGAAATGGAGGCCCTACGACTCTGTGACATGGATGGCCTGACTCAGGAAGAGGCCGGCGTCAAAATGGGAGTTTCCCGAGGGACTGTCCAGCGTATTATTACCATTGCCAGGAGAAAGACAGCCGAGGCCTTGACCGAGGGACGGGCTCTTGTGTTTGTCGAAGATGGTGATTAGGCCGGGCAGTGGACAGATAACCATGGCTCGAGACTGGGCACTTGGCAAGTATATTTATCGTTAACTGAACCGTGTAAAGAGCTCTTGATTCTCAATACCTGGCACCTTCTCTCCTGGCCAGCAATTGAATCATGTCCCGTTCTGTGAAATCCTCTAGCAAAAATTAGCTAAAGTAAAGCCGCTTAGATATTTTCTCTGGTCTTATGAAATTCAATGTCTGGCCACTTCTCCATGAAAAAATTGAGCATCCACTCGTTTTGGGCCAGATAGGTAAGGAAGCCTTCTGCATCGATGGCAAGGGCAGCCTGGTTCTTCTGTTCAAATTCGGCCAGCCTCTTTTTGTCATTGCAGTGCACCCATCGTGCTGCCTGGAAGTCGATGGGTTCATAGATAGCTTCAACTCCGTACTCATTTTTTAACCTGGCAACTGTAACCTCAAACTGGAGGATACCCACAGCACCCATAATATAAGAGGAACCAATCACGGGGCGAAAGACCTGGATGGCCCCTTCTTCAGCCAGCTGCTGCATGCCCTTCTGTAATTGTTTCATCTTCATTGGGTTCTTGATGAGAACCCGGCGGAAGTGTTCAGGGGCAAAGTTCGGGATTCCGGTGAATTTCAGTTCTTCTTTTTGGGTAAAGGTATCTCCGATCTTGATGGTCCCATGATTATGGAGGCCAATGATGTCTCCTGGCCAGGCCTCTTCCACATTGGCCCGGTCTTGGGCCATGAAGATGGTGGCATTGGCAAGAGTAATCTCTTTTCCGATGCGGTGGTGTTTCACCTTCATCCCACGGGTAAATTTTCCTGAGCAGATACGGAAAAAGGCTATCCGGTCACGGTGGGCCGGATTCATGTTGGCTTGGATTTTAAAGACAAATCCGGAAAAATTTTCCTCTGTGGGCAAAACATCACGACTTTGGGCCTTGCGTATCCCTGGAGGGGGGGCCATTTCCACAAAGCCGTTCAGGAGTTCTCGAACCCCGAAGTTGTTGATGGCGGAGCCGAAAAAGACAGGTGTCTGACCTGCACTGAGATAGTGCTCGTATTCAAAAGTGTTTGCTGCTCCTTCCAGAAGCTCGATATCGTCACGTAAGAGTTGGGCGTCATGACTGGTAAGAATTTCATCCAGGCGTGGATCCGCTAACGATTCAATGGTAATGCCTTCCTGGTCTCGTGTCCCCTGGCTTGGCGTAAAGAGGTGGATCTGTTTTTTGTAGAGATTGTAAACCCCTTTGAAGGTCTTTCCCATGCCTATGGGCCAGGACATGGGTGTGCACTCAATCTGCAGCTTGTCTTCGATCTCGGCCAGGATGTCGAGGGGATCCATACCTTCGCGGTCAAGCTTGTTGATGAAGGTGATCAGTGGCGTGTTGCGCATGCGGCAGACTTCCATCAGTTTTTCGGTCTGCGACTCTACACCTTTGGCAGAGTCTATGACCATGATGGCCGAATCCACTGCAGTCAGGACTCGGTAGGTATCTTCGGAAAAGTCCTGATGGCCAGGGGTATCCAGGAGGTTGACCTCATAGTCCCGATAGGTGAATTTCATCACTGAAGTCGTGACTGAAATGCCGCGTTCCTGCTCAATGGCCATCCAGTCACTGGTCGCTTTCCGTTCAACCTTGCGTGATTTGACGGCGCCGGCCAAATTGATGGCTCCTCCATAGAGGAGCAGCTTTTCGGTGAGGGTGGTCTTTCCTGCGTCGGGATGACTGATGATTCCGAAGGTTCGCCGTTTGGCGACTTCTTGGTTCAACTGTTTACTCATATGAAAAATCTACTTTAATTTCTAAGGGTATGTAGTATAGAGAATATTCTATACTGATTTGTCAGGGGGCAGACCCAGTGGGGTTCCCCTGTTCTGCAAGCGGTTACCTGCAGTGCTGGAGAGTTATTATCCGATATTCCCAGACTAAGAACAGGACATCATAGGCGCTTTTGCTGAGAAAGAAAACCAAAAAAAGAGTATGAAATGGAAACACGTCGCAGAATTCTTGTTACTGGCGGCTGCGGATTTATCGGGGCAAATTTTGTGCGCCTCCTTTGCCAAGATCATCCGCAGTGGCGGGTCATCAATGTGGACAAGCTTACCTATGCCGGAAATCTTCAAAATCTGACAGGGATAAAGGAAGGACCCCATTACCGCTTCATCAGGGCTGATATCTGTGATTCTCAGAAGATGGAAGAACTTTTTGTCGAAGAGCAGATTGATTCGGTAGTCCATTTTGCTGCCGAGTCCCATGTCGATCGTTCCATTACCGGACCTGCTGCCTTTATCCAGACCAATATTGTCGGTACCTTCAGCCTTCTTGAAGCTGCCAGGAAAAGCTGGCTGGGCGGGTCATGGCAGGGCCAGGATCCCTGCTTTCTCCATGTCAGTACCGATGAGGTCTACGGTTCTCTGGGGGAGACAGGTCTGTTTACCGAAAAAACCCCCTTTGCTCCTCGTTCTCCCTATTCGGCATCCAAGGCCGCTTCAGACCACCTGGTCAATGCCTATTTTCACACCTATGATCTGCCCACTCTCATCACCAACTGTTCGAATAATTACGGGCCCTACCAATTCCCGGAAAAACTGATTCCCCTTGTTTTTCATAACAGCATGACCGGGAAACCGCTGCCCATTTATGGGGATGGGAAATATGTCCGGGACTGGCTCTATGTCAAGGACCATTGCCAGGCCATAGTCGAGGTCCTGGTCAAGGGAAAGGTCGGGCAGTCGTATAATATCGGCGGCAACAACGAGAAAGAGAATCTGGAGGTGGTCACCCTGATCTGTGACACCCTGGATCGAAAAATCGGATTGGCCGCATCAGGTGCCCCCAGGCGTTCTCTGATTACCTTTGTCAAGGATAGGCTGGGGCATGACCGGCGTTATGCCATTGATGCATCCTGCATCAAGGAAGAGCTGGGCTGGCAACCCAAGGTCACCTTTGAGCAGGGAATCGAAAAGACCGTTGACTGGTATCTGGCTCATCAGGGATGGGTGGAGTCGGTAATTGACGGTTCGTATCGTGAATATTATGAAAAGATGTACGGATAGTCCTATCCGTTTTATGGCCTTACATACAGTGCAAGCATGAAAATTAGCGCAACTGCAATTCCGGATGTCCTCCTCATAGAACCCACCGTATTCGGAGACGAACGGGGATTTTTCTTTGAGAGTTATAACGAGAGGGTGTGGCAGGAGGTGACCGGTCTGGCGACCAGGTTTGTTCAGGATAACCACTCCCGTTCTCTTGCCGGGGTCTTGCGCGGCATTCATTACCAGATCAAGCAGCCCCAGGGGAAGATGGTACGGGTGGTGAGCGGTGAGGTCTTTGATGTGGCCGTGGATCTGCGCCGGAGTTCACCAACCTGTGGACAGTGGGTGGGCGAGAGGCTCAGTGCTCAGAATAAAAAATGTCTCTGGGTGCCGGAAGGGTTCGGGCATGGCTTTCTCGTCCTCTCCGAAGTGGCCGAGTTTCTCTATCGAACCACTGATTTCTGGGCCCCGGAACATGAACGCTGTATTATCTGGAACGATCCCGACATCGGCATCCAGTGGCCCCTGGTCGGGCAGCCGATCCTCTCGGAAAAAGATAGCCGGGGAGTGTTGCTGTGCGAGGCTGAGCTCTATGAGTAGTTCTTTCCCCCTCTGTCCTCTCTTCCTGGAGGCAATATTTTTTTAGCAGTGTTAGCCGCCCTCTGTCACCTTCTATCTGACCAGCTTCCTTGCTGGTTGTGAGCATCCATCCTCCCTTTGTCAAAAAAAGTCTGCACCTGCTCTGGTTCTTAATTTTTCGAGATGCTATACTCAAAGGAACCTATCAGAGAAAATGAGTCAAACGTTTCATCTCTGAAGCCATGGTGAGACAGGAGAAGATATGGACTCTATTTTTGCAGATGCCCAAAAGAGACTGGTAGAAGTCTTTCGTCATATTGATTTGACCGATGATGTCCGGGAAAAATTAAAACACCCTAAGTTGTCGCTCTGTGTCAGTATTCCGGTACGAATGGATAATGGCCACCTCAGGGTATTTACAGGCTATCGGGTTCAGTTTGATGACACTCGAGGGCCAACAAAAGGCGGCATCCGCTATCATCCTGATGTTTCCCTGGATGAAGTAACATCGCTCAGCTTCTGGATGACCATAAAATGTGCGGTTATGAATCTTCCCTTTGGGGGTGCCAAAGGTGGTGTCAGTGTCAATCCGAAGGATTTGTCCCGCCTGGAACTGGAAAGGCTTTCGCGGAGTTATATAAGAGCCATTGCAGATATCATTGGTCCGCAACGAGATATTCCCGCTCCGGACGTCTACACCAATGCCACGGTTATGGGCTGGATGGCGGATGAATATTACCAGATTAAACGACAACAGTTGCCAGGGGTTATCACCGGAAAACCTATACACCTCAATGGCTCTCTGGGGCGTGATAGTGCCACCGGCAGAGGCGCTTTACATGTTTTGCAGCAGTGGGTTGAGCGCCATGATCTTCATGCAGAAAAAATGACTCTTGCCGTCCAGGGTTTTGGCAACGCCGGCTATCATTTTTCCCGTTTAGCCCATGAAGCGGGTTTTAAGGTGGTGGCAATTTCCGATTCCCGGGGAGCAATCTTTTCAGAAGAGGGTTTGGACCCGCAAAAAGTCATGGACCACAAGGAGCAGAAAAAAGATCTGCGAACCATGCTCTACTGCGACGGCTCCGTATGCGACTTACAGCGCTATAAAAAACTCAGTGGTCGTGAATTGCTGGAACTGGATGTGGACGTTCTGGTCCTGGCAGCCCTGGAAAATCAGGTTGATAAAGACAATGCCGGCAACATCAAGGCCAGGCAGCTTCTTGAAATAGCGAATGGGCCGGTGACATCGGAAGCTGACGTCCTCCTGGCGAAAAGAGGCATCACGGTATTACCCGATGTGTTAGTCAATGCCGGTGGGGTGACAGTCAGTTATTTTGAATGGGTGCAAAACAGGGCCGGGTTCTATTGGGACGAAAACAAGGTGAATTCACGTCTTAAGGAGACCATGGTCAGAGAGGCAAGGACCATTTTTGATCTGGCGGAGGAGAAACACATATCACTCCGTACTGCGGCCTACCTGCAAGGAGTCAAACGTATTGCCGGGGCAATTACCCAGCAAGGGACACATGAATATTTTCAGAATACCTGATGTCCCTCGCAGAGGATAGAGAGTAACTCTAATCAAACCAGGCCTTCTTGCCCCCTATCTTCTGTTTAGATTGCACTCTTTGGTCTGGGTCATTACCTGAGACAGGTGCTGAAAAAAGAGCTGAGTCGCCTCATCATCAGGGAGGCGACTCAGCCGTTCCTCATACAGGGTGAAGAGTTTGGTCAGCACATGGGGGACATCCTCTTCTTCGAGGTCGCCCATGGCTTCCCAGAGCTCATTGGTATTGATCATTTTCTCTGATTTCCTCTCAGGGGGGATGTCTTCCGGTTCCTCATGAAAAGGGAAGCGCTTTTTGATCTTGGCCCAGCTGATTGCTCACCAGTCAAAATGGATTGTATTATCCAGCGGATTCACCCGCTCTACTTTGATTGTTTCCCGGTTTCCAGGTTTAGGGCGTTCCCCTGGAGGGGTGGGGAGATCTATGCCCATGAGGATATCGGTAAGGAGAAGGAATACCCGCTTGGGACCGGATTCTATGACCAGCGCATTGAGCGGAAGTCCCTTTCTGGCCTCGAGATATTTGAGTAGCCAGTAGTGTTGGCGCTGCTGGCGGATATTGTTTGCCCGGGTCACGGTTCTGCTGATGACTGCAGTGAAATCTTTACACATCTCCTCGGTAAAACGGATTTCTTCTCTGCGAACCAGGGAATGGATTTGATGCTGCATGACGAGGTCCAGCAGGCGACGGATGGGCGATGTTACCGTGGTGTATTGTTCTACTCCGAGGCCGCTGTGGGCCTTGGCTTCAATAAGTAATTCCCCCCTGGAAAGTAGTTTTCTCTGTTTGCTGTTGAGGAATAAATCATTATCCAGACCGTGGACGACCCTCTTTTTGGGCGGCTTCTGGGCACGAAAGAGTCCGGGAGCCATCCTGTCTGCCACAAATCGAGCTGCCTCGGTATTGGTCAGGATCATCATTTCCGACACCAGAGTGCGGGCCGGTGTATCGGTATCAGAGAGGTTGACCTGTACCCTGCCTCCGTTATGGATATGGATGTTGACATCAGGAAAGGGGAGGAGCAGGGCCCCGGCATTCAGACGTTTGTTGCGTAGTTTGATGCGCAGGTCATTGAGGATGGTCAGTTCTGGATCTTTGTCGATGATGGAATCGGCCTCATCATAGGTGAGTCGTCTGGCTACCTTGATGATAGAGGGGGATATACGAACGCGCAGAACCTCAGCCTCTTTCGAGAGTAGAATCATAAAGCTGAGTGCTGCCCGGAGTTCGCCCTGGATGAGACTGCATATTCCCTGGGAGAGATGGCGCGGCAGCATGGGGATCTGGCCTTCCGGGAAATAGATGGATGTGCCGCGCTGGAGAGCTTCTCGAAAAAGAGGATCTTCCGGCTGGACATAATGGGCCACGTCCGAAATATGTATTCCTACCAGGTAGTTTCCGTCTTCTTCTTCAACGGACAGGGCATCGTCAAAGTCCAAAGTGGAAGCCCCGTCAATGGTCATGGGGCGCAGGTGGGTAAGGTCTTTTCGTACCGGATCGTGGAAGAGTTTGCCAACTCCTTGCTGGAGGAGCATTTCCGCCTGTTGGATAGCGAGCAGAGGGAATACCACCGGCTGTTCATTGCGGAGCAGGGGGATGTTTTCATTGAGATCCCAGACTCCGGCCTTGACCAGGAGGTGGAATGGGTCATGGGGCCTGTTGAAGCCTGCCGTCTTCAAGATTTGCCTGGCAATATCGGCCTGGGGAGAATCTGTGCCAAAGAGATAAAAATGGCGGATGATAGTCAGACATTCTTCCTGCTGGGCATTGTCAAGAATACCTTTTTTTTCTCCCTTGTCGATTTCTTGGAGAAATTCCGCACCAGTCATGATCAGGGTCTGGGTTTGCGCCTCTTTTTCCCGTTGCCGGCGAATTTGTTCAATCTGTTCTGGTGAGTGGGCCAACACCTTGTTTTCTTTGTATTTAAAAAAGAGGCGGTCGACGAAAACAGAACGAAGAAAGGCAGAAACAATGTCGTCATCGGCATCTTTGCCAAAAACCAGTTCGGCAAGAAAGGTTGGAAAAAAGCTGTTAACAGGTTCGTCTGCAGTGAGTTCCCATATCTCCTGGAGGTCAATCTTCTCCATGAGTTTGCTTCGGATTTCAGCTGTTTCCTGGAGTTGTCGGACGAGTACTTCGCGTGGAGCATCCAGCTGATGCGTTTGTTCGGAACAGTGTACTACTCGGGATAGCGGCAGGTTCATTTCTCTGCCGTTCTGGTTTATCAGATGAAGCCGTTTACCCTGTGCGCCGATGACATAGGCACAGATAAATTTTCCTCCATCCAGATATTCTATGAGTTTCCCTGGTACTGTCATTGACAATCCTGTGCAGCCGGGTGATTGGCTGCATACCTGCTCCTTTGCTGAAAATGGTGCCGTTCTCTGGATAAGTTTGTTATAGTCGCAGAGAAGGCAGAAGCCAAATACTATAGTGTGCTTTTTTGTTTTGAGCACATGTATTTTTCGAAACACTCGTAAAAAATTCAATTCGCAACAATGAAGTGGGAAAAGTTTTTTTCACCTGAAAGGGTATAAAGACGACCTTAGCAGTTTTTATAAAAACAACATTTTTTGAGAAGAGGAGTAACCTATTGAATGAGATGGATTTCCTAAAAGAAAGTGTGCGCTCTGGAATGGTCGCCATTGTTGGTCCTCCAAACGCCGGTAAGTCGACTCTGATGAACCATCTCCTTGGCCAGAAGATATCCATTGTCAGTCATAAGCCTCAGACAACCAGGAATCGTATCCTCGGTATTGTTAACGGAGAGGACTATCAAATCGTTCTCCTTGACACCCCTGGACTTCACAAGGCTCGGCAGCCCTTGAACCGGGAGATGGTACGGATCGCCATGGAAAGTTTGAGTGAGGTTGATGTCGTTCTCTATCTGATCGATGTCTCTCTGCCGCTTCCGGAAAAAGAGAAAGAGGGAGCGGACAGGGAGATGGTAGAGCGGATGGATGGGATTCAGGCACCTGTTATCTTGCTCTTGAACAAGGTGGATCTTGTGGAAAAAGAGAAGCTGCTGCCCATGATAAAACGCTATTCTGAGCTGTATCCCTTCCACGGGGTCCTCCCGGTTTCTGCATTAACGGGAGATGGGGCCGATCACCTTGTTCAAGAAGTATTGAATCTTCTTCCCCTGGGGCCTCGTTACTTTCCTGAAGATATGCCCACTGATGTCAGTGAACGATTTCTTGTCACTGAAATTGTCAGAGAAAAGGTCTTCCTCCTGACCGGTCAGGAGATTCCCTATTCCTGTGCCGTAGTTGTTGAATCCTTTCAGGAAGATACTGTAAAACAGATGTCGACGATCCATGCCACCATTATCCTGGAAAGAGCCTCGCAAAAGGGTATTGTGATAGGCAAGGGAGGGAGTAAACTGAAGAGTATCGGTATTGCTGCCCGCAAAGATATAGAAAAAATGCTGGGCCAGAAGGTCCTTTTGAAGCTCTGGGTTAAGGTCAAAAAAAATTGGTCAAAGGATGAACGTTTTTTGAAAGAGCTTGGATTCTAAAGGGCTCTTTACAAGAAGGCGCGGCAGGCCTGGATTTCAAAAAACAGGGTGGATACGTCTATTTCGGCATGGGCACGAGTTCCTTGTTGAAAACAAATGCCTGGTTCTCAAGATCTTTTGTTCGTTGAGAAATAATAAAAAATGCGGAGGAGAGAGATGACTGAAATCATAGAGAAAGGGACAGCGAAAAGAATGCAAAGAAGGTGCTGGTCTATTTTTCTGTCACTTGTTATCTCTCTCAGTCTGGTCACACCTGTACTGGCGGTGGATTGTCAGGCCATAAAAAAGGGAATTCAGGCCGAAAAAAATCTTGCCAAGAGACGAGTGTTGGTGGCGGACGCTATTCTCCAGTGTCCCGACGACCCCGTCCTCAATTATAAGTATGGACTCAGTCTGGAGCGCTTCAGAAAATATGATAAGGCCCTGGAATACTATCAGAAGGCCGTTCTCCTTGATCCGAAAATGGGAAAGGCATATGCCGGAATGGGAGACATCTATATCTATCTTGGCTTAGTCGACGAATCCATTAAGGCCTATCAACAAGCTGTAGAACTTATTCCGGCGGATGACCGTTTTGCCGGCAAGCTGGCCCGGTTGCAAATAAAAAAGAAGGCCCTGGAAGGGGAAGTGCTGACCAGTGGCGAGTTCATCAGGGTCATGGATAACAGGGGGAAGATCTCTGCCAATACTCCCTTGCTTCTGAGTGGACCGGCATTGCAGTACCGGATTGCCTTTGTGGTTAACAGTGATGTCTTGTTGGCCAAAGGGATCAGCCAGATCGCTGCCGTTGGCAAGGCCATGCAGAATGATGCCATAAAACATGTCCGTTTCGAGATTTCGACCCATGTGGATACATCCGATTCTTCTCTCGATGCCATGGAAGAATCGAAGAAGCGGGCAGAGATGATTAAAGAACAGTTGGTGACAAATTTTCAGATCGACCCAAAACGACTTGAAATTCGTTGGCATGGAGACTCCCAAGCCATAGAAACTGATAAGTTTGGAGAAGACTGGCCACTCAATCAGCGGGTGGAGTTCAGGAGGATCAATGAATAGACGCCAATAAATGCTTCAGCCGGTGAAGCTTTCCTTGAGAAGAAAGAGCATAAGCAAGGGGAGAGATGGTCTCCTGTCCGTTATTGGCTTTCGAGTGCTTGCCTTGAAACACTGTTGGCGTGGTGTGGTTGCCAATCAAACATCGATATATCCCTCAAGGTATTGAACAGCCTGACCAGATATGATGACCTGGCTATCCAATACCATACAGCGCAGAATTCCGCCCCGTTGCGAGGCTTGATAAGCAGTCAGCCTCTTTTTGCCTAACTTCTGAGCCCATAGGGGGGCCAACCCCGCATGAATTGAACCGGTAACAGGATCTTCGTCACTGCCATTTGCAGGCCAGAAGTATCTTGAAATGAAGTCATATTTTTTTGCTTGAGCCGTGACGACCACGTCAAGGGGAGCAAGTTTCATGAGTTCATCACGCACTACGCGGACAGCAAGGACGTCTTTTTCGTGGGGATAAATGACAAAATAGGCCTGCTGACTCAGTAAGACTTCTGTGGGGGGGATGGATAATCCCTTTGTCAGCTCCCTGGGGATATGAGTGATCGGTTCTGGCTTCCGCATGGGAAATGTCATCTCAATATATCCTTCCGCTGCCCGCCGAACTTTGAGATGACCAACTGCTTTGGCAGAGAACAGCAGCTCATCGATGGATCTGTCTTGGTTGAAGAGGACAAAGGCAGCAGCGAGCGTGGCATGGCCACAGAAATCAATTTCTGTAAGGGGGGAGAACCAGCGAATCTCATAGCTGTTGCTGCCACATCTTCTGGCAAATGCTGTTTCAGAAAGGTTGTTTTCCGTGGCGATTGATTGCATCAGCTGGTCAGGGAGCCATTCCTCAGTTATGATAACAGCGGCATAGTTTCCGGTGAAGAGCGTCTCGGTGAAGGCATCGATGTGATGAATTTTTAATCTCATTTGTCTTGCTTTGCTCTATAAAAAGGCTTTCTTGGATGTGAGGGGAGACACTGCAGGCAGAAAAACGGAACAGTTTGCCAGTCGTTCTCTGGTGGTAGCCTGGAAAATTTTTTTCTCTCCTGGATTGACCCTCTGGGCGGTTCTGACTGGAACAGAGAGGCGTTACAATCTTTTATCCCAAAGAAACATCGAGAATCATCATGACTGAAAACCCGAGCATTGTTGTCATGGTTACCAGATCAATGTTCTTATAGTCTCGTTGCGATTCTGGAATGAGTTCCTCCACCACAACAAAAATCATCGCTCCAGCTGCAAAACAGAGGGCATAGGGGAGAATGTTTTGCATCTTCATGACAAAGAGTGCTCCCAGGACACCGGCAATTGGTTCTACTATCCCCGAGGCCTGTCCCATGAGAAAACTTTTTCCTTTCGACATCCCTTCTCTTCTCAGAGGCATTGACACCGCGGAACCTTCAGGAAAATTTTGAATTCCAATTCCGATTGCCAGGGCAACGGCTCCGCCAATGGTGGCCGAGGGAAGGTCCGCCGCCACAGCTCCAAAAGCAACACCGACAGCCAGACCTTCTGGTATGTTGTGAAGGGTTATGGCAAGTACCAGCAGGGTACTGCGTTGCCATGAGGTCTTCACCCCTTCACTTTTGTCAACGCTGAGGCCAGGATGAAGGTGGGGCAGAAATTTGTCAATCAATCTCATGAAAATTCCTCCCCCCATGAAACCGAGGGCTGCGGTCAACCAGGGAATCTGGCCCATGTGTTCGGCCATCTCTATTCCTGGGGCGAGAAGAGACCAGAAACTGGCAGCAATCATTACTCCGGCAGCGAAGCCAAGCATTGAATCCATGAGTTTCATGTTTATGCTTCTTGTGAAAAAAACAATTGCTGCCCCTGCGGCAGTGACACCCCAGGTAAAAAGGGTAGCAAAGAGTGCCTGGGTGATGGGATTGAACTGTTGGATGAATTCGATCATTTTGGGGCCATTTGCTGTAGGAAGAGATTGAACCGCTTACACGAGAAGAGGAGCAGTTGGATGATAGGCAGGGTGAGGGCATTTTTTGCCCTCACCCATTGGCGGACCATTTTTTTCTTAAGCATTAGCGGAGAGGTATACTCGCTGCCAACAATTTAACCAACCAGTCGGGTACGGAAGGGGATGCAGGGGGAGCAAAGCCTTGGAGATGGCCGCTCCCCTAATTCTGTTTCTACTGACCACCTTTCGGAAGAACTGGACTGCTTTTATATTCGGTGTAGAGGTTGAGGCTTTTGAGGATATTGAGACCTGTCCGTAACTGGTTGTCCTCTTTTAAGCGCTGCTTGATAGCCTCTTGCTCTTTACTGGTATCTGTTTCTGGTGGAGCAGAAACCCCTCCTTCTTCCCTTTCCGTCGCATCGTTACGCTGGAGGATATGATTTTTGAGATCGGCCTCTCTGACAAAATCGGGCAGCACTCGTTTCTCTTCATTCTCTTCTGTGTAAGGCAGGCGCGGTACCTCCACATCTGGGACAATGCCTGTGGCCTGGATGGATCTGCCGTTAGGGGTGTAATATCGGGCTGTCGTCAGGCGCAGGCCAGCCCCATCAGGCATGGGGAGAATTGTCTGCACTGATCCCTTACCGAATGTCTGGGTACCGACAATGACTCCCCGTTTGTGATCCTGAATGGCGCCGGCAACAATCTCAGAGGCACTGGCTGAGCCCTCATTGACCAGCACAACCAGGGGATAGAGATTCTTTCCATTGTTGGCGTGGGCTTGAAAAGTCATGTTCTGTTCAGGGAGACGACCCTTGGTATAGACCACCAGGCCTTCTTCAAGAAAGGTGTCAGTCACAGAGATTGCCTGGTCGAGCAGTCCACCAGGATTGTTGCGCAGATCAAGAATTAATCCTTTGATCTGTTCTTCTTTTTCCAGTTCTGCAAGCTTGTTTTTCAAGTCTTTCGTGGTTTGACCCTGAAAGTTCGTGATGTTGATGTAGACAAAACCGGGCTCTAGAAAAAAACCGCCGACACTCTGCAGAGGAATGGTGTCACGAACAATGGTGATTTCTTTTAGATCCTGCCATCCGTCCCGGTAAATGGAGATAGTTACTTCGCTTCCCTTGGGGCCTCTCAGCTTTTTGATGGCCTCCATGGAAGGCATGTTTTTGGTCACTTCACCATTGATTTTGACAATGAGGTCCTTGGCCTGTAAGCCGGCCTTGTCGGCAGGTGTTCCGGCGATAGGAGAGATGACAGTGAGTATGCCATCGCGAACCGTTATCTCAATGCCAATTCCGGAAAAGCTGCCCCGTGTCTCCTCTTGTAACTCATCGAAGTCTTTGGCGGTCAGGTAGGATGAGTGGGGGTCAAGGGCAAGGAGCATGCCGCTGATCGCTCCTTCAAGGGTCTCGTCGGTGTTGATCTCTTCCACATAATTCTCTTGCAGGATACTGAGGATATTGGCAAAGATTTCCAGTTGGCGGTAGGTCGCCTCCCTTTGTTCTTGTGAAATAGCCCCTTGACAGATACCTGGCAAGATCAAGAGCAGGGAGAGGAAAAACAAAGTGGGCAAAGAATAAATTTTCACGTCTTATCCGTTAGGTAATAATCATTCGATATGGAAAGTCTGTTAAACTGTCCACGTAATTGTTCAGTGAGTGAGGCAAAAAAAAAAGCAGTCAACCAGAAAGCTGCTATCTTTTCCGCAACCCGCAACCCGCAACCCGCAACCCGCATACCACAAACCACAAACCGCATACCACAAACCGCATACCGCACACCGTATACCGCACACCGTATACCGCACACCGTATACCGCAACCCGCATACCGCAAACCGCAGACCGCAACCCGCATACCGCAAACCTCTCCTGTCATCATGGCAGAGTCAGGCCGACTTTGTCAAGCCAGAGGAGAGGGTCTTCCGGGGTTGAACCGTTCCGGATCTCGAAATAAACGCCTTCGTCCATCAGGGTTGCAGTATCTCCGGTGAGGGCAATGACTTCCCCCTGAGCCACCTTTTCTCCCATCTGCTTCAAGATTTTTTCCACCCTGGCGATGACAGAGAAGTAGTTATGACCATGATCCATAATAATCGTGTTGCCATATCCACGCAGGTAAGAGGCGTAAACGATGGTCCCCTCGTAAATGGCCTGTACCTTGTTGATACCTGGTGCAGAGAAAGTAATCCCAGTCGATTTTCCTGAGATGCCGAGACGGTTCTCCCGTTTCTGACCGAACAGGGAAATGATCTCACCTTGTACCGGCGCCGGATGTTTTCCTTTGTTGGCCAGGAACCCCTGGTCCAAAAGCGAATCCTCTTTTTTCAGGGATTCGAGGGATCCGGAAAGCTGATCGGCGGCCTTTTCCATCTCTCTGATGGCCTGCTCATGCAGTTGTTTCTGGGTCTTGATCTGACCGAGCAGGGATTCTTTTTCATTTTTGCTTGCCGTGATATCCTGTTGCTTGAGCTTAGCCATGTTGATGAAATCATCGAGGACACCTTTTTCCAGATTGAGTGTTTTTTGAGATTGTTGGAGTTCGTCGATGCTCTTGCGATAAATATCAATGAGGTCTTTGTCATAGGAAATGAGGGTGGTAAATGAGTCGTGAAAGGTGAGGAGTTGCGGCAGGCTGTTGGTGGAAAAGGCCACATTGGCAAATCCGACCTTTCCCATCTTATAATAGGACTGAATACGTTTCTGGAGATGGCCTTGGATGATTTGTTTGTCGGCTACAACTTCTTGTAGCTCACTTTCCTTGACTGCTATGAGATGCAGCTGGCTCTCCAGTTGCTTTTCCAGGTCTTGAAGTCTGGCCTGCTGTTCCAGTAATCTGGTATCGATCTCTTCCAGTTCGTGAAGAAGGTTGCGTTCTGTCTGGGCAGAAGATTGTACCTGACTCTGCTGCTGTTTTATCCCTTCCTGCAGTTTTCTGATGTTGATCCGATATCCCTCCATTCCCTCTTCAAGCGTTTGCTTTTTTGCCTCCCGCTCTGCCGATGTCTGGACCCCCCCGATCGACACAGTGGGGACAAGCAGAGCAGAGAGGAGGACAAGGACGCAGGCCACCCTGGAGAGTCGTGTCAGGCTATGAATCCTGCTATCTGAAGAGTGAGAGGGCATCACGTCAAGAGTGGATCAAATTTTTAAAAATTTCTGTATGGAGGTGAAACTGCCGATGGTACAGAGGCCGATGGAGCCGAAAATGATACAGACAATGACCATGGGTGGGAAAAAGCTGAAGTTGAAGATGTTGAGGAGACCGGGGCCGGCAAAGTGGCGGCTGATCCATTGAAAAAGGATATAGAGGGCACAGAGGCCAATGATGGATCCCATAAATCCCTGGATGGTTCCTTCCAGAAGGAAGGGGGTTCTGATGTAATTATTTGTGGCCCCAACCAGTTTCAGCAGTTCCAGTTCTTCGTGTCGCCCCATGATGGTGAGACGAATGGTGTAGGCGACCATAAAGGTAGCGGTGAGGATGAGGAGGGTTCCGCTGAGGAGGACGACAATGGTGACCAGTCTGGTGACATAATAAAATCGTTCCACCCATTCCTGGCCGTACTGGACTTTTTCACTGCCGGGCAAGGTCGCCAGATATTCGGAAAAGAGTTTGATCTGATTATAGCCGCGGAGGCTTTTCAGGGGGACGACTTCGATGGATGCGGGCAGGAAGTCCTTGGGCATATCTGTCAAGATGTCGGAGTCTTTTCCCAGTTGTTTGGCAAAGCGTTCATAGGCCTCGGCTTTGGAGATAAACAGAATCGCCTCGGTTTTGTCAAAGTTGTTGATCTTACGTCGCAGTTGCTCCTGCATCTCAGGCCCCGGGTCGTCTTCCAGGTAGACAATGAGACGAAGGTCGTCGCTCAGCCGGTCGCTGGCCCCGATCATATTGGTATAGATGAGGTAGAAAAAGGCAAAGATGAGAACCGAGAGGCTGACCGTAAGAAAGGTCATGAGCTGAGAGGTCCAGGTCTGGCGCAGGTTTCGGCCTGCCTGTCTGAAGACGGCGAACCAGAAATTCATCAGCGACTATTCCTTGAAAGGGAGTGAATCTTACCGTTGCGCAGTTCCATGACTCGATGATTCCCATCTTTATAGATGGATGCGTCATGGGTGGCAATAACGATGGTGGCACCGGCCTTGTTAGAACGGTTAAGCAGTTCCATGACCCGTTCCGTGGTGGTGGCGTCCAGGTTGCCGGTGGGTTCATCCACCAGGATCAGGCGCGGTGAGTTGGCCACTGAGCGGGCCAGGGCGACCCGTTGCTGTTCGCCTCGGGAAAGATCTCCGGTGAGGGTGTCATGTTTGTCTGCCAGCTGCAGCTGGTCGAGAAGGTCCCGTACCCGCAGTCTGATGGCGCTGGCTTTTTTGTAGGAAACTTCCATGGCGATGGCAATGTTTTCAGCAACAGTACGGTCACTTAAGAGTTTAAAGTCCTGGTAGGCAACTCCGATCTTCTGGCGCAGATGCGCAAGCTTATTTCCCTTGAGGTTGTTGATGTTGTGTCCGGCTACCTCAATGAGTCCCTTGCTGGGGGTATCCATGTTGCAGATCAGTTTGAGGAGAGTCGTTTTCCCGGCTCCGCTTCTGCCGATAAGAAAAAACAGCTCACCGGTATCCACAGCAAAGGAGATGTCAGACAGGGCTGTGATATCCGGGACATAGGTTCGGCTGACCTTGATCATTTCGATCATGGTGTTGCCAGGAAGCTTTTTTGTTTCTACGGGGTCTTGGGTGGGCACGGGTCTGGACAAGGATTAATCCTGATCAGCAAAAATGTTGTCAAAAATAGAAGTGATGGTGGTTATCACTTCTGCTGAATCATCAAGCTTAAGGTATGATTCACCGGAAAGTTCCTGGTTGATGAGGGCCTCGCTTGAGGGAATGATACCACCCAGTTTCATCTCACTGTCACGTACCGCCTCATCTATCTTTTCCTGGAGGGCTGCAGGTACTGGCTGGGGAGCACGATTGACCAGAAGATACTGTTTTTTGATCTCGAGCCCCAGGGGAGCAGTAATTTCAGAGATTCGTTTGGCGGTGAGGATGCCTCGAGCCGAGGGGTCAGAAGTCACCAGGAGATAGTCGATGGAGCGCAGGTTCATGCGGCTGAGGTGCTCCATGCCTGCCTCGTTGTCGACGATGATGTATTTATAATTTGGTGCCAGTTTGTCCATGGTCATGGCCAGATACTGGTTGGCAGCGCAGTAACAGCCGGGACCATCGGGTTGGCCCATAACCAGAAGGTCAAAGCCGTTTTCTTCTATCAGGGCTTGGTGGATTTTCATTTCCATGAACTGGTCGCGGGTGATATTGGCAGGGAGATCACCCTTCAGTTCTTGACGGATCCGGCCGAGGGTCAGGCCAACATCGAGACCGAGGAGTTCGTTCAGATTGGCGTTGGAATCGGCGTCAACCAAAAGAAAGGGGGTCTTTTTCTTCTTCAGCAGGTATCTGCTGAGCAGGGCGGAGGTGGTTGTTTTTCCTGTCCCACCCTTACCGGCCATGGCGATTACTTTAGTCATGCTTGATCTCTATAGAAAAAGTGGTAAAAAGAATAAATAAAAAGTAACTCTTCTGGTAATGGCCAATAATTGGCAATCAACCGTTCTGTAACTGTTTCATAGTACGTTATATTCGTTCAGTCAGGACGTTGAAGCATATGCGTGCGATTCGAGAAGACCTCAATGGACGAAGATGAAGTACTGCTGAATAGTTACAATAAAAATAGAAATATCTCCATACTCTAATTAAGGCAAGCAGTTATGTCAAATTTAAAGGGGATTTAGCCGTTTTTGCCACTTTCTCCTTGCAACTTCAATCGCAGTTGTTATTTTTGTGTGTTTTGGAATAGAAATCAGTATGAATTTGACAATCATTCTCCCTGAAGATGCCCCATAGGCCGGCTGCAGGAGATATAAGGAGATCGTTATGGATTACAGGGACACCCTGAATCTACCGCAGACCAAGTTCAAGATGAAGGCCAACCTGGGCCAGAAAGAGCCCATGTATCTCAAACGCTGGGAGAAGGAGGACCTCTATGCCAAGGTTCAGGAACACGACCAGGACAAACCCCTCTACGTGCTCCACGATGGCCCTCCCTATGCCAACGGCCATATTCATCTGGGCACTGCTTTTAATAAGATTCTAAAAGATATCATTCTCAAGTCCAAGCGGATGGCCGGTTTTCATGCTCCTTATATTCCGGGCTGGGATTGTCACGGCCTGCCCATTGAGCATAATGTGGACAAGGAACTGGGAGAGAAAAAGAACTCTATCCCCAAGCTGGGCAAACGTGGGGCCTGCCGCAAGTATGCCGAGAAGTGGATCAAGACCCAGAAGGAGGAATTCAAGCGTCTGGGAGTACTTGGCGACTGGGAGAGGCCCTATCTGACCATGAATTATGATTACGAGGCCAGTATTGCGAGCGAGTTTAACAAGTTCCTCCTTTCCGGGGCCGTCGTTCGCAATAAGAAACCGGTTTACTGGTGTTCGACCTGTACCACTGCCCTCGCCGAGGCAGAGGTGGAATATTATGATCATCGTTCGCCTTCTATCTTTGTCAAATTTCCGGTGGCGGAAGATCTTGCCGACATCGATCCTGCCCTTGCCGGTGCCAAGGTCTCGGTGGTGATCTGGACAACTACTCCCTGGACTCTGCCTGCCAATCTGGCTGTGGCCTTTCATCCCGATTTTGTTTATGCGGCTGTGAAGGCGGGGGATGAGACCCTGATCATGGCCCAGGAATTGGTGGAGTCGGTGATGGAGACCATGGGAATCAGCGACTACTCCATTGGCGGAACGTTTTCTGCCAGGGGCTTGGAAAAACGCAAATGTCGTCATCCCTTCCTGGATCGCGATTCTCTGATGGTCCTGGCCAGCTATGTGACCCTGGAGGCTGGAACCGGATGTGTGCACACGGCACCGGGGCATGGCGCCGATGATTATTTGACCGGTCTCCGCTATGATCTAGAGATCCTCTCTCCCGTGGACCATGAAGGGCGTTACACCAAAGAGGCCGGCCCCTATGCCGGGCTCCAGATCCCGGAGGTGAATAAGACCATTAATGCAGACATGGCTGCAAGCGGAGCCCTGCTCCATGAAGAGGCCATTCAGCATAGTTACCCCCACTGCTGGCGCTGTAAGAAGCCGGTCATGTATCGGGCCACGCCCCAGTGGTTTATCTCCATGGAGGTGAACGACCTGCGGCAAAAGGCCCTGACTGAGATAGAAAATGTGAAGTGGACACCGGCCTGGGGGATGCAGCGCATTCACTCCATGGTGGAGAATCGGCCTGACTGGTGCCTGTCCCGACAGCGGACCTGGGGTGTTCCCATCACTGTGGTCAGCTGTAAAGGATGCGGCGAGGTCTTAAAAGACGAGGCTCTGGTTGGCCGCATAGATGAATTGTTTCGGGCGGAGGGGGCTGATGCCTGGTTCCGGCACGAACTTTCCGACTTCCTTGAAGAGGGTTGCCGTTGTCCTTCCTGTGGGGGCAGCGAGTTTAAAAAAGAGGAAGATATTCTCGACGTCTGGTTTGATTCCGGGACCTCTCATGCTGCTGTCTGCGAGGCCCGGGAAGAGTTGCGGGCACCGGCTGATCTCTATCTTGAGGGCAGTGATCAACACCGGGGCTGGTTTCAGAGTTCACTCCTCACTTCAGTGGGGACCCGTGGCCGGGCTCCTTTCAAGGGAGTCCTGACCCATGGCTACGTGGTGGACGGTAAGGGCAAGAAGATGTCCAAGTCCATTGGCAATGTGGTGGCTCCTGAAGAGGTAATCAAAAAATTCGGGGCAGAGATCCTCCGCCTCTGGGTCTCCAGCGAAGACTATCGCGACGATGTCAAGGTCTCTGATGCGATTCTTAACCAGGTGGCCGATGCTTATCGCAAGATCCGCAATACCATCCGCTACATGCTGGGCAACCTGACAGATTTTGATCCGGCGCTGCACAGTGTGTCCTTTGACCAGATGGAAGAGATTGACCGTTGGGCCCTGGCTCGATTTGAGGAGCTGCGGGGAAAGGTAACCGTTGCCTATGAGCGTTTTGAATTCCATGCCATTCATCAGGCATTGAATTATTTTGGCGGCACCACCATGAGTGCCTTTTACCTCGACATCTTGAAAGACAGACTCTACTGCTCGGGCAATAATTCCCCTCTGCGGCGTTCTGCCCAGACTGCCCTGTATGAGATTCTGGGAGGACTTCTGAAACTGATGGCTCCGGTCCTCAGTTTTACAGCGACTGAGGCCTGGGAACATTTTCAGGGTCTCTCTGATGACAGTCCCCTTGAGGACTCCATATTTTTCGCCGAGTTTCCAGCACCGGCACCTGAGCGACGTAATCCGGAACTGGAGGGACGCTGGGGGAAACTGATCCAGGTCCGTTCTGAGATCACGAAGGCCCTGGAACTGGCACGTCGGGCGAAGATCATCGGTCATCCCCTGGAGGCCGAGGTCCTGCTCGAGATCGATGGGAACTGGGCATCTTTTATTGAAAAGGAATGGCAACAGGTAAAAGAGGTGTGTATTATTTCTGAGCTGACTCGCTGTGAGGAGAGAAGCGGTTTTGCTGATCTCGATTGGCAGGTCAGCACAGATCTTCCCGGTCTGGCCGTGGCCGTGCGGCCTGCTGCCGGAGACAAATGCGAACGCTGCTGGACCCGATCCACCTTTGTGGGCAGCAGTGAAGCCCATCCGCAACTCTGTGAGCGCTGCCTGGGTGTCATTGTCGAGATGGATCTTGGGGAGCAGGACCAATAGTGCGTTCGCTCTGCCTCCTGGTCCTGATTGTCGTTCTGGACCAGCTGACCAAGATATGGGTTATAAACAGTTTTCAGCTCTATGAGACCCGGGAGATTCTTCCCGGCCTGTTCAACCTTACCTATCTGACCAATAAAGGGGCGGCCTTTGGTTTCCTGGCAGGGGTAACTGCTCCCTGGCGGCACTATTTTTTCCTGGGCCTGGTAAGTGTGGCTCTGGTGCTGCTCGCGGTCTTCTCGTATCGGTTGCGTGATGATCATCCTCTCTATGGTCCGGCCTTGGCCCTCATTGCCGGAGGAGCCATTGGCAATGTTATCGATCGCCTCCGATTGGGTTCCGTCGTTGATTTTCTTGATTTTTATGTGGCAGGCCATCATTGGCCTGCCTTTAATGTGGCCGACTCTGCCATTACGGTGGGGGTGGCTGTGTTTTTAGTGGCAAATGTTCTGGAAGAAAGACAGAAGAAGCGTGCGGCAGCTGGTAACTAAGCCGCCGTGAACTGATTTCTGCATACAAGGTGTACTATGAAAATAGCAGTACTTTTTCCCGGCCAAGGGTCCCAGTTTCTGGGGATGGGGCGGGAATTTATCGACTCCGACAGTGATTGTGCGGCCATCATGGAAATGGCTGCCTCGGTCTGTGATTTCCCTCTGGCCGGACTTTGTCAGGACGGTCCCATGGAAGAATTGACCCGAGCCATTCATCTCCAGCCAGCCATCACTGTGACCAATTTGATCTGTTATCAGGGCCTGAAAAAGGTCTGGGGAAAGCACCTGGCCGCCTCCTGTTTTGCCGGCCACAGTCTGGGTGAATATTCGGCCCTTTGTGCGGCAGGTGTGCTCAGTGTGGAAGATACCATCCGTCTGGTCATCAAACGTGGGGCCTTGATGGAACGGGAAGGTCAGAAACATCCTGGTGGTATGCGGGCCGTCATCGGCAAGACCATGGAGGAGATTGAAGCGATTATTGGCGACTGTACCGAGGCCGGCACAGTGACCGCTGCCAACCACAATACAGAGCTGCAGATCGTTATCTCCGGAAGTATCGCAGGGCTTGATGCCGTGGAACATGTTGCCTCCGAGGCAGGTGCCAGGGTTATTCCCCTGGCCGTGAGCGTGGCCAACCACAGTCCTCTGGTGGCCGATGCCGTACCTGATTTTTCTGCCTTTATGGACGGGGTGGAGTTCAAGTCTCCCGTCACCCCGGTCTATTTCAATGTTTCGGCCTCTCCCGAACAGGAGACGGCCCGCATAAAAGAGATGATGGCCAGGCAGATTGCCTCACGGGTACGCTGGTTTGAGATTATTCGAGCAATGATCAACGAGGGCGTGGATACCTTTATCGAGGTCGGTCCCAAGACCGTGCTCAAGGGCATGATGCGGAAGATCGCCCCCAAAGGTTATTATTACAAGGCTCTGCAGTTCGATACCCCGGAAGGACTGAACAAGTGTATGGCTAAACTGAGCTGATTGCTGGCCATTCAACCACAGAGAGGCGGAGTGTATGACGGCCTCTCTGTGGTTTTTTTATTAGGGGATACAAGAAATGATTGAGCGTTGTCTGCAGCGTATGAAAGGGGGAGGGCAGCTCGATTTTGAGCAGGCCCTGGCCCTTGCCGAACAGGCCGAACTCCACGAGTTGTGCCGGGCTGCAGATAGGCTCTGCCGTGACCTGCACGGCCGCAGTTTTGACCTCTGTTCCATCATCAATGCCCGTTCCGGAAGATGTTCAGAAGACTGTCGCTACTGTGCCCAGTCCTCTCGCTACGAGGCGGAGGTCTCCTGTTACGAACAGATAGGGGAAGAGACAGCCCTGGCCCAGGCCAGGGAGAATGACAGCTACGGTGTCAGGCGTCTGTCTCTGGTTGCTGCCGGACGTTCTCAGAACCGGGAACAGTTGGAGTTCATGGGAGAGTTGTATCGGGGCATGGCCCGTGACACAGAGCTCCTCTTTTGCGCCTCCATGGGTTTTCTTACTGCCGAGAAGGCCCGCCTCCTCGTTGCATTCGGGGTCCGCCGTTACCACTGTAACCTGGAGACCTGCCGGGAATTTTTCCCCTCCATCTGCAGCAGTCACAGCTGGCAGGAAAAGGTGGAGACCTTAAAAATTGCCCTGGCGGCAGGCATGGATCTCTGCTCCGGTGGTATCATCGGCATGGGCGAGACCCTGGCCCAGCGGCTGCAGCTGGCCTTTGAACTGCGTGAACTGGGCGTCCTCTCTATTCCGCTGAACATCCTCAGTCCCATCCCCGGCACTCCCCTGGCCGATATGGAACCCATTTCCCTGGAGGAGGTCCTGCGCACTGTAGCCCTCTTTCGGTTCATCAACCCAAGGGCTGTTATCCGCATTGCCGGCGGTCGTGGTCGCTTTGGCGATGAGCAATACAGGCTCTTTACTGCCGGGGCAAACGGAGCCATAGTCGGGGATTATCTAACCACGGCGGGCAGTGGTGTAGAGCGCGATCTGTTGGAACTGGCGAAGTTAGGATTTGCATTGCCCCCGAAGAAGAGGGGAGAAAAAGCATGACCCCTGATGAGCTTCTGGCCTATGACCGTGCGCATATCTGGCACCCCTACACCTCCATTACCCATCCCCTTTCGGTCTATGCGGTTGAATCTGCGGCCGGTGTTCGCCTTCGTCTCAGTGATGGTCGGGAACTGATTGATGGCATGGCCTCCTGGTGGTCGGTTATCCACGGCTATAACCATCCGCTCCTCACCGCCACCCTGCAGGAGCAGGCGGCACGACTCTCCCATGTGATGTTCGGCGGACTGACCCACGAACCGGCAGTGGAACTGGCCCGTTTGCTGGTGGATATTACCCCGCAGGGGCTCGATCTGGTCTTCTTTGCCGATTCCGGCTCGGTTGCGGTGGAGGTGGCCATGAAGATGGCCATTCAGTATTTTCATGGGGCGGGACGGCCGGAGAAAAAACGTTTTCTGACCATCCGCTCCGGCTACCATGGCGATACCCTGCACTGCATGTCGGTCTGTGACCCGATAACCGGGATGCATCAGCTCTTTGCCGGGGTCCTGCCCCAGTACTATTTTGCCGACAGCCCCAGTTGCCGTTTCCAAGATGTGTGGCAGGAACAGGACATCCGCTCCTTTGCCCAGCTCATGGAAATGCATCATTCTGAACTCTGTGCGGTGATCCTTGAACCCATTGTCCAGGGGGCGGGCGGTATGCGTTTTTACCATCCCGAGTATCTGCGCCAGGTGCGTGCCCTCTGCGATCAGCATGGGGTGCTGCTCATTGCCGATGAAATTGCCACCGGTTTCGGTCGCAGCGGCGAACTCTTTGCCTGTAACCACGCCGATGTGGTCCCGGATCTTCTCTGTCTGGGCAAGGCCTTGACCGGCGGTTATCTTAGCCTGGCCGCAGTCCTGGCCCGCAGAGAGATAGGAGAGGGGATCTCGGCAGGGGCGCCCGGGGTCTTCATGCACGGTCCCACCTTCATGGCCAATCCCCTGGCCTGTGCTGTGGCCCGTGCCTCAGTGCAACTGCTTTTGGACTCGGACTGGCAGGGGCAGGTTCATGCCCTGGAGCAGGGATTGGAAGAGGGGCTCGCTCCCTGCCGTCAACTGGCCTCGGTGCAGGATGTGCGGGTACTAGGCGCTATCGGGGTGGTGGAGACGAAAGAAGCGGTGGCCATGGAACGGATTCAGGCCCGGTTTGTGGAAAAAGGGGTGTGGGTTCGTCCCTTTGGCCGTCTGGTCTACGTTATGCCGCCCTACTGCATGGTGGCCGAGGATCTCAAGACCCTGACCACTGCCATCTGTGAGGTGTTAGCCGAGGAGCAGTTGCAATGATCTCTCGCTATGGAAAAGAACTTGCCGACCTTGAGAGACGGGGGCGGTTGAGGAGTCTTCATCCACTGCGCCGAAGCCAGGGCTGCCATGTGGAGTACGGTGGTCGTCGACTCCTCAATTTGAGTTCAAACGACTATCTCGGCCTGGCCGGTGATGCGGAGCTCCGGCTTCGTTTTTACCAGGGGCTGGGAGTGCAGGAAGAGACCGGGAATTTTGCCCTGGGTGCTGCCTCATCCCGACTGCTCAGCGGTGAATCGTTCCTGGCCCAGGGGCTTGAAGAGGATCTGAGCCGGGCCTATGGCCATGAGGCGGCCCTGCTTTTCAACTCCGGCTACCATGCCAATGTCGGTATCCTGCCAGCCCTGTTCACCAAGAATGATCTGATCCTCTCCGACAAACTGAATCACGCCTCCATTCACGACGGGCTTCGTCTCTGTCCGGCTCGCCATAAACGTTTTCGGCACCGGGACTACGAGCAGCTCCGTTCTCTGCTCGTCAGTTCACGGAAGGACTACGAGCAGGTGGTGATCGTCAGCGAGTCCGTCTTTAGTATGGATGGGGATGTGGCCGACCTGAAGCGTTTGCTGGAACTCAAAAAAGAGTTCGGGGCCATGCTCTACCTGGACGAGGCCCATGCCGTGGGGCTCTATGGCAGCCTGGGGCTGGGCAAGGCTGAAGAGGCAGGTGTCCTCGCTGATGTCGATCTCCTGGTGGGGACCTTTGGCAAGGGACTGGCCTCCGTTGGTGCCTTTGTCTGCTGTCGGGAGGAGATCCGTAACTATCTGATCAATCACAGTCGCTCCTTCATCTTCACCACCGCCCTGCCGCCTGTGGTCCTGCACTGGAATCGCTTTGTCTTCCACACCATGCAGGCAATGGCGGGGGCACGCCGGCATCTCCGCCAGCTCTCGGAACAGCTCCGCCTGGCCCTCAGAGAAGAGGGCATCAGGACCGGGGGCGACAGCAATATAGTCCCGGTTATGATCGGTGATGACAGTCTGGCTCTGCGTCAGGCTCAGGTCATGCAGGAGCAGGGCTATCTGATTTTTCCTGTGCGGCCGCCGGCCGTCCCCGAGGGCACGGCCCGCTTCCGTCTCTCGCTCTCTGCTGATATGGAGTGGCGGGATCTGCAGAGGCTGCCGCAGCTTCTCGCCGATCTGGGGAACAAGGAGAAGGGCCAAGGTTGAAAAGTCAGTGGCTGCACCACAGGGGGAGAGCACAGCTGATCCTCTTTTGTAACGGCTGGGGCATGGATGAGACCCCCTTGAGTCCCTTGCTCAGTCATGAGTGGGACGTGCTCATGTTCTGCAACTATGTGGACCTTGTCCCGGATATTGATCTGGATTCACTGTTCAGTGCCTATCGGAAGATCGTTCTTATCTCCTGGTCCATGGGGGTGTGGGCCGGACAACGGCTCTTTGCTGCCCACCAGGAGAAATTTACGGCAAGCCTGGCGATCAACGGCACCCTCTGTCCCATCCATGACCAGCTCGGGATACCCGAAGGGGTGGTGCGGGCAACGCTTGCTCAGTTTGACGAAAAGGGGCGTCTCAAATTTTACCAGCGTATGTGCCGGGAACGTGACCTCTATCGCAGGTTCCTGGCCCGGCAACCCCGGCGCAGCCTCGCTGACCAGAGGAGGGAACTGGCGCATCTCCTGGAGGCGGTCCACTGTGACCGGGAAGAACAGCCCCTCTATGATTGTGCCCTGGTCGCCGGACATGACTTTATCATGCCCACCGCCAATCAACTCAAGTACTGGCCGGAAAAAAAGGTCAGGCGGGTCGATGGATATCATTTTCTGTTTTATCATTATAAGAGTTGGGACGAACTGGCGGGGGAAGCGGTAAGGCGGTAAGGCGGAAAGGCGGAAAGGCGGTGTGCGGTTTGAGGTTTGAGGTTTGCGGTTTGGGGTGTGCGGTTTGCGGGGTTTTCTTTTTAACATTTATAACAATGAGATATGGTTTTGCGTCTTGATAAGGATAAGATAGCTCGTTGTTTTCTTAGGAGTCTTTCGACCTATGATGATGCTGCCCGGGTGCAGAAAGAGCTGGCTGTGCGGCTTTTGGCTTGTCTTGATGTCCTTCCTGATGCCGCCTATGGCCGGGTTCTGGAAATCGGTTGCTGTACCGGTGTCTTAACGGAAATGCTTTGTGACCATAAACCGGTGCAGACTCTGTTTGTCAATGATCTGGTGTCTGAGTTTGAAAAGGTGGTCCTGAACAGGATTCCCAGGAGAGATTTATTGTCTGTTTCTCCTTTATTTGGGGATATTGAGACCCTGGCTTTGCCTTCGCATATCAGTCTCGTCCTTTCCGGTGCCACCTTTCAGTGGCTGGCTGACCTGCCGGCCTTTTTCGTCCGTCTGGGTCGGGAGCTGGCCTCTGGGAGTTATCTTGCTTTTTCTCTTTTTGGTCCCGGTACCCTGGCGGAGTTTTCTCAGTTGACCTCTGTTGGTCTTGGGTATCGCTCTGATGAAGAGCTGTGCGCACTGATGGACAAGGATTTTGTCCTGGAAAAACGGGAAAGTTTTCAGGAACAGTTGTTTTTTCCTTCGCTGCGTGAGATTCTCTACCATATCCGTGCCACCGGGGTAGGCGGGGTCAGCGAGTATCGCTGGAGCAGAGAGGCGCTTGCCAGTTTTGAAAGACGATACCGGGAGGAGTATGGAGGTCCCAAGGGGCTTCCTGTCAGTTACTCCTGTTCCTGCTTTGTGGCCAGGAGACGCTGATGGGAGCGGTGACCTGTATCAGCGGCATTGACACCGATATCGGCAAGAGTGTGGCCACCGGTCTCATGGCCCGAAGTCTCTCTGCCCTGGGCTATTCCGTGATTACCCAAAAACTGGTGCAGACCGGATGCCATGGCCTGGCCGAAGATATCCTCCGACATCGGCAGTTGATGGGCATTGATCTTCTCCCCGAGGACCTGAGCGGTTTGACCTGTCCCTATGTCTTCAGCAAACCCTGTTCCCCGCATCTGGCAGCCGAATTGGAGGGCACAGCCATTGATCCGGATCATATCCGCCGGGCAACGGAGAGACTGGCTGCAGGATTTGATCATGTGTTGCTTGAAGGGGCAGGTGGTCTCCTGGTTCCCCTCACTCCTCATTTCACTTTTCTCGATTACCTCCAGGCCCGGGGATACCCACTGATCCTGGTCTCCAGCCCCAGGCTGGGGTCTATCAATCACACCCTTTCTGCTCTGGAACTGGCCCGGGGGAGGGGGATTGCCGTCAAGGGGATAGTCTATAACTGCCATGGTGCAGGTGATGCGGAGATCAGTCGTGACTCGCGTCAACTCTTTGCCGATTTTCTCGAGTTCTATGGCTTCCCCGCCTGCATTGTTGATCTTGCCTCGGCAGATTTGTACCTTGAGGGGGGCATCCCCTTCGATTGCCTGCAACTCTTTAGAGAAGAAGACAGCTGAGAAATGGTATGACTTGTTCTCTAAAGAAAAGAAGAGATCGAGAGTGTGTGTGAGGAAAAGAAGCTATCCGGTCCGTGTGGGAGCGGCTTCAGCCGCGAATGGCAGCCGATGATGGTTTGACGGACAGGGGGCATCGCCTGGTCTATTCGCGGCTGAAGCCGCTCCAACAGTGTGCTGAGGGGTTGACGTGGATGTTTCTTCCTGGAAATTCCTCATCCTCGAAGACATTCAGCATGATGTCAACGTCCGTTTCTACCCAGGTCCCAGCGGTTAATGATTCGACCAGTACTTTGACGTAGCCGTCATAGGTGGCCGGAGAGTCATTGCCGGCCTGCACCGTTACCCGACCACGATTTCGGTAGGTATTGCGCCTGTCGTAGTCCTCCATGTTCAGACCAAAGTTGAAATAGACCGGATTTTTTCGGTAATCTATTGCCCCGTCGGCAGGGGTTTCGTCATCATTGTAGGCGCTGTAGCCGATAACTTTATTGATTCCCATGATTGAGTTGAGATAGACAATCTTGTCAACAGTCATAGTGCCGGTCTTGTCTGCGGCAGATGCGAGAAAACTGGCGGTGAAAGGAAAGTCCTCACCGGCGCAGACATCGAGCTCGGAAAGGGTTTTGATCCCGTTCCATTCCTCACAGGTATCGCAGGGGACATCACCAACTATCAGGGTGCCTAATTCGTCCACATGGGTATAGTAGGTGCCGATATTCCGGGCATCGACCAGGTATCCCAGTCCAAAATCTATCATCTTGTCAATGTCGATAGTTGGTCGCAGAGCGGTCGAGGGTCCGTCTTCAAGCTCAAGCGCCTTCCAGGTTGGAACACCACCGTTGATTGAAGCATCGACCGGCGCCCGGTCATCTGCAGGAGTGATCAGGTGGCCGTCTTTTATCAATTTGATATAGAGGGCCAGGTTCTCCTTGGGTGAGTCAATGGCTTTCTCGACTGTTTCCAGGAGGAGAGGATCGCCGTATTCATCGGTCAGAAACTCGTCATATATCTTGGTCCGGAGGACCAAACGTCCCGATGCATCAAGCCAGACCGCCTCGGCATTGTTGATGGAATTGATGGCCTCGTCAAATGAATTGTCGAGAACCGCCTCCGGCGCCCTACCCAGGTTCAGGCGGCCGAACTCAACCTCCTGTACCAGGTCTGTCCAGTAAATATCCTTGTAATAGGTGATCCCGGTGATCTCGTCGGCGGGCCATGTTTCACCGGCAGCGATGAAGATGCCCGCATCAATCTCACATTCGGTACGTTGCCATGTTGGGTCGTAGCTCATGATGATGGGGATTCGGTTGTCGGTGAGCCCTGACTTGTCTTCGATGTCGCCCCAGCGTTGGGAGTCGGCCAGCGGTTGCACGCATTGGCTGGGGTAGGGGGCTGGGTAATAGATCCCGCCGGTCTGAGTATTGGTTACATAGTCGCCGGTCTCCTCATCAACAATGGTGTAGTCTGCATATTCTTCGGTCAGTACAGGCTCACCGCCGACGGCGGGAGCCGTAGTCCAGTCCTGTCGTAAAACCTCGTGTGAAACACCATATTCATCCGTCCAGTCAACCGTGACCATGATGGGGTTTCCATCCCCGTCCACGGCCGGCACTTTTTTGGTTTCAGTGCCCGCGTAGCGATAAATGATATAGAGATCGCCGAAGAGATCACCAGAATCTGACATCTTGTCTTTGATTGGTCCTGCATCGGCTTCGACAGCAGCGTCTGAATCAGCCGTAGTGACGGGATCAGTTGTGGTAACGGGATCAGTCACTGTAAATCCGCCCCCTCCTCCCATGATTTGATTTTTTGCCATAAGGGGTGAAGAGACTCCCAGAACAGCAAGTATTGTCAAACAACTCAGTAGCCGTTTCATAACTCCTCCTTCTGTTAATTTTATTTTGTGAGGTGTATCGGGATGCTCCTGTCGACCTCCTTTGTTGGCGCAGGGTGGTAATCGATACGGGAAATTTCATCTTTTTTATATAGTTATTAAATGATATCAATATGCTATAGCTAGCAACAATAGAGTTACAGGCAGGGAATCCTGCTTTTTCCTCAGTTAATCGGCAGGAGCCATTGTGCTGTGGTTTTCCCGGCTGCTGTATTCCTCTTACATGGGGAGGGAATAGCCTTGATCGGGGCAAGTCCTGTCGCCATATAGAGACTCTATTGAAGACTTATTGGGAGGGATGTCAAGGGTTATTTCGTAAGTGAAATACAGCATTGTCGCCTGTAGTACATAAGTGTAATTAAAAAGCAGTTTTGTTGTAACCTGGGCGAGCTGTTACTGTTCAGGTTCTGGAAAGAAAGCTGTTGGCAGGAACATGGTATTGATAAACAATTTTATAACTGAATTTTATTTAGAAAAAAGGAGAGACCCTAAAGGGGGATACTACCGTTTCTAGGAGTCTGTCGGATTTAGAGAATCGTAGCGAAAATTAGAGAAATCGAGACCAGATTTTCATGGATTTGAGGCGAATAGCAGGCCTATTTAACGAAAATCTATGGAAATATGGGCCGATT
>Ga0180007_10000597_pt1 | contig 57702 bp, 67 predicted proteins | sample MM_PC_MetaG_FD_121122 | JGI IMG/M metagenome (GOLD analysis project Ga0180007, IMG submission 121122) | Groundwater microbial communities from the Aspo Hard Rock Laboratory (HRL) deep subsurface site, Sweden - MM_PC_MetaG | ecosystem: Environmental > Aquatic > Deep subsurface > Groundwater...
GATGGTTATGCCCGGTGACAACGCTGTCTTTATCGTTGAGATGATTCACCCCGTGGCCATGGAAAAGGGTCTGCGCTTCGCCATTCGCGAAGGCGGCCGTACCGTGGGCGCAGGTGTTGTCTCCGAAATCGTGGAGTAAGTCATGGTTGCTATGCAAAGCGATCGTATTCGCATCAAAATGAAAGCTTATGACTACCGCATTCTGGACAAGGCCGTCGCCGAGATCGTCGACACCGCCCGGAATACCGGTGCAAGCATTGCGGGTCCTATCCCGCTGCCCACCAACATCCATAAGTACACCGTCCAAAAGTCGGTGCACGTGGATAAGAAGTCCCGGGAGCAGTTCGAGATGCGCGTTCATAAGCGCCTGCTCGACATCCTGGAGCCGACTCAGCAAACCGTCGATGCCCTGGGCAAGCTTAGTCTGCCCGCTGGTGTAGACGTTGAGATTAAACTCTAGAACGAGGTAAGCATGATGGCTAACGCGCTTGGCATCATGGGACGCAAATTGGGCATGACTCGCATCTTCGGTGCTGATGGCTCTGCCATCCCATGCACCGTAGTTTCAGCGGGTCCCTGCCCCATCCTTCAACTGAAGGATGCCGCGACCACGAAAGATAAATACACGGCTGTTCAGATTGGTTTTCAGGAAATAGAGGAGCGCAAGCTCACCAAGCCCGCCAAAGGCCATCAGGCCAAGGCTGGCCGGGACTACTACCGCCATCTGACCGAGCTGCGTTTGGAAAACGTCGAGGGCTTCGAATTGGGACAGGACCTTACTGTTGCCATGTTCACCCCCGGCGAAAAGGTCAAAGTTACCGGCACTTCCAAGGGCAAAGGCTTTCAAGGCCCCATGAAGCGCTGGAACTTCCGCGGAGCACCCGCGTCCCATGGTCACGAAAAGGTTCACCGTTCCACTGGTGGTATTGGTCAGTGCGCTTGGCCTTCCAAGGTCTTCAAGGGCAAGAAGATGGCCGGCCAGATGGGTAATAAGAAAGTGACCTGCATTAACGTGGAGATTCTGGACGTTCGTCTGGATGACAACCTGCTGATCCTCAAGGGCCAGGTTCCTGGCCCGAAGAACGGGATCATCATGGTCCGCAAGCAGAATCGAGGGTAGGTACATGGCAGTCGTCAAAGTATATGATCAGACCAAGAAAGAGGTGGGCGAGCTGACGCTGGCTCCCGAGGTCTTTGAGGTGACGGTCAAGCCCGAGATTCTGAACCTCGTGGTCCGTGCCCAACGCGCCAAGGTGCGTGCAGGCACCCACTCCGTCAAGAACCGCTCCGCCGTCCGCGGCGGTGGCGCCAAACCTTGGCGTCAGAAAGGCACCGGTCGCGCACGCGCCGGTACGATCCGTAGCCCCTTGTGGCGCGGTGGAGGTGTCATCTTCGGGCCCCAGGTTCGGTCTTACGAGTTCAAGGTGAACAAGAAGATCCGCAAGCTGGCCCTGCGTATGGCTCTGTCCTCGAGAGTTGCCGACAACTCCATGCTGGTGCTCGACAGCATCAAGCTGCAGGAAGTCAAAACCAAGTCTGTGGTGGAGATCCTCAAGGGTCTCGGCCTGAGAAAAGCCTTGATTGTTCTTCCTGGCGACGATATGGTCCTCCGTCTTTCTGCCAGGAATATTCCGGGTATTACCATCCTCTCGCAGGACATGTTGAACGTCTATGACGTACTGCGCCATTCGCAGCTCGTGATGTTCCAGGATGCCGCGAAAGCGGTGGAAGAGAGGTTGAAGTAATGGATTATACTCAGATTCTTCTCAAGCCGCTGGTTTCCGAGAAGGCGACGCAAGCCAAGGAGCGGGCCAATCAGGTCACCTTCCTGGTCCATCCCGACGCCAACAAGATCGAGATCGGCAAGGCTGTTGAAAAGGCTTTTGAAGTAAAAGTTTTGGGCGTCAACGTCATTCGGTATCGCCCTTGTCCACGTAAAAAATTCGGTCGCGTGACCGGTCAGCAGTCGGGCTATAAAAAAGCCTACGTGACTCTGGCCGAAGGCGAAAAGATCGAATTGTTTGAAGGAGTCTAAGCTATGGCCACGCGCAAGCTGAAACCTACTTCGCCGGGCCGGCGCCATCAAACCATCTCCACGTTTGAGGAGATCACCACCACGGTTCCCGAGAAGTCTCTGACCATCGGATTGACCAAAAGCAGCGGCCGCAACAACCTGGGCCGGGTGACCTCCAGACGCCGTGGCGGTGGGCATAAGCGCCTGTACCGCATTATCGACTTCAAACGCGACAAATTCGACATTCCTGCGAAAGTCGCGACCATTGAGTACGATCCTAACCGCAGCGCCCGCATTGCGTTGCTGAATTATGCCGACGGTGAGAAGCGCTACATCCTCGCCCCGGTGGGGATCAATGTGGGAGATTCCATCCTTGCTGGTGACGCTGCCGATATTAAGCCCGGCAACGCCCTGGTTCTGGTGAAGATCCCCGTGGGTACCATCGTGCACAACGTGGAGCTGCACCCCGGTAAGGGTGGTCAGTTCTGCCGCGCTGCAGGAACCTACGCGCAGCTCGTCGCCAAGGAAGGCAAATACGCCTTGTTGCGTATGCCCTCCGGTGAAGTTCGCAATGTGCTGGCGTCCTGCATGGCCACTGTCGGCCAGGTGGGCAACATCCATCACGAGAAGATCTGTATCGGTAAGGCTGGCCGCGCACGCTGGATGGGCAAGCGCCCTGAAGTTCGCGGTGTCGCCATGAACCCGGTGGATCACCCCCTGGGTGGCGGTGAAGGCCGCAGCTCCGGTGGCCGTCATCCGGTCTCTCCGTGGGGCATGCCCACGAAGGGGTACAAGACTCGTAACAAGAAGAAGCCGTCGTCCAAGCTTATTGTTAAGCGTCGCGGCCAGAAATAGGAGTTGTCATGCCCAGGTCGCTGAAAAAGGGTCCGTTCATTGACGGACACCTCATGAAAAAAGTGGAGAAGGCCACCGAGAGCGGTGACCGCAGAGTCATCAAGACTTGGTCTCGCCGTTCCACCATCATTCCTGAAATGGTGGGAATGACCTTTGCAGTACACAACGGCCGCAAATTCATCCCCGTGTTCGTCACCGAGAACATGGTCGGCCACAAGCTCGGCGAATTCGCTCCGACCCGGACCTACTTCGGGCACGTTGCGGATAAGAAGAGCAAGGCTAAACGCTAAGGATAGGTGGCTGATATGGAAACGAAAGCAGTTGCCAAATACCAGCGTCTCTCGGCTCAAAAAGCTCGACTGGTGGCCCGGAATGTTTTAGGCATGCCCGTCGAAGACGCAATCAATGTCTTGCGGTTCACACCGAAGAAAGCCGCGAAGCTGATCGGCAAGGTCCTGCACTCCGCAGTGGCCAACGCAGAGCAGCTCCCCGGTGTCGATGTGGACAACCTCGTGGTTAAACAGGTGCTGGTCGACGAGGGCCCGACCCTGAAGCGCATCAAACCCAGAGCTATGGGTCGCGCCAACCGAATCCTCAAACGTACCAGCCATATCACTGTGGTTGTCGCCGAGTCGTAGGGAGGCTGTTGTGGGACACAAAGTACATCCGTACGGATTCCGTCTTGGTTACAACAAGAATTGGCTTTCCCGCTGGTTTGCGAACAAGCAGGATTATGCAGCCAATGTCTTCGAAGACGATAAGATCCGTAAGTTCGTTAAGAAGAAACTCTTTCACGCTGGAATTTCCCGGCTTGAAATAGAACGCGCCGGCGGCAAAGTCCGTCTGCTGATCTTTACCGCCCGCCCGGGCATCGTCATTGGACGCAAGGGTGTGGAGATCGAGAAGCTGCGCGGGGACCTGAAACAAATGTTCAGCCGTGAGTTCGCCATCGAAGTGAACGAGATCCGTCGGCCTGAAACCGATGCCCAGCTGGTTGCCGAGAACATCGCTGTTCAGCTTGAGCGCCGTATTGCCTTCCGTCGCGCCATGAAGCGCACCGTGGGCATGGCTCGCAAGTTCGGTGCCGAAGGCATCAAGATCGCCTGTGCCGGTCGTCTGGCCGGTGCCGAGATCGCTCGTTCCGAGTGGTACCGCGAAGGTCGTGTGCCCCTGCACACCCTGCGGGCCGACATGGACTACGGTTTCGCTGAAGCTCGTACGACCTACGGCGTCATTGGCGTCAAGGTCTGGATCTTCAAGGGTGAAATTCTGGATCATGAGGTGCAACAGTAATGCTTACACCGAAGAGAACGAAGTACCGCAAGCGCATGAAAGGGCGTCTGCGTGGTAAGGCCAGCCGAGGCACGACCGTCGCCTTCGGTGATATCGGTATCAAATCGCTTGATCACGGTAAGCTCACCAGCCAGCAGATCGAGTCCGCTCGTGTGGCCATGATGCGCCACATCAAGCGTGGTGGTAAGGTTTGGATCCGGATCTTCCCGGACCAAGTCTATACCTCCAAGCCCGCTGAAGTTCGTCAGGGCAAGGGTAAGGGCGCTCCCGCGGGCTTCTATGCTCCGGTCAAGCCCGGCCATGTGCTCTACGAAATCAAGGGTGTGGACCTGGCTCTCGCCCGCGAAGCGCTGGTCCGTGCGCAGCATAAGCTGCCCATCAAGACTAAGATCGTGCTTAGAGAGGGTCTGTAAGATGAAACTGAAAGAAATCAAAGAGCTGTCCGTCGCCGATCTGAGGACCAAGTTGGCAGAGTTCCGTCAGGAACTGTTCAACCTGCGCTTCAAGCACGCCACGGCTCAACTTGAAAACACCCAACGCCTCCCTGAGGTGAAGAAGACCATTGCCCGGATCTTTACGGTTCTCCGGGATAAGGAAGTTGGAGCGTAAGCCATGGCAGAAAGCGCACGTAAGGCCAACAAGCGAGTGATGACCGGTATCGTGGTCAGCGACAAGAACGACAAGACGATTGTTGTTCGCGTTGAGACCCTGGTTAAGCATCCTTTGTTGAAGAAGTACATCCGCCGCCGGAATAAGTTCATGGCTCATGATCCCGAGAACGCTTGCGGTATGGGCGATAAAGTCCAGATCGTGGAACATCGTCCTCTGAGCCGACGCAAGCGGTGGACCTTGAAGTCTATTCTTGAAAAAGCCGTCTAGGAGCTCGTCATGATTCAGGTGGAAAGCCGACTCGATGTAGCCGACAATTCCGGCGCCAAGCAGGTACTCTGCATTAAGGTGCTCGGCGGCAGTAAACGCCGCTACGCCAGTGTGGGAGATATCATTGTGGTGTCTGTGAAGGAAGCCATGCCCCATTCCAAGGTGAAGAAGGGCGAGGTGCTCCAGGCAGTCGTGGTTCGTACTAGGAAAGAAGTAGGCCGTCCCGACGGTTCGTACATTAAATTCGATACAAACTCCGCGGTGCTTCTCACAAAGACCATGGATCCCATCGGGACTCGTATCTTCGGACCTGTGGCACGTGAGCTGCGGGCGAAGAATTTTATGAAAATCGTCTCGCTGGCTCCTGAAGTGCTGTAGAGGATACGGTTATGAAGAAGTTTAAGATTCGCAAAGATGACAAAGTCATGGTCATCTCCGGTAAGGACAAGGGAAAAGTTGGCAAGGTCCTGAAGATCCATAAGAAGACGGATCGGGTCCTGATTGAAAAGGTGAATATGGTCAAGCGCCACACCAAAGCCAACCCCTATACCCAGCAGTCGGGCGGCATTGTGGAGAAGGAAGCTCCGATCCACATCTCGAACGTGGCGCTTTTGTGCGACGCGTGCACCAAGCCGACCCGTGTAGGGTTCAAGGAAGCGACCGACGGTAAGAAGGTCCGCTTCTGCAAGAAGTGCAACGAAGTCATCGACTAGGGTGTAAGACAATGACACGTCTCGAAGGAATCTATAAAGAGAAGGTTGCTCCCGCTCTCCAGAAGGAGTTCGGTTACACGAGCCCCATGGAATTGCCGAGAATTAAGAGCGTAAGCTTGAATATCGGCTTGGGTGAGGCGAGTACCAACAATAAGTTGATCGAGGACGCAGTCTTGGAGCTCACCTCCATTGCAGGCCAGAAAGCCGTCATCACCCGCGCCAAGAAGTCCATTGCGAACTTCAAGCTGCGCGAGGATATGCCGGTGGGCTGCCGTGTCACTCTTCGTGGCACGAGAATGTGGGAGTTTCTGGACAAGCTCGTGAATTTTGCGTTGCCCCGTGTCCGCGACTTCCGGGGTGTCCCGGATCGTGGTTTCGACGGCCGCGGAAACTTTACCATGGGCATCCGCGAGCATACCATCTTCCCCGAGCTCAACGTGGACCGCGTTGAGCGTGTGAAGGGCATGAACGTGACCATCGTCACCTCTGCCCCCACGGACAAGGAAGGGAAGGTCTTGCTTGATCTCTTGGGCATGCCTTTCAAGAAGTAGGGAGGATACATAAGTGTCTCGCAAAGCTTTGCTGAATAAGTCGCAGGAAAAGCCCAAGTTTTCCAGCCGCGGCTACAACAGATGCCCCATTTGCGGTCGGCCCCGCGCCTTCATGAGGAAGTTCGGCATTTGCCGTATCTGCTTCCGGAACAAGGCGCTGTCCGGTGTACTGCCGGGCGTCCGTAAATCGAGCTGGTAAGTCAAGGAGTCTGTCATGGCAGTGATTGATCCCATCGCGGATATGCTTGCCCGCATTCGTAATGCCCATCAGGCATTGCACAAGGATGTCGCGATCCCGCTCTCCAACGTGAAGGGTGCCATCGCTGGTATCCTCAAAGAAGAGGGCTATATCACCGATTTTAAAGAGGAAGAGCGTGAGATTACTCTGACGCTTAAATATGCCAAAGGGCGAGCACTGATTAAAGGCATGAAGAAGATCAGCAAGCCTGGTCGTCGTGTCTACGTCGGCGCACAAGACATCCCCAGGGTGCAGAACGGGCTTGGCATCTGCGTGCTGTCGACCTCTCAGGGTGTCCTGGAAGGCTCTGTGGCCAAGACACAGAACGTCGGCGGCGAAGTGCTGTTTGAACTCTGGTAAAGAGGAAGAGTCATGTCCAGGATTGGTAAGAAACCCATCGTCATACCCTCTGGGGTTGAAGTGGCGATCGGGAAAGACAAGATAGATGTGAAGGGGCCCAAGGGCACCCTCTCCACTCCTCAGCATGCCAAAATCGTGGTGGAGATGGAGGGAGCGGATGTCGTCGTCAAGCGTGCCGACGAGTCCCGTATCGCCCGCGCCCAACACGGTCTCAGGCGCACCCTGATCGCCAATTGCATCGAAGGCGTCACCAAGGGCTACGAGAAAATGCTCGAAGTCGTTGGCGTCGGCTACAAGGTGCAGGTCCAGGGCAAGAACGTGGTGTTGAACGTCGGCTTCTCCCATCCCGTGGAGTATAATCTGCCCCAGGGGATTGAAGCCAAGGCCGAGGGCACCAAGCTGACCATCACTGGCATCGACAAGCAACTTGTCGGTGAGGTGGCCGCTCAGATCCGTCGCGTTCGTCCGCCTGAACCGTTCAAGGGTAAGGGCATCAAGTACGCGGGTGAGATCATCCGCCGCAAGGCCGGCAAGTCCGGTGCGAAAAAGTAGGGATTCACTATGAAACTCTCGAAAAATGGTAAGCGCCTTCGTAGGAAGGTCCGCATTCGCAAAAAAGTGAACGGAACTGCTGAATGCCCACGTCTGTGCGTGTTCCGCTCCAACGTTCACATCTATGCGCAACTCGTCAACGACGAGATTGGCGAGACTGTTGCCTCCACCTCCACTCAGGTCCTGTCCAAGGGCAAGGGTCTGACCAAGGAGAGAGCAACCGAAGTTGGCCGCGAGATAGCGAAGCTGGCAAAGGAAAAGAACGTCGAGTCCGTGGTGTTTGACCGCAACGGCTATCTTTACCATGGCAGGGTTCAGGCCCTGGCAGACGGCGCCCGCGAGGGCGGTCTGAAATTCTAAGACTGCGGAAGGTAACACATGGCAATGGAAGGTAAGGGCCCTCGTAAAGACTCCCGACGGGAGCAACCGGAAGAGTTAGGCCTGATCGAAAAGATCGTTTACCTCAACCGCGTGGCCAAGGTTGTTAAGGGCGGGCGCCGCTTCAATTTCAGCGCGCTTGTCGTGGTCGGCGACGGTAAAGGTTCTGTTGGGTGGGGTCTGGGCAAGGCTGTGGAAGTTCCCGAAGCTATCCGCAAGGCCAGTGAAAAAGCCAAGAAGACCATGCAGCCGATTTCTCTGCTGGATGGGACTCTTCCTTACGAGACTCTGGGCCGCTTCGGTGCTGCGCGTGTTGTTTTGAAGCCCGCATCCAAGGGTACCGGCATCATCGCTGGTGGACCGGTGCGTGCGATCATGGAAGCCGTTGGCGTCAAGGATATCCTGACCAAGACCATCGGTACCAACAACCCGCACAACGTCCTGAAAGCCGCCATGGAGGGCCTGATCTCCCTGCGTAGCGCCAAGGAAGTTTCTGAGCTGCGCGGTAAAAAGCTGGAAACTCCCAGAAAGTAGGGGTTAGGACCAATGGAAATGATTAAGATCCGTCTTGTGAAGAGTACAATCGCTTGTACTCCGCAACAAAGGAAAACCGTGATGGCCCTCGGTCTTCGGAAGATCCGCCAAGAAAAGGAGCTTCCCAAGAACGCCGCCGTTCTCGGTATGATCTACAAGGTGAACCATCTCGTTGAGGTGATTGAATAATGAGACTGCATGAGCTGTATCCGTTCCCTGAGGAACGCAAGAACCGTAAGCGCATCGGTCGTGGTCCCGGTTCCGGCCAGGGCTCCACTTCGGGCAAGGGCCACAAGGGCCAGAATGCCCGTTCCGGTGGCGGCGTCCCCGCTTGGTTTGAAGGCGGCCAGATGCCTCTGGCTCGTCGGCTGCCCAAGCGTGGCTTCAAGAATGCTTTCAAGGTGACCTACGAGACCGTGAATATCGGTGTTCTGCTGTCCGCTTTCGAAGGCAAGACTGATATCTCTGTCGACGATATCTACCAGCGTGGCTTGGCTTCCAAGAACGCACCGGTCAAGATTCTCGGTGATGGTGACGTGGGCACTGCCGTGACTGTTGAGGCTCACCGCTTCAGCAAGTCCGCAGCCGAGAAAATCGCCGCTGCCGGCGGAACTACCAAGGCTTTGGAAGGTTAATCAGAGTGTCACTCGCTGGAGTTGAGAATCTCGCTAAATTGCCGGAGCTGAAGAAGAAGCTCTTGTGGACGTTCCTGCTTTTGGCCGTCTACCGCATCGGCATCCACGTCCCTACACCGGGCGTTGATACCGCTGCATTGCAGGACTTTTTCGACAGCATGTCCAACACCCTGTTCGGACTTTTCGACATGTTCTCAGGCGGAGGGTTGAGAAACCTCTCCATCTTCGCCCTGGGAATCATGCCGTACATCTCTGCGTCGATCATCATCCAGCTGCTTACCGTCGTCAGCCCCGAGCTGAAGCGGATGCAGAAGGAAGAGGGCGCAGCCGGACGCAAGAAGATCACCCAGTACACCCGCTATGGCACGGTGCTGATCACCGTTGTCCAGGGATTTGCTATCGCCATCGGCTTGGAAAGCATGACCAGTCCTGGAGGATCCTCCGTGGTTCTCTTCCCTGGTTGGGGTTTCCGGTTGGTGACCATCATCACCCTGACTGCAGGCACCGTCTTCATTATGTGGATCGGTGAGCAGATGACGGAGCGCGGCGTTGGCAATGGCATTTCGATGATCATCTTCGCGGGTATCGTGGCCGGGCTTCCCGGAGCGGTGACCAATACCATCCGCTTGATGAGCGCAGGCGAACTGACCCTGTTCATTGTCTTGCTCCTGTTGGCGGTCATGGCCTGTGTATTGGCTTTCATCGTCTACATGGAGCGCGCGCAGCGCAGGATTCCCATCCAGTACGCCAAGCGTATGGTGGGCCGCAGGATGTACGGCGGGCAGAGCACGCATCTGCCCCTTCGGGTCAATACCGCAGGAGTTATTCCTCCGATCTTTGCCTCGTCCATCCTGATGTTTCCTGCAACGCTCGGGCAGTTCTCCCAGTACGAATGGTTGTCCAACCTTTCGGCCTGGCTGGCTCCCAGCACGGTGCTGTATAACATCTTATTCGTCGGGCTCGTGGTCTTCTTCTGCTTCTTCTACACCGCGATCATCTTTGATCCGGCCGATATTGCCGAGAATATCAAGAAGCAGGGTGGATTCATTCCTGGCATTCGCCCCGGGCAAAAGACCCGGGAGTACATCGACAAGGTCCTGGTCCGAATCACTCTGTGGGGATCCTTGTACATCGCCGTCATCTGCGTGTTGCCGATGATGTTGATCTCCAAGGTGGGCGTACCGTTCTACTTCGGCGGCACGAGCCTGCTGATTGTGGTCGGTGTATCCATGGACTTCATGTCTCAAATAGAGTCCTACCTCATCTCTCGTCAATATGAGGGACTGATGGGTAAGGGACAGAAAATTAAAGGTCGGCGCTAGGTTTGAGAAAGGTTCGTGGAATTTATCTCAAGAATAGTGGTGAGATCTCAATCATGCGCGAGGCCAACCGGATAGTTTCGGTGATCCTTGATGCGCTGGGCGAAGCGGTCGAACCTGGTGTTCCCACCATGAGGTTCGAGGAAATTGCCCAGAAAATGTGCCAAGATTTCGGCGTGAAGCCAGCGTTCCAAGGGTACGGGGGTTTTCCATTCGCGCTGTGTTGTTCTGTGAATGAGGAGATTGTCCACGGATTTCCGTCGGCAGATCGCTTCCTTGAAGAAGGGGACATCGTCAGCTTCGACATGGGTGTGATCTACAACCGGTTCTACGGTGACTCCGCGCGCACCTTCGGCGTCGGCAAGGTCTCTCAAGAGGCTACCGACCTGATGAAGGTGACCCGCGAGTCCCTGATGCTCGGTATCGAGCAGGCCGTTGTCGGAAATAACCTGTACGACGTCTCACGAACCGTTCAGGATTATGTCGAAGCTCGCGGGTTCTCCGTGGTTCGACGGTTCGTGGGTCACGGGATTGGGCGGAAACTTCACGAGAAGCCCGAGGTTCCCAACTTCGTTCCTCAAGGAACCGTGGGGCCGCCGCTCAAGGCGGGGATGGTCATCGCCATCGAGCCCATGGTTTGCATCGGGACCTATGATGTGGAAATCCTCGAAGATAAGTGGACAGCTGTGACGAAAGATCGTAAACTGTCCGCCCACTTTGAACATACAATTGCCGTTTCCCCCGAGGGGCCGGTGATACTGAGTGCCAGCTAAGTAGCCGGTATTCTGAGAACAAAAAAATGCGGCAGGTCATGGTTGTGACCGGCTGCCGCGGAAAATGGAGCTAGGTCATGAAAGTCAGACCTTCTGTCAAAAAGATGTGCTCGAAGTGCAAGATCATCCGCCGCAGGGGCGTTCTCCGGGTTATCTGCGAAAACCCCAGGCATAAGCAGCGCCAGGGCTAGGTTAAGGGGATATTCAAGTGGCACGTATTGCTGGAATCAACTTACCAAAGAGTAAGCGTCTGGACATTGCCCTGACGTACATTTATGGCATTGGCCGCACTACGGCTCTTAGGATTCTTGACACCGCAGGTGTTGAGTGGACTAAGACCACCGATGATCTGAGCGCCGATGAGACCAACGATATCCGTAAGGAAATCGAAGAAAACTACAAAGTGGAAGGTGACCTGCGCCGTGAAGTGCAGGCCAACATCAAGCGTTTGATGGACACAGGTTGTTACCGCGGCCTGCGTCATCGTCGCGGCCTTCCTTGCCGTGGACAACGCACTCACACCAACGCACGTACCCGCAAGGGCCCCAGGCGTTCGGTCGTGGGTCGGAAAAAGAAGTAACGAAAACCGCGGACCGGTCTGTTGATCGGCTCGAGAACTTTCGAATACGGAGATTATGACAATGGCCAAGCCCCGCCGCACCGGGAAAAAGAAGGAAAAGAAGAACGTTCCTGTGGGTATTGCCCACATCAAGGCGTCCTTCAACAATACGATCATCACCTTCACCGATTTGAAGGGTAATGTGATCAGCTGGGCCACTTGCGGTGGCAGCGGATTCAAGGGTTCTCGCAAGAGCACTCCGTTCGCCGCACAGGTCGCCGCAGAACGCGCCGCCCGTACCGCACAGGAGCACGGGATGCGTTCTGTGGGCGTACTCGTCAAGGGTCCTGGTTCCGGACGTGAGGCCGCTATGCGTGCCATCAACAGCGCCGGTTTCAAGGTCACTTTCATGCGCGACATCACGCCGATTCCCCATAACGGCTGTCGTCCGCCCAAACGTCGCAGGGTCTAACCCGGCAGGGTATCCAGGAGGATAATGTGGCAAGATATACTGGAGCGAAATGCCGCCTCTGCCGTCGTGAAGCGCAGAAGCTGTTTTTGAAGGGCGATCGCTGCTACACGGACAAGTGCGCCTACGAGCGCCGTCCTTATGTGCCCGGTCAACATGGCCGTCGCCGTAGCAAGATCACCGATTACGCTGTTCAGTTGCGCGAGAAGCAGAAGGTTCGCCGTATGTACGGCATCCTTGAGAAGCAGTTCCGCGGTTACTACGAACAGGCTGACTTGAAGAAGGGTGTGACTGGTCACAACCTGCTTGCTCTTCTTGAGATGCGTCTGGACAACGTGATTTACCGTCTTGGTTTCGCCAACTCTCGCGACCAGGCACGTCAGTTGGTTCGTCATGGCATCTTCATGCTCAATGACCACCGGGTGAACGTTCCTTCCATGCAGGTCAGTGAAGGCGATGTGATCACTGTCCGCGAGGAATCCAAAAAGATTCCTGTGATCCAGGAAGCTCAGCAGGTGATCGCCCGTCGCGGTTGTCCCGATTGGCTTGAGATTGACGGTACGGCACTGAAGGGTGTGGTTAAGTCCTGCCCCGTTCGCGAGGACATCCAGTTCCCCATCAACGAGCAGCTGATCGTCGAGTTGTACTCCAAATAACAGGGAGCAATGATGATCATCCAAGACGGCAACAAACTGATCAATACGCGCAATTGGTCCGAACTGGTCAAACCCGAGCAGGTCGTACGCGATGCTTCCAGCAATTCGCAGTACGCCCGGTTCGTGTGCGAACCGCTGGAACGCGGCTTCGGGACCACCATCGGCAACGCGCTCAGACGCGTGCTGTTGTCCTCTTTGCAGGGCGCTGTCATCGTGTCGGCGAATATCGAGGGCATTCAGCACGAGTTCACCACGCTGGACGGCGTTATCGAAGATGTGACCGACATCGTGCTCAATCTGAAGCAGGTGCGTTTCGCCATGACTTCAGAGGAGCCTCAGCACCTGACGCTTGAGGCGAACAAAAAGGGTGTTGTCACCGCCGCATCCATCAAGGAAAACCAGCGTGTGACGGTGCTCAATAAGGACCAACACATTGCCACCCTGTCTGAGGACATCAAGCTTCGCATGAATCTTGAGGTCCGGATGGGCAAGAGCTACGTGCCTGCCGAGATGGGTGAAGGTCTGTCCGACGAGATCGGTTTGATCCGTCTGGATGCGAGCTTCTCGCCCGTCAAGAAGGTAGCCTACACTGTTGAGCAGGCGCGCGTTGGTCAGATGACCAACTATGACAAGCTGATCCTTGAAGTCTGGACTGACGGTTCGGTGACCCCTGAGGACGCCGTGGCCTATAGCGCCAAGATTCTGAAAGACCAGCTGACCGTGTTCATCAACTTCGACGAGCAGTCCTCTGACGAGGAGCAGGCCAACTCCGCCTCTGGTGAGGATGTGAATCCTAGTCTGTTCAAGGGGATCGACGAGTTGGAGCTGTCCGTTCGCGCTACCAACTGCCTGAAGAGCGCCAACATTCGCACCGTTGGCGAGCTTGTGCAGCGTAGTGAGGGCGAGATGCTCAAGACCAAGAACTTCGGTCGCAAGTCTCTCGACGAGATTCGCCGCATCCTGTCCGACATGGGACTGGGATTCGGCATCCCCGTTGAGAACTTCCAGGAACACTACGAGGAATGGCTGAAGAGGAAAGAAAGCGATGAGGCATAAGAAATCTGGTAAAAGACTCAATATGTCCAGCCCCCTGCGCAAGGCTATGTTTCGCAACATGGCCAAGTCGCTGATCACGCACGAATCCATCCGTACCACGGAGATTCGGGCCATGGAGCTGCGCAAGGTTGTTGAGCGTTTGGTGACCTTCGCCCTGAAGAATGACGTGGCCGCCCGCCGTCAGGCTTACAAGGTCCTGGGCAGCCATACCATGATCAAGAGATTGTTCGATGAGATCGGCCCCCGCTTTGCTGGCGGTGGTGGTGGCTATACACGAGTGATCAAGCTGGGTGACCCCCGTACCGGCGACGCCGCTCCCATGGCCATTATCGAATTCACCAAAAAGGCCATTGAAACGGCTCAGCCCGTGGAGGCGCCCGTCAAAAAGGCTGCTCCCAAAAAGGCTGCCCCCAAGACCGAGGAAGCTCCCGTTGAAGCTGCTTCCGAAGCCAAGGGCGCAGAGGAAGAGTCCAAGTAGCTCGAGGAGTATTCCTTGGAATAGCTATGGCTTTTCCACTCGAATAATACTAAAAAGCAGGCCTAACAGCCTGCTTTTTTTTGGTCTCTTTTCTGGTTACAACGCATGCAAGGATGGGGCTATGGACATCAGACGTCTGGAAGCATTTTCCAAGGTTTATGAACTGCGGAGTTTTTCCAAGGCCGGTGAGCAATTATATCTCTCACAGCCCACGATCTCCGCGCACGTTTCCGCTTTGGAAACCGAACTGGATGTGCGCCTGTTCGACCGCTTGGGTCGGACCATTCTGCCGACTCAGGCCGCTGAAGTCCTGTATCGCTATGCACTGGACGTCTTCAACTCCCTGGCCGCCGCCACGGCGGAGATCCAGCTGCTTCAGGAACGCGTGGCAGGCGACCTGATCATCGGCGGCAGCACGATTCCGGCCCATTACGTGCTGCCCTCGCTGCTGGCACGTTTTTCGGCCCGTTATCCCGAGGTGCGGATGGATCTCAAGGTGGCTGACTCCAGCAAGATCATTCAGCGCCTGATCAATGGCGAGGGCATGGTGGCCATGGTTGGCTCCCAGGCCGAGCATCCTGACCTGACTTTTGAGAATGTGCTGATGGATGAACTGGTCATCGTCAGCACGGCAACCATGGCCGCGAAATTCAGTCAGCCGCTGGCTCCCGCAGACCTGGCAACCCTGCCATGGGTGATGCGCGAGGAGGGCAGCGGAACCCGACGGGCTTTCGAGCTGGCTCTGGATGCACTGGGCGCACCGCGTCCACAAGCCACGCTCAAGGTCGAAAGCACCCAGGCTGCTTTGCAGACCGTACGGGCCGGGATCGGCGTGACAGTGACTTCCCGCCTTGCCGCTGGTCCATTACTCAAGACTGGTGAGTTGGTGGAACTCAAAGTCACGGGCCTGGACATGCAGCGGGATTTTTATCTTGCCTATCATTCCCGCCGCCATCTGTTCCCGGCGGCCCGGTATTTCATTGATTTCATCCGTCAGGAGTGCCGACTCGGCGCGTAGCGCCGGCGGTGTTCGGCGTCCCAGACGAACCTCCCACTAACCTTCAGCCCCAAGGAGCGCGCGATGTCCGAGAAGATCGTTCTTGTCGATACCGTCAAAGCCGCTGGTTGAGCCGCCAAGATCGCTCCAGGGGACCTGGAGAGAGTACTGTCGGTTCTGCCCAGGCAGACTGATCCCCGCATCCTTGCCGGCGAAGCCGTTGGCGAGGACGCTGCCGTTCTCATCTTCCCGCAGGGCAAGGCTCTGGTGCAGACGGTGGACTTTTTCACGCCCATCGTGAACGACCCATACCGCTTTGGACAAATCGCTGCGGCCAACGCCCTGTCCGACGTCTATGCCATGGGGGGCGAACCCTACGCTGCCATGAATATCGTCTGTTTCCCCATCAAGGACATGGATGAGGACATCCTGAAAGAAATCCTGCGTGGCGGATATGACAAGGTCCGCGAGGCCGGGGCCGTTCTTGCGGGTGGGCACAGTGTCGTTGACCAGGAGATCAAGTTCGGGCTGGCCGTGTCCGGCGTCGTGGACCCCGATGGCTACGCCACTAACGCGGGCCTTGTTCCCGGAGATACGCTGCTGCTGACCAAGCCTCTGGGCACCGGAGTGCTGGCCACGGCGGTCAAGGCCAAGTGGGACGGCGCGGACGAACTGGAAGAACTGCTTTACACCGTGGCCGCACGTCTGAACAAGGTCGGTGCCGAAGTCATTCGGCGTTTTGGGCTCAAGGGTGCCACCGACGTGACAGGGTTCGGCTTGGGCGGGCATCTGCTGGAGATGGCCCGTGCCTCGGAGTTGAATGTCGAACTCTGGCTGGACGCCGTCCCCTTGCTGCCCCGGGCCGAGGAATTGGCCGCAGTGGGCCTCGTCCCGGCGGGCAGTTACGCCAACAAGCATTTTTGCGAGAACCGGGTGGACCTTGCCCCGGGACTGAACAGCACGCGGGTGGATCTCGTGTTCGACGCCCAGACTTCCGGGGGGCTGGTGCTCGCCGTTCCAGATCGGCATTTGGATGAGGCTTGCCGCATGCTCGAAGACGCGGGCGATATCGCGGCGCGCATTGGCCGAGTGCTGCCCGCCGCTGATGGCAAGGGCAGGCTGTTGATCCGTTAGCAAGGAGCGGTCCCCAGGCGGACCGGTTATCAGCGATGACGATTTCCATTACCGATACTGCTGGTCACACCGTGGACTTTGCGGCCGATGTCGGTCGCACCTTGGCCCAGACCGCTTTTTTATCCGGACATTGGCAGGCGACGGCCTTGTGTTCGGGCCTTGGGCGTTGTGGGCGCTGCAGAATGCGATTTCTTTCCACTGCGCCTACCCCGCAGGCCGATGAGTTGCGGGTCCTTTCCGAGGCCGAGTTGGCTCAGGGCTGGCGGCTGGGATGCCGTCACATGGCCCTGGCGGGGACCCGGGTCTTCCTGCCCGCAGAGCTTGCGTTGGAGGCCCCTGTAGCCGCTGTCCAGGCCACTCGGGAACTGCGGTTGGCCGTGGACCTGGGCACGACCAGCGTACAGTGGGAGGCCCTGGACGCATCAGGAACTGTCGTGGCCTCGGGCGCGGCGTTGAATCCTCAGCTGGGGGCCGGCAGCGAGGTCATGTCCCGGCTGGCTTTTGCGGCAACTGCGCAGGGGGCACAACTCCTGCGTCACGCCGTACTGCATCTGCTGCGCGGGATCATTGCTTTACTGCCTGGCCAGGTCGTGCGTTTGGCCGTGGCCGGGAACCCGGCCATGACCCTGCTCCTGCTCGGAGTCTCGGTGGACGGCCTGTCCTCGGCCCCGTATCGACTGGATGAGCCTGGCGGGCGCATGCTCACTCTGGCCAACAACCTTCCCGAAACCTACGTCCTACCGCAACTGGCCCCGTTCGTGGGCGGAGATCTCAGTGCCGGAATGGTCGCGCTGCTCATGGCGACCGAGCCGCCGCAGACTCCGTTCCTGCTTTCGGACATGGGGACCAACGGCGAATTTCTTTTGGCCCTTTCGGATTCCGAGTACCTCTCGGCTTCCGTCCCCCTGGGGCCGGCCCTGGAGGGGGCGGGCTTGGCTTGCGGCAATGTGGCCGGGAACGGGGCCGTGTCTTCCTATCGTCTTTCACCCTCAGGTCTGGAGGCTCGCTGCATCGGCGGCGGAGCACCCTCGCGCGAGGCCGGGATCACCGGGGCAGGCTATCTGTCCCTGCTGGCAATTCTGAAAGAGCAGGGGCTGCTGGATGATGGGGGTGGTTTCGCTCCGGGAACGACCCCCTTGGCGGCCAGGATGGCTGTGGACTTCGGAACCATTGCTGGTGAGCCATGCTTGAATCTTCCTGGGGGATTGTTCCTGACCGCGTCGGATGTGGAAGAGGTGCTCAAGGTCAAGGCGGCCTTTGATCTGGCCGTGGGAGCGCTGCTGGATCGCTCTGGCCTGCTCCCCGGAGCCCTGAGTTGCCTTTGTCTGGCCGGTGCCCTGGGGGCTCATGTCGCCCCGTTGGATTTGGAGACCCTTGGCTTTTTGCCGCCCGGGCTGGGTGCGCGCGTGCGCACCGTGGGCAATACCTCTCTGGCCGGAGCGCGCTTGATGCTGACCGTCCCCGAGGCCCGGGAAATGGCCGAGGCCATGCCGGGGCGGACCAGTAACATCGACTTGACGGGCGACCCCGCCTTCGGGCAGGAGTTTGTGCGCCGCATGCATTTTCATTTTGGGAATCAGCGCGTTTCATGACGCATTTCTTGAAGGATATGGCTACGCCGTGAAGATCATCGACCTTGGCCTGTGTCCGTACCGCGAGGCCCAGCAGACTCAACTGGACCGCCACACCAAGGTGCTGGATGGCGCAGAGGACACCCTATTCCTGCTGGAGCACCCCCGGGTGATCACGGTGGGCAAGGGGGGCGGCCTTGAGCATCTGCATGTCCGGCCGGAGTTTCTGGCGAGCCAGGGGATCGATCTGGTGCACGTCACCCGCGGCGGCAACATCACTTGCCATTTCCCCGGCCAGCTCGTGGGCTATCCCATCTTCCGGGTGGACAGACGCCCCGGCGGAGTGAAGCGTTTTTTTCATGACATGGAGGAGACCGTGATTCGTAGCCTGAGCTGGTTTGGGCTCAGCGCCCGCCGTTGGGAAGGCCGCGCCGGGGTCTGGACTGCGAGCGGCAAGGTCTGTTCCATGGGCATTGCGGTCAAGAAGTGGGTCACCTATCACGGCCTCGCGCTGAACGTGGGCGAGAATACCTCGCTTTTTGACATGATTACGCTGTGCGGACTGGCGGACACCAAGGCCGCTTCCGTGCATGGAGAACTAAAGGCCCTGGGGCGGGTTGAACGCCCCGGGATGCAGGAGATCAAGGATGTCCTCGTGCAAGAGTTCCGCGAAGTCTTCGCGGATTCCAAAATGGCTTAGGGTCAAACTGCCCAGCGATCCGGCCTTCGTGCAGACCGGAGATCTGTTGAAGGATCTGGGCCTGAACACCGTTTGCCAGGGGGCCAAATGCCCTAATATTTATGAGTGTTTTTCAAAGCATGTGGCAACTTTCCTGATCATGGGCCGGACCTGCACCCGCGGCTGCGCGTTCTGTAATATCGGGCTTGGGACCGTGGAAGCCCTAGACCCGGACGAACCGGCCCGCGTGGCCGAGGCCGCCCGGCGACTGGAGCTCAAGCATGTGGTCATCACCTCCGTCACCCGAGACGATCTTCCCGACGGCGGTGCCGGACATTTCGCGGCCACGATCCAGGCCGTGCGCGGGGCCATGCCCGGCTGCACCATCGAGGTGCTGATCCCGGATTTCCAGGGCGACGAAGCGGCCCTGCGCACCGTCATCGAGGCCGGGCCAGAGATCATCAACCACAACGTGGAGACCGTGCCGGACCTGTATCCGCAGATCCGGCCCCAGGCGGATTTCGAGCAGAGCATCCAGCTGCTGGAGCGGGTTAAGGCGGCGGGAGTCGTTTCGAAAAGTGGTCTGATGGTCGGTCTAGGCGAGACCGATGAGCAAGTGCAGGCTCTGTTGGGCCGTCTGGCGGACGCCAGGGTGGGCATCGTGACCATCGGCCAGTACATGCGTCCGTCCACGTCCCATCCCGAAGTGCAGCGCTATGTAGAGCCCCAGGTCTTTGATGGCTATGCCGCCCATGGCGAGAGCCTGGGCCTTCCCCACGTCTTTTCCGCGCCTCGGGTGCGCAGCTCGTATAACGCCGCCGACTTTGTGGAGTAGGCCGCCCGGAACCGGCCGATCTCGGCGTTACTCGTCCGGCGCAATCCCTTGTGTACGTTTTTGTACACGTCGGGCCTAGCGCCGTCCTTGCGCCTTGACCTCGCCTCGATTCCGGGCGGCCACTTGCTCTGATTGGTTTGTTTTTTGGTGGCGTTGCTTCGAACTGCTCCAACAACCTTATATGTCTGCTATTCCTCGGTCTTGAGCGTCTCTCGCGCCTAGCCAGCGCGCGTTCTGATCGCTTTGAGGGGGAGCGGGAGCCTGCTTGAGATGTCGTTGCTTCAGGCTTCGCCGTCCTTGCGCCTTGACCTCGCCTTGATTCCGAACGCCCACAAACACTGAGTACTGCTTTTGCCTGCGCCGACCCTCGGGGATGTCCTGATCCTCCTCGGTCAGGCGCACCTCTCGCGTCTTGCCCTTAATGCCATGACGAGGGTTGTGGGAGACCGATTTTCTATCAAAAGAAAAGGCCCGCTGATTCGATCAGCGGGCCTTTTATCGTTTGGGAGAGGCGGGCTGTGATCGCGCAGGTAGCGACCACGCCGCCAGCGCGGGATGATTAGCGGTCGGAGAGCTTCCAGTCCTTGATCTGCAGATCGATGCTGGCCATACCCTGGTAGCGGTCGATCTTGGGGGTGTAAGCGATGCGCATTTGCTTGCCGCGCATGTTCGGGCCGATGGCCTCGGCCTGACGCCAGGCCTTGGCGCTGAGGTTCACCCCGCTGAGCTCATCGGTGAGTGTCAGCTTGACGTGGTCCTTGCCGAAGGTCCGCCGGTCCGTGACTCGCAGCAGCGGAGAGGAAAACACCGGTTCCGCATTGCCCGGCCCGAAGGGTTGCAGCATCTCCAGCTCCTTGAGCAGGTCGAAATCAATGCTGGCAAAGGGCAGTTCGCTATCGATGAACAACGTGGGGGACAGGGGCCTGTCCCCGCACTGCGCGGCCACGGCCTGATGAAAAGCCTCGCACAGGGCCTCAAGGTTCTTTGTTTCCAGGGACATCCCGGCGGCTTGCTTGTGCCCGCCGAAACCAGCCAGCACGTCCGCACAGGCCGTGAGCCCGGCGTGCAGGTCGAACTCGCGGGTACTGCGCCCGGAGCCTTTGAGCAGGCCGTTTTCCTCGCTCAGGATCAGGGTGGGGCGATAGTAGGCCTCCACGATGCGCGAGGCCACGATGCCGATGACTCCGGGGTGCCAGCCCGGCGAGTGCAGCACCAGCCCCAGGCGATCCAGTTGTGTATCGGCCTGGAGCTTGGCTTCCTTGAGGATCGTGTCCTCCTGGCTACGACGGTCCGAGTTGAGTGCGTCGAGCTTCTGGGCCAATGGCCTGGCCGTTTCGTAGTCGGGGGCCAGCAGCAATTGCAGGGCCGTCTCGGCGTCGCCCAGCCGTCCCGAGGCATTGATGCGCGGGGCAAGTCCAAAGCCTACCTGTCCGGCCCCCAGCGCGGCGGAGGGGGTGAATCCGCTGGCCTCCTTGAGGGCGGCGATCCCAGGGCGCGTGCCCGCGGTCACCAGGAGCAGGCCGTTCTTGACCAGGACTCGGTTCTGGCCCGTGAGGCGCACCACGTCCGCAATGGTTCCCAGGGCCACCAGATCCAGATAGTGGCGCATGTCCACGGCTTGTCCTGGCAGCAGCCGGTTGACAGCAGCCATGAGCAGGAAGGCCACTCCCACCCCAGCCAGGTCCGGGCAGGGGCAGTCCCCGATGCGGGGATTGGTCACGGCAGCGGCGGGGGGCGGGCCATCGCTCCCGGGCAGATGATGGTCCGAGACCACCACCGTTATGCCCAGCTCTTTGGCCCTGGCAATCTCCGTATGGCTGGTGATGCCGCAGTCCACCGTGAGCAGCAGCTTCACGCCTTGCGCGGCCAGTTCTTCGATGCCCTGCACGTTCATGCCGTAGCCGTGTTCCAGCCGGTTGGGGATGTAGTGGGCGGCCTCGATGCCGCGGTGCTTCAGAAATTCCTTGACCAGGGCCGTGGAGGTCACGCCGTCCACATCGTAGTCCCCCCAGACGCAGAAGGGCTTGCCCTCGCTGAGGCCCTGGGCCAGGACCCGGGCCGCCTCATCCAGCCCCGGCAGGGAGGTGGGGTCAGCCAGATGCCGCAGGCCAGGTGAAAGGTAGATATCCATCTCCGAGGGGGTCACCAGACCGCGCCGCCATAGCAGCCGGGCGATGAGCGGGGAGATCTCCAGGCGCTGGGCCCAGGCGTCGATATCGGCCGGGGCGTCGTGGCCCGGGCGTTCTGTCCAGATGCGGTTCATGATTAGCCTGTCCTCCGGCACGATCAATAGCCGGGGGGAACAGGGGCGTCAATGCGCTCAGTCGTAGAGCTGGGAGATGAGGGTGCTGGCCCGGGGCTCTTGGGCCAAGGTGGCGATGTCCGCCAGGGTTTGTTCCCGGTCGATTGTCCAGGATTCGAGGAATTCGGGCCAGGGGCCGGGGATGGAGGCCAGGGGATTATCCGTGAGGATGGCCAGGGCGTCAGCCGCGTGCAGCAACTGTGCGCCGAGGCGATGGTCTGCGGGGGCGTCCTGGGGGGCGTGGTGCCACATCAGAGGCTTTGTGAGCGCAGCGGGAAGGTTCCAGGCCGACAGGGCGGCGGCGCCGATCTGACCATGGTCCAACCCCCAGTAGCGGATCTCCGCCTCTGAGTGGGACAGGCCCCGGCTCTGGGCCAGATGGAGAATGGACTGCCAGCAGTCGGGCCGATGGATGGCAGTCAGGGCCTTGCCGATGTCATGAAGGATGCCAATCGTGTAGCATTCCCCGGGATCAATGGTTTGGGGAATGCCGGGATCGGAGTTCGAAATGGTGAGTGCTTTGGCCAACGTCTCGGCGGCGATGCCTGTCAGGATCTGGTGCCGCCAGTAAGGTCCCAGCTCGAAATCCTTCCTGCCCTTCAGGCTGGTGGCAACACCCAGCGCGGCCACCATGAGCACCATGGAACGGACTTCATCCAGGCCCAGCAACGAGACCGCCCGGGGGATTGTGGTGATGGAGTCCTTCAGGCCGTAGTGGGCCGAGTTGGTCAGGATCAGGACGCGTGCCGTCAGTCCCTGGTCATGGGCGATGGTCTCGGCGATCTCTTCGGTGGAATTCTTGGATAAGGGGATGGTCTGCGCGAACAGGCGGGCCAGGACTGTGGGCGCACATGGCAAATTTTGATTCAACTCAGGGAGTTCTTTTAGAAATCGCTGGCCGCGCTCGGAACTCATCTAGAGATCCATGGAGTAGTTCGTGTTGTCGTTTTTTTTGGGCTTTTTCTTGTCCGCCGGCTTGGTCACGCCATTTTTGGTGTTCCCTTCATCGTCCACGAGGTTGTTATCCTGGAGGAATTTCATGAATTGGGCGGCTTCGGCAAAGTCATTGTTCATATTCATGGCCATCTTCAGATGCTTGGCACACTCGCCGAACTGCTCCCGTTCGTAATAGGCCCGGGCGATGTTGTAGTGCAGGTTCTCGTCGGATGAGGCCAGTTCGATGGCCCGTTCGTAGTAGTCCACGGACTGTTCGTACATCTTGTTCTTGCGCAGGTTGATGCCGAACTCGTTGAACAGGTGCTTGTGTTCGAGTTCGAAGGCCGCATCGAGTTTGACCAGCCGCTCGAAGATGTCGTTGGCCTTGGTGTCATCTCCGCGTTCCAGATAGGTCAACCCCAGGCCGAAGTTGGCCCGGACATTGTCCTCGTCCAGGTTGACGGCGTGCTCGTATTCCACTTCGGCGCTGAAGGTCTCGCCTTTGGTGCGATGTTTGTCGCCCTTTTTGATCGACTCCTTGAGCTCGTTCATCTTTGGGAACACAGTGGAGACGTAGAACTCGGGCTCGGGCGAGAACTTTTCCAGGAAGTCTTCCTTGGGAATCATGCGCTTGGGGCCGGAAGGGACGTAATTGACGTTCAGCGGCTGAATCTCAATGCATTCTTCCAGCTCCTCGACCATCCAGAAGGTTTTCTTGACGGTTTTACGGGTCGTTGTGCCCGTGCCGACAGTCTGGATGGTCTGCGTGGAAAAGACACCTTTGATCTTTTGATCAGCGCCATGGTCGATGTGGCGATCTTCGCTTTTTTTCTGGATGGGTTGTTCGTCGCTCATGATTGTTCTTATAGCCCGGAATCAGTCATTTGTTCAAGAAAAGACAGGGCCGCAGACTTTGGGTCCCCGGCGCGCGTCACTGGGCGGCCGGCAACCAGGAAGTCGGCCCCTGCGGCAATGGCTTCGGCGGGAGTCATGACCCGGCGCTGGTCGTCAGCCCCGGCGGTCAGCCTGATGCCGGGGGTCAGGCATAGAAAATCATTTCCGCAGTATTCCTTGATAGCTGCGGCCTCATGTCCGGAGCAGACCACGCCATCCAGACCGGTGTCGTGTCCGGCCCTGGCCAGGGACAGGACCAGGTCGGCCACGGTTTGGCCCGGGGCCAGAGGCAGGTCACGCTCGTCCATGCTGGTCAGTACGGTCACTCCCAACAGCAGAGGTTGTTCGCCGGGAATTGCGGCCTCATCCAATCCCTGCCGGGCCGCAGCCATCATGCGCGTCCCGCCGGTGATGTGGATATTCACCATGTCCGCACCCGCCAGGACGGCGCTTCGCACCGCTCCGCGCACGGTGTTGGGGATGTCCAGGAATTTGAGGTCCACGAAGACCTTGAAGCCCAGGGCCTTAAGTTCGGCGAGGATGGACGGGCCTTCTGCCGTGTACAGTTCCAGGCCGACCTTGACCCAGGAGACGGTTCCGGCAAGGGCGCGGGCCATGTCCAGGGCCTGGGCCCGGTCGGGAAAGTCCAGGGCAACGACCAACTCAGCCATCACTGTCCTCCTGTGCGGCGTTGCCGAGGATCTCGGCTGGCAGGTTGGGACGATAGACCGGGCGCAGGCCCTCGGCAAGATACACGGCTCGCAGCTGGTCGTAGGCGGACTCCAGATCGTCGTTGACGATCCAGTAATCGAAATGGATGGCCTGGTTGATTTCGCCGGGGGCGTTATCCAGGCGGCGGTTGACCACCTCGCCGGGATCGGTGCCGCGCCCCAGCAGTCGGTCCTTAAGGGTTGCGAAGGACGGGGGGAACAGGAAGACGTGGCCGCCTTCGCCCATGGACTGGCGCAGTTGGGCCGCTCCCTGGACATCGATATCAAACAGCACGTCCCGGCCTTCATCGAGCATCTCCGTCAGGGCTTGCTTGGGGGTGCCGTAGAAGTTGTCATGCACCTTGGCCCATTCGGCGAAGTGGCCTGCGTCACGCTGCGCAATGAACTCGTCGCGGCTCAAGAAATGGTAGTCCACGCCGTCGCTTTCTCCCGTGCGCGGGGCGCGGGTGGTGCAGGACACGGAGAAGGCCAACCGCGTGAATTCCTTGCGCAAGCGGTTGGTCAGGGTGCTCTTGCCGGTGCCCGAGGGGGCGCAGATCACCAGCATCAGGCCGCGGCGCTTATTCATCGTCGCCCTCGTCGCTGAACCGCTGGCCGATGGTCTCGGCCTGGATTGCGGAGAGGATGACGTGGTTGGAGTCCGAAACGATGATCGAACGGGTCTTGCGTCCCTGGGTGGCGTCGATCAGTCGGGCGCTCTGGCGCGCGTCTTCACGCAGCCTGCGCATGGGCGACGACGTCGGGTTGACGATGGCGATGACTCGGTTGGAGACCACGAAATTACCAAAGCCAATGTTCAGAAGGCCGGATTTGCTCATGACGGTCCTTTTTACAGTGTGCCTGGATTATTCAATATTTTGAACTTGCTCGCGGCATTTTTCAAGCTCGCCCTTGAAGTCCACCACGATTCTTGAAATATCCGTGTCCTGGGCCTTGTTGCCGCAGGTGCTGATTTCGCGGAAGCATTCCTGGAGCAGGAAGTCCAGGCGCTTGCCCGAATCCCCGCCGTTGGCGATGACCTCGTCGATGCGCTCCAGGTGGGCGGTGAGCCGGGTCATCTCCTCGGAGACATCCAGCTTGTCGGAGAGCATGGCCACTTCCTGCAACAGCCTGTCCTGGTCCAGGTCGATGGAGTAACGGTCCAGCACTTGCTGGATACGGGCCTCCACAGCCGCGAAGCGTTCTTCCTTGACCTGCGGGGTCCGTTCCTTGAGTTGCTCCAGCCATTCCTGAAGGCTGATCAGTCTGCGCGACAGATCCTGGTGCAGGTCTCGTCCTTCGGTCGCGCGGGCCTCGTTCCAGTCATCCAGGGCGGCAAGCAGGCCTTTTTCCAGGCTCTGCACCAGACCTGAATCTGGTTCGCCGTTGTCGTCGTTCCAGAGGAAGGACATACCCAGCATGCGCGAGAAATCGGGCTTGAAGGAATACTCCATGCGTGAGGCGAACTTCTCCATCTGCCGGACCATGGCCTCGGCCAGGGGTTCGTTCAGGCGCATGCCAAGGATTTCGGCGCGTGTGACCTGCAGGTTCAACTGGATGGTGACCCGGCCTCGGGAGGCATGGTTGCGAGCCAGTTTCTCGAGGCGGGTTTCCAGACTGCGGACGTTGGCGGGCAGATGCCATTTGATGTCCAGGTGGCGGCCGTTGACGCTGCGGACTTCCCATTCCTGGGCCCAGTCCTTTTCTTGTAGGATGAAACGGCCAAAGCCGGTCATGCTCTTGATCATCTTTGTATCCTCATCGACTCCGCGCGGCGGAGGCTGTACGTCCATGTATCGGGCCCTGGTGCGCCCGTTGTGCGCCTTTATCCCACCAGCGTCGTGACGTCCACGGAATCCTTGCCGCAGCCCACGGGCCTGGTGGCGGTCAGGATGCCCGGTGTCGGTGTCGTTCCGTCCGTAAAGCGGCACTCGGCGTAATATTCGCAGACACCATGAACCGGAGTCCCTCTTTCCACGACGACATCCAGGCGGTCCATCTCTGCCAGCCGCTGCATGAATGCGACCTTCTTGTTCGTAATCAGGTCCCGCAGAATCTTGGCCCGCTGCTTCATGAGCGGGGCGGGGACCTGACCGCTAAATTCGGCTGCCGGGGTTCCTGGTCTGCGAGAATACGGGAAAACGTGTGCGTAGGAAAGAGGGAGTTTTTCGCAGTTTTGGCGCGTGATTTCGAAATCTTCATCCGTTTCCCCGGGAAAACCGACCAGCAGGTCCGCTCCAAGGCCGAAAACAGGCCAGATGTCCCGGAGTCTGGTTGCGAAATCGAGGATGTCCTCGGGCCCGTAGTGGCCGCGCCCCATGCGCCGCAGCACGGCCGGGGCCAGGCTTTGCAGGGACAGATGCAGCTGCGGGCAGATCAAGCGGGAAGCCCCAAGGACATCCAGAGCCTTGGAGCCGAGCTGGCCCGGGTCCAAGGAACTGATGCGCAGCCGTCCCCGACCGGACCATTCCGGGCCCAGTTCGGAGTCCAGTTGCCGCAGCAGGTCCCAGAAATCCATGGCCGGATTCAGGTCGCGCCCGAACTGGCGCAGGTTGATGCCCGAAAGGATGACTTCGCGCCGACCGGATTCGAACAGACGGCGGATCTCGGCCACGGTGGCCCCGGGGAGGCGGCTGACGGCCTTGCCCCGGGTGCTGGGGATGATGCAGTAGGTGCAGTGGTGCGTACACCCGTCCTGCACCTTGACCACCGCCCGCATGCGGCTGAAGCTGGTGATGGAGAATCCCGGGAAACAAGGGGCTTCCGGTTCGTGGTTCGGGGTCTGCCCCAGTTCGTCGGCCATGGGCCTGTGATCCTGGTCATGCCCGGAGGGCCACCCCTGCGCCTCCAGATGGGCCAAGGGCAGCGGGCGGGTGAGCAGGGATTCCTTTTGGGACTGCGGGACGATGGCTGTGTCCGGGAAGGCTGTGGAAAGTTCGTTGCCCAGGACCTGGGCGGCGCAGCCGGTGATGATCACCTCGGCGTCCGGGTTTTGGCGACTCAGGCGACGTACGGCGGCGCGCAGTTCGGCAACGGCCTTGGCCGTCACGGCGCAGGAATTGACCAGGATGACGTCGGCCTCAGCGGGGTCGGAGGTCTCGACGCAACCGCGCGCGGTCCAAGCCTCGCTGATGGCTTGGCTTTCGTATTGGTTGATCTTGCAGCCGAGGGTGACGATGTGGAAAAGGGATGGCTGATTCATGGGCTAGATGATCACGCCGCCCGCGAGCACGGTCCCGTCAGGGGCGTAGCATGCGGCCACCTGCCCGGGGGCTGGCAGGGTTTGGGGAGTGCTGAAGTCCAGGTGCAGCCTGTCGCCTTCCAGGTGCACGTGTGCGGGCTCGGCCCGTTGCCGGTAGCGGGTCTGGGCCAGGATCTCTTCGGGCCACAGGGCTGGGGGAACCAGCAGGTTCACGTCGCGGGCCACACAACCGTTGGTCAGGATCCCTTCGCGGGGGCCGACGATCAGGGCGTTGGCGGCCGTGTCCTTGCCCAGCACATACAACGGTTCGGACCAGGCCACGCCGATGCCCCGGCGTTGGCCCTGGGTGTAGCGCCACAGGCCCTGGTGGCGGCCCAGCACGGTGCCGTCGGTCAGGGCAACGGGGCCGGGGCCCGGCAGGTCGGCCCGACGTGCGCAGAGAAAGGCGCAGTAGTCGTCGTCGGGCACGAAGCAGATTTCCTGGCTCTCCGAGGGCAGGGTGGGTGTCAGGTTGCGCCGGGCCAGCTCGGCCCTGACCTGTTCCTTGGTCCAGTCGCCGAGCGGCAGTACGGCCCGGGCCAGACGTTCTCGCGGCACCAGCGACAGGAAATAGCTCTGGTCCTTGATGGGATCCAGGCCGCGCATCAGCCGGGTGGCATCGCCTTCGCCCCAAAGGCGCGCATAGTGGCCGGTGGCGATGCGTTCAGTCCCCAGATTTGTGGCTTCGTCACTGAGCAGGCCGAATTTCATGGTGGGATTACAGACCGCGCAGGGGTTGGGCGTCAGGCCCTGGATATAGGCGCGTTCAAAGGGCGCGATGACCTGCTCCTCGAACTGGAGCGAGAGGTCCACGGCCGCGAACTCGCAACCCAAGGTGCGTAGCGCGTGACCCAATTCCTCGGCCTTGGCCCGTAACTCCTGGGTGGGTGGCAGAAAAAAGGCGTGCAGGGCCAGGACCTCGTGCCCCGCCTCGCGCAGAAGGACCGCCGTGAACAGGCTGTCCGTGCCGCCGCTGACCGCTACTCCAATACGCATCTTTGTCTCATGCCCCAATGGTGGTGAAAAAGGAAGCCCCGCCTGAGCGGGGCTGGGTTGTTTCTGATTGCTCGCTACAGCCCTGTGGGTTCGGGCAACGGGGGGCACGCGGCTTCAAGCACGCCGGCCGTGGCCAGCAGTTCGGCCTCGGCAAACGCGGGGCCGAGCAGTTGCAGGCCCACGGGCATGCCGCTGTCGGCGCCCAGGCCCACGGGCAGGCTCATGCCGGGCAGCCCCGCCAGGTTCAGGCTGATGGTGAAGATGTCCAGAAGATACATCTTCAGCGGATCGTTGCTGATCTCGCCGATGCCCCAGGCCGTGATTGGCGAGGCCGGACCGGCGATCACGTCGCACTTGGCAAAGGCATCCAGAAAATCCTGGCGCACCAAGCGGCGCACCTGAGCGGCCTTGCGGTAGTAAGCGTCGTAGTAGCCGGCGGAAAGCACGTAGGTGCCAAGCATGATGCGCCGCTGCACCTCGTCTCCGAAGCCCTTGCTGCGTGAGGAGGTGTACATCTCGATCAATTCGTCGGCATCCTTGTCGCGCAAGCCGTAGCGTACGCCGTCGAACCGCGCCAGGTTGGAACTGGCCTCGGCCATGGCCACGATATAGTAGGTGGCGATGGCGTATTTGGTGTTGGGCAGGGTCACGGGCACAATGGTGGCCCCCAGCCCGGCGGCCTTGTCCACTGCGAGGCGGCAGGCGGATGCGACTTCCGTGTCCAGCCCTTCGCCCCAGTATTCCTCGGGCAGGCCGATGCGCAGCCCGGTGAGGTCGCTTTTGGCCTCAATGGCTGCGGCATAGTCGGGCACGGGCCGGTCCACGCTGGTGGAATCCTTGGGGTCGAACCCGGCGATGGCCTGCAACAGGGCGGCCACGTCGCGCACGCTGCGGCCCAGGGGGCTGATTTGGTCCAGGCTGGAGGCATAGGCCACGCAGCCATAGCGCGAGACCCGGCCATAAGTGGGTTTGAGGCCCACGCAGCCGCAGAACGAGGCGGGCTGGCGGATGGAGCCGCCGGTGTCCGTGCCCAGGGTGCCGAAGCACTGGCGCGCTGCCACGGAGGCGGCGGAACCGCCGCTGGACCCTCCGGGCACCTTGCTGAGGTCCCAGGGGTTGGCCGTGGTCTTGAAGGCCGAGTTCTCGGTGCTGGAGCCCATGGCGAATTCATCCATGTTGGCCTTGGCGATGATGATGGCCCCGGCCTTTTTGAGGCCCTGGACGGCGGTGGCGTCGTAGAAGGGTACGAAATCTTCGAGGATCTTCGAGGCGCAGGTGGTGGTCACGCCCTTGGTGCACAGGATATCCTTCACCGTCAGGGGCACGCCCCACAGGGGCTGGGAGGCATCGGGGCCTTGGGCGTCCATGGCTCTGGCCTGGGCCAGGGCCTGCTCGCCCTGCACGCTGATCAGGGCGTTCAGCTGGGGCTCCGTGGCTGCGATGTGCGTCAGACAGGCGGACACGGCGTCCTCTGCCGAGACCTCGCCCACGGCCAGGGCGTCGCGTAGTTCGAGGAGTGATTTGTGGATCAGATCAGGCATTGCGTATTCTCGCTTGGGATCGAAGGTCGGCTAAACGATTTTGGGGACGATGAAGTGGCTGCCGTCGCTCGCCGGGGCATTGGCAAGGATCTCGTCGCGCTGGCAGTCCTTGCGGACCTCGTCGGCGCGCATCCGGGTCAGATGCTCCACCGGGGTGTACAGGGGCTCGACCCCGTCGGTGTCGGCCTGGGCCAGTTCGTCCATGTAGGCCAGGATATCGCCCATCTGTGAGGCAAAGAGGTCCTGTTTATCTTCGGGCAGGTCCAGTCTGGCCAGCTTTGCGATCTTCGTTACGTCGTCGCGTGTGATACTCATGGTGGTCTCGCCTATTGTCCTTCGTCGAGCTTGCGCTGCTCGATGGTGTCCTGCAACAGCCTCAGGCGCTTGTTGATGATCTCGTTGTCGGGTTCGGCCTTCTGGCTCTTGCGCAAGCCGTCCAGCTCGCGTTTCTCAAGCATGGTCTGGACGCGCTGCTCGTGGCGCTCGCGCGTTCTTTGCAGGCGGTTGACCAGCTGTTCCCTGTCCACAAGGGCGATGCCTTTGCTGGTCGGGCGGAATAGGAACAGCTCTTGGCGGACGCGCCCGGACCCGTCCCAGACCAGCGGGGCCATGCTCCAGTCGAAGCCCGCTGCGATCTGCAGGGCCAGGTTGACGCTGTCCGCGTCGAAGCGCGAGGGCAACGGGGGCATGATCCCGGCAAAGCGCATGAAGTCGTAACCCAGGGCCACCCAGAAGTCGGGAGCGCCCAGCCCGTCCGCCGCCAGGGCGCTGCGCAGGGTGACGGCACCGGGGGCGGGGTTGTCCTGCCACCAGGGGCCGGGGAAGACCGCCGTGTGGAAGTAGTTCATCTCCACGTTCTCGTCCTTGGCCAGCCCCTGGCCCCACAGGGCGGGACCCAGCACCAGCAGCCGATCCTCGTTGTAGAAGAAGAACTGCGGCACCAGGATCTTGGCCTGGGACCAGCCGTCGGGCACGAATACAGCCTGGAAGGGTGGTTCCACGGGCTCGCGTTCTTCTTCACGCACGGAGGGGTTGACCCCCAGCAGGGGTGCAACGCTTTTGGACCACTGCGTGGGTTCGGCGGGTGGGTAACTGCCAGTGGCCGTGACCTCGCCCAGCGACTGCTGCACCTCGGACACGAACACCTCATGAAATCTGTTGCCGTAGGGCTCCTGGGGGTAGAGCACGGCGAATTGCTTGATCTCCGTCACCTCCGAGGCCAGGGCCACCAGGGCGCGGACCTCGTCGCGGGAGCTGGAGAAGAAGCGCCAGGCGTTCCTGCCCTCCACCGCGTTGCTCAGCCGCGGCAGGAAGGCAAAGCAGGGTCGTTTGGCCGTCAGGCCCCGGTTGACAAGGGTCTCGAACCTGTCCTGGCGCAGTGGGCCGCCCATGACGGCGAAGCCGGGGGGCAGTGACTCGATGCGTTCGATCCAGTCCGGGGCCTCGGTGTTGATCACGCGGATGTTCAGCTGTGCGCCGCCGGTCAGGGCCTCCCATTGGGCCGCACCAACGCCGCGCAGGACCTTCCAGCCGATTTCGGCATAGGGACCGGACAAGGGCAGGGCCAGGGCCACGCCGCCGGTGGGAACCCCTTGCTCTTGTTGCAGCGGGGTCGCCACCAGGGGCACCAGCGACGGATCGGCGATGTTCCCCAAACGAGCGAGATTGTTCAGCAGTTGCCAGGCCTGGGGCCAGGTGTCCTTGTTCTGGCCGAAGCGTCGGGCCTGCTCCAGCCGGACGATGGTGTAGGGGAAATTCCACTGTGAATCCGGCGGGATGATGGCTGCCAGATCGTCCAGTGTGCCCTGGTCCGTGATCTTCAGTTCCTCAAGGAAGGCTTGCTCCAGGCTGGCCCGGGAGACCGGGGCCGGGGCTGGAGAGGCTTCGTACAGACGCTCCAGGCTCTGCATGGATTGCTCATAGCCGCGTTCGTTCCACTGGTCGCGGGCCAGGGATAATCCGGCACGGAAGCGTAGGTCCCATGGGCGTTGCCGGTCCCTGAGCAGGGAGTCCATATGGAGTCTGGCCTGGTCGGGGCGGCCGACGAGGATCAGCGAACGCAGGTAGACCTCGTTCCACTGCCAGGTGTCCGACGCTCCGGGGCGCAGGGTCGCCAAATTGTGCAGGGCCTCCAGGGCCACGTGCCCGTGGCCGTTGTTTGCGGCGGACACGGCCAGACGCTCCCAGGCCTTGGCCTGGTCGGTCTTGGTCAGTTGGCCCCTGTCCAGCAGTCGTCGGTTCAGGACCTCGCTGGCGGCGTGGTCCTCGGCTTCCCACGCCTGATCGGCCTGGGTGGAGGTGTTGCCAGCGGCCCGGCCACGGGTCGCGTCCGGGGTGGTTGGCAAGGGCGGTTTGACGCAGCCTGTCAGGGCCGGGACCATCAGGATGACGAGTGCCCAGGCGATAACGTTGGCTGAAAGAATCGGGTGCTGTCTCATGACCTGCTGTGTGGTTGCGGCGGGGGCCGTGTTGGGAACAAAAAAGCCTGTCCGCGCTCAATCAGCGCGGACAGGCAAAACTATCTATGTTCAGCCGGGATGGCAAGTGCGCTGCGCGCACTTTGCCGCGGCCCGTCCCGCAAGGTGGTTAGACCTCTTTGTAGTCGGCGTCGACGACGTCGTCATCGGCGTCGGCGGCTCCGGCAGTGGCTCCGGCTGTGCCGGGGTCGTCCTGCTCGCTCTGCTGTTTGTACAGCTGTTCGGCCAGCTTGTGCGAGGCCTGGGCCATCTCCTGGGTGGCGGCTTCGATGGCCGCAGCGTCGTCACCCTCCATGACCTTTTTCAGGGCTTCGGCCTTGGACTCGATATCGGCCTTCAATTCGGGATCGACCTTGTCGCCCAGGTCGCGCAGGGATTTTTCGCTGGTGTAAAGCAGCGTGTCGGCCTGGTTGCGGACCTCGATGAGCTTCTGTTTGACCTTGTCTTCCTCGGCGTGGGACTCGGCCTCCTTGACCAGACGTTCGATTTCGGTCTCGGACAGGCCGGAGGACGCGGTGATCTGGATGGACTGTTCCTTGCCGGTGCCCATGTCCTTGGCCGAGACGTTGACGATGCCGTTGGCGTCGATGTCAAAGGCGACCTCGATCTGCGGCAGTCCGCGGGGCGCCGGGGGCAGGCCGGTGAGCTCGAAACGGCCCAAGGTCATGTTGTCGGAAGCCATGGGTCGCTCACCCTGAAGCACGTGAATGGACACGCTGGGCTGGTTGTCCGCCGCGGTGGTGAACACCTGGCTCTTCTTGGTGGGAATGGTGGTGTTGCGGTCGATGAGCTTGGTGAACACGCTGCCCATGGTCTCGATGCCCAGCGACAGGGGGGTGACATCCAGCAGCAGCACGTCCTTGACGTCGCCCGCCAGGATGCCGCCCTGGATGGCTGCGCCCATGGCCACGACCTCGTCGGGGTTCACGCTGCGGTTGGGTTCCTTGCCGAACAGCTCCTGAACCTTCTTCTGGACCAGGGGCATGCGGGTCATGCCGCCCACGAGGACGACTTCATCAATGTCCGAGGCGGACAGTCCGGCGTCGGCCAGGGCCTTCTTGCAGGGACCCACGGTGCGCTGTACCAGGTCTGCCACCAGTTCCTCAAGCTTGGCTCGGGTCAGCTTGACCAGCAAGTGCTTGGGACCATTCTGGTCGGCGGTGATGAACGGCAGGTTGATGTCGGTCTCCAGGGAGGAGGACAGTTCCTGCTTGGCCTTTTCACCCGCCTCCTTGAGGCGTTGCAGGGCCATGCGATCTGCGGAGAGGTCGATGCCGTTCTCCCGCTTGAATTCGCTGGTGAGGTAGTCGATGATGCGGTGGTCGAAGTCCTCGCCGCCCAGGAAGGTGTCACCATTGGTGGCGCGCACTTCCACGACGTTGTCGCCGACTTCCAGGATGGAGATATCGAAGGTTCCGCCGCCCAGGTCGAAGACGGCGATCTTCTCGTTGGCCTTCTTGTCAAAGCCGTAAGCCAGGGAGGCGGCTGTGGGCTCGTTGATGATGCGTTTCACTTCCAGGCCGGCGATGCGTCCTGCGTCCTTGGTGGCCTGGCGCTGGGAATCGTTGAAATACGCGGGCACGGTGATGACGGCTTCGGTGACCTTTTCGCCCAGATAGGCTTCGGCATCGGCCTTCAGCTTCTGGAGGATAATGGCCGAGACCTCGGCGGGGCTGTATTTCTTGCCGTCCACTTCCACGGCGGCATCCTTGTTGGAATTGGCCAGGATCTTGTAGGGGCAACTCTTGCTCCACTTGCCGATCTCGGGCTCGGCAAACTGGCGACCCATGAGGCGTTTGATGGCGAAGACCGTCTTTTCAGAGTTGGTCACGGACTGGCGCTTGGCCATTTCGCCCACAAGGCGTTCCTTGTCGGTGAAGGCCACGATGGATGGGGTGGTGCGGCCGCCTTCGGGGTTGGTTACGCATTTCGGGGTTTTGCCTTCCATAACGTACACACAGGAGTTCGTGGTCCCGAGGTCGATGCCGATGATCTTGCCCATAATTATTCCTCCAAAAGCGATGCTGAATATGTCTGTTTACCAATGCCCGATTAATAACTGAAATCGCGGCCTTAAGCCGCGCGAAATAGGCGTTCGGTGAGAATTTAAGACTGAATAAACGGCTGTAAAGGGGCCCGGTGAAAAATTTTACACATCCTGGGCCCTGGATCGCTGAATAAGCCTGTCAGTAAACAGAAAACGGCGCAAAGACCTGAGCAGTCACCCGCACGAAGTGGTGGATGCAGTGGGCTCAGGGAGTTGCCGGGGTTCGCGCTGTTAGTTCAGGTAGGATTGGATCAGGGCCTCAATGCGTTCGGGAGGGATGGCGTCGAATCCTGCCTGGAGCCGCTGCACCAGAACGGGTGGTGTTTTGAGACTCGTGGCCGCGTAGAGGCCGCAGTCGTAAAGCGCCAGAACCTCCTCCAGTTCGGAGAAGCTGTGTCCTGTGGCGCGTGCCAGTTGCGCCATGGCCGGGGCATTGCCTGAAATGAGGTCCACGCGTTTCCAGAAGAGTTTCTTGATGCCAAGCTCGTTGGAGGAGGCGACCTCCAGACTCCGGCCGATGGTGAACCCCTGGCCTTGCAGGTAAAGCTGGGTCGAGCCGGCCTTCATGACCGCAGTGACATACTTCTTGGCGTCCTCAAGGGTCGAGATGGCGATGTCCGTCCGGCTCTTGAGTTTGTAGAGGTTGACGGACAGGCTGGGAATGAGGGGGCCTGCCCACTGGAACAGCGGTTCCCGTGCGGGGGTCTTCAGGATGGAGAAGATGAACACCTCGGGATCGTGTTGGGCCATGTCGTAGGCCCGGGCCCAAGGCAGGACCTTGAACTCGGCTTTCAGCCCCGCATTGTCGAGGGCCAGGGTCACGATGTCACTGGACAGGCCGGTCAGAGTGCCTTTTCCATCGGTGTAGTTGAAGGGGGGCCACTGCTCGGTGACCATGGTCAGGTCCGCAGCCTGAGCGCAGGGGAGGGTCAGGGCCAGAGTCAGCAGGAGGTAGAAGAATACTTTCATGTGACCCTTTCCGGTGGAGGTGAGCGACAAGCGTCAATGATGTCATAGCGCATTCTGGGGAGTCCTGTAAAACAGGGCAGGGACGACGGTCGGGTGTGGGCCTTTGGGAATAAAAAAGCGCGCCAGAGGCGCGCCGGGAAATCAGTGCTGTGGGGGAAGGACTATTCGGGCTTCTTGGAAACCATGGTCTTGGCCGGGCGCAGAAGCCTGCCGTTGAGCATGTAGCCGCGCTGCACGACCTGGGTTACCAGGCCTTCATCCATGTCATGGCATTCATCCTGGCCCACGGCCTCGTGGCATTCGGGGCTGAAGGCCTCGCCCCGTTCGCCCACGGGCACCAGCCCGTTGTTGGCCAGCACCTCCAAAAAGGCCTTGTGGGTCATTTCGACACCCATGACGAAGTTTTTGCAGACCTCGCCCTCGGGGACATACCTCAGGGCCAGGTCAAGATTATCGACCACGGGCAGCAGGTCTGCCAGGATTTTTTCGGCGGCGAACTTGCGGAATTCGATTTTCTCTTTTTCCATGCGTTTGCGGGTGTTGTCCAGATCTGCCAAGGCGCGCAAGCGTATGTCGGCGGCCTCGGCACCCACCGGGCACTGGGGACAGATACGGTCGCGGCACAGGGCCTGGAGTTCGTCCTCGGTGAGCTCAATCTCAGTGGGGCCGTCGGTCGACACGGCTTCGGCCTCGGCTTCCACGGCCTCGGCAGTCCGAACTGTCGCGGCGGCTTTGTTCAATTCGTCAGTCATGCAATTCTCCGTGCAGGGGTCAATATCGGTTGCGGATGAGTTCTGTCAGGACTTGGGCTGTGAAGTCAACCGCCGGAACGACCTTGGCGTAGTCCATGCGCAGGGGACCGATGACGCCGACCACGCCTCGTGGCCCGCCGCCTTCGCCGTAGGGCGAGGAGACAACGCTGTACGCGCTGGGGGAGCCCCCTTCGCCGGTTTCGCCGGAAAAGGTGATCTTCATCTCTCCGGCTTCGATGGTCCGGTCCAGCAGTTCCAGCAGGCGTGAGCGTTCGTCGAACAGGTCGAGCAATTCGCGTACGGTCCCGGCTTCCTTGAATTCGGGGTGGTCCAACAGGTGTCCCGCCCCGCCCACGAACAGATCGCGTTCTTCGCCACTGTCCACGGTGGCGCTGGCCAGGGTCAAGGCCTGGCGATAGAGCCGGTCCATGTGTTGGCCTGCCCCGTCCAGTTCGCGCAGGATCTGGGTCCGTGCGCCGGACAGGGTCAGCCCCGCAAAATGGTGGTTCAGGTAGTTGCTGAACCGGATCAGGTTGTCGCGCGTGAAGTCTTCGGCCACGGCCAGCATGCGGTTTTGGACCACGCCACCGTCCAGGACCAGCACGGCCATGACCAGCCCGGAGCGGACGGACACGAAATCGATGCTTCTCCAGCGCACATCAAAGCCACTGGGGGCCATGGTCATGGCCACCTGTTTGGCGCATGAGGACAAGGCCTGTGAGGCTTGGCGCAGCATGTCGGGCAGTTCCATTCCGGCCCTGTCCATGCTCGTGCGGATGGCTTGGCGGGCTTCGTCGGGCAGATCGCGGGGGGCTAGCACCGTGGCCAGGTAGTGGCGGAAGGCGCGCGGCGTGGGCACGCGGCCCGCCGAGGTGTGCGGTTGTTCCAGATAGCCCTTGTCCGTGAGATCGGCCATGGTGTTGCGCATGCTGGCCGGGGACAGGGCCAGGGCGCTTTCGCGCGACACAATGCGCGAGCCCACGGGGTGGGCATTCAGAATGTACTGTTCAATGATGGTCGTCAGGACCTGCTGTTCTCTGGCTGTCAACTGCATGGCGTTCCCCGTCCGGGATTATCCGGTCTAGCTTTTGTGACTAATCACCGTGGATGGGGGTGTCAATAAGCAGCTGCCGGGCAGAGGCCCCAGGCAGGCGGTTCAGCCCTGCTGGGTGGTCTCGCGGTAGACATAATCGCGCACGGCCTGGACCCAGGAGCGCGGGGTGATGCCGGTGGTTTCGGTGAACCGGGAGGTGTCCAGCACCGAGTAGGCCGGGCGCTTGGCCTTTTGGGGGTAGTCTGCCGAGGGGATGGCCGTGACCTCGCAGGGTACGCCCGCCGAGTGCAAGGCCTCGCTAGCCAGTTCGCACCAGCTGGCGCGGCCCGCGTTGGCCACGTGGTAGATCCCCTTGGCGTCGGCGCGTACGAGGTTCAGGCTGTATTCGGCCAGGTCCGGGGTGTAGGTGGGAGAACCCTTTTGGTCATGCACAACGCTGATGCAGTTGCTCTTGCGGCAGAGGTCGAGCATGGTGCGCACGAAATTTTTCTTGCCCGGGCCGAAGAGCCAGGCCGTGCGGATGATGAGCAGATCGGGGAGGTTCAAGGCCAGCAGCGCACGCTCTCCCTGGAGTTTGGTGCGTCCGTAAACGCATTCGGGCGCGGGTGTATCTTCTTCCTTGCGGGGGGCGTCGGCCTTGCCCCCAAAGACGAAGTCCGTGGAGTAGTGGACCAGCTTGAACGGGCGGTCCGCGGCCAGACGTCCGAGGATCTCGGGCAGCACGGCGTTGACGCGCTGCGCCTGGTCGGGTTCGTCTTCGGCCAGATCCACCTGGGTGTAGGCCCAGGTGTTGAAGACCACGTCGGGGGCGTGGCTGTCGAGCAATTCAGCCAGCACCACGGGGTTCCAGGCGTCTTTGTCCGGGCGCGGGGTGCTGGTCACTTCCCAGCCTGCGTCATCTAGGACCGCCGCCAGGGACATGCCCAACAGGCCGGTCTCGCCGCCCAGGATCAGGGCCTTGGTGCCGCTCATTTCCGCTCTCCGTACCAATCGTTCATGAATTGGCGATAATCGCCGCTTTCGATGCTGCTGATCCAGTCCCGGTGGCTCTGATACCAGGCCAGGGTCTCGGCCAGGCCGGTCTCGAAATCGTATTGGGGGGCGAAGCCCAGTTCGTCGGCGGCCAGGGTGTAGTCCATGGCGTAGCGCTTGTCGTGCCCGGGGCGGTCGCTGACGAAGGTCAGCAGGTCATCGGGTTTGCCCAGGGCGCGCAGGATGGTCTGCACCACGTCCAGGTTGGTCTTTTCCGCGTTGCCGCCGAAATTGTAGATTCCGCCGGGGCGGCCCTTCAAGAGCGCCAGTTCCACGCCCAGGCAGTGGTCGGTCACGAATATCCAGTCGCGGACGTTCAGCCCGTCGCCGTACACGGGCAAGGGCTTGTCCTCGCTGGCGAGCTTGAACATCAGCGGGATCAGCTTCTCAGGGAACTGCCAGGGGCCGTAGTTGTTGGAGCAGCGGGTGATGACTGCGGGATAGCCAAAGGTCTTGTAATAGGAGCGCACGATGAGGTCCGCCGAGGCCTTGGACGCCGAATACGGGCTGTTGGGGGCCAGGGGGGTGTCCTCGCGAAAGGCGGGGTCGTCCTGGGACAGGGAGCCGTAGACCTCGTCCGTGGAGACGTGGACGTAGCGCTGGATGCCGGCCTCCATGGCCGCGTGCAGCAGGACTTGTGCGCCATTGACATTGGTGGTGATGAACGGTGCGGGGTCCGAGATGGAACGGTCCACATGGGACTCGGCCGCGAAGTTGACCACCGCCTCGATGGCGTGCTGCTTCAGGATGCGCGCCATGGCTTCGGCATCGGTGATGTCGGCGCGCACGAAGCTGTAGCGGCCATCGTTCTTTTTTTCCAGGGGGGCAAGGTTGGCCCGGTTGCCCGCGTAGGTCAGCTTGTCCAGATTGACGATGGACAGGTCCGGGTACTTGGCCAGCATATGATAGATGAAATTGGTGCCGATGAATCCGCACCCGCCCGTGACGAGCAGTTTCATGGTGAATCCTTCCGAGTTGTTGCGGTTGGTTTTGGGGGCAGAGGTGCCCTCGCAGCAACGCAGCTACGTTAGCCCAATTTCGGCTCGAGTCAAAGCCCGGGAATCGGGAGCAAAAAAACGTGCGGATTGATAAAAAATGCTTGATTCCAGTTTCGAAGGCAGCTATCTATCTCCTCCCGCAACACGGAAGCAATGCCGCAGGGTCTGCCTTCAAGACGTTGCCTCCGGGCGGGAAGATGTGCTAAGTCACATCACTAGTGGGCGATTAACTCAGCTGGTTAGAGTGCCATCTTCACACGGTGGAAGTCACAGGTTCGATTCCCGTATCGCCCACCACCGAATTTAAAGCCGGTCCGAAAGGACCGGCTTTCTTCGTGTTTGGGGTAGTGGAAAAATGGATTGGTTTTTTCAGCGCCGGATCGATAAGAGCCAGCGTACCTTGCGGTGCGCTGGTTTTTTTGTGGTGCCGGATGTAGGATGCGTGCAGTTCCTTCTGCTTTAAGCGGCGGAGGAGGGAGAGATGCGCGAGTATTATCCGGAGCTGGTTTGTTTCAGCCTCGATGGCCAATCGGACGGCAGTTGGCTCGTCCTGGAGCGGCGGATGGATGTCGGCCCACAGGGATGTGTGCTGTCCTACGCTCCACGGGTCGTGTTGCTCAACGAGCCGGGGTTGTCCGAGCCCATCGGAACGCATTGCCCCGGATTTGTTCTGGAGATTCGAGGCGGCAAGGCCCGGTTTGGTCGTTCCTTTTCATTGCCCGCCGAATTGCGTGGTCGGGGGCTGGGCACCTACCTGCTGACCGGACTGATCCGCCGGGCCGTCGGGTTGGGCTTCGGGGACGTGCCCGTGCATGGCCTGCATCTCATTAAGCAGCAGAATTCTCCACTGCGCAACGCCTTCTACCAATCCATGGGCTTCACACTCATCCCGTATCGCGACGGTTCGGGTTGGGCCCGCGCCCCGCGCCTGGATGTGCTGCGCATGCACCATGACTCGGGAAAGGTGTGGGAGGTGAGGGTCGGGAGCCCCCTCCAGGGCGGCAATGGTTTTTGTTAATCATATGATCGACCCAGTATATATAAATTCATTGATAAATGTTGACGAAAGTGGCAAGCCTCCGGCACGGAAATCTAATCTTGTTAAGTGATTAAGGATTAAAGGAGATTGATGTGATGAAGAGATTGACCTTGCCGCTCGTGTTGCTGCTTGCACTGACGTCCGGCTGTGCCTCCCACAAAATCAAGGACGTCCCCGTCAATCAACTGGAAGGCTATGGTTGTTACACGAAGATCGACGACGTCGAAATCGCGGCCGACCTGTACGCCGAGACCCAAAAGACCAAAGAGGTTTTTAGCGCGGATTTGAACAAGGCCCAGTTTTTTCCCGTCCATGTGATCGTGAAGAACGACACCGATGGCCGTGTGCTCATCCTGCGTAGCGGGATTGCCCTTAGCGACACGGTGGGGTCCGAATACAAGCATGTCTCCTCCGCCGCCATGTGCGAGGAGTTTGCGCACAACAAGATGGCTTATGCCTTGCTGGGTTTTGGCATCTTCAGCTACATGTCCGCCGAGGACGCAAATACCAAAATGAAGGCTGACTGGAGCGACAAGGAATTTTCTGAAGAAATGATCGTCAACGCCGGGCGGGTCAACAGCGGCTTCGTCTATCTGAAGCTGCCCGAGGGCTCGACCCCGGAAGGCAAGACCTTGTCCATTGAGGTCGAGGATATGGAGACCAACGCCCGCCAGGTCGTGAAATTGCAGTTGTAGACGTCGTGGGCGGATGCTGCGAAATGAACGGGGCGTCCTCAGGGAGTGCGCCCCGTTCGCCATTGAAAGGCTCGGCAACTGGGCCGGAGCTTGCCGGGGCGTTGGTCCCGGTGTACACCGGGCGCGCCAGGGACCCAACGCCAAGGAATCAGGAGCAACGTCATGGAGATCGTCCTCTACGAGCCGGAGATACCGCCGAACACCGGAAACGTCGCGCGGTTGTGCGCGGCCATGGGGGTGCGCCTGAACCTCGTGGAACCCCTGGGGTTCAGCCTGGAGGACAAGTATCTGAAGCGCGCCGGGTTGGATTATTGGCAGCATGTGGATGTGCTGGTGCATCCCGATTGGCAGGCCTTGCTCAGTCATGCGGGTGAGCGGCGGCTGGTGCTTTCCAGCGCCCGGCAGGGCGAAAGCTGCGGGCGCTTTGAATTCAGGGCGGACGATCTGCTGGTGCTTGGGCCGGAGACGCGCGGCCTGCCCCGGGAGCTGTTCGAGGCCCACTCCGATCATGTGCGTATTCCCCTGCGTGACGGACTGCGCAGCCTGAACATGTCCACGGCTGCGGGTATCTTGCTGTTCGAGGCCCTCAGGATTTCTGGCGAATTGCCCGAGTAGCGTGGATGGCCCGATGCCTTGTTGATTGTTGCATTGATAGGTATGGGGCCGCGCGTGACGCGTGACCATTGCACCCACCTTGAAGCGGGTCCCTCCCGCGCCACTTATTGAAACAATTCCATCGGTTCAATAATAACGAGCAATAATCTGTTGGCGGTCATGAAGATCAGCCCACGCGCCCCCTTTTTTTGCCGGACTAGTCTGGAGACGAAAGGTAATATGTGGTATTGAATGACGGTCTGAAGTTGTATTGTTTGCGAGGCCGACAAAGGAACCAAGGAAGAGGGCTTAAGCTACAGGCATCAACACACAGCAACGTCCATCTTCTGGTTCGATCGGCTGGAGTCTCAAATAATAGGAGACAAATGCCATGACAAAGAAAAAGAGTGTTTTGACGGGCGCTTTCGGTGCTCCAGTGGGCAACGATCTGAACAGCAAGACCGCAGGCCCAAGGGGGCCGGTGCTCATGGAAGATGTGCATCTTTTGGAAAAGCTGTCTCATTTTGACCGGGAGCGCATCCCCGAACGTGTTGTTCATGCCAAGGGAGCCGGTGCCTATGGCGTGTTCGAGGTCACAGCGGACGTGACCAAGTATACCCGGGCCAAATTCCTCTCCAAGGTGGGCAAGAAGACTGATGTCTTTGCGCGCTTTTCCACGGTGGGCGGCGAAAAGGGCTCGGCCGATGCCGAGCGTGACCCGCGCGGGTTCGCCCTCAAGTTCTACACCGAGGAAGGCAACTACGACATGACCGGCAACAACACGCCGGTGTTTTTCATCCGCGATCCCCTGAAGTTCCCGGACTTCATCCATACCCAGAAGCGCAACCCGGCCACCAACTGCAAGGACCCGGATATGTTCTGGGACTTTTTGTCCCTGACGCCGGAGTCCATCCATCAGGTGACGGTGCTCTTCTCGGACCGGGGCATTCCGGCCACCTATCGCCATATGAACGGCTACAGCAGCCACACCTACAAGTGGTACAACGACAAGGGTGAATACTTCTGGGTGCAGTACCATTTCAAGACGGACCAGGGCATCAGGAACCTGACCCGCCAGGAGGCCGCGGCCATGTGCGCCAAGGACCCCGACCACGCCACCCGGGACCTTTTCGAAGCCATCGCACGCGGCGACCATCCGTCCTGGACCCTGGAGATGCAGATCATGACCCCCGAGCAAGCCAGGGACTACCGCTACGACATCTTCGACATCACCAAGGTCTGGCCCCATGCGGACGTGCCGGCCATCAAGGTGGGCAAGTTGACGCTCAATCGCAATCCGGTGAACTACTTCGCCGAGGTGGAACAGGCCGCCTTCAATCCCAGCAACTTCGTGCCGGGTATCGCCGCGTCCCCGGACAAGATGCTCCAGGGGCGGTTGTTCTCTTATCACGACACCCATCTGCACCGTCTGGGTCCGAACTACCATCTGATCCCCGTCAATCAGGCCAAGCATGCGTCCGAGGCCAGCTATCAGCGTGACGGGGCCATGCGCACCGATGACGGCGGTGGGTCGGGCCCCAATTACTGGCCCAACAGTATGGGTGGGCCCGGTCCGGATGCCGGGTTCAACGAGCCTCCCATGGTCCTGGAAGGGGACGGTGGGCGTCATGAATTCGCGCATCCCAACGATGATTTCGTGCAGCCGGGCAATCTGTTCCGCGAGGTCATGACCGCTCAGGATCGCGAGCATCTGATCGGAAACATTGTCGCCCATCTGGGTGGGGCGCAACAACGTCTGCAACTTCGCCAGACCGCACTGTTCTTCAAGGCTGATCCCGAGTATGGGCGCGGTGTGGCCCAGGGGCTGGGTCTTGACCTGGGCAAGGTCCGGAAGCTGGCCGCGATGGGTCAGGACGATCGGGTCAGGGCCACCGCCAAGGAGTGATTGCCTGACAATTCTCGCGTGGCCATGGCTCTTGAGCGCAATGAAAAGCCCCCCGGTTCCTGATGGGACCGGGGGGCTTGATGCTTTTTCTAAGGATTTAGGCCGCCGCGGCGATTTTTGCGTCGCGCACGTTCTTGGCCTTTTGCATGAAGTAGACCAGCAGAACTATGCCCATGCCGATGAAGTTGTAGACGTGGTGGGAGTGGTAGCAGAGGAAGGTGCCCACCGCGAAGATCAGCCATTCGAACAGGGTTGTCCTGCGTATCAGATAGCCCATGGTCAGCGCCGAGAAGGCCAGGGTGCCCACGATGGCGCTGCCGAAGGCCATGACGATGTCCATGGTGCTGCCGAAGAGCAACGTGCCCGGTTCATAGGCGAACAGGAATGGCACCACGTACAGCAGCTTGGCGAACTTGAACGCCGTCCAGCCGGTCTTCCAGGGGTCGGCTCCGGCGATGGCCGCGCCCGCATAGGCCGCCACGCAGACGGGTGGAGTGATGTTCGAGTCCTGGCTGAACCAATAGACGATCATGTGCGAGGCGATGAGCATGGAGGCCGCAGTGTGTCCAGCGATGCCCGCTTCGGTGATGATGCCGGTCAACGCCGAGACCGCCAGGGATGCGGTGATCAGATAGCTGGCTGTGACCGGGACGCCCATGCCCAGCACCAGGGACGCCAGGCCGATGAGCAGGATGGTCATCGGCAGATGCGCCCATGCCGGGGCCAATTGCGCCATCTGGATGATGATGTTCGAGAACTTCAGGCCGATGCCCGTCAGGCCGATGGTGCCCACGATGATGCCGATGACGCCCACGGTGGCTCCGATGACCAGCGTGGATTGGGCTCCGGCTGTGGTTGCCTCCCAAATCTCCTTGGGTCCCATGCGGAACTTGGGGTCCACCCAGCTGATGGCGATGCAGCTCAGGGTGGCCCAGAAGGCGCTCATGCCCGGGGAATAACCCATGATCATCAGTGCGACGATGACCACCAGGGGCAGGGACTTGTACCAGTGGCGTTTGAACACGGCCATGGCCGGTTCGAAGACCTCGTCCTCCAGCCCTTTGATGTTGAGTTTCTTGGCTTCGAAGTGGATCATGGAGAGCACGCTGAAGAAATACAGCAGGGCCGGGAACACGGCCATCTTCATGATCTCCACGTAGGGGATGTTGGTCAGTTCGGCCATCAGGAAGCCGCCTGCACCCATGATCGGCGGCATGAACATGCCACCGATGGAGGCCGCGGGCTCGATGGCTCCGGCCACATGCGGTTTGAAGCCCGCCCGTTTCATGAGCGGGATGGTGAACGCGCCGGTGGAGACCGTGTTGGCGATGGCCGAGCCCGACACGGACCCGAAGAACGCCGAGGCGATGACCGCGACCTTGGCCGGGCCGCCTACGGTCTTGCCGGCCAGGGCCAGGGGCCAGTCGATGAAGAACTTGCCCACCCCCGACTTCTGCAGGAAGGCCCCGAAGAAGATGAACAGGATGACGTAGGTCACCAGCACGCTGGCCATGACGCCGAACACGCCGTCCTGTTCCATGAACAGGGTCACGGACAGTCTGTCCAGGGTGAATCCCCGGTGCGCGAAGAGCTCAGGAAAATAGCGGCCATAGAGGCCATAGACCAAAAAGAAGAGGCCCACCACGGTCATGGACCAGCCCAGCACGCGTCGGGAGACCTCCAGCGAGAGCAGAATGCCGATCATCGACACGTAGATGTCCATATTGGACTCGTTTCCGGAGCGGTAGTTGAAGGCCTCGAACTCCAGCATGAAGTAGCCTACGCAGAGTATGGACACCACACACAGCGCTATGTCCACCAGGGTCGGGCGCGATCCGCTGGACCGTTTGGTCATGGGGAATGACAGAAAAATCATGATGTAGGTCAGCAGAACATAGACGCCGCGGTTGTACTGGGTATCGATGGGCAGGCCTGCGACGGAAAAGAAGTAGAAGATGACCATGAAGGCCCCGAGCAAAGACACGATCAGTTGCCAGATTCCGGTCAGCTTGCGGCCGGATCTGGCCTCCTTGGCCATGACCTTGCGCAGGGCCGCTTTCTTCTCTTCACTGAGGCCCAGTTCATCGGTATTCAGTTCAAGGCTGTCGGGCATGGAGGCTCCGGGGTCGGGCAGAGGTGTTTGAAAGGTGCCTTTTGGATGATTCCGGCGGGAGCGGAGTTGCCTTCGCTCCCGCCGGACCGTCTGCAGCGTCCTGGCAGGGCAATTGCCCTGCCGGAACGATTGCGTGTTTGAATCAGGTCGTTACTTGATATCAGGAACGGTCAGGTTATTTTCCTTCCAGAATTTGGCTGCGCCGGAGGCCACGGGGATGGAGACGCCCTTCAGGCCGTCTGCGATGCTCATGGATTCTGCGGTCTTCTTGGAGGCGACCATGTGCTTCAGGCCTTCAGGCGTATAGATGGCCTTGACAGCCTTGTAGACCATGTCGTCGGCAACGCCCGCATTGGTGCACCAATAGGCGGCGTCCTGGAAGCTCTTCACGGGCTTGTCCTGGCCACTGTAAGTGCCTGCCGGGATTTCCATGGGCGCGTAGAAGGGATATTCCTTGTAGAAGCCGCATTTTTCGGCGTCAGCATGGACGTCGATCAGGGCGATTTCGTCACGGGCGGCAGCCTCGATGACCGAGGAGTTGGGGTAGCCCACGAAGACCCAGAAGGCGTCCAGCTTGCCGTCGTTGAAAGCGGCGGCGGCGGCGGAGTAACCCATGTTCTGGCGCTGGATCTTGTCCCACAGGCCCATCTGGGTGAAGAAGCGTTCGGCAGCTGCGGCGGCGCCGGAGCCTGCATTACCCACGGCCACGCGCTTGCCCGCAAGCTGACTGGCGGTGGTGATGCCGTCTTTTTTCTTTACGACCAAGTGCGCCGGGGCACCGTAGAGGAAGGCAATGGCGCGGACTTTGTCGTATTTGTTCGCATCCTGGGGCAGGCGGCCAAAGCGGCCGAGGAAGGCGTCACCCGAATAGACGATGCCGAAGTCCACCTCGCCCTTGTCCAGGCGTTTCAGGTTGGCGGTGGAGCCGCCGGAACCCTCTGAGGAGACTTCGATGTCGGCATAGGTGTTAGTGATGTAACTCGCCATGGCGTTGGCGAAGTAGTTGAACGTGCCGCCGACAGGACCGCCGCCGTAAGCAAGGTAGCTCTTGGCAAAGGCTGGAGCGGAACAGGCAAGCGCCATGACAAGCGCTGCGACAATCACAAGATTCTTATTCAAGTCACGTAACATACCAACTTCTCCTTGTAACGCGTTAGTACACTCCTAGCATCCAACCAAGCCACATCCCTGCAATAACTGTCAAGGCAGGATCGTGTTTGTGAAAAAAGTTGCAAGCACAATGGTCGCGGGTCGATTTACGCAGCAGCATGCACGCCGGATCTCCACTCTGTCGCTGGCCCCCGTCATCAAGAAAGAGAGTCCACGTTCATGCCGGCAGAGGTCCGATTGATCCGTGAACGGTGGTGCGCTGAAGGGATTGGTTGCAGGGGAGGGCAGAGGCGACTCGGTTGCGAGGGGCGGCAAGGCGGGGTAGAGGTACGCCTGATGGCGACGCCATTCAGGACGTCGAAAAGGAGAAGTTCATGATGCCGCAAGGCCCTTTATTTGCCCTGCCCCTGCTGGCCCTGGGGGCTGACTTGGTTCTGGGCGACCCGCAGGGCTGGCCGCATCCCGTGAGATGGCTTGGCCGCGTGGCCCATGGGCTTGAGGCCTGGGCGCGTCGTTCCGGCGGCGGTCTGCGCTGGCGCGGCGCGTTGTGTGCCTGGGGATTGGCCCTGGGGGCCGGAACCCTGGCCTGGGGAGCCGCGTCCTTGCCGCTGGTGGGCTGGCTGTTGGCCCTGTACCTGGCCTATGCGGGGCTGGCCCTGGGTTCCTTGTTGTCCGAGGGGCGCAAGGTTCTGGCACTGGTGGAGGCCGGGAATCTGTCCGGGGCCCGCCAGGCCGTGGCCATGCTGGTCAGCCGCGATACCTCCGGGATGAATGAGGAGGAGATCTGTCGGGCCCTGGCCGAGACCCTGTCCGAGAACTTATGCGACGGGTTGGTGGCTCCGTTTTTTTACCTCGCGTTTCTGGGGCCCGCAGGGCTCTGGGGCTACAAGGCCGTGAGTACGCTGGATTCCATGTGGGGCTATCGCACTGAGCCTTGGCGCGAGTTGGGCTGGGCCGCGGCCCGTACGGATGATGTGCTGGCCTTTGTCCCGGCGCGGTTGACCGCCGTGTTCATCGTGCTCTGCGGCCGGGTGCTGTTTGGCCGCAGGGTATCCCTGCGTGTCGTGCGGGATGACGCCCGGCGCATGGAGAGTCCCAATGCGGGCTGGCCCATGGCGGCTGCGGCCTGGGTCGTTCAGGGGACCATGGGCGGCCGGACCGTGTATTTCGGTGTGTCCAAGGACAAGCCCGTGCTTGGCCCCGAGGGCCGTCCCTGGATGTGTCGGCAGCTGCGCCAGCTGCTGCGGCTGGTGACAGTCTCGGGCGTTTGCTGTGCGTTGGCGCTTTGGCTGGGGGCCTGGCTCTGGTCCTGATCGAGGGGCCCGTGGTTGACAGCGGAGCACAGGGGCAATACATCCAAGACGCCCCGGGCGGGGATTTCCGTCTCCATTCAACGCTATCCAACAAGGGTTCAAGGGACACTGAGCATGCAGGAATTCGACGAATATCCCGAGTTTGCCTACCTGGCCAGTATTGAGGGCTTTCTTGTGCCCATCGCCCATATCAAGGCCATCGGCTGGGTGGAAAAGACGTTTCCACATCCCGAGGAACCCTATGAGGGCGACCAGTGGTACTTCCGGGTGCACCTGAGCCAACCCATCGGCGACATGAGCGACGGTGTGGCCCGGGATCTTGCGGCCTTCTATTCCTCTGAGGAGGAGGCCGAAACCGCCCGGCTTCGACTGGCCGAGCGGGTCAATGATTTCTATAAGAATCAGTTTGTCAATTCCATGTTCGGTGGACAGCTGCACTGAGCCTTTCGGAACGCCTCTTCTGCCCCTCTATCCGGAGGGATATTCGATTTTTCGTGTTTGTGGTGTGCTGGGGCCGTGTATGTTTTGCCGGCTGTTCTATTGTGGCGCTTATTTGTAGTGATTCGCAATGAATATTCTGTATAATTTCATATGCTCGGAAGCTGATGCATATTTTTGAATGTATCATTATTGAAAAATCTTGAGTTATTATTGGGTGTGCTTGCGCTTGTTTTGATCGTGGAGTATGTTTTTTCGGCTTGCTGTGCAGTCATGGATTTTCAAAATACATGAAGGGGGCGCATGAAGAAACCAGGAAGCATCGACTTCGATCTTGCCGAAGAGATGCGGGAGACCCGGGGTGATTCCATGATCACGACGTTGGATGAGGAGTTCAATGGGCATGGTCCGTTGATGGATATGCCGTTGTACGACCTGCTTCCCGACCCCGTTCTGGTGTTTGAATTGCTTCCTGGCGGGCTTCCAGGAAAGATTGTTTTCGCCAATCAGGTCTTTATCGAGCGCATGGGCTACGATCCTGAGACTCTGGCCACGACCCCTCCTGTGGCTGTGCATCACGAGAGCCGCCATCCCTTTTTCGAACAAGGCGTTCATGACCTCTATGTCATGGGAACCATCACCGTGGAGACCCTGCTGTTGACGGCCTCGGGTCGCGAGTTGTCCATGGAGGCAAATACTCGCGTTGTGCCTCTGAGCGGCGGACCTGCGGCGCTGGTTGTCTACCGCGATCTCTCGCGGCGCAGAATGGTGGAGCAGGCCTTGCAGACTGCCCGTCTCAACTATCAGCGCATCTTCGACATGGCGGTCCAGGGCGTGTTTCAGAGCACCCTCGAAGGCCGTTTCATCAAGGTCAACCCAGCCATGGCGCACATGCTGGACTATGATTCGCCCGAAGAACTCGTGTTGAGCATCAAAGACATGAGCACGGATCTCTATGCCATTCCCGAGGACCGCGAGAGATACTTGGACATCCTGCGCTCGTCCGGGAAGGTCGAACGTTTCGAGACACGCTTTTTACGTAAAGCTGGCGGTGATATCTGGGTTTCCCTGAGCACAAGGCTCGTCCGCGGTGAAACGGCGCTGGATTCCTTTATCGAAGGCTTCTGCATCGAGATCACTGAGCGTAAGGAGGCCGAGGCAGCCCTGCGCGAGTCCGAGGACTTGCACCGCGTGTTGCTCATGAGCCTGTCGGATGCGGTCTGCATCACCGATGAGGTAGGGCGGTTCACCTACATTACGCCCAATACCGAGCGGTTGTTCGGCCTTTCACCTTATGAGGTCGGCGAACTGGGGAATGTGCAGATGTTGCTGGGCGGCCTTTTGGTCGAGGCCAAGGAGTTGGATGAGCGGGGCGAGGTGCCCAACGTCGAGGTTGAGGTCTCGGTGGGCGAATGCAGGCGGTCGCTGTTGGTGACGGTCAAACGCGTGAATATTCGGGAAGGCACAAGACTCTATGCCTGCCGCGACGTGACTGAAAAAAAGGAGCTTCAGGCAGAAGCCGTCCGTGCGGCGCACCTGGCTTCCCTAGGCGAGTTGGCCGCCGGCGTGGCTCATGAAATCAACAATCCCATCAACGCCATCGTGCTCTGGGCTGAGTATTTGCAAGAGGAGGCTCCGGATCTGGGCGACGCCAAGGACGCCCCGGAGCGGATTCTTAAGCAGGGTGAGCGGGTTGCGGCCATCGTGCGCAACCTGTTGTCCTTTGCCCGCAAGCCCGACGATGAGGTCGGACCTGTGGACGTACGTGAGATCCTGGATGATTCGCTGGGCCTGACCCAGGCCAGGATGGAAAAGGATGGTGTGCTTCTTGAGATCTATGCCAAGAGCCCGGTGCCTCGGGTCAGGGGGCGCGACCAGGAAGTGCAGCAGGTCTTTGTGAATTTGCTGAGCAATGCCCGTGACGCGCTGAACTCCCGCTATCCCGCGCGGCATTCCGCCAAGCGCCTGGCTGTGAGCCTGAAGACCGTGGAGCGCGATGGCAGGCGCTTTGTGCGCATTACCTTCACGGACTTCGGCATCGGGATTGCGGCCAAGGACAAGGAACGGATCTTCAACCCGTTCTTCTCCACCAAGCCCAAGCCACAGGGCACGGGGCTTGGCCTGTCCACCTGCCACCGCATTATGGCTGACCTTGATGGTCGGCTGACCATCCACAGCGAGGAAGGCAGTTACACCAGGGCCGTGGTCGAGTTCCCTGTCTGGGAGAATTAGCCAGAAGATTTGCCCGTCGGGGGCGGTGCCGCTGTGGCTGCGGGGGGCAGCCTTGGCAATCCGCTGAGGTTCTTTCTCTGAGTTCCCCTATGAGTAGGTACAAGAAGGCCTTGGCATCACAATGATGCCGAGGCCTTTGCACTGCCATGTTAGGTCAGAGTTGTTATATGGGAAGTCCAGGCGCAGGGGCGCATGAATCGGCCTCGGTCTAAGAAAAGACGGCCATCCCCGGGGAAGGGTGGCCGTCCAGCAGGTCTTGAGGCGACTCAAAGCGGTTCGGCTAGAATTTCAGCAGCGGTGCTTGGGCAGGTTGTCCGCCCTTTGTGCTGGGGAAGAACCCGGAGCCGGTGTCCGCATGCTCCTCGAAAATGGCGCGACGCTCCTCGGGCACCATGCGCTGGTTGTAGAACGCCAGCTTGCGCTCGCCCGTGACCGTGTTGTTCTTGATTTTGATCTTGAGGTCGCCTTCGAGCCAGGCATAGACCTTGTAATCGCCTTCGATTTTGATCCTGGGGTTGCCGTAGTCCGCCATGATCTGATCCATGGCCGTGTTGTAGCCATCCGCAGTCTCTGGATGAAAGAAAACCACGTAGAGTCCTTTTTCGCTGAAACCGAAGAGGGCTTCGCTGGCGCGCACATCCTCGATCAGTTCCAGTTCAGGCGGGGCCTTGTGGAATTCCAGCAGGGGGGTGGTGCTGAGCCTGGTGAAGCCGCTCAATTCCGTGGGTTGGGTGCCCCAAGGGATGCCACAGACCCCTTTGGTGCCGTCCAGTGCGAAGGCGGATCCGGCCAGCATCAACACCAGGGCAAGGGGCAAAAGAAGAAGTCTATGCATGAACATACCTCGCTGTCATTTCAATCATTATAGCCGTGAGAAGGCCTGACTGTCCATGGGGGGGGGGTGAGCAGTGCCGGGGTTGGGGGAGTGATTTCTCCCTTTGGCTCAGCCTTCAGGTCCATTCCGTGTAACTGCTTTAAGCGGGCATTGCTGGCGAATGTGACGTTTTCCCCTCCAGGGCCAGACCTCGGCGTTGTTCCTGTTGAGTGAGGTTTCGGCGTTTCAGGAAGAAGGCTGGCGACCATCACTCTGGGATGAAGGCGGCATGAGTCGCTTAATCATCCACGGAAAGCGATCTTTTCCTGTTCGTGGCTTAGATCGTCCTTCCCACCATGCACGCGGCCCTCGACCACCGCCATGCATATTCATTATGTATATGCGGAGGTGGCGAGCTTGCGGTCATGGAGCGAAGGTTGAAGGGTGTAGACACAAAAGAGACGCCTCACAGAACGTTAGGTGGACAAGCTCGGAGGAGTTCTTCTGGGGGGGGGGCGAGGACGTCTCGTTTTATGCCGAGTTGTGGCTGCAGGCGGAAAGAAAATAAATTGCAATCTTTTCTGTTTTACATAACATGATGAATCTTATGTTTGTTTTGATTTGAGCCGAACTGTTGAAATTGTCATAATAAGCCACATTACTGTTTAAAGAGGGCCTGTTGGAATAATATTGCCCCATTGGTCATTATGTTAGATCTTTTTGGATAATTCCGAAAATAGCCCTTGACATACCCCTGATGTTGCCCTATTTTGCTTTTCTACATCAGCGGCCCCCGTGGAGGCGCGGTCTGAATGTTGGACCGGCGCTGGTTTGAATTGAAAGATCTATCGAGAAGCAGCGCACGCATCTTGTTCGCTGTTTTTTTTGTTGGTGCACGGGCACCATTCATAATCACTTTTTTTTTCTAGGAGATTCGAAATGTCTAAGAACATTTATGTCGGCAACTTGGCTTGGTCCTGCACTGAAGGCGAAATCCGCTCTGCTTTTGAAGCCTTTGGTCAGGTGACTTCCGTCAAGCTGGTCGAGGACCGTGAGACCGGCCGCCCCCGTGGCTTTGGTTTTGTGGAGATGGACGACGCTGGTGCCATGGAAGCCATCAAGAACCTTGACGGCAAGGACTTTGGCGGACGTAACATCAAGGTTAACGAAGCCAAGCCCCGCGAAGAACGCCCCCGTTGGTAGTCTCCGCTTCTAAGCTTTAGTCCGTTTTGCGGAACCCGTCTCTCTTAGGGGAGACGGGTCTTTTTTTCTGGCCCACTGGCCATACTGATTATCCTGAGGAGGCCGACTTTGCCGCCCAAACGAAACTACAAATTCGAGAAGCGCCAGAAGGACTTGGCGAAATTGAAGAAGAAAGAAGAAAAAATGCAACGCAAGCAAGAGAAGAAGCTGGAAAACCCTGATGCGGTCGACGCGACCGACGGGACTGATGAAGCTGCTGTCGTAGAGGCTGCTCCGCCTGCTGAGTAGGCTCCGGCTTTTTATGGGCCCCAGCCGCAGGCGGGCTCCTGCGATGTGCGCATGTCTTTTGTCCCGGCCTGATGGCCAATGCGCTCCTGATTCGGTTTCATCTTCTATTCGTCAAAGAAATCCAGTGCTGATGGGATGATTATTGGGGGCCTCCGGATGGATGGAATGCCTCCTCATCTGCGTTGGGCACATTGAACGCCAGCCACAGGACCTGTGCCCAGTTTTGAGACAGACAAGGGACGGGGGGCGTGGATGCCTTGGGCGTTAGGGGCACAATTGCAAGAAAAAGGGCCTGGGGGTGATGACCTCCAGGCCCTTTTTCTTGGCTGCTGGCAATGGTGAGACGATCGTATAAGGATTTGACGCAAGTGGACTGCCACGTGTTGATGCAATGAGGATCAACACGCTTGGTTGCATCTGAATGGGGTAGGAATCAGAAAAAGGCCTTGGAAGCAATTGCTTCCAAGGCCTTGAATTCTATGGTCGGGATGACTGGATTCGAACCAGCGATCTCTGCGTCCCGAACGCATTAAAGGCGATTTACACTCCTGTTTAATCAAGTTTATCTAAACTTATAATTGCCCTATTTTATTCACATATTGTGCGATATTTGGGCTAGTCGAGTTTAACCTGGCTTGCTCTGACTTGCTCAAATTTACGCCAGTTGTTAGCAATAGGTTAGCAATGAGTTAGCAAAAAGTTAGCAAAGGGGTCGGCATGTCAGATTCGGAATTGTGGGCAAAAGCTGCTGAGGAAATCATATGGGGAAGAATGTTGTTTCCGTTTTGCGCTGCGCTACTGGGCAGTGCTCTTGGTTTTCTGGGATTATGGTTTGGTCCGATCGGGTTTGAAAAATGGAAGGATAGGCGGCAAGAGGATAAGTATGACCGCCCGCGAAAAGAGTTTCTTAAGAAATTACTGGGCGATAAACGATGGGTGGGGCGGTCACTTAAACACTTGTGTATAGCAACAGGGACAACTCCCGAAGAGTGTCGGCGACTGCTGATTACAATTGATGCGCGAGGATACATGATGGCTGGAGACGCTGAAGGTTGGGCATTGATTTCAAAAATGCCTTTCACGGATGAATAGCCATGGCCTACAAAAATACTGGTCAAAAATTTCTGGTCAATAAGAAGCGTTGGCCAGGAGTGTATTATTACGAGAGTCAGGACAGGCGGCACAGGGGAAAGCCTGACCTTTGCTATTACATCAACTATCGCTTGGACGGAAAACTCAGCTGGGAGAAAATCGGTTGGATATCCGAGGGCTATACCCCTCCTATTGCATCAGACTTGCGCTCTAAGCGGCTTCGAGCGGCGCGGCATACGGGGGAAGCCAAAACCCAAAAAGAGATCCGTAAAGAGCAGGAAGTCACGAATCAAACTCTAGATCAGATTGCTGTCGAATATTTCAAGCATAGGGGAGGCAGCAAAGCCGGGGGAAAGATAGATTCCGGGCGATATTATAATCATGTGTCCCCCAGCCTTGGAAAGCGTGCGGTGGGGAGCCTTGCCCCTCTCGATATGGAACGCATCAAGAAGGGGATGAAAGGGATGTCTGCGGCCTCGATATGGGGAGCGTTGGAGATTATCCGCCGGGTTGTCAATTTTGGAGCTAAAAACGGGATGTGTGCTCCGCTGGGTTTTGTGATTGAGATGCCGAAGCGGGATAATGAGGTCGTGGAGTATTTGGAACCGGATCAGCTTGAAATGTTGAATTCAGTTCTTGATGAATGGCCTTCCCCAGATGTTACGAGAATGCTCCGTCTTGCCATGTATACAGGGATGCGGCGTGGCGAAATATTCAAGCTTGAGGAGACTGACCTCGATTTTAGGCAAGGTTTGATTACCTTGCGCAAGCCAAAAGGTGGGAAGACGTTATCAATCCCTATGAGCCCACTCGCTGAGTCGGTGCTTCGTGATCAAATAGAATGGCGAAACCGCGAATTTGCGGAATCGCCATATGTTTTTCCGGGCACAAAAGGGGGGAAAAGGACCGGCTGTACTGCTGTTAAAAGGATAAAAAAAGCAGCAAATTTACCGGAATCATTCCGGATTTTCCACGGTTTGCGTCACCATTTTGCAGTAACGCTTGCGAATTCGGGGGAATTTTCCCTCGATATGATTGGGCAACTTCTGACCCACAAAAGCGGTGAAATGACTAAACGCTATGCTCAATTCCTTCCGGGAACCTTGAAGGATGCCAGCAAGCGTGCGTCTGAATTGTTGGCAGGCGGTAAGGCTCGTGGTGTACTCAAAAAGAAAGTGCAGGGGTAGTCCAGAATGTTGAATAAAGCCTATGAGCAAGATCGTGCCTACACTGCCTTCCATACTTTTTGGGCATGGCAATATGTTCAGCGAAATTTTCAATTCCGCGAGTTGTGCGAGTTGTGCAAGCTCGCTGAGCAAGAAGTCCTTTCCGGTGATGCCGACAAACGGATTGGACAATTTCTAGAGGGTGAGGAGTGGTCGCCTACCCCTTTGGGTATGGAGGTCATGGAGTCCACTACTGAGCGGCTTTCGAGGTACTTGGTTGGTCGATACGGGTTCAATACCCAAGGTCCGTTTGGAAAACCATATACGTCTGAAGCCATTCTTGAGTGCTTGATAGGGGGTAAGGAACCTGAAAGACCCCTTGAAACCATGTCGCTACCCCGTTTGGCAGAGGTTCACGCCTTCCGGGAGGTCGTAGACGGCAAGAAGGTACTGACCTTTGGCTCTGAGCGCATAGATGGTCGTGACCTGTTGCTCTCGGTAAGTCTGGATATGCCGATTGAAGCGGTTCTTGCGGAGGTCAAAGACCTGTTCAAAGCCTACCGCTGGTCGGATCGTCTGGACCGAGGTTTGGAGCGCAAAGAGGTTGATTACGACCTAAAGGCAAGCGTGACCCGAATTCAAAAAGACGAGGAGATAGCCTTTAAGCCATCCAAGGAGAGCGGGCGGGCTATTGGGTTATGGCTTTGGGATTATTTGGGTGGGCAGGTTGAAGAAGCTGATGATGGGGGGAAGATCAAAGCGATTAAGGCTGTGATGGAAGTTCCCGGCTTTGATCGGTTGGGGTTTGCTGAATCTGAAGAGAGAATGTTTTACCGCCTTCTTGAGAAGACGGATATTTGTATCAAAAAAGGCCGTGTAGCTTCTATGGGGTATGTGACCGTAAGTTGATCTGAGATACGGCCATACAAAGGGGCTTAGCTTCTCTTTAACTACTCCTTTCAAGTTCAATCAACTTGGAAGGAGTTTTATTATGCAGATTCAGAGAGTGGATACAAAAGGTGCGGCTTTGATCCTGGGCCTGAGTGCTGGAACCTTGGAAGTCTGGAGGTGTTTGGGCAAGGGGCCGCGTTACATGAAGATCGGGCGAAGGGTTTTCTATGGACTGAAAGACCTTGAGTCGTTCGCGACTGCCAACGTGGTCGAAACCGTCGATTCCATTGGTTTGGATTAGGAGCGGGGCGGCGTGTCTCAGAAAAGCAAGCAGCCAGCAGTCGGACAGAGATGCAATTTTTATCGAAAGCTGAACGGTTCCTTTATTCCGGATGGTCTGGCCCAGTATGAAGGCCTGACAATTGGCGATAAGTGGCTTTGGGGCCGTTTCTATCGGTACTCCGGGAAGAACGGTCAGTGTTTCCCAACAGTGAAGACTCTAGCCGATGATATGGGGTGTACGGAACGAACCATTCACCGTCGAATTGCCAGGCTGATGGAGAAGCGGTTTATTGAGATCGAGAAGATGTCCGGCTACCAGAACCGGAATCGGTATTACCTTCTATATCATGAGTGCTTTGATAACGATTGGAAGGTCCAGGGGGAAGATCGCGAAAGGGTAGGGAGCGAGAGCAAGGCCGACGCCCCTGTTAAAACGGTTAGCACGAGTACTGACATGCGTGTCAGGGTTAACCGTGCTGGTGGTGACAACTCTGTCGTGATTGATTGTGACACAGGTGTCAGGAAGAAGCTGACACCTGTGTCGTATAAAGAGGATCATTCAAGAGATTCAAATAAAGAGAACCACCACCACAGCTCCGCTCCGAGCAAGTTTGATTTTCAAGGGCTAGTCAAAGGGATGGACTATCGAGGTGGTGGTGATCTTTTTAATCTTTCTGAAGAAGATAAAGAATATGCTGATTTGGTCATGGAGTATAAATCTGAAAATATCGAAAACAAAGCACGGTACAGAAGGACATTAGAAAACCTCGCGCTTAGGGGCGAACTCGATAAGAGTGACCTTGAGGACCTTCGAGAGAGAAAGAAGGCGTCCAGTAACGTGGCAAAGATCGTAAAGATGTCGTCTGTCGATGATAGTGAAAAAAAAGAAAAAGTTGTGGCGTTTCGGAGGAGTACAGATTGCATTAATTGTAGTGAGATGGTTATCACCTGACAGTTGGCCACAAAAGTGAAAGTGGTCATGCCGTCCTTGGCTGGGGTACGGTTGGAGTTGCAAAACTTCACCGGAACCTCAACACAGGAGAACGTCA
>Ga0180007_10000598_pt1 | contig 57683 bp, 46 predicted proteins | sample MM_PC_MetaG_FD_121122 | JGI IMG/M metagenome (GOLD analysis project Ga0180007, IMG submission 121122) | Groundwater microbial communities from the Aspo Hard Rock Laboratory (HRL) deep subsurface site, Sweden - MM_PC_MetaG | ecosystem: Environmental > Aquatic > Deep subsurface > Groundwater...
GTGCTCGCCCCCGGCGCCCAGCCGGCCAGCGCAGCCGAAGACCTTACCAATCCCCATGCCGAACCAGCCCCGGCCTGGCTTGCAGCGGTGCCGATCGTCTCGGTCATCCTGATCACGATCCTGGGTCTCTGGTGGAACGGTCGCCAGGCCCTGGAGGCCGAGGGGGCCACTTCCTTCCCGTTGCGTGAAATTCTCAATGCAGCCGACAGTCTCGCGGTTCTGATGTGGGCCTCGTTGGGCGGGTCGCTCATGGCCGGCATGCTGGCTGTCGTCCGCTCGCCCCTGTCGATCCGTGGCACAGTCGATGCCTGGCTCGACGGCGCCCGGGCGATGCTCATCGCCATGGTGATCCTCGTCCTCGCGTGGTCGCTCGGAGCCGTATGCACGTCTCTCGGCACGGGACCCTGGCTGGTCGACGTCACGAGTGGTTCCCTCTCGCCCCGGCTCCTGCCGGCGATCACCTTCGTGCTCGCAGCGGCCATCAGCTTTGCGACCGGAACGTCCTGGGGCACGATGGCAATCCTGATTCCGATCGTCTTCCCGCTGGCTAAAGCCCTGCCGGGAGGGGAGGCCCTGGACCCTGCCACTGCCGAATCGATCCTGCTGGCTTCGGTCAGCGCGGTGCTCGCCGGGGCAGTCTTCGGCGATCATTGTTCACCGATCTCGGATACGACGATCATGTCGTCCATGGCATCGGGAGCCGATCATGTGGATCACGTGAAAACACAGATGCCCTACGCCATCACCGTCGGCATCGTCGCGATCGTCGCCGGATATCTGCCAGCTGGCTGGGGAGTGAACCCCTGGTTGTCCATGTTGGGCGGCGGGGTCCTCCTGGCGGTCCTTCTCGCAGTGATAGGGAAGACGACCGACAAGACATGACATCCGCCGACGTCGGATCGTTTTCGACCGTCCGGACTGGCCGTGAGTGCCTCTGGGCCGTAGATTCCATAGCGGACCTCAACCCGACCGGAGAGAGCATGGGACGCGCCCCACGACAAGTCATTGGCCGAAATCTTGGCGGCCTGATCCTGGCCCTCGTCCTGGTGCTCGTGGCCGGCTGCGGCCGTGAACCCATAGGGTTCCCCTATGCCGACGAGCAATACACTTATCCTTCGGCACCTCTGGACATGGCTCGGATTCACTTGGGCGAGATTCGCGACCTGCGGCCGCTGGAACAACGTCGGGGGCAGGGACGATTCATTGGTATCACCTATCCCTCGGACACCAGTTGGGAGCTGCCGGTCACCTCCATGTACCGTGAGGCCCTCACGCGCGACCTGAGTCAAACCCGTCTGGCGCATCTGGTCCCCCTGCCGTCCCAGGCGGACTACGTGCTCGAAGTCGAGATCGAGTCCTTCCATGTGAGGATGACCCGAGGCCCTTTCAGCTTCATGGTTCCACCGGCGGTGGCCCTGATCGGAGGATTCGTCCTCGGAGATGACGTGGGGAGTGCCCTGAAGCGGGCCGCAGTCCTTTCGGTGATCACCTACGGAGCGCTGCCTATGCCGGCCGAACAGAGGGCCGAGGTGGTGGTCCACCTGCTGCTCAGGGACGGTCAAGGCCAGGTGATCTGGGATCAGACCTGCCTCGGTGAAGTGGAGGACAAGGTCGGTGAAGCGGTGACGTCGCGGCGAGACAAGATCTACGCCGAACGCTATCTGCCCCAAGCTGTCAAGCGGGCCAACGCCTGCCTCCTCGGACAATTGAGACAGTTCCTGGTCGCGAACTAGAAAACGACGCTCCGCGAAAAATGAGCCCCGACCTCGCCGAGTTCGGGGCTCGCGTCTTTTCGGTCACCCGCGGGTCAGAGCAGCTTGGCAGCCAGGCTGGCCAGCTCGCTGCGCTCGCTTTTGGCCAGGGTCACGTGTCCGTAGATCGTTTCATGCTGGAATCGTTCGACGACGTAGGTCAATCCGTTGCTTGAGGCGTCGAGGTAGGGATTGTCGATCTGATAAGCGTCGCCGGTGAGAACCACCTTGGTGTTGCGTCCGGCGCGGCTGATGATCGTTTTGACCTCGTGGGGCGTAAGATTCTGGGCTTCGTCGATGATGATGAAGAGCAGAGGCAGGCTCCTGCCGCGGATGTAGGTCACGGCTTCCACTTCGATCAAGCCGCTGTCGAACAGGTAGTCGACTTTTTCGCTCGACTGTTCGAGATGAGGGTCGAGCAGGAATTGCAGGTTGTCGAAGATGGGCTGCATCCAGTTCTCCAGCTTTTCCTCCTTGGTGCCCGGGAGATAGCCGATGTCCTTGCCCAGGGGCATGATCGGTCGAGACACCATGATGCGTCGATAGACCTTTTCGTCGGCCACTTTCTGCAGGCCGGCGGCCAGGGCCAGCAGGGTTTTTCCCGTGCCGGCCTGGCCGAGCATCGTGACCAGTTGGATGTCGTCGCGCAGCAGGAGTTCGAGCGCGAAATGCTGCTGCAGATTGAGGGCGTGCAAACCCCAGGGGCGCGTCTCTTCATGAACGAGTTTCTCGACGGTCCGTGAGCCGGCCCGCCAGATCCCCAGCGCCGTCTGTTTGGGATTCACATTGCTGCGCAGAAGGACGCATTCATTCGGACGCCATTCGCGATCGATGGCGACGTTTTCCCCGGCGTAGAAACGGTCGATGATGTCCGAATCGCAATCCAGCTCCGTCCAGCCCGTGTACAACTCGTCGAAATTGACGGTGCTGCGTTGCAGATCCTCGGACCTGATGCCCAGGGCGTCACCCTTGACGCGGGCGTTGATGTCCTTGGTGATGAAGACGACGTCGATGCTGTGCTGAATCAGGTAGAGGGCCGTAGCGAGGATCCGGTTGTCGGGTATGGTACCGTCCATGCCGTTGGGCAGGTAGTCCACGTAGTCGTCGACCAAGACGAAGAGCCGTCCGCCGCCAGCCAGGGGCACTCCTTCGCGCAAATTGCCCTGGGACCGCAGAGCATCGATCGTGCGTATGACCGCCCGCGCGTTGCGGCCACGCTCGTCCTTCTCCCTCTTGAAGCGGTCGAGTTCCTCGAGCACGTCCACAGTCAAGACGATGTGATGCTCGGCGAAAGCGTCCAGAACAGTGCGATCGTGGAGCAGGACGTTGGTGTCGAGCAGGAAACAGCGACCGTCCATCGCCGCGAGTTTGACGCCGTTGATGCGTGTGTTGCCCATGGGTCCCTCCAAGGGTCTGGTTTTTGCAGATCAGGGTCTTCCGAGGCTTTCGATACCCAATCATTCGGATCCTACACCCTGAGACGCAGGGATGCATCATGGAAAACTGAAATCAATAATGCAGTCTTAAAATTGCTTAATATGTAAAACAGGGCTGTCGACATCTGGATATCAGTGCTATTATGGCGATTCATGACGTGGACAATAGGCACTTCGGGTAAAATACGTGAGTTACAACAGACGGGAGAAACCATGAGTGGTTCCATTGGAGTCGCTGGACAGACCTTTGCCGAGGGCGTGATCGCCTCCGAATCCGCACGCCTCTCTTTGCTGGAACAGATGAAGAACGACCATGTGAGGTTTCTCCGCCTGATGTTCTCGGATATTCAGGGTCACAGCAAGAACGTCGAAGTTCCCGAGGGCCAGTTCGCCAAATCCCTGCGCGGAGAAATCATGTTCGACGGTTCGTCCATCGACGGGTTCTCCAGGATCGAGGAATCGGACATGCTTCTGGTCCCCGATCTCGACAGCTACGTGGTGTTTCCCTTCGACGGTCAGCAGGGTAAGGAGGCCCGGCTGATCTGCGATGTCTATAAGGCGGACCATACGCCGTTCGATGGATGTCCCCGGCTCACGCTGAAACGCATGATTGGAAGATTCAAGGCCCTGGGTCTGTATCCTGTCACGGGACCGGAGGTGGAATTCTTCCTCTTCGAGCGAGACAGCGAGGGGAATCCCACGACCCGTACCCACGACGCCGGGGGGTATTTCGACCTGCTGCCGGTGGATCGAGGCGAGGAGTGCCGGCGCGACATCGTCAACGCCCTGGAGTCCATGGGCTTCGAGATCGAGGCGGCTCACCACGAAGTGGCGCCGGGGCAGCACGAGATCGATTTCAAGTACGCCGATGCCCTTCAGTCCGCTGATTACGTCATGACTTTCAAGATGATCGTCAAGATGATCGCCTTGGACTACGGCCTGCATGCGACCTTCATGCCCAAGCCCATCTTCGGGGAGAACGGCAGTGGCATGCACGTCCACCAGTCGCTGCTCAAGGAGGTTGACGGCAATCTGGTCAACGCCTTCTACGATTCCGACGCCGAATCCGAGATGGGGCCGCTCATGCGCTCGTACATTGCCGGAATCCTCCACCACGCGCGCGCCTATGTGGCGGTGACCAACCCGATCATCAACTCCTATAAGCGTCTGGTTCCTGGTTACGAGGCTCCGGTCAACGTGGCCTGGTCGGAACACAATCGCTCGCCCCTGGCCCGTGTCCCTTCCCGCCGTGGAGAAGGTACGCGAGTCGAAGTTCGTATTCCCGACCCCAGCTGCAACCCCTATCTGGCGTTTACCACAATGCTGGCTGCAGGGTTCGACGGCATTCAGAACCGTCTCGAATTGGGGCCTCCGGTGAACAGGAACATCTTCACCATGAGCCAACGGGAGAAGAGCCGCCTGAAGATCCAGCAATTGCCGGCGAACCTCGGGGAAGCTCTCGTGCTCCTGCGCAAAAGCAAGGTGATGCGCGAAGCCCTCGGCGAGCACATCTTCACACAATTCCTCGAACACAAGGACGCCGTTTGGTCCGAATACATCTGCCAGGTCCACGACTGGGAACTGAAGCGGTATCTGGCCATCCATTAAGACGCGACTCCTCGGGGACGGGCTGGATTTCCTCTGGCCCGTCCCGCCTCTCCAAGCTACCATCCGCCCATGAATTCCAAGACCCACAAGTTTCTGGGCGCGGCCCTGTTGATCCTCTGTTGCTCGTCGATTGTGTCAGCCGAGGATATCGGCGCCATCTCCGCGTGCGATCTGATCGTCGATGTCGCCCTCGATGACGCCATGATTCAGCCTCATCCGTCCGGAGCAGGTTCGATCATCACCTGGGCCTGGGGATCCCTGGTCCTTGAGTCCACGTCACCGGTGCCCCTGGACGACGGCATGGCGTTCGGGTGGAAGATCACAGGCGACCTCGAGGTGTTCGGCCCCCGCGATGACGATGGGAAAGCCCCTCTGACTTTCCTGGCCGAAGGCATGACCCTTGTCGTGGAGGGGGACGTGGCGATCTCCTCGGTCGAGGGAGCGACGAGGCTGTCGCGCGGCTCGGAGCCGATGAACCCCATGGCTTCCCTGGCGATCCTGCTGGCCATCCTCATCCTGACAGCATTGATGATGCGAACGACCCGTCGCAATCTGGCGAACCGATGAGACTGCATCACGGCATACGGGAGGTCGGACGCTGGGCTTTTCTCAGCGGTGTCGCTGGGTCGGCCTGGATTGGTGTCGGCGTCGCTCAGCTGCTCAGCGGACGGGATCTGGGAGCCGGCCTCCAGCCCTCCTACGTCCTGTTCGCGATCGCGGTGCTCGCGGCATTGATTTCCGAGCCGGAATTTCGACGCCGTCTTCATGGTGATGATCTCATGGCCCGGTGGTGGTGGCTGGGGCTCGGGACGCTCCTGGTGTCGGGACTCGGTCTCTGGTCGAGTGGCGCGGGCATTCCCCTCGACCTCGCCGGGGCCCGCTTCCTCCGTCAGATCCTGCAGTGGGGCATCATGGCGGCGATCGCCCTTCTCACTGCGCATCGGCTCCTGGCCGACGCACGCCCTGACCGATTTGTCATCGCCCTGGCCGTTGGTATCGTCCTGCAGGGCGTCTACGCAACCGTCGGGGTCTGGCAGTTCTCTGAGCCTTCGTCGTGGTTCACTTCTCTCGAGAGGCTTGCCACATCGAATCCCGCCATCCTCTCAGGCTCGGAGGAACTTTACCTCGGCCACGCTTTTACCGGGATTCCCCGAGTCCGCGGGACGGCGTGCGAACCTCTGTATCTGGGAAATCTCCTGATTGGTGCGATTCCTTTCTTCGTTCTTCAGGCCGGGCGGAATCGTCGTTGGCTGCTGCTGGTCGCACTCGGGCTGGGGCTGCTTCTGGCGACGTGGTCCCGGGGCGCCTGGCTCGGCGGCATCATGGCCGGGATCGTCGCTGCAGCACTGCTCTGGCGCCAGGGGTACCGGCCGGGGAGACGCCTGCTCCTCGCCCTGGCCGCGGTTGTCGCTTCGGGCCTCGCGTTGATGAGCCTGCTTGCTGGCCCCGAGTCCATCTCCCTGCTGATCGACCGACTGCGTCAATCCCTGGTGCGAGAGGACTGGTCGAACCTGACCCGTCTGTATTCGATGGAAGCGGCTTGGCTCGCGTTTCGCACCAGCCCCTGGTGGGGAATCGGCTGGGGACAGTTTGGCTTCCATTTTCCGCTGCTGACGACTCCCGCCGGGTTGCAAAGCCAGTTCGATTGGCCCGTGGTCAACAACCTGCCCCTGCAGATCCTGGCCGAGAGTGGCCTGATCGGTTTCGGAGTATTTTGCACCACTGCCTGGTTGCTGACGATCAGAACATTTCGACGGCTCCGGAACGCCGGTGGTTTGTTTCCGTCCTTCTGGCTCGTTGCGGCTGCGGCCGCTGTTGCCGGCCAGTGGTTTCAGCTGCTGACCTTTTCCCAATACAACCTGCCGCACATCTGGATCGGTCTCGGTGCCCTGTTGGCGGCTTCGGCTCCCGACCCGGAGGTGCCTCGTTGACACGAGCCCGTCATGTCGTGATCGATGCAACAGCTGCCAGACACCCTTTGACAGGGGTCGGTTGGTCCATGGTCGAACTGGTCAACGCCCTGACGGAAGTTCCCAGTGAATTCCGTCTGACGGTGCTGACCTCGTGTCCAGAGATCTTCTCGGCGGCCGTGCGTCGAGCCGAGTGCTCCCTGCGATTCGTCAAACCTTGCCGGGGTTGGGCGGCTCGGGTCTGGACGGCTCAAAAGACGGTTCCTGAACTGGCCACTCGCTTCGAAGCCGATATCCTGCACGTGTTGACCATGCCTGGCCCTGCGTGGGCCCCGTGTCCGATGGTTCTGACAGTTCACGACGTGGCTTATCTCCATGTCCCTGATTCCATCGGTTGTCTGCGTCGCCTCTGGTATCGGCTCGCGCTTCCCGCTGGACTCCGACGAGCCGCCGTGATCCTGACCAACTCCGAAGCCACGACGGCGGAACTGACCCGTGCCTTTCCGGGTTCCACCAATCGCATCCGAACCACACCCTTCGGCACCCCGACCTGGGTGCTGGATCGTCAGGTGGCCGGGCCCCCGCCTCCGGTTGGAGCGCCTTTCCTATTCATCGGAGCCTTGGAGCCTCGAAAAAACCTGTTGAATATCCTGAAGGCGGTGGAAGAAGTTCATCGGCAATCGACTCGTGCCGAGGCACGGCCTCCTGGGCCGTGCCTGCACGTCGTCGGGGCTCCGGGCTGGCGCAACGAGGTGATCATGAAGAAACTCCGGCGCATGGAGCAGGAGGGCACGGTAGTTTTCGAGGGACATCAGAATCGTGATGTTCTGTGGCAACGATTGACTGCGGCCCGGGCCTTGCTCCTGCCGTCGCTGCACGAGGGATTCGGGTTTCCGATCCTCGAGGCCATGGCCGCCGGGACACCTGTGATTACTTCTGATCGGGGTGCGATGCGGGAGGTTGCAGGAGATGCCGCTCTGCTGGTGAATCCGGAGGATTCGGGCGCCATTGCCCGTGCCATGCTCAGGCTCGAGGCCGAGCCGATGTTGGCAGCAGGGCTGAGTGAGCGAGGTCAGGTCCGGGCACAACAGTTTCGCTGGAGTCGGACAGCAGCCCAAACCCTGGACATCTACCGAATGATTCTCGACCATCAAGCGTCGGGGATCACGGCAGGAAAAACATTGTCAGTCTGACGGTGATCACCTACCGTGACGAGGGATCGCCCAGAAGGATCCAGGCGAACTAGGGGATCGAGGGAGTTAGAGTTTGAACATGGATGCGTCCATCCTGCTGGCTGCCGTGACTTCACTCGTGTTGTCATGGCTCGTCCAACCGCATTTCCGGAGCCTCGGTTTCCTGACCGGGATCGTAGATCATCCGGGTTACCGCCGATCCCACAGGGAGCCCGTCCCACGGACCGGTGGCATGGCGATCTTCATCTCCTTTTTCGTCACTCTGTACATCCTCGACACATTCGTGCTGCAGGATCCGCTGCCATGGACCTGGCTTGGGGCCCTCGGCGGTGCCGGCCTGGCCATCATGGCCCTCGGGGTGGGCGACGACCGGTTCCACATCCATGCCGAAAAGAAACTCTATGGCCAACTGATCGTCATCCTCGGATTGATGATCGTAGGGGAGCGGCTCGATTCGATCACTCTACCCCTTGTGGGCACCATCGCCCTCGGTGGCTGGGCGTGGCCCATAACCTTGCTCTGGTATCTCGGCTTCGTGAATTCTATGAATCTGATCGATGGACTCGATGGACTCGCGAGCGGTCTCGGCTTGGTGGTTTCGCTCACGATCGCCGTCGTGGCTGTCGCCCTGTCCGATTACTACTCCCTGCTGTTCTCCTCGGCGCTCGGCGGAGCCATCATCGCTTTCATGTATTGGAACATGAGCAGCCGAAAGATCTTCCTCGGTGACTCCGGTAGCATGTGGCTCGGTTTGGCGCTCGGAGGGCTGCTCATGCATCTGGCGCAGCACAAGGGCGTGCCCCTGCTCGTCCTGCTCGCGCCGATGATCGTACCGATCTGGGACACGGGCACGACGATCATCCGACGATACCGCAAACGGACCTCGATCTTCGAGGCTGACGACTATCATCTGCATCATCGCATGGTGCGACTCGGCTTCAGCCCCGCAACCACGGTCGTGCTGTTGATGCTGACCTCGATTGGTTCGGTCCTCTTCGCCCTCTCGGATTTCCTGGGCCTGGCGTGGCTCGGCTTGCCGGCCATGGCCTGCTGGCTCTGGCCCCTGCGGATCTGGTCCAACCGCAGACACCGGAGCGAAAACGAGGAACAACTCGATTTCTTTTCCGAAATGCTGTTCGTCGTCGGCCTTGACGATCTCGCCGAGAGCATCGCCAGTCCGGAGCGGCGGGAGGTTGCGGAAATCATCGACCTTCAGGCCGAACGGAATCGCGTGGCAAAGATCATAGCAGCCGCAGGTGGTGGCAGTGACATCGAAGCAGATGAGCCTCTTGTTTCGCCACGCGTGGAAGATACCCATGTCGTTTACACCCATCCCTCCGATTCTCGGGACTGATCTTTCCACTGCCGCCGGGGATGTCGTCCTCGATCTCGGTTGCGGCGACGGTCGTTGGACGACCCGCCTGCGAACCCTGGCACCGTACGTAATGGGTCTGGACGTCTCGGCCATGGCCACCGGCGCTGCTGTGTGTGGGGACGTCCTGGAGCTTCCGATAAGACGGGAATCCTGTTCCCTGGTCATCGCAGCCAACCTGCTGAGGCATCTCCGTGATCCTACAGAAGCGCTCCGAAGGTGGCGACGAGTCCTGAAGCCGGCTGGGGTCCTCTGGATTCTCGAAGACGAGCCGGCGCTCGACAACGAGCCGGGTGCTTTGTACCGTGACCTTCAACGCCTCATGCGAGCCATCTCTTCTGATGGGCGCGGCGACCTGATGACTCTGGCAAGGTTTCAGACCATCGTAACGGCGGATCATGGCTGGATGTCGGCGATCTTCGAGAACAAGGAAACCCTGAACGACGAGGCCCCCCTACTGCAGATCCTGGATAAGCTGGGCGGGAACGGAGTCGAGGAAGCGAGCCGGCTGGCGGCTGGAATTCGGCAGGGGCACTTTGCCTACGGCCGAGGGTGGTGGGCCCGCTGGACTGGAAGGGCAGGGGGGTGAGACTCGTGCGATGGTGGTGGTTTCCGTTGATGGGGATCGTGATGCTCGGAATCGGCTTTGCCGACCACAAGCAGCGCGCTCTTGTCGATTGGTCGAGCGTGCGCGCCCTGGCGATCCAGAGCGACGACTGGGGCTTGCGGGGCTTTGTTCCTGACGCGGAATCCCTCACGGATTTTGATACGGAACGCCTGGGCGGCACCCGTTTCCCGCCCGTCTACTGGCGATCGACCCTCGAAGACAGCGTCGACGTCGCCCAATTGGCGTCCATGTTACTGTCTCACGAGGGACGTGATAACCTGCCTGCCGTCTTCCAGCCCAACATGATTCTCAGTGGGCAATCTGTCGCCTCACCTCCGGCCCGAGCATCGGATCCTGCCGCCTGGGAACCGGACCCGCGTTACCAGCGCCGAGGTCTGGGCCAGGCTGTGGCCGACGCCATGGCAGCCGGGGTCTGGCACCCTGAATTCCATGGCCTTCACCATTACGATCCCCAGGGGAGAGTCCTCGCCCTGGCGGAAGCGGATGATGAGGTTCATCGAGCCCTTGAACGCGGCATTCTGGCTTTTCCAGGCAGCCACTCGGCTTTCGAGCTGGGTCCGAGACGCTCTCTCGACGACGTGCGGGAGAGTTGGGCTGGCATCGATCGCCGGTTCGCCGAGGTGTACGGCTATTCCATGACCTCGGTGATCGCCGGCGACTACGTGTGGGAGTCGAGGCACGAGGTTCTCTTCCGGGAACTGGGCCTGCGGGCCGTGCAGGCCAAGAGCCACCAGCATCGAAGGGATTTTCAGGGGCCTGCATTATGGAAGCGGGTCAGAATGGCTTTCGATCGGTCCTGGGATCGGTTGACCGTGCGCGACCTGGTTTACCTGAATCGCACGGCGCTGCTGGAGACCGCTCAGAGTGATGATCCTGTTGCCCATCGTCAACGCTGTCTCGAGGATATCCGGGCGTCGTGGCGTCGAGGCGAGCCGGCGGTCGTGGAAACCCACCGAGTCAACTACGTGCTCACCGACACGATCGCTGCCCGGGAAGGGCGGAACCATCTGAATCGGCTGTTGGGCGATATCGATGTGTTCGAACCACTCTACGTTTCCGATGCCGAACTTGTGGGCCTGGCCACCCGCGGCTTCTCCGCCGTCAGGCGCGGCCCTGTCTGGATCCTCCGCAACCCGGGATCGGCGACCCGCGTGGCGATTCTCCCCGGAAACGGGCATTCAGGACAGCCGCTGTGGCGGCGGGTCCTGATTCCAGCCCATGCAACGTTGATCCTTGATGATGAAACCAACGCAATGCTGCACAGGGATCGTCTGGATTGACCTTGTCTCCTGACCTGTGGTAAGATAATTTGACCCGGTTGGGACTGAGCAATGGCTTCAGCCGTTCGGACTCACCCGCGGAGAAAAAACTCAATAGTGCATCTACTCGGACCGCTTGACGGTGCTCTCGCCCCCGACTTTGTCGGACACCTCAGCCCGCAGAGGATAGCCTTGCACTTCACCAAAGCACGGACAACACGGCTTCGTTTTCCTCCAACTCGCTCATCTGCACCCGGAGCTGCCTCTTGGTGGTTCAAGATGGCCAGTCATTCCCTGGTTTGTCTGTTCGCCCTGGGGGGAGGGGCGCTCGCTCAGACGACGGTGCTGGATGTCGTGGTGCCAGCCCAGGCGGTTTGGCAGAGCGACGGCGACGTCGAATACATCCGTTGGCCAGGGTTGCCCAGCTTCACCGATCCCGCCCAGCCATCTCTCCCTTACTACGATGTCTCGATTCTTCTGGCTCCCGGCGAAGCTCTCGGCGATCTGCATGTCACTCCTGATGCTGTGCATTCACGAAACATCCAGGCGCCTGTCGGTTCAGGCTTTTTACCCCGGAGCTCCGAAGATGGGCAGCCCATGCCCATGTCCCCCATGAGTGGTGAGACGAGCTTTCCTGTCGCCTGGGGTGAGGCCCTCGGCACGACTTCCTGGCACGGTTTCCAGATCGCCCACGTTCGGCTCTATCCTGTCCGGTTGCAAAGGGAGGACGAAGCGTCACCCTGGATCCGGGCCGATGTCGCCAGGACGTTCCGGGTCGAAGTGCAGGGCCGCAGGGCCGAGCGTACGATCGCCGAACGATTGCGTCCTCGCCGCGGTGAGGATGATCTCCTGCGCGATGCGATCGCCAAGCGGGTCGCCAACCCGTCCAGGGTCGCATCCTATCCGCGTCTGGCGGATGCTGCCGCAGACAAGAACGTCACCGGATATCTGCCGACCGACGCGCCGAGTCTCGACGGCTCTCCGGTCGACTTCCTGATCATCACGAGCGATGCTCTCGCATCATCATTCCAACCCCTGGCCGATTACCGTTCCGCTCAAGGGATGCCCACGGTCATCCGCACCATGGAATGGATCACAACCAACATCATTCCTGAAGAGGATCCCCAGGCGACCTTGCGGACCTTTCTCAGAGATGCCTATTCGCGATGGGGAGTGCGGTGGGTTCTGCTCGGCGGCGACGTCGACGTCGTCCCGGTGCGCATGATCTTCAATTCCTACTATCCTGCCCAGGTAGGGTCACAGATCCCGGTGGATCTCTACTACGCCGCCCTCGACGGGAACTGGAACGCCGACGGCGATGAGATTCTCGCCGAACCCTACCTCAATGGTTACTCAACCGGCGACGATGCGGACCTCGTACCGGAACTGATCATCGGCCGGGCTCCGGTTTCCGATGCTCCCGCTGTTGCGCTCTTCGTCAGCAAGATCATGGACTACGAGCGCGATCACGCCGGTCCCCACCTCGGCCGCAGCATGTTCATGAGCGAAGTCCTGTTCCCGTCGGCATACTTGCCTGGCAGTGTGATCGACGACGACGGCGCCACCTACAGCGAAGCCATCGTCGACTCCGTTCTCGCGGGGACGGCCATGGCCTCTGATCGCTACTATGAAGCCTTCGATCTCTGGCCCGGCTCTTTTCCCGAAACCAAAGTCTCGGTGATCGACGCCATGGACAGCGGCCAGTACGGCATCGTGAACCATGTTGGACATGGGTTCTTCTACAACATGTCTGTCGGGTCCGAGACGCTGGGGGTCAAAGACGCCAGCGCCCTGACCAATGGGCCGAACTATTTCCTGCTGAACAACCTGAACTGTGCGTCGGCCGCCTTCGACTACAATTCGATCATGGAGCGGTTCGTCACCAACTCCAACGGCGGAGCCGTGTCGGCCATCGGTTCGAGCCGCGCCGCCTTTCCCGTGTCGGCGGGCGCCTACCAGCTGAGCTTTTTCCGGGCCGTTTTCGAGCAGGATCAGATGACCGCAGGCGGGGCCATGACCGCGAGTCGGACTCCCTTCGACTCGAGGACATTGACCAACAGCGTCGAGCGCTGGACCCATATGACGCTGACTCTCGTGGGCGATCCGACCCTGCGCCTGGCGACCGCGGCACCCGAATCCCTCGTGGTGACCTCGAGTGGCCTGGTCAACATCGGCGGTGATGTTGTCACGGTTGATGTACAGCAGCTCGGGAGCCCCTTGGCTGGTGCGACGATCTGTCTCTGGAAGGACGGGGAGGTCTATGTCGTCGGGGTCACCGATCAGTCAGGACATTTCGAGTCCACCCTGAACGCCCTTTCGCCCGGCACCATTGCCCTGACCGTTACGGCTCCGAACAGTCACCCTGTCGAATCATGGCTGACGGCGATTCCTTCCGCTTCGCCGCTGATGGCGCTCGAGTCCGTCGTCATGATCGACGATGGCACCCAAGGCAGCCTGGGAAACGGCGACGGTCTGCCCGATGCCGGTGAGATCATCTCGTTGCTGACGACCTGGACGAATCAGGGCGGCGGTCCTTCTGTGGAACCCGGCCAGTTCAATGCGGCCGTGTCCTCCCCGATGGTGACGGTTCTTTCGGGGACGCTCGGTCTGCCGAGCGCAGCCTCGGGTGAAACCGTTTCCGCCGACGCCCCGCTTTTGCTGCAACTCGACCCTTTCATGAGCGACCACGACGCAGTGCGCGTCGATCTCCTGGCGACGGCGGACGGACAGGTCAGCACTGATCGTTACGATTTCGAAGTCTTTGCGCCGGTGATCGAAGCGGGTATCATGGGGTGGAACGATTTCCCTTACGGTGACGGCGACGGCAGGATGGAAGCCAACGAGGATATCCGACTGTGGCTGACCCTGTTGAATACGGGCTGGGGCAAGGCCGAGGGTCTGACCGCTTGGATCGACACGTCCAATCCCAACATCACGGTTGTCGAGGGCCTCGGTTCCTGGCCGGACGCCGATCGATTCGAGGAAGTGGCCCAGGATCAGGAATTCCGTGTTTCCATGATCGCCGCCACCGAACTGCTCGAGGCGGATCTCCATATCGTCGATTCCCAGGGCCGTGAATGGATCCACAGTTTCAGCCTGACACGTCCGGGCAAGCCGGTCATCGAGACCATCAGCGCTCCGGCAGGGAACGAAGTCCTGCTGATCTGGGAACCCAATTCGGAAGTCGATCTCCTAGGATACCACGTGGAAAGGGCCTTGACCCCGTCGGGACCATTCGAACGCCTCTCGGTCCGTCCCCTGACCGGCGCGACGTTCTACCGGGATACGGGACTGGCGCCCTTGACGGCCTATTACTATCGATTGACCGCCATCGACACGAGCCGTTTCCTGTCGATCCCGTCGTCGATCCTGTCGATCAGCACGCCCCCGGCCGAAGCCGCGGGCTTCCCGATCAGCATGGGCGTGGAAACCTCAAGCCATGTGGCGGTGGGTGACATCGACGGCAACGGCGAACTCGACATCGTCTCCGCCGCCGACGCGATCTATGTCTGGACAGCCAGCGGCCTGGAACTGCGAGACGGCGACAACGATCCCCTCACCCTCGGTCCCTTCATCGACTTGGGGGAGACGTGGACGCCCGCCGGGATCACCCTTGGCGACATGACAGGCGGGCCCGGCCTCGAAATCATTGCTTCCTGCCGCTCGAACATGAGCATCTACGTGTTCCAGGCGGATGGTTCGGTGGCTCCTGGCTGGCCTCAGCCCATGATCAACTGGAACTGGTCGACCCCGACGGTGGGAGACCTGGATCAGGACGGCGATCTCGAAGTGATCGCGACCACGGTGAACGGCTACACCTACGCTTGGCATCACGACGGATCCGAAGTTTTCGACGGAGACAGCAACCCGGGGACCAACGGCGTCTTCCATATCCGTCCAAACGAGTGGTATTCCTACTGCTCGCCGGCTCTGGCCGATGTCGATGGTGACGGGAACCTGGAAATTCTACTGGCCACTCGGCGTTCTGACGCCGTGAACGATGTCCTGCACGCCCTGAAAATCGATGCGACCGACGCACCGGGATTTCCGGTCGATCTCGGGCTGACCGGTGAATCGCTCGGCTCGCCGGCGGTGGCGGACATGGACCAGGATGGGATCTTGGAAATCGTCCTGATTTCGGAGAACGACAAGCTCCATGTCATCAGGCAGGACGGGACATCGCGGGCCCCGTTCCCGATGGCCTTCGTCTCCAACGCCAGTCCCACCGGACAAAGCAGTCCTTCCCCCGCCCTGGGCGACTTCGACGGCGACGGGCGTCTCGACATGGTGGTGGTCAGCACCTTGACGACCACCTCGGTGGAGGTGTTCGTCATCGATCTGGACGGCCAGGTTCTGGCCGGTTGGCCTCGGTCCCTGCCGGGCAGTTCCGAAAGTTCACCGGTCGTGGGTGACGTCAACGGCGACGGCGGATTGGACATCATTTTTGGCATCGGGGGCGGGAGTGACTCCGCCCCGAACAATCTGTACGTCTTCCGGGCCGACGGCAGTCAGCTGTCGGGATTCCCTTTGATGCTGGATGGACCGGTGCGGCCCACGCCCGCTCTGGCCGATTTGGATCAAGATGGCGACATCGATCTGATCTACGCCGGGTGGGACTTGGCCGTTCATGTCTGGGATTTCCCGGCGCCCTGGGTCCCATCGCTCGTGCCTTGGCCGACCTTCCAGGCCGATGTCCAACGAAGCGGCAGGATATCGGAGCCCTCCGAGACTTCGGTCGCCGAGGAGAGCGGCATCATTCCGGCGGCGTTGGCGCTGGGGCCGAACGTTCCGAACCCGTTCAATCCCTCGACCCTGATCTCCTTCGCGTTGCCCGGAACTTCGACAGGACGGGTGAGGCTTCAGGTCTACGACATGAGGGGCCACCTGATCCGCACCCTGGTCGACGGCAGACTGCCTGCCGGACATCACGACGTCACGTGGCACGGCGAAAACGATACAGGTCGAACCATGCCCAGTGGCGTCTACCTCTACCGTCTCGAAGACGATCGCCAGTCAGCCTCAGGAAGAATGACGCTTGTGCGTTAATGCTCTTGCGGTGCCGGGGAGACTTTGGTATGCTTTTTCAGTGCTCCTCGGGGGGCCCTGCCTTGATGCAACCCCGGTGACGATCGTGTCGCCGGTCGGTTGGATTTGCCTGATCGGTTGAACTCGCCGGAAGGAGCGGACCGGAACCTGGGTAAGGCGTCTGACGGGACCGCGCTGCGGCCCCTGAATTCCGGCTCGACGTTCCAGTTCGACGCGTGTTCACTGCTTTGGGGCAAGTGCTTTTCCGCACCATGCTCAACGGATATGACCCAGATCCGCATTACGAGCGGATCGCTGCCACGGGAGAGGCCATGGTCGTGCTTCGCTGTCTTCAAAACCGGGTTATTCATCGCTTGCTTTTGGTTCCCGTCCTGGCGCTGTTGACCGGGACGGCTCTAGCTGCCACGGGTCAGACGATCCACTCGGGACGCCTCGACATTGACGAGTTGCGTTGGGAGCAGGGAATCGAAGGCAGTATCCCCTACTGGGGACGGACGCCCCTAGTGCAACAGGTCGATGCTCCCCAGCTTCCCGGCATGAGCGTGACGCTTTTGGTTCCTGCTGATCTCTTGATCGGCGACATCGAAATCGTTCCGATCAGCACACGCAGGATCACGGCGCCCGCCACCATGGCGACCGGCCGTCAACTGGTCAGCAGCGAGGATGTCGCGACGGGCCAGGTGCTTTTCGCCGTCCAGGGAGACAGTTATCCAGACCGCTGGGGATATTTCGGTGGGGCGAGTTCCAGCCGAGGATATCGATTGCTCAGCTTCACCCTGTTTCCGGTGCGGGCGATTCGCACGGGTGACGGTGCCTGGTCCGAGATCGAAGTCCTCGAGGAATACGAAGTCAGGATCCTGCCGACCCCTGTGGTGGTCAACACCCCCGATAGGGTCGAACGTCAGCGTCTGGTGCCGGGTGAACGTGCTCGCATCGAAAAGCAGTTGTCCGGTGTCGTGGCCAACCCCGAAGCCCTTGCCGGGTATGTCAGGGCCGACGGAGCGGCCGTCCCAGCCGCATCCAGCGAGAAGACGCCCCATCTCGGCGACAGTCCGGTCAGTTACCTGGTCATTACGAATCAGGACATGGCTCCCGCCTTCGAAGCGCTCGCCGAGCATCGCCGGGCCGGAGGACTTCCTTCCGCGGTCGTGACGGTCGAATGGATCCTGGCCAACTACCGCCACGGAGCCGATCTCCAGGAAACCATCCGCAGCTTCATTCGCGAAGCCTACGAACGCTGGGGTACGGAGTACGTTCTGCTCGCTGGCGATACCGATGTTATCCCGGCACGTTACGCGACCAGCACGTTCTACCCGCCGGGAGGCCATACAGAGATTCCCGCGGACATGTACTATGCCTGTCTTGACGGCAACTGGAACGCCGACGGCGACAATGTGTTCGGCGAGCCGGCAGTCAGCCCCACGAATTTCGTGGATGACGTGGACATGGCCAGCGACATCTTCCTGGGGCGTGCCCCGGTGAGCTTGCCGCTCGAAGCGGCGAATTTCGTTTCCAAGGTCATCGGCTACGAAAAGGAGTCAGCGGGCTCCCAGTGGCCCAACCGTGTCCTGCTTGCGGCAGAGGTCCTGTTCTGGACCGAAGCCGGGGGCATCTCCCTCGACGGCGCCATGTTTGCCGAATCCCTGGCGACCAACCTGATCGCACCGCATTCGTCCATGGAGACGACTCGCATGTACGAGTCCTTCGATCTTCTCGATGGTTTTGGCCAGCCCGTCTATCCCGGTTCGGTCAGGGAATCCCGTGCGGCGGTGATCGACAGTCTCAACACCGGTCACTACGGCATCTTCGACCAGATCGGTCACGGCTTCTTCTTCAATATGTCCATGGGCGACGCGAATTTCACCGTCTCCGACGCCGACAACCTGCAGAACGGTGGGCACCCGTTCCTGATCTATGCCCTGAACTGCGCGTCCGCAGCATTCGACTACAACTGCCTGATGGAGCGCTTCGTCCAGAACGACGGCGGTGGCTCGGTGGCCTCGATCGGCGCGTCGAGGGCGGCGTTCCCGTATACGTCCAACGATTTCCAGTATGAGTTCTTCCGGCTCCTGTTCGAGGACGGAGTGACCCGGATCGGTGATCTCATCGAGCAAAGCAAGTTGCCATGGTTATCTCTGGCCTATTCGAACAGCTTCACCCGCTGGACCTACTTCAACTACACGATGCTCGGCGATCCTGCCATGAAGATCTGGACCGCGGCTCCGTTACCCGTCGACGTCGCCCTGCCGGCCTCGGTCGGGGGGGGGAGCCAGGCTGTTCCGGTGACTGTGACCAACAACGGTTCTCCGCTGGCTGGAGTGACCGTGACAATCCAGGGAGACGGCGTCGCTGCCTCGGCTGTGACTGACGCGGCTGGAACAGCGAATCTCAATATCGTGGTGACCACCGCGGCAGCTCTCCAGGTCGATGCCACGGGTGCCGATGCATCCTGGAACACGTCGATGGTGCCGGTTTCCCTTCCGCCGGCTTTCCTGGCCTTGGCCGAAATGGACGTGATTGACGACGGCAGCAACGGGTCGACCGGCAACGGCAACGGGATCGCCGAGTCGGGCGAAACCGTGGCCCTCTGGCCCACCTTCAGCGACAACGGGGGCGCGGGCTCCCCGTCGGCCACGGCCACGCTGACCAACGGAACACCCGGCATCACGGTTCTTGACGGATCCGCGGCGATTCCTTCGGTCGCCCCTGGCGGACAGCAGCAGAGCCTGGATCCCTTCCTGGTCTCCCTGGCCAGCACCGTCGAGGACGGCACTGAAGTCGTCTTCGGCTTGAGCGTGAACGACGGAGCCAAGGCTCTCTCGGTCAGCGAGTGGAGTCTGATGGCCCTCGCGCCCGAAGTCGAACCTGTCGAACTCGAGTGGTTCGACACGTTCTTCGGCAACGGCGACGGCATTCTCGATGACGGTGAAAGGGTCACGATCGTCGTCGTTCTCAAGAACTACGGCTCGGGCCTCTCGGACCAGGTGACAGGGCGTCTTCGCAGCGATAGCCCCAACGTGGTTCTTACCGACACGGTCGTCACCTACATCAACATTTCGTTGATGCAACAGACGTCCGGAACCGGGTTGTACTCCATGAGTGTCGTCGACACCTCGATCGCCTACGATGCCAGGATCGTTTTCACCGACAACCACGGCAGGGCGTTTCGCCACGATATCCAGATCGACAAGCCCGACACGCCGGCGAATCTTGTGAGCAACAGCGCTCTCGGTCCGGACATCATCGCCCTCAGCTGGACCCCCGTCCCGATTCCGACCCTGAGGGGGTACCACGTCTACCGCAGCATGAACTCAGGTGGGCCGTTTATCCGGGTGACCGCGGATCTGATCGAAGGCATCGCCTACTTCCGGGACGCCAACCTCGATCCGCTGACCCAGTACTTCTATCGCGTCTCGACCGTGGACAGTTCCCTGGTCGAGAGTGTGATGTCCGCAACGATAGCCCAGAGCACGGCTCCCGCGGAGGTAGGCGATTTCCCCTTGCCCTTCGAACTGGAATCGAGTGGTCACTGCGCCGTCGGCGACGTGACCGGCGACGGGCGCAACGAAATCGTGTTCGGCTCCAACGAGATCTATGTCTGGCGGGCTGACGGCAGCGAGATCATCAATGGAGACGACGACGCCCAGACTCTCGGACCGATCACCAATGTCAATGGATCGTTCGGTCCGGCCGGGATCGCTCTCGCCGATCTCGATGGAGTCCGAGGCCTAGAAATCATCGCCCACGAGCGCAACTCGATGACGATCCACGTCTACAAGTCCGACGGCACAGAGTTGCCAGGCTGGCCCCAGTCGACGCACTGGAACTGGGCCTGGTGCACGCCGTCGGTCGGCGACGTCGACGGCGACGGCGATCTGGAAGTGGTCATCAACAACCTCGCCGGCGAGACCTTCGTCTGGCACCACGACGGCACGGAGCTGGCCGACGGTGACGCCAACGGCAGTACCAACGGTGTCTTCTTCGTTCGCCCCGAGGGGCGCTGGGTCTGGGACCTTTCCTCGCCCGCCTTGTTCGATCTCGACGGTGACGGCGCGGCCGAGATCATCTTCGGGACCAAGTATGGCTGGAACAGTGAAAACAAGATCCACGCCCTGAAGTACGACGGGACCGAAGCTCCCGGTTTCCCCTACAACACCCATCTGGGGGGGAGCATCACCAACAGTCCGACAATCGCGGACCTTAACGGCGATGGCATCTGGGAAATCATCTTCGTCAGCGAAAAGGACTCGCTCTACGTCCTCGAGCAGGACGGGTCGGCATTCCCCAATTTCCCGATCCCCTTCACCGCGAACAACAGCGGCGTATCGTGCCCGAGCCCCGCGGTTGGCGATTTCGACCTCGACGGCGACCTGGAGATCGTCGCGGTTTCGACTTCCAACGCCACCACGGCCAACATCCACGTGATCAAGACTGACGGCACGGCGCTGGCTGGCTGGCCCCAGTTCGTCCCCGGCAACTCCGAGTCGAGTCCTGTGGTCGGGGACATCAACGGGGACGGCTATCCCGACATCATCCACGGCATCGGTGGCGGTGATGAAGAGACACCGAACAACCTGTACGCCTTCTCCCACGACGGTTCGCCGGTGGACGGATTCCCGATCACTTTGTCCGGGCCGATCCGCCCGGCGGCGGTGATCACCGACCTGGACGACGACGGAGACGTCGACATCGTTTACGGCGGCTGGGACCTCAGCATGCACGCCTGGGACATGCCTTTCGACGCCAACGGGTCGGTCATGCCCTGGGCGACCTTCCGTGGGCACAATCATCGCGACGGTGTGCACCGGCGTGTGAGTCTGACCGAGGTCGAGGGCCTGCCTCGCCCCGGCGGTCTCTCGCTGCTGCCCAACCATCCGAATCCCTTCAATCCGGCGACCACGGTTCGGCTCTACGTACCGGGGAACGTCGGTGCGATCACCTCCCTCGAAGTGAAGATCTTCGACATCCAGGGCCGGATGGTCAGGATCCTGCACCAGGGTGACATCGAACCGGGTTGGCACGACTTCACCTGGAACGGTCGTGACGACATCGGTCGGGCCCAGGCCAGCGGCGTCTATCTGCTGCGGGCCCAGGGCGACGGTCAGGTCCGCTCGACCAAGATGTCATTGGTGCGTTGACCCGGCACCTCGGCGCCAGCTAAGTTGATGACGGTCGGATGCGGCCCCTCCTCCAGGAGGGCCGCGTCCTTGTCAAAGGAGCACCTCTTGTACCGATACAGCCGGTCCGGATTCCTGCTCGCCGTCCTGCTCGTTCCTGCTCTTGTCGGCTGCAGTGGGGGGAAGAAGACGTCGTCGGAGCCGACGGACCAGGCAAAGGTGCCGGGGGGGACAGCGGTCGTGGCCTTTGCCGCGGAACCCGACGTGCTCAACCCCCTGATCTTCAAGTCGGCCTACTCGGGACAGATCCTGGTGCTGTCCATCGACAGCCTGATGGAGATGGGCGAGGATTTTCGGTATTTTCCGCAGGTGGCCAAGAGCGTGAGCTTGTCGCAGGACAGTCTTATGGTGACCGTAGCCCTGCGGGAGTGGCGGTGGGAAGACGGCTCGCTTGTCACCGCGGACGATGTCGTGCGCTCGGTTGAACTGTTCATGGATCCGAGGATCGCCAGCCCCCGCGCCGGTGGACGCCTGGCCAACGTGGCTCGCGTGGAGGCGCTCGCCTCCGACACCGTTCGGTATCATTTCCGCGAACGCCGGGCCGATCAGATCGCCACACTCGGTCATTATCTTCTGCCAGCCGCAGCTGTGGCTCATCTGGATCCCGCCGAGGTGATGAGTTGGCCCATGAACGAGGCGCCCGTCAGCAACGGCATGTTCCGGGTCTCAAGCTGGGAACACGACCGCCATCTGCTGCTCGAACGCAACATGTCCTATTCCGGCAGCCCCCCGCACCTCGATCGGCTCCTTCTGAGGATTATTCCCGACGAGATGACGCGCTTCGTCGAATTGGAGACAGGAGGCGTGGACGTCATGACCGACGTTCCTCCCCATCTCGCGGTGCGACTCGAAGCTCGGGACGATTTCAGCATCGCGCGCACCTCTGGTCGCCTGATCGGCATGGTGTATTGGAATCACGACAAAGTCCTGTTCGGGGAGCGGAAGGTCCGCAAGGCCCTGTCTTTCGCCATGGACCGCAGAGCCATCGTCGATGGCCTGCTCGGGGGTTACGGTCAGATCGCAGCCGGTCCCTTTCCGCCGGTCGTGTGGGCTCATGATCCGACGGTCGAGCCCGACCCGTTTGACCCAGGAAAGGCCCGGGCCCTGCTCGATGATTCGGGATGGTCGGACACCGACAACGACGGTATCCGCGACCGGGAGGGAGTGCCTTTCGCTTTCACGATGATCACCCGCAAGGGCGATCCCGTGCGAGAGAATGCCATCATCATCCTGCGGGAAAACCTCCAGGCGGTTGGCATCGAAATGACAATCAGGATCCTGGAGTTCACCACAGCGATCGACAGGGTGCGCGCCGGCGAATTCGACGCCTACCTCGGCGTGTTTTCGGCCCAGTTGAGTGTCGATCCGGCCGCTCTGCTCGGCAGTGACGGTTTCGATCGTTACAACTACGGGCGATATGCCAATGCCAGCGCGGACTCCCTGATGGATCTGGGGATGCGGATCACGAATCGCAACGATGCTCAGCCGGTGTGGTCGTCATTCCAGCGTCTCATGGCCGAGGAGCAACCCATGGCCTTCCTGTATCATCCGGACATGCTCATTGCCTACAACAATCGAATCCGCGACATCCAGCCCCACGTCCTCTCGCCGTTCCAGAACATCCGGGATTGGTGGATCGCACCCGAGGATCGTAAATATTGAAATTGAGGATCGGATTGACAATATCCATGTTCGCGTATAGGTTGCTTGTAATATTACGCTCCCAGTCCCGGAAAAACCGGAGGATATCATGGCCAGATCGCTCAAGAAGATCGCGGATGAATACACGCTAGCTGAACTCAAGATCCTGCTGAAGGTCAAAGAGGAAATGACCAAGCTTGCCGTCGAGCGGGATCGTTTGGCCAAGGACATCGCCACGGTCGACGCCCGTCTGGCCAAGCTGCGCGCCAGCATTTCCGGTGGGAGAAGTGCTGCGAAGCCACGACTCCAACCCAAAGCGAAAAGCACAGCGAGGGTCAAGACAGGCCAGGGCAAGGCGACAGTCGCTTCGGTGGCAGCTGACCTGATTCGCACCACCGGGCGTCCGATGTCGTTCCAGGAGATTCTCAAGGCCATTGTCTCAGGCAAACTCGTTGCTACAAAGTCGAAGAACTTTGCCAACGTCCTGCGTCGCACGCTCTCTGCCGATGACACGTTCAAGCGCATCGGCCGGGGTGTCTATTCCGTTTCGGGTGTCGCGCGTGCAGCTGCTGATAAGAAAGCTCCCGCCAAAGCCACCAAGAAAACCGTGAAGAAAAAGACGACCAAAAAGAAAGTTGCCAAGAAGAAGGTCGCGAAGAAGAAGGTCGCGAAGAAGAAGGCCACGAAGAAAGTACCCGCAAAAAAAACAGCTGCCGGGAAGAAGACACCCGGTAAGAAGAAAAGTCGCGGCGGCGGTACCGTGGAGGATGTGGTCTGTGGTTTGATCCAGGCCCAGGGTGGTTCGATGACTTTCCAGGATATCCTCGCGGCGATCACCGACGGCAAGCTTGTCCGATCCAAATCGAAGGATTTTTCCAACGTTCTGCGTCGCACGCTTTCGACCAGTGACAGAGTCAAGCGGACCGGGCGGGGAGTCTACGCTCTGGCCTGAGTCGTGCTCCTAGCCGGGGGGCCAGCCCAGTTGGCGCCCTCCGAGCAGGTGCATGTGAAGGTGAGGGACTGATTGACAACCATCGTTGCCGCAGTTGATGACCCAACGGTAGCCGGTTTCGTCCAGTCCGAGTTCGCGACAGAGATCGCGTGCGACGATTGCCAGACGGCCCATTAAATACGCATCGCCGTCCTGAATCTCCGTCAGGGCGGCGATGTGTCGTTTGGGGATCAGCAGGACATGTGCTGGAGCCTGGGGAGAGATGTCGTGAAAGGCCAGGACATCATCATCCTCGTGGATCCTGTCGCAGGGTATTGTTCCGGCTACGATCTTGCAAAACAGGCAGTCGGACATGATGCATCCTCTCGCTGGGTCAATCCGGCTCGTGCCCCTGGCTCGGGAATCTCGCCAACGATCCCGACCGGCGTTGATGTTATCATTTCCGCTCCACGCCAACAAGGAGTGCCCGATGAAAGCACTGGTCATCGGTTACCACGCATGGGATGTCGTGCTCCCCTGCGGCGAGTTGCCGCCGCTGGATCACAAGGGTGAATGCCCAGGCATGATCACCGGCGGCGGCGGGCCCGCAGCTACTGCGTCGGTGGCCCTGGCACGGTTGGGTGTCGACGTCGAATATCTCGGGGTCTTCGGTGATGATGCACCCAGCCGGATGCAGCGGGAAGAGCTGGTCGTGGAGGGCGTCGTCGTGGAGCGATGCCCGGTCGAAACCGGAGGACGATCTCCCCTGGCTGTCGCCATCGTGGATCCGACAAGCGGATGCCGCCGGATCTGCTGGAGCCGCGGGAGCCTCCGCCGACTCCGCATCGATGAAGTCGACCCCGGCTGGCTCACGGGCATCGATCTCCTACTGACGGACAGCCACGAACCCTTGGCCGCCGCTGTCCTGGCGCGCGAGGCGCGACGGCGCTCGATCCCCGTGGTGCTCGATGGTGGGACGCCCCGGGACGGTGTCGCGGAACTCATGCCGCTGGTGAGCGACGCCATCGGGTCGGAAATCTTTGCTCCCCGGTTGACTGGTTCGGAGGATCAACGCGAGGCCTTGATTGCCCTCGGAAAGCTTGGCCCCGGCCGCGTCGCGACGACCATGGGTGAGCGGGGATGCCTCGCTCTCGAGCGGGGCAGTTGGCTTCATGTCCCTGCCTTCGATGTCCCGGTCATCGACACGACCGGTGCCGGCGACGCCTTTCATGCCGGTTATGCCTGGGGTCTGCTTCGGGGCGAGGACTTCGCCGGCGCCCTCAGGACTGGGGCCGCCGTTGCCGGACTGGCGTGCGGTGGCATGGGGGGACGCTCAGCCCTGCCGTCTCCCGAAGCGGTCCTCGATCTTCTCACGCATGGCCAGGCCCGTCTTGGATGAGTCCCACCGCCCAAAACGCCCGTGGGGCGATGGAGGCCTTGGGTTGACGCTAGCCCTTGTCCGTGGCTACCATGCGTCGGGACGTACGTCGAGCCGGTGAGGCCCCCGTGTCCAGGCCGCCCTGCGGTCCCGTGAACTCCAAGGAGAGTGAGACCTTCATGATCACCAGCGAGGAACTGCACGGTCCTGGCGGGCACCCTAAAGACGATGCCTTCGAGATCCTGGTCCGGAGTTACCGCGGCAAGGCAATCGTTCCGGTTCGGGACGACTTGAATTGGCGTCCGGCCACCGACGTCTACGAAACCGAGGACGCCTTCGTGGTTCAAATGGATCTAGCCGGCATGGATCCGGCGAGCATCGAGGTGCTCAGTGACGGAGTCGTCCTGGTCGTGCGGGGAACGCGGCAGGACATCGCTCCACCCGGCAAGAAACACTACTTCACGATGGAGATCAGTGTCGGTCCGTTTGCCCGGTATATCGACATTCCCATCCCCGTCAAGGCCGGCACAGCCGTCGCCCGGTATCGCACGGGATTTCTCTACGTCAGCTTTCGGCGAGGCGACAGGGACCAGCCAGGTCAGTCACGGCGTATCGGAGTGGACGAGGGATGATCACCGTCGAACGTGGACAGCAACAGCCGACGACCAACGATGGAAGGATGATTCATGAGTAACGACATCCAGAGCAGGAAACAGGTGGAGGTTCCTGAAGGATTCGTGCCTGAGGAACTCCCGGTTCTGCCCATCAGCGACGCTGTCATTTTCCCGTACATGATGGTTCCCCTCGTGCTGAGCGACGAGAACCTGATCAAGCTGGCCGACGACTGCCTGGCAGGCGACAAGATCCTCGGCGCTTTCGCTCAGCAGGACATCGACGAAGACGAGGATGTCGCTGACGAGGACATCATTCACCGCATCGGCACGGCGGTGAAGATCCAGAAGATGCTGCGTTTCCCGGACGGCAGCATGCGTCTGCTCGGTCAGGGTATTGCGAGGATTCGGATCAAGGAATTCCTGGGCAGCGATCCCTATCTGCGGGCCTCGGTCGAGGCCTTGCCGGAGCCTACTTCCAACGACTCGCGAACCCTCGCCTACATGAGGGGTGTGGCGAACAATTTCCAGAAGATCATCGATGCCAGCGAGAACCTGTCCGAAGAGCTCAAGATCGTCATCATGAACATCGACGACCCGGGTCGTCTGGCCGACCTCATTGCCACCAACCTCGAGATCGAGGTCGCCGAGAAGCAGCAGATCCTGGAAGCCGTAGAGCCGCTCGAGCGTCTCAAGCTGTTGTCGAAGATCGTGATGCGCGAACTCGAGGTGGTCGAGCTGGGCGTCAAGCTCCAGTCCAACGTCCGCAAATCCATCGACAAGGACCAGCGAGAGTACTACCTGCGCCAGCAACTCAAGGCGATCCGTCGGGAATTGGGCGATACGGACGACACCACGGTGGAAATCGACGAATTACGGCAGCGTCTGACCGAGGTGGATCTGCCCGAGGACGTACAAGCGATCGCCGACAAGGAAGTCGACCGTCTCTCTCGCATGTCACCCGGAGCCAGCGAATACACGGTCAGCAAGACCTACATCGACTGGCTGCTCGACCTGCCTTGGAAGGTGAGCAGTGAGGAAAAGCTCGATATCAAACGTGCCGAATTCATCCTCGAGCGGGACCACTACGGCCTTGATGACGTCAAGGAGCGGATTCTCGACTTTCTCGCGGTGCGCAAGCTCAAGAACGATCACCGCGGCCCGATCATCTGTCTGGCCGGCCCGCCCGGAGTCGGCAAGACATCGCTCGGACGCAGCATCGCCGAAGCTGTCGGGCGGAAGTTCTTCCGTTTCTCCCTGGGCGGCATGAGAGACGAGGCCGAGATCCGGGGACACCGGCGGACGTACGTAGGGGCCCTGCCGGGACGCATCATCGCGGGGTTGAAAGACTGCGGTACCAACAACCCGCTGATCATGCTCGACGAGATCGACAAGCTGGGTCAGGACTTCCGGGGTGATCCTTCGAGCGCCCTGCTCGAAGTGCTCGATCCCGAGCAGAACTTCAGTTTCACCGACCACTACCTGACCATTCCCTTCGACTTGTCCAAGGTGATGTTCATCACCACTGCGAACATGCTCGACACGATTCCGCGTCCGCTGCTCGATCGCATGGAGGTGATCCATCTTGCAGGCTACACCAACGAGGAAAAGCTGGAGATCGCCAAGCGTTACCTCGTTCCCCGTCAGATCGAGGCCAACGGTCTTCAGGGCAAGCACATCCGTTTCACCGATGCTGGGTTGAGGGCCATTATCCAGGGCCACACCCGAGAGGCCGGTGTCCGGACGTTGGAACGCAAGATCGGTTCTGTTTGCCGCAAGGTGGCTCGCAAGGTGGCTCGCCGCAGCCGCAAGACCCATGTCATCTCGGCCAAGTCGCTTCCCGAGTTCATGGGGTACCCCGACTACGATCCCGACCGCCTGCGAAGCCGGGCGAAGGTCGGCGTCGTGACCGGGCTGGCGTGGACATCCGTCGGCGGTAAGATCCTCTATCTTGAGGGCGTCACACTGCCGAGCGGCAGCGGACAGCTCAAGCTGACCGGTCAACTCGGCAGCGTCATGCAGGAATCCGCCACGGCGGCGTTCAGCTATCTGCGGGCCCGCTTCGGTGACCAGGCCGAGTTCGAGGAGTTCTTCCGTCGCACCGACATCCACATCCACATCCCGGCCGGAGCGATCCCGAAGGATGGTCCGAGTGCGGGCACGGGCATGGCGACGGTTCTCTTCTCGCTCATGGTGGACCAGGCGGTCGACAGGAGAACGGCCATGACCGGGGAGATCACGTTGACCGGAGATGTGCTGCCGATCGGCGGACTGTTGGAAAAAATCCTGGCTGCCCATCGGGCTGGCATCAACAGGATCCTGTTGCCGGCCCAGAACGAGCACGACCTCGAGGAGATCCCCGAGGAGATCAGGGAAGGGATGAAATTCGTTTGCGTCGACCATGTGGACGAGGTCTGGCGCGAGATCTTTCCCGACGTATTCGCCTAGGAACGAGCGAATCAGGAGGTCGTGTTGGCCGGGAGAATGATGTCGGCACTCATAGGAAGGTTCCTCTCCAGCGGAGACGAATCCTCCTTCAGCATACCCGGCACCCTGGGAGATCATGCCCAGATCCTGGCGATCGATACAGGCGATCTCAGCGATCTGCTCTTCCATGTGCCCTTGCTCCAGGCCGTGCGCAGCCGTTTTCCGAAGACCAGGATCGATGTTCTCACGCCTGAGGAGCACGTCAGTCTCATCCAGCCGAGCGGACTCGTGCGTGACTGCATCGTCTACGACCAGAAACAACTGCGCACATGGACGCCGGGATACCTCTCTCTGGCGCGAAGTGTGCGCAAGCCCGCCTACGACCTCTCGATCGTCATGTCGTTCGATCCCCACGCCGCACTCGAGGGCATCGCCCTGTCGAGCGGAGCAGCCCTGCGTCTGGGGCCGTCCCACGATCGGGCCTATCCCGCGGTGAATTTCGAATTGCGTTCCGGACACACAGAACGACGCTATCGGGGAACACGGCTGGCGACGGCGGCACCGTTCCTGGGACTGCCCGATTTCGGACAGCTGCGTGGTTGGCCCCTGCCGGAGGAAAAGCTGCGACGGGCGCATCAGCTCGTCCATTTCAACAAGCCGCGCAAGGACGAGGTGCTGGTGGGTGTCGACCCGGCCCTTGGAAAGTCGGGTTCCGGCCTCTCCCTGCAGAACCTCCACTTCCTGCTCAAGCAGCTCGGCAGCCAGATGCCCTGCCGGATCCTGCCTCTGTCGGTCTCAGGTGACCTGGAGCGACTCACGCAGTTCAAGACCGGTCTTGATCACCCGCCTCTCGATCTCCCGTGCGATACGATGTATGACACTGTTCTGCTGACATCCCAGTGCGACCTCTTCATCTCGGGCAACACGGACCTGTTCCATTATGCCGCGGCCCAGGGAGTGCCGACCCTCGGCTTTTTCGTGACCGAAGACTCCGCGAGCTGGGAGCCGGACGAATACGATAATGTCCAGGTCCTGCGCATCGCCCAGGGGCAAAGGGCCGACGTCGATGTTCTGATGTCGGCCGTTGATGCGGCCCGGGGAAGACGATGACCCGTCCCGGAACGTCGGTGCTGATCCACGCTCCGAACTGGCTCGGTGATCTCGTGATGTCCACGGTTCTGCTGGAACGTTGTGAGGCAGCTGGAATACGGCCTCACGTTCTGGTGCGCCGTCGCTGGCGGCCCTTACTGGAGAAGGACCCGCGCATCGCGGGGATCGTGGATGATGAGCGGCCGGGAAGGCACGCCGGTCTTCCGGGTCTGGTTCGATTGGCTTCGGATCTCCGCTCCGGTCCGGTCGGGTATGCGACCGTCCTGGTTGTACCACCCTCCTTACGGGCTGCTGCAGTGGCCCGATTATCAGGAATCCCCTGTCGAATTGGCCACTCAGGAGACGGTCGCTCGGCCCTGCTCAATCCGGCCGTGCCGCGTCCGGTCCGTGGCGTTCGTCACTACTGCGACGAGATCGACGACCTCTGGCAAATCTTCCAGAGGACCGAATCCGCCGTGCCGATGCCGAGATTGGCCGGTTGCGAACCTCGCGATGGGATCGCTCCGGAGGGTCGAACCTGGGCTCTCGCGGTGGGAGCCACGTACGGATCAGCCAAGATCTGGCCGGCGGCCGTGGCCTGCGAGTTCGTGAAGCTGTGCCGTGCGTCCGGAGTCCGTTTGCTCGTCCTGGGAGATGAAAGTGCGAGGTCCCATGTTCGGGAGATCCAGATCCTCGACCCGCATCCCTGGAACCACTTGAGCGACGCCAGTGCGGGCCCTGTCGACATGACCGGGACGACAAGCCTGACCGAAGTCGTGCAGGTCTTGAACCGGGTCGGTGTCTTCGTGGGCAATGACAGTGGTCTGATGCATCTCGCCGCGGCGCTGGGAACTCCGACCCTCGGCCTGTTCGGCTCGACCAATCCCGACTGGACTCGCCCGCGCGGCCCCCGGGCGGAGGCTTTGGTTGTCGAGGGATTCGCCTGCAGCCCCTGTCATCGTCGGGCTTGCAACCAGGCGCGATTCTGCATGGAGACCCTCACGGCCGATGTCGTCCACGGGCATGCGTTGGCGCTGGAGGAGGGGAAGTGCTGAAGCCCATTCTCTGGTCACCGCCCCCGGTGCCGCTGCCACAGCGACGGCCGATCCTGTTCGTCGATCGCGATGGTGTGATCATCGAGGACAGCCACTACCTCAACGACCCCGCTGACGTCAGGCTTCTGCCCGGAGCTGCGGAAGGGATCGTTCGTATCCGCCGGGCGGGATGGCACGTCGTCATGCTGAGCAACCAATCCGGCCTGGCCCGCGGACTGATCTCAGCCGGACAGTTTGCCGCGGTGCAATCCAGGGTGGACAGTGCTCTCGCCGAGCAGGGAGCTTATCTCGATGCGGCGGCCTACTGTCCCCACGGCCCACGGGACGGCTGCCCCTGTCGCAAGCCACGAAGCGGCATGCTCGATCTGCTCGCTGAACATCTTGTCTGGAACGCAACCGTCAGCGTGATGGTCGGAGACAAGCGCAGCGATCTCGATCTGGCTGTGACCGCCGGGCTGCAGCCCTTTCTCGTCCGGACCGGCTACGGATCCGTGACCGAGCGTGAAGGGATTCCTGACGGTTGCCGTGTCGCTGACGACCTGGCTGAGGCAGTTGGCATCCTGATCGAGGAGGGGCAGGCATGAGCCGTCCCGGGACTCCGTTCGGCGAGATCGTGCTACACCAGGGCCAGTCGATACCGGAACCGGAACCAGGAACATACTTTGCATGTTTGCCCTGAGGATCATGCAGGATCGTTCGACCCCGTGAATTGAGGGTTTGTCAGATCCCTGTTTATCACCGCCTGGCGAAGATGAACGGGGCAATGGTGTGAAGGCTGTCCCCGAGAGCGCTGATCGGCGAAGTTCGAGGGATAAGGTGGTGGAATCGTGTTCAGAGGCAAGGCATCGATGACCAGGATCCCCCTGAGGCCGTGGCTGCCGATTCTGATGATCCTGCTGGCAGGCACGGCATCGGCAGTGACGCCGGTTCCGTTCGGTCCCGGCGAGGAACTGATCTTTTCGGTCAATTATGGGCCGGTGAACGCCGGCGAGGCTTCACTCGTGGTCAAGGATGTGATCGACTCGGATGGCTATCGCTGCTACCACGTCGAGTCGACCGCGACAAGCAACCGCGTCTTCTCGACCCTCTACAAGGTGAGGGACAAGGTCGTCTCGCACTTCGACGTGGACTCCCTGGTCAGCCGCTATTTTTCCAAGCGTCTGCACGAGGGGGACTGGCGTCAGCGGATGCAGATTCGCTTCGACCAGGACGCCCATCTGGCGCGCTACCGGGACGGCCGCGAACTTGAGATCGCCGAAGCGACCCACGATATCCTGGCCTCGTTCTACGTCGTGAGGACCCTGCCCCTGGTACCCGGCGAGCCGACCCACGTGGCGACCCACAGCTCCCACAAGAACTACGACCTTGAAGTGATCGTGCACGGAAGGGAAACCATCGAGGTGCCTGCAGGTCGCTTCGACTGCCTGGTGGTCGAACCGGTGATCATCGGCGAGGGACTCTTCCAGTTCGATGGCAAGGTGACGATATGGCTGACCGACGACGAGCGCCGACTGCCGGTGATGATGAAGACCAAGGTCAAGATCGGAGCCATCGATGCGGAGCTCAAGTCCTTCAAACTCGGACGCCCGCTCAGGGAAAGCGAAGGGTCGTGACGCCGTGACCTTCGATGCAGCTTCCATGGTTCCTCCGCTGGGGAGAGACGAGACCGATTCGATGTCGCCCCGCCTGGGTGTCCTGCTGCTGGCAACCCTCCTGGCGGCCCTGTTGCGGCTGACATCCCTGGGGGCTCACCCCCTCTGGATCGACGAGTTCCTGACCTGGAAGATGCTGCATCCGCTCGGCGGTCATGGCTTCCTGGAGCAGATCCGAGACGGTTTTCAGAGCCCCCTGCTGCTGGCGATCCTTTGGCCCTGGACCCGGGGCGATCTTTCGGAGACGGTGCTGCGTCTGCCGTCGGCCTTGGCCGGAGTGTTGACTGTTCCGTTGTTCGGTTTGCTGGCCGCCCGGCTCGCGGGCCGCCGCACCGGCGAATGGGCTGTTCTGCTCCTGGCGATCAGCCCCTTCCATCTCTGGTACAGTCAGGATGCTCGCGGTTACGCCTTGGCCGTCCTGGGCGCCACGGTGGCGACCCTCGTTCTGCTGCGCATGCTGCGCCGGGGACCTACACCGGGAGCGGCGATCGGTTATGGACTGGCAGCCGGCTTATCTGTCCTGGCCAATAACTCGGTTCTGTTCCTGATCGCCGCCCATGGGGTGAGCGTACTGGTCTGGAGACTGCCGCGACGGGGACGGGACTGGGGACTCTGGAGCCTCGCGTTCGGTCTGGCCGGGTTGATCGTCTTGCCCTGGCTGTTTCGGGCGGCCGGAGTTCTCGCGGTGGACCGTTTGATGCCTGGGGCTTCAGCCGGACCTGCCTTGCGCGGCGAGACGACGTTCTCGCCCCTGGCGTTGCCCTTCGCCTTCCACAGCTTCCTCTATGGCTTCAGCCTGGGCCCGTCACTGTTCGAGCTCCATCGCCCAGAGCGGCTCGACATCCTTCAACGTTCGTTGCCCCTGCTGTTGCCGGCGTGGTTGATCGGCGGTCTGCTCGTGGCGCGGGGTTGGTGGCGCCTGCGCGCCGACACGCGGTGGATGCTGACGGTCTGGATCATGATTCCCGTCCTGGTGGTGACCTTCCTGGCTGTCAGGAACGTCAAGGCTTTCAATCCCCGTTACCTGGCTGTCATCATGCCGCTGGTGATCCTCCTCTGGGCTCACGGGGCTTCGTCCCTGAACCGCTGGAGACGGGGGCTGGCGATCGCCGGTCTCGTGTTCGTGTTGCTGGCGACAGGCGGCTACCTCGGCGCCGAGCGTTACGCTCGGGAGGACATTCGATCCGCCGCGGTGGCGATCGCCGCTGTCGCCACACAGGAGGAGGTCGTTCTGGTTCCTGTCGTCTCGGGGCTCTACTCCCTGTATGATCCAGGCAGCGCCACGGTTGTGGAATTCTGGGACAGTCCGATCGTCCATGATATGACGACCGCACGCGAGACTTTGGCGCTGCGATTGGAGGGCCGGGATTCGGGCTGGCTCGTGCTGTGCCGCAGCTGGGATCTCGATCCGGGTGACCGTTGGCCCAGGGCCCTCGCGTCCCTGGGTGACGTGTCCGAGTTCGGACACTGGCCCGGAGTGACGGTTCTTCACTGGCGACGGATTCCTGCAGCACCAGAGAACGAAGGTTGATCAGGATGATGTCCCATGATCGAGATCAAGATATCCCGTTCGCGCAGCCGGGCGAGTTCCAGGCTTACATCGCCCAGGATCCCGATGGTCCGGTCCCGAAGCGATCGGTCTTCATAGGTGTCGTGAAGCGGGCGATCGATATCGCCGGTGCCTTGACCGGACTCTTGCTCATTCTGCCCCTGTTCCCCCTCCTGGTCCTGCTGATCAAGCTCGACTCGCCGGGCCCCCTGCTGTTTCGGCAGAAGCGGATCGGCTTGGACGGCCGGACTTTCGACTGCTTCAAGTTCCGCTCGATGGTCCTGGATGCCGAGAAACGCAAGGAAAGCCTGAACCATCTCAACGAGGCAACTGGTGCGGCCTTCAAGATCCAGGACGACCCTCGCATCACCGGTGTGGGGCGTTTCATCCGCCGCAGCAGTCTTGATGAATTCCCCCAGTTGCTGAATGTCCTGAAGGGGGAGATGTCCATCGTGGGTCCTCGCCCTCAGATACCCGAGGAAGTTCGACAGTACACGTCGCGCCAGGCTCGTCGGCTTCTGGTCAAGCCTGGGCTCAGTTGCCTATGGCAGGTCTCCGGTCGCAGCCACCTCGATTTCGAGGAATGGATGCAGCTCGATCTCGAATACGTGCGTCGTCGGAGTCTGGCCTTCGATTTGTGGATTCTCTTTCGGACGATCCCCGCGGTCATCGAGCGCAAGGGGGCCTACTGATGCAATCACTCGGAGTGGATATCGTTTCGGTCGATCGCATCGCCGGTCTTCTGGCCCGGCATGGTGACCGCTTTTTGACTCGGTGCTTTCAGTCGCAGGAAGCCATGGTCGCGACGCGGCCGGGTCGGGCCGGAGCTCAGGCCGTAGCCGCTCGCTGGGCCGCCAAGGAAGCCTGTATCAAGGCGTTCGGTTCCCAGGGACGGACGATCCCTTACCGGGATATTGAGGTCCTGAAATCCGTCATGGGGGAGCCTTCCTTGCAGCTGCACGGCCTGGCGCGCTCCATTCACGAGGCCCTCGGCTCGCCCCGTATCCTCATCAGTCTGAGCCATGAACGTGAGATGGCGGTCGCCGTGGTCGCCTTCGTCGCCGACTGACGGACAAGCCGCCCCAACAGGGCTTGCCTCCGAAGTGCTCACTGGCTACACTGCGACCATTCTGGCGACCACTCGTTCATGGGGAATGAAGCTTCTTGGTCCATCTCGATCACATGCTCCTCGATGTCTTCACGAACGTTCCGTTCGGTGGAAGTCGTCTCTGTCTCTTTCCAGACGGACACGGACTCTCGACGGGGCTCATGCAGATCATCGCCCGCGAGATGGGCACGTGCGAGACGGCCTTCGTGGTTCGGGACGGCGTCCACACCAGGCTGCGGATTTTCACGGCCTCGGCGGAGGTCCCACACTCGGGACTGTCCCTGATCGGTGCGACCTGTGCCCTGCACCAACTCGGATGGATCGACGACGATGTCTCGGGCCATGTGACCTGGACGACCGAAGCCGGGTTGTTTCCAGTGGTTCTGGAACCGAACGACGGGGGGACACTCTACTCCCTGGTGCTGAAACCCGCAGTCTTCATCGGTGAGTATTACCAGCGCGGCAAGGTTGCGCGGGCACTCGGACTCCGGGAGCAGGATATTTCCATCACCGGCCTGCCCTGTGAAATCGTCTCGACCGGTCTGCCCATCCACATCGTCCCGGTGGGTTCGCTCGAAGCCGTGCGCTCGATCGAGCTGAGCCGGTCAGCCGCCTCCGAGATCGTTCGTGACCTGGGTTTCGGGGATCTCTTCGTCTTCACATGCGAAGCCGAGCACGCCGACGTGCATTGCCGCATGTTCGCCCACGATTTCGGCATTCCCGAAGACGCCGCCACAGGTTCGGCTTGCGGCTCCCTGATTGCCTACATGATCAAGCATCGTCTCGTGCGTCCCGAGCCGAGGGTGCGCATCGAAGTCGAGCAAGGCCTTGAGATGGGCCGTCCGAGCCGCCTGGTGGTCGAAGCCGACGTGTTGGACGGCGTGGCCCGATCGATTCGGGTCGGCGGACATTGCATCATGATCGGCAAAGGCCGACTTAGTTTCGAAGCTGGCGACGTCGTTGGCTGATTCCCGGGGAAATCTCCCCAATGACCCAGATGGAGGCACCATGACCCAGACTGCAGGACTGACACCTGAGATGCGCGACATGATGGTCCAGACGATGCGGAAGGTCGTCCAACGGGATCTCCCTGACGACAAACTGCTCGATCTCGACGCCCGCGACGAATTTCCTGCCGCGTTCATCCAGGAACTGCTCTCGCCCAATGTTGGCCTGCATCTGATCTTCCTGCCCGAGAGCGTTGGCGGTCTCGGGGGTGGTGCGCTGGATATCTGCGTCGTATCCGAGGAAATGGCAGCTCTGGATCTGGGTGTCGCCACGGCGTTCCTGGCCATCTGCCTCGGCACCGATCCGATCATCGTCGGTGGCACGGAGAGCCAGAAGAACATTTGGCTCCGCCGCATCGCATCGGAAGGCATGATCGTGGCCTACGGCGTGACCGAACCGGAGGCTGGCAGCAACGTGGCTGCCTTGCAGACCATGGCCGAGCGCATTACCGACGACGACGGCAACATCACCCACTATCGAATCAACGGCACGAAGCAGTTCATCACCAACGGCAGCGTGGCTCAGCTGTACACCATTCTCGCCAAGACGCCGGAAGGACTGAGTTTCTTCATCGTGGAACGCAATACCGCCGGCCTGCAGGCGGGCAAGCACGAGGACAAGCACGGCATCCGTGCGTCGGACACGGCCGGGGTCATTCTCGAGGACGTCGTCGTGCCCGCGGATCAGCTCATCGGGCTCGTCGAAGGCCAGGGTCTCAAGCAGGCCAATGCCGTCTTCGGCTACACACGTCTGATGGTCGGATCCTTCGGTCTCGGCTGCGGTCGGGAAGCCATGGTCAGGGCGATCCGGTACGCCCGTGAGCGAATCCAGTTCGGATCCCCGCTCATCGACAAGGAGGGTTACGGCGCCAAGCTGCTGGCCCCCCACTGGGTCGATCTCGAGGCCGGACGAGCCTACGGAGACGAGCTCGCCGTCCGCATCGACAACGGCGCCACCGAGATGCAGGTCGAAGGCTCCATTGCCAAGCTCTGGTCCACAGAAGCGGGCAACCGCGCCGCCGATGCGGCGATCCAGGCTCTCGGCGGCTACGGCTACGCCCGCGAGTACATGGTCGAGAAGATCCGCCGCGATGTTCGTATCACCACGATCTACGAGGGCACCAGCGAGATTCAGCAGACCATCATCGGCCTGTACCGCTGGAAGGCCACCGTGCGCAGCAAGGGAGCCTTCTACGAAGACCAGGCCGCAGCGCTCGATCAGCTCCACAGGGCTTCGCCTCAGATCGGCGCCGAACTGGTGTCAGCAGCCACTCGCGATCTCAACGAAGTGATCCAGTCCTGCCACAAGAGCCGAATCGTCAGCCGTCAGGCCGTCCAGTTCCGCCTGGCGGACATGATGACAGCCTGCGAAGTCGCCGGCGCGATGTGCCGCAAGGTGGCGGGCATGGTCAAGGATGGAGCCTCGGACCTGGACGCCTGGGCCGCCATGTCCAGAACCTGCGCACGGAGGGCCCTGGCCGATGTGCGCAGGGGATCGGTGCAGTGCGTGATCGGCTACCTCGATACCGGTGACACCGAAGGCCAGGCCATTGCCAGAAACTTCATCGAGGCCCTGCGCAGTGCCGATCCGTTTCCGTCTCATGTGGGCCTGCTCGAGGACCTTGGCACCGTCACCGAATACCTGAAGTTCAGAGTGAAATGATACTCCGCCGGGACGGCAATCCGAACCGGGTCCTGGACGACGATGGCGCCGTTCTGGGATCCGTTCTCCCGTCCGCCGACGAGTGGAGCGATGAACTCGCCGCCCGGATCCGGAACCTGGGCCTGAGGACTCCAGCGCTGCTGTGGGGCGAGTGCATGAAACCGCTGGGATTCCTGGGCGGCCAGTCCCTGCGGATGCTCGAGCCGCTCTGGGGCCTGGTGAGCGACTCGCCTGCTCTGGAACGAACGGCCGCCTTGCTCGAGGATCGGCAACGGTTGAATCGCTTCCTCGAGACTCTCGCGCGCGACCCCGCGGCACCGCCGGCGGATTCATCATGATTCTCCTGCTGATCACGACTGTCCTTCTGGTCGCCCTGATTGTTCGCTCGATCCTGCTGACGCGTCGGGGACGGCTGGTCAACGTGCGGCCCCTGACTCCTGTCGAGGAAATGATTCCGGCCATCGATTCCTCTGTGGCCTCAGGGAGTCCTGTCTTGTTCGTTCCCGGAACCAGGGATCTGGACAGCATGCAGACCGTGGCTGGTCTCTCCCTGTTGGACCAGGTAGCCCGCGCCTGTGCGGAGCGCGGCGCCGAATTGCTGGTGCTGGTCAATCGCAGCCTCGTCATGGACGAAGCGCGGGAGCGTTGTCGTATCGCTTACGCCTCGGTGGGACGCGGAGACGACTGGAACGACGACAACGTCGACTACATCTCGGACGACCCTCTCGGCTTTGTCGCACGTGTCGACGGCGTCATTGCACGCCGCCGCCCCGGAGCCTGTTTCTTCTTCGGATTTTTCGCCTCCGAGTCCCTGCTCCTGGCCGAGGGCGGACATCAGGTGGGAGCCATCCAGATCGCAGGGACTGCCAGTGCGGTGCAATTGCCCTTTTTCGTTGCCGCCTGTGATCGGACACTCATGGGTGAAGAACTGTTTGCAGCCGGAGCCTCGCTTTCGGGTGACGCGGCCCTGCTCGGAAGCCTCGTGGGTCAGGATCAGGGCAAGTGGCTGGTGCTGATCCTCCTTTTGCTCGGTACGGCCCTGGTGACCCTGTCCGCCCTGGGCTGGGCTCCGGCCGGAGAGGTCTGGACGGTTCTGTCAGGCCTGCTGCCGGAGGGTTGAGCGATGATTCGTTTACGTCCTCAACATCTGCTCTCCTTCGTGGCTATCGTGCTGGTGGTGGCGTCGTTCATCGCTCCACCAGGTGGTGATGAACCTCGCGGCGTGGCCTCCCTGTTTGCGTTCGCCGACTCCCAGTTCTCGTCGTGGTTCGGAGTCCTTGCCGTGTTCGCCTTCATTCTCGGTGGAGCCAGTCTCCTGCGGACCCACGGACGGAGGGTCCGGAGGCGGGAAGGGGACTGGAAATACTCCATCGTCACCCTGGTGTCCTTCCTGGTCGTGCTGGTCGTGGGGCTGGGCAAGTTCGGTGGTCCGCCCGGCCTGACCGGTGATCCATTCAGTCCGGAGGGTTGGCTGACCCGGATCTTCTCCTCTGTGCTCAGTCCCCTGCACGCCACGCTCTACTCCCTGCTGGCTTTCTATGTGGCTTCGGCTTCGTATCGGGCGTTCCGGATCCGCGGCTGGGAGTCCTCGGTGCTGCTCGGGTCGGCGATGATCGTCCTGGTGGGGCGTATCCCATCGATCGACAGCTGGACGGACACATGGCCGACCGTATTCGGCTTCCTGCGGATGGAAGCCTGGTCCCTCTGGCTGCTGAAGGTTCCGAACACGGCAGGTCAGCGTGCGATCATGATCGGCGTGGCTCTCGGAATCGTGACGATGGCCGTGCGCATGATTTCCGGCCTCGAAAAGGGCCAGGGGGGGAGGAAATGATGGATGCCGAAAAGCTCGGCAGCCTCGAGAGGATCGATCGACGCTGGATCTTCCTGATCCTGGCGCTGGTGGTCGGCATTGCGGTTATTGTCGAGCCGGTGTTCCCCGACCGTGCCGGCGAGCTCGTCCGTCCCATCTTCGATCATCTCGATGCGCTCCCCGCGGGCACGCCCGTGCTCATCAGCTTGGACTACTCGCCGAGTTCGGCCCCTGAACTCGAGCCCATGGCAGCGGCCTTGACACGTCACGCCATGATTCGCGGCCTGCCGATCTGCTTCATTTCCCTCTGGCCGACCGGCAACAACATGGCCGAGCGCCTCGAGAGCGGAGTGCTGCGCGAGGAATATCCTGCAGCAGAAGTCGGTAAGGATTGGGTCGTCCTCGGTTATCAGGCGGGTGGCGAGTTGCTGGCCCATGCCGTCGTCGATTCCCTGGGCGCGCGTTTTCGCAGCGATGTGCGTGGTGTGCCCTTGAACGAACTGCCGGCCCTGACGACTGTCACCGGTCTGCGCGACTTCGGTCTGGTGATCAGTCTCTCGGCAGGAGTCCCGGGACTCAAGGAGTGGATCCTCTATGTTGGTGACGCCGGGCATGTTCCTTTGGCCGGGGGCTGCACCGGCGTCGGTGCTCCTCAGTTCTTTCCCTACTATCCCCGTCAGATCCTGGGCCTGATGGCGGCTCTCAAGGGAGCGGCGGAATACGAAGCGGCCCTTTCGGCCCGCTATCCCGACTCCGTGCCGGCGACGATGCAGGCCACCCGCGGCATGGGGCCCCAGGCCGTCGCCCATCTGGTGATCGTCCTGTTCATCGTGATGGGCAACGGAGCGTTGCTGTGGCGACGCTGGCGCAGCGGGAGGACGGCGTGATGACGGTTCTGGCAGCGGTCAGCACCAGCGTGGACATATGGGTCAGCGCCGTTCTGACCCTGATGGTGTTCTCGTTTCTCTGGCGGGACAATTCCTTCTACAAGTTCGCGGAACATCTCTTCGTGGGCGTCTCGGCGGCCTATTGGATGGTCGTGGGATTCTGGACGACCCTGTGGCCCCGTGTGATCGTGCCGCTCTTTCCGGAAGCCGTGACTGTCGTTCGACCCGATGCTCCTGTCGGCTCTTTCGAGATCATGGCGCTCGTGCCGGCCGGGCTGGGGCTGCTGATGCTTTCGCGCCTGGTGCCGCGTCTTTCGAACTGGGCACGCTGGCCGACGGCGTTCGTGCTGGGGACAACGGCGGGCTACGCGGTTGCGCGCTATATCCGTTCGGATATCCTGTACCAGATCCGAGCCGCCATCGGGGAGGGCCTGGTCCTGCACGACCGCGCCGGCCGTGTGGATGTGGGCGAATCCCTGGGTGCGGTGATCCTGTTGATCGGGACGGTCTGCTGCCTCATCTACTTCATGAACACGCGGCGTGAGGGCCGGGTCACCACACCTGCGGCGAGGATCGGGCTGATGGTTTTGATGGTGACGTTCGGAGCCTCATTCGGTTCGGCGGTCATGGCAAGGATCTCGCTGCTCGTCGCTCGCATGCAGGAGCTGATCGGCACCTGGCTTGGCCTGATCTGATTCTTTCTGAAACCTGGGAGAGTGGATGATGAAGACCAATCTGATGATCGTTCTGGCGGGCCTGCTGGCCAGCGCTCCCACCCTGGCGAGCGAATGGACCGACACGGTGACTCTGAAGGGTGACCTGCGTTATCGCCACGAGCTGATCGATCAGGACGGCCAAGAGATCCGCAACCGCCAGCGCCTGCGGGCCCGCCTGTCGCTGATCGCCGAGCCCGAGGAGCATCTCCAATTGGGATTCCGTCTGGTCTCCGGCAGCGACGACCCGGTTTCGACCAACCAGACCCTGGATGGAGCTTTCTCGACCAAGGACATCAGGCTCGACAGGGCTTTCTTCGCCTGGAATCATATCGACAGTGGAACCCGCCTGAGCGGGGGCAAGATGGCCAATCCCTTCCTCCAGCCCGCCAAGACAGAGCTGATCTGGGATGGCGACCTGTCTCCCGAGGGTCTGGCCCTTCGGCACGTCTTCGGTGCGGGCAATACGAAGGTCATGGTCAACGGCGCCGGGCTGTGGCTCGACGAACGTTCGTCGGACGTCAATGCGGGCCTCTACGGAGTCCAAGGTGCCCTGGTGCACCGGATGGACGGCTTGCAGGTCACCATAGGAGGCAGCTACTTCGATTACAGCAACCTGCAGGGCTCGTTGGTCGACGGCGAGTTCTTCGGCAACACCAACGACGCTGATGCCTTCCTGGCCGACTTCAGCCTGGTCGAGTTCTTCGCCGAGTTCGGTTTCGAAGTCATCGACCGACCCGCCTTGATCTTCGTCGACTTCGTGACCAACCAGCAAGCCGAGACCGATCATCAGGGTTATCTGGTCGGTGCCGTGCTGGGCCGGGTCGAAAAATCCGGCTCCTGGCAGGTCCACTACAACTATCGCGAGATCCAGAAGGACGCCGTGGTCGGCGCGCTGACCGATTCGGACTTCCGCGGCGGCGGAACCGACGGCAAGGGTCATGAAATCGGTTTCGGTTGCCAGTTGTCCGGTCAGTCGACCCTGGCGATGTCCGCTTTCATCAACGACTTGGGTTTGGAGAACAGCGTGAGTTACACGCGTCTTCAGGCCGATCTTATTTTCAAGTTCTAGCTGAGCCCGGCGATCACTCCTTCGATTCGTCTCGATCGGCCACGCGGGTCCTTGACTCCGGCCCGGTTCATTACCTAAACTCGCCTGTCATCGACCCATCACCCCTGACCGGATCGGGCGCCGTGAGTCTCAATCGCCAGCTTCGCTATTTTCAGATGCAGCACGAGCGGGCTCCGTCGCAAGGGTTCTGGATACCCCTGGCCGACCTCCATGTCCGTAACGAGCAGCCTGAAGAGGCTCTGCCCCTGCTGCGAAACGGACTTGACACCAGGCCGTCGTCCCTGTCCGGGAGCTGGATCCTCGCCCGCTGCCTGGGCTCCCTCGGGCAAACAGATGAAGCCCTCGCCGTCGCCCGCGATGTCGTCCGCAGAGATCCGGATCATCGGGAGGCCGTTCGATGGATCGAGACATGGGAGGCCGCGAACGAGGTCTGCGAGGCTCCGGTGAGCGAGACACCGGTCGATCCCGTGTTGGATCATCAGGTTGCGGATGACCCGATCGGTGGAGCAGTGATCGAAGGACCTGAAGAACCGGTTGAGACAACGCCGGTCCAGGATCAGCAACCCGAACCCGATGTCGAACCGAGAGCGAAGACCGACAACGCACCACCTTCGGCGTCGGTTTCGAATGAGACCTTCGTGACCAGAACGTTGGCCGACATCTATCTTTCCCAAGGCCATCAGGACAAGGCCCTCCAGATTCTGTATCAGGTCCTCGCCAGTCATCCGGAACGTGAGGATATCGTGGCCAGGATCGCCGCCATCGAAAACCAGAATCTCCTTCCAGCCCCCCGACCATCAGCGTCGACGACCCCTCGACCGGATCGGGACGAGGCCAACCGGGATCGTTTCGAGTCCTGGCTGAAGAGGGAAGCCGGAGGGTCCGAATGAACACCACTGTGGTGGTTCTCAACGGCCCGAACATGGACCAGTTGGGTCGACGGGAGCCGGAAATCTATGGTGGTCGGACTTACGAGGACCTGGTTTGTCTCTGCGAGAGCGAAGGTCGATCCCGTGGCTGGTCCGTCCGATGCCTCCAATCGGCCCACGAAGGCGACTTGGTGGACTGGGTCCACGCTGCGCAGAAAGATGCTGTCGCCCTGATCATCAACGCGGCAGCTTACACCCACACGTCGGTAGCCCTGCGCGACGCCGTGGCCTGCCTGACGATTCCCGTGGTGGAAATCCATGTCACCAACCCCCACGCGCGCGAGGATTTCCGCCAGCGCAACCTCCTGAGAGATGTCGTGACAGCCACGATCGCCGGGTTCGGTTTGGATGGATACGCCCTCGCTTTCGCCGGTGTGGCGTCCCTGCTGACCGAAGCGGACAACCCCTGACCTCGATTGCTTTTCCTCCCGTCCCATGTTATCAATTTGAGTCGTATGGTACGGAACGGCCCTCGCCGACAAGGAGATCGAATTGGCCGACACGAGTGATTTCAGGACTGGAATGGTGATCCTCCACAAGAGCAACCTGTGGACCATCGTCGATTTCCAGCATGTGAAGCCGGGCAAGGGGCCTGCCTTTGTCCGCACCAAGCTCAAGCAGGTGGAAACCGGCAAAGTCGTCGAGGAAACTTTTCGGTCGGGCGAGAGGTTCGAGGAGATTCGCCTCGAGCGGCGCGACTTCCAGTACCTCTATGGGGACGGGGAATTCCTGACGTTCATGAGCCTCGAGACCTTCGAGCAGATCAGTTTGCCAGCCGATCTTCATACCGACCTTATCAAGTACGTGAAGGAAAGCGACACGGTCAGCATGCTGCTGCGCGAGGGCACCCCTGTCACGATTGAACCACCGGCCAACGTCGTGCTGACCGTTGCTCATACCGATCCCGGTCTCCGGGGTGACACGGCCCAGGGGGCGACCAAGCCCGCTACGTTGGAAACGGGCCTGGTTGTTCAGGTGCCGCTTTTCATTGAAGAGGGGGAGACACTCAAGATCGACACTCGGACGGGCAAATACCTCGGACGCGTATGAACGCCTGACGGAAGGTGATGAGATGGACATCGACAAGGTCCGCGAGCTGGTCGAGCTGGTTGAGAACAGCAAGATCGACGAACTCGAGATCACGAGCAAGGACGCTACGATCCGCATCCAGAAGGCAGGTCCCCGCCCGGCAGAGATGGGCTACGCCATGCCGGCAGCCCACGTCGCGGCTCCTCCGATGCCTGTGGCCACGGTTGGCGAGGTTGCGCCGGCGGCTGTCTCTGCTGAGCGTGCGACCTGGAAAGAGGTGCGTTCCCCGATCGTCGGGACATTCTATGGCGCTTCCTCTCCCGAAACACCGTCGTTCGTGGCGATTGGCGACAGGGTGACCCTGGGGCAGACCCTCTGCATCGTCGAGGCCATGAAGGTCATGAATGAGATCGAAGCCGAATTCAGCGGCACGTTGAAGGAAATCATGATCGAAAACGGTTCGCCGGTCGAGGCGGAGGGCATCCTCTTTCTCATCGATCCTTCCTGACGTCCCTGTCCCGTGCCCTGGAACGCTCCTCCTGCCAGAGGGGCGTTCTGGTCATGGGTGGAAGCCGTCCTTGCCATGACCGCGTCGAGGCGGGACAATAGCCCCGAACGGATCCGACAACCTGGGAGAATCGCATGTTCAAGAAGGTCCTCATCGCCAACCGCGGCGAGATCGCTCTGCGCATCATGCGCGCATGCCGCGAGCTGGGCATCGAGTGTGTCGCCGTCCACTCGACGGCTGACGCCGAGTCCCTGCACGTGAAATATGCCGACGAATCGGTTTGCATCGGCAAGAAGCTCAGCAGCGAGAGCTACCTGAATATTCCGAACATCATTGCGGCCGCGGAAATCACCGGCGCGGACGCTATCCATCCCGGCTACGGGTTTCTAGCCGAGAACGCCGAGTTCGCCGAAATCTGTGAAGACAACGACTTCACCTGGATTGGGCCTCCGCCTGATGTCATCCGTCGAATGGGGGACAAGGTCGTGGCCAGGCAGACGGCCGAAGCCGCAGGCGTCCCGACGATCCCTGGCAGCCCCGGCCTGCTCGACACCGTTGAGGAAGCGGTGGCCTACGCCAATTCGATCGGCTATCCGGTCATCGTCAAGGCCACCGCCGGGGGTGGGGGCAAGGGCATGCGGGTCGCCACGAGTGAGGCGGACCTTCTCAAACAATATCCTACCGCCCGGGCGGAGGCAGGCGCTTCGTTCGGCAACAGCGGTGTCTATGTGGAACGGTACCTGGTCAACCCCCGCCACATCGAGATCCAACTGCTCGGCGACAAGCACGGCCATCTGGTGCACTTGGGCGAACGTGACTGCTCGGTGCAGCGACGGCATCAGAAGTTGATCGAGGAAGCGCCTTCACCGGCCGTTTCCCCCAAGCTGCGCAAAAAGATGGGAGGGGCTGCGGTCAAGCTGGGGCGCAACGTGGGCTACGACTCGGCCGGAACGGTGGAGTTTCTGCTCGACGAGGACGGTTCGTTCTACTTCATGGAGATGAACACCCGCATCCAGGTCGAGCACCCCGTCAGTGAGCAGATCACCGGCATTGATCTGATGAAGTGGATGATCAGCGTCGCCGCCGGCGATGTCCTGACCATTCGCCAGGAGGATATCGTTTTCCAGGGACACTCCATCGAATGCCGCATCAATGCAGAAAACCCAGCCCGGGACTTCATGCCCAGTCCGGGTCGTGTCTTCTTCTTCCACGCACCCGGCGGACCAGGCGTGCGTGTCGACAGCCACATCTATTCCGACTATCAGGTGCCGCCCTACTACGACTCGCTGCTGGCGAAGATCATCACCTTCGGGCGCGATCGGGAAGAAGCCATCCTGCGGATGAGGCGGGCCCTGGCCGAGTGCGTGATCGACGGACTGCCCACTTCGCTCCCCTTCCACCTCGAGGTGCTCGACAACGAGATCTTCCTGGCGGGAGAGGCCACGACCAAATTCCTGGATAACGCCATGTCCTCCATCAAGGAAGGAATCGAAGCACGTGCCGAGGCGGAAGAAGCGTAGCAGAACCGGCTCCATCGGCTGGCAATCGCCGCGGCTGACAGGCCTGCTCCAGGTCGCCCTCGGGGCCTGGTTGCTTCTGTCACTGTTCGGTGCGACGCCGTCGTGGTGGTCGGTCATCCAGAATCCCGGTGCCGTCGACCTGTTCGGAAGCGACAACCCCGGCGGGCCGGTGGGGAGTCTTGCTGCCTTCGCCCTGCGGGTGATCTTCGGTCAGGCCTGGGCCTGGCCGATCGCCGGTTGGCTGTTCCTGCGTGGGATCATGTTGGGGATCAGGCGCACCGCCCCGCTGCTGCCCTGGCCGGGCAAGTCCCTGCCCTTGGCGGCCGCCTCGGCGGCGTGGCTGGCCCAGCCGACATCATGGTTCGAGACGACCACTTCGGCTGATCTCGGCGGGGCGCCGGCTTTTTATCTGGCCCAGGGATTCCATGCCCTTTTTGGTCAGGCCGGCGGCCTGATCTTCCTGAGTTTCTTCCTGCTTACCGCTGTCGTCCTGGTGCTGCGTCCCTGGCTTGGGCCTGTACTGCACGGAGCCGGCGTGGCTCTCGACGGGATCGGATCCCTTCTCTTGAGCCTGGGCCGTGGACTGTTCTGGCTGCTCCAACAGCCCTGGCGTCTGCTGCGCGGCATCGTGCGTGTCTGGACCGGATTCGGACGCGATCTGAAAAAGAATCCCGAGACGATGGGCAAGGCCAAGAGCGAGTCGAACTCCCGGTCCCGGTCCGAGAAGCAGGCTTACGATGATGCTCCAGGCGAAACGCCGGCTCAGCGCCGCGTGCACCGCAAGCAGTCGGAGGAAGTCGAAGCCGCCGCCGCAGGATCGTGCGGGGTCGAGGGTCTCGAGGACACCGCGGACTTGAAGACCATGGTTCGACAGACCCGCAACGGCGGGAGTGTCAGCACCCTGGTCAAGGGGAAGGGCGTCGTCGCCGAACAGTACCCGGAACTCGATGGTGATTCCATGCGGGACCCGGATGTGGTGATTCCCCTGCCCTCCATGAGCCTTCTGCACGATCCGCCGGCCCAGCAGGTCGTCGTGACCGTAGAAGACCTGAACGCCTCGGCCGATCTGCTCGAGGCGACGCTGCGGTCCTTCGGCGTGGATGGCACGGTCAAAGACGTGCGTCCCGGCCCGGTGGTCACGACCTTCGAGTACCAGCCGGCCTCGGGTGTCAAGATCAACGCCATCGTGCAGCGCACCGACGATCTTGCCCTGAGCATGAAGGCCCGTTCGATCCGCATGGAGGCCCCCATTCCCGGGAAGGCCGCGGTCGGGATCGAGATTCCGAATCCGATCCAGGAAGTCGTGTCGATCAAGGAGGTCATGACCCTCGCCCAGGACATGATGGACAAGCCTCTTTCGGTTGTGCTCGGCCGGGACGTGTTCGGCGAGGCCGTGTGCATCGATCTAGCGGCTCAACCCCACCTGCTGGTCGCCGGTTCCACCGGCAGTGGCAAGAGCGTCTGCATCAACGCAATCGTCACGTCGCTGCTCCTGCGTTGTGATCCATCGATCGTGCGTATGATGCTCATCGATCCCAAGATGCTTGAGCTCAACGTCTACAACGACATCCCGCATCTCCTGACGCCGGTGATCACCGACCCCAAGGAGGCCCTGCGCGGTCTGAAGTGGATGGAAGCGCAGATGGATCACCGGTACCGCCGCCTGGCCAAGCACAGCGTGCGGAACATCGAGGGTTACAACGCCAAGGTCGCAGCGGGCCTGATCACCGACCGGGACGGCGACGTTGTCCGTGAGCCCATGCCCTACTACGTCTGCATCGTGGACGAACTGGCGGATCTGATGATCCAGCTGGGTCAGGAGATCGAACTGCCCATCACCCGCATCGCCCAGAAGGCCAGGGCCGTGGGGATTCATCTCATCTTGGCGACCCAGCGTCCGAGCGTCGACGTGCTCACAGGCGTGATCAAGGCCAATGTCCCTTGCCGCATCGCCTTTCGGGTGATCCAGAAGAACGATTCGCGCACGATCCTCGACACCAATGGCGCCGAAAAACTCCTTGGATGCGGTGACATGCTCTACCTCATGCCAGGCCGGGCGCAGCCCAAACGGGTTCACGGTGCGTTTGTCGACATCGCCGAGTGCGAAGCCGTGGCGGCCCATTGGCGGGAGTACAAGGAGATCACCCGTGAAATCACACTCGTGGATGAGAGGTCCTCGGCGAACGGTTTGCATCTCGAGGACGACCCGTTGTTCGAACGCGCCCGTGAATTCATCGTCATGGCCCAGCACGGATCGACATCCATGCTGCAACGCAAACTCCAGGTGGGGTATGCCCGGGCCGGGCGCCTGATGGATCTGCTGGAGCAAGCGGGCGTCGTCGGTCCCTTCATCGGCAGCAAGGCCCGCGAGGTGCTCATGAAGCCCCAGGACCTCGAGGCCCTCGAAGCGGTCGAGGGAGGCGACGATTATTGAACCTGCGACGCACCGTGTATGCCGCCACTCTCGGCTGTGACAAGAACCTGGTCGACAGCGAGGCCCTTCTCGGACGTTTTGCTGCCAGAGGCATCGCTGTGACCGCCGAGCCCGAGGATGCCGATATCTGGATCCTGAACACCTGCGGCTTCATCGAAGCCGCTCGCCGGGACAGCATCGACGCCATCGAGCGCATGATCGAGGAGAAGGGGGATCGGCTTCTGGTGGTCACCGGATGCCTGACCCAGGAGAGAGGGGACGAGATTCGCGCCGCCTACCCTGGAATCGATCTGGTCTCGGGCATCGGGAACTTCGACAAGGTCGTCGAATCCCTGGAACTCGGCGACGACAGGGTGCCGGTCAGCCGACCCGAAGACGTACGCTATGAGGGCCTACGCGATCGCCCTCTGCTCACCCCTGCGCACCTGGCCTTCGTGAAGATCAGTGAGGGCTGCAACTTCCGCTGCTCGTTCTGCCGCATTCCCCTGATCCGAGGCGATCAGCGCAGCCGGCGGATCGACGAGATTCGGGATGAAGTCGGTCGCCTGACAGAGCGCGGCGTGCGCGAAGTCATGCTGGTCTCCCAGAACACCAGCGACTTCGGTCGGGAAACCGGCGAGAATCTTCTCGATCTCGTGGCATCCCTTGCCGATGTGCCGGAACTCGAACGTGTGCGTCTGCATTACCTCTATCCTGGACTGATTCCGCTGCCGGTGATGCGCGAGATCCTTGCCACCGACAAGGTCGTGCCGTATCTGGATATGCCGATCCAGCACGCGTCCCCGACGGTACTGAAGGCCATGAACCGTCCTTTCCGCTCCGATGAACTCGTTCAGTTCTTCGGGGCGTTGCGGACGGATGATCCCGAGCTTGTGCTCCGCACGACGGTCCTGCTGGGCTTTCCTGGAGAGCAGGAAGAAGACATCGAGCACGTCCTGGACTTCCTGGCTGCGGTGCAGTTTGACCATGTCGGGACGTATCGGTATTCTCCAGAATCGGGAACCTCAGGGGCGGCAATGGAAATCACGAACGACCCGGAAGATGTCGCGGACGCCGAATCCCGGCTGCTCGACCTGCAGGTGGATATCGCTTTGGATCGTCAGCGACGACGTCTCGGCGACGTGCACCGACTGGTGGTCGACCAGGTCGAGGACATGGAAGGATGGCGTGACGTGCTGGAAGATTTGACCGAACAGGGGAATGATGCCGATCTAGGCTGGGTGGATACAGCACCGACCGTGGCGGTATGCCGCTCAGCGCATCAGGCCTATGAGATGGATGGCGTCGTCCTCATGGACGGACGCGGACGCACGCCGGGGGAATGGCTCGACGGCCGCTGGACGGCGGTTTCGCCATTCGATGCGGCGGCCCACCCAGTGACCAGACCGGAGGATGGACGATGAGGATTCGTTGCACAGGCGTTCTCCCTACTTTTGTGGCCGTTCTGGCGATCCTGATCCTGGCACCCTTCGCCGGCGCTGTGGCGGGGACCGCGGCTCCCGATACGTTGCACTCCAACCTCTGGTGGACCGAGTCCCTCATGGAGGATCTTCTGCGGGTCGGCACCGATCAGTTGCCGTCGGACGGCAACGCGGTCCTGCTGACGCCTGTCGGTAAGCATCCTGCCCTGGATGTCATGCGCACCATCGCGGTCGATCTGGTCGAAGGGACCGGCCGGGCGGCCATCCTGCTCGACGATGACATCGAGGAGCTGGAGCTCGATCCCGATTTCGATCTTTCGGCGGATCAGGTTCCCTACGAGCTCCGCTTCCGCCTCGAGGATGTCCGGCTCGAATATCCCCGCGTCGGGAGACGCGTCGGCCTTTGGCGCACATGGGTCGACCGCGATCTGGAGGTTTCGGGTGTCGTGACCGTGCGTGATCGGCGCAGCGGCCGACTGCTCGTGGACGAGCGGGTCGTGCGGAGTTATGGTGACAGACTCCCGGCGTCGGACCTCGGGTCCTATGAAAGCAAGGCCTACGAGTTCACATCGGCTCAGATTGAAGAGGGCGGCTTCAGCGCCATTCTCGAAGAGGTTGTGGTGCTCGGCGCCCTGACCGGCATGGTCGTGGCCTACTTCGCCACGACATCCAACTGATTCACGGCAGCTCCGCGGAGGAACAGCTCCATGACCCGTCGGCAAGTGTTGATGTTGATGGCAGGTACGCTCCTGGGACTCGGACTCCTGGCCGGTTGCGGTGGATCGAACTCGCATATCAGCGGGACCTTCGCCCACGCCGAGTCATACCGCGTCGCGGGCAAGCACCGTGAGGCGGTTGAGGCCTATTCGTTGTTCCTGCGGCGAAGCCCCACCGATTCGCTGGCGACCCTGGCGCAGTTCGAAAAAGCCATGAGCTACGTCGTGCTCAAGGAGTTTCCCCTGGCCGTCGTGGAATTCCAGATCCTGAGGCAGGAGTACCCGACCAGCGAACTGGTCGAAGAGGCTTTCTTCAGGGAGGGAGAAGCCCTCCTGGCCCAGGTCAACGGCGTCGAGAAGGACATCACTGCCGCCCACGAGGCGCGCGAACAGTTCCTGGCCTTCCTGCAGACCTATCCGGCATCGCCCTTCGGCAATCAGGCCCGGGCGCGGCTGGTGGAAATCAGCGATCTGGTCGTGAGCAAGCATCTGCGCTCGGCCCACATGTACAAGCGCATGAAGAAATACGAGGCAACAGTCGTCGTGCTCGACAGGCTGTTGGCGACCGAGCGTCGGAGCACCTTGGTTCCTGTCATTCTGATCGAGCGGGCGGGCATGGCCAGGATCCTCGCGGCTCCGCAGGACGAACGTCGGTTCCTGCAGAGAATCATCGACGAGTATCCGAACAGTTCCCAGGCAAAGTCGGCCCGTCGCCGCATAGCGTCGCTGCCTGTCGACGCAGAAGCGTGATCCGCGCCCTCTTCGGGGGCTCGTTCGATCCCTTCCACGAAGGGCATCTCGCGGTGATCGACACCCTGCTCGACCGGGGTCTGTGTGACCACGTCCATGTGGTTGCGACCTTCATTTCCCCCACCAAGAACCAACCGGGCGCTTCAGCCGATGATCGGCTGATCATGGCCTGCGCGGCGTTGGCTGATCATGCGTCAGTGACGGTCGAGGATCTCGAGATTCGGCGTGGAGGCACGAGCTGGACGGTGGAGACCCTGACCGAACTGAGCGCCCGCTGGCCCGCAGATTCGTGGATGCTGGTCCTCGGCGCCGACGCGGCAGCCGAGTTCCATCGTTGGAGGGATCCGGTGTCCATCCTGGAAATGGCTCGTCCGATCATTTTCGCCCGCGCCGGATCGGATGTCGCGAGCTTGCTCTCATCGTCGGATCCGATCTTCGTCCCCGATTTTAAGCAGTCCGTTTCCTCGACGAACCTCCGCATGCAGCTCCGCAGCGGCGAACGCGCGGGACTGCCGCTGCCGGCTCCGGTCCTTGCGCATATCATCCGCCACGATCTCTACAGGGCGCCGAACTCTTCGTCAGCGGGAGGTTGACCCGTGGCCATGATTCTTGTCGACGGCTCCGCCCTGTTCTACCGGGCTCATTTCGCTTTCGCCCGTCGTCCCCTGACCGCCCCAAGCGGGGAGACGACCTCCGTGGCGTTCGGATTCTGCAATTCCCTGCTGCGCCTGATCGATTCCTACGATCCAACCCATCTGATCGTCGTGTTCGATCTCAAGGGCAAGGTCTTTCGCCACGAGATGTACAGCGATTACAAGGCCACTCGCAAACCCATGCCCGAGGAACTCGCCGTCCAACTCCCACGGCTCCACGAACTCCTCGACGCTTGGGGTCTTCCGGTCGTCTCGGTCGAGAACTACGAGGCCGACGACGTGATCGCGACTCTTGCCCGCAATTCTGTCGACGTGGCCGATCGGGTCTGGCTGTACTCCGGCGACAAGGACTTCATGCAGTTGCTCGATGAACGGACGGCCATGCTCAAGCCCGGCAAGCGCGGCGAGGAGCCGGTCGAATACACGGCGGACGACGTGCGCCGGGATTATGAACTCGAGCCCGCAGAGTTGATCGATATCTTCGCCCTTTCCGGAGATCCCAGCGACAATATTCCCGGGGCGCCGGGAATAGGACAGAAGACCGCGCTCAAGCTGATCCAACACTTCGGCTCTCTCGATCGGCTTCTCGAGAACCTGAACGCCGAACGCCTGACAAAGCGTCAGAGCACCCTGCTCGAGGAGAACCGCGATCAGGTGCTGCTCTCCCGGGAATTGTTCCGTATCGTGGACACCGTCCAGGTCGAGGTGGACTGGGATGCGGCCAAGACCCGGCTGCCGACGGGCCCCAGGGTCCGGGCGATTCTCGAGGAACTGGGTCTGCGTCAAGTCGTGGCCCTGACCGATCGTCTCGCAGCGAAACGGGGACAGCCTGAAGCGATATCTGACACGCCTTCCCGAGTGGCCGATCGCTGGGATCCTGTCGGAAGAGGATACCGTATCCTCCAGGACAATAGTGCGATAGCCGAGTGGATTCATGCGTTGCCTGAAGCATGTCCTTTGGCCGTCGACACGGAGACCGATGAACTCAGGGCCGACCGTGCCCGTCTGGTCGGGGTCTCCCTGGCCGCATCCGGCTGCCCGGCTGTCTACGTGCCGATCCTGACCAGGGAGGGCGAAGCCCAGGGTTCCCTCTTCCGCGGCGACGGGGAGAGTGACCGGCTGGAGGCCGTGCGCCCCCTGCTCGCACCCCTGCTCGCCGATCCAGACCGGGAAAAGGTCGGGCAGAACCTGAAGTATGACGAATGGATCCTGTCGCGCCACGGTCTCCCGCTGGCCGGCCCCCGGTTCGACACCATGATCGCGGCTTACGTGCTCGACCCTGGACGTCTGCGTTTCGGCCTCGACGCGTTAGCTCTCGAGTTTCTCGGACACGAGATGATTCCGTACGCCGATCTCTTCGAAGCGCGCGATCGCACCAGGGACATTCTCGGCGTCCCTGTCGAGCGTTTGGCTGTCTACGCCGCCGAGGACGCCGACGCCACGTTGCGATTGCGGGATCGATTCGCCGCCGACTTGGCCGAATCTCCCGAACTCCAGCGTCTGTTCCTGGAACTCGAGATGCCGTTGTCCGAAGTCCTCTTCCGCATGGAGCGAAACGGCATTCGCATCGACACGGACATCCTCGATCGACTTCATGATACCTTTGCGGTCGGGATGGTCGAACTCGAGGCAAAGTGTCACGAGGCTGCGGGCGAGGAATTCAACGTCCAGAGTCCCAAGCAGCTCGCGACGATCCTGTTCGACGGCATCGGACTGAAACCCATCAAGAAAACTGCGAACGGCTGGAGTACGGACGTCTCTGTGCTTGAGGTGCTGAGCGATCAGCATCCTTTGCCTGGCCTGATTCTCGAACACCGTCAACTGGCCAAGTTGCAGGGGACCTACGTCGAGGCCCTCAAAGCCCTCGTGCATCCTGACACGGGTCTCATCCACACGTCCTACAACCAGGCCGTCGCCGCGACAGGGCGGTTGTCGTCTTCGGATCCGAATCTGCAGAACATCCCGATCCGATCGGAAAACGGACGTCTGATCCGCAGCGCCTTTGTCCCACGCGCCGAGAAGCGTGTCTTCGTCTCGGCCGACTATTCCCAGGTCGAACTGCGGTTGTTGGCGCATCTCGCCGGCGACGAGCAGCTGATCGCGACGTTCCGGGAAGGCGGAGACGTTCATCGTCGGACCGCCGCCCTGATCAGCGGGATCGACGAAGCCGATGTCACATCCGAAATGCGTTCAAGGGCCAAAGCCATCAACTTCGGCGTGATCTACGGCATGGGCGCCAGGGCCCTGTCGCGTCAGATCGGGGTCAGGATGCGCGAGGCGGCTGCGTTCATCGACAGCTACTTCCGCACGTATCCTGGCGTGCATAAATACATCGAGATCTCGCGGGAGCGGGCCCGTGAAACCGGTGAAACCGCGACTCTTCTCGGACGTCGGCGTCTGTTGCCGGACATCTTGTCGGACAACAACCGCATTCGCAGCCTTCAGGAACGTATCGCGGTCAACACCCCGATCCAGGGTACCGCGGCGGACCTCATCAAGCTGGCCATGCTTGAGGTGGATCGACGCCTCTCCGTGGAGAATCTCCAGAGCATGATGCTTCTCCAGGTCCACGACGAGTTGATGCTCGAAGTTCCCGAGGCGGAGCTCGAACAGGTGACCTCCCTGCTGCGAGAAGCCATGGAGGGTGTCATGGTGCTGTCGGTGCCGTTGGTCGTGGACGTGCATGTGGGATCGGACTGGGCGGAAGCCCATGGCTGAGACCCGAAGCGTGCCCCTGTGGGTCGTGACCGGCCCCATCGCCGGAGGCAAGAGTTCCGTCACCGCCCTGCTCGCCGAACGCGGCGCCAGGGTGATCGACGCCGACCTAGTCGGGCATGACGTACTCGGGGATGCCGGGGTCGTCGACGAACTGGTCTGCGCCTTCGGGTCCGGGATCCTTCAGCAGGGCCGGATCGAACGGGCGGCTCTCGGACGGATCGTGTTCGCGGATGCGGTCGCCCTGGCGCGTCTCGAATCGGTAGTGCACCCGCTCCTTTCCGCCCGATTGCAAGAGCTGTTGGCCGGGATCGGTTTGCTTGTCCCGCCACCACCTCTTGCGGTGGTCGAGGCAGCCGTGTACTTTCGCCTACCGCCGTTCGGGTCGGTCGATCTGGTGATTCTGGTGACGGCTGAACCGGAACTGCGGCTGAAGCGCTTGACGACCAGCGGCCCCTACGCTGACGCGGAGGCCCGACGTCGAATCGAAGCCCAGCGTCCTCTGTTGAAGGACTGGCGCCGACCCGATATCGTGCTGCACAATGAAGGTACTCCGGACGAGCTCCGGCAAGCCGTGACGGCCCTGTGGTCCGAACACCTGAACGGGAGCTGACGATGAAGGAAATCCTCGACACCCTGGCCGCCCAAAGGCTTCGCCTCCAGCAGTTGAAGGAGGGGCTTTGACCTCCCCAGGCTCCAGGAGGAGTTCGACAAGTTGCAGGAAGCCCAGAATCAGCCCGAGTTCTGGAACAATCGCGATGCCGCCGCTGTCGTGCATCGGAGGGCCCGTCAGCTGAAGAGCTGGCTCGAACCGGTCAAGGAGGCCGAGAGCCTTTGTGAGGATCTCGAAGTCCTGGCCGAGCTTGCCCGGGAGGAATCCGATTCTGAAACTGCGGAGGAAGTCTCTGTCGGTGTCGTGCGCCTGACCCAAGCCCTGGATCGGCTCGACTCCCAATTCCTGCTCAGCGGCGAGGACGACGCCCTCGGTGCGTTGCTGGAGATCCACCCTGGCGCCGGTGGTACCGACAGCCAGGACTGGGCCGAGATGCTCATGCGCATGTACTCGCGGTATTTCGAACGGTCGGGGTTCGGCTTCGATGCGGTCGATCTGCAGGCCGGCGACGAAGCTGGCATCAAGAGCGTCACCTTCGAGGTCAAGGCCGATTACGCCTACGGATACCTCAAGAGCGAGACAGGCGTGCACCGCCTGGTCCGGATCTCGCCTTTCGACGCTCAAAGCCGGCGGCACACAGCCTTTGCCTCGGTCTCGGTCTATCCCCTGATCGACAGCGAGGTGGAGGTCGATATCGACGAATCCGACATCCGCATGGACACCTATCGGGCCAGCGGCGCCGGCGGCCAGCACGTGAACAAGACCGACAGCGCCGTGCGTCTGACCCACGAACCCAGCGGCTTCGTGGTCCAGTGCCAGAACGAGCGTTCCCAGCTGAGGAACAAGGACAGCGCCATGAAGATGCTCCGCGCCAAACTCTACGTGAAGGCGTTGGAGGAGGAGCGAGCGAAGATGCATGCCAAGGTCGGGGAGAAGATGGAAATCGCCTGGGGCAGCCAGATCCGTTCCTACGTGCTGCATCCCTACACGAAGGTGAAGGATCATCGCACCGACTACGAGACAGGCAATAGCCAAGCTGTCCTCGATGGAGACCTCGATGAATTCATCGACGCCTACCTACGACAGACGAGCAAGGCGACCCAGTAACAAGATCCGATCCGGAGGAGACCATCGTGTCCGATAACGAAGCGACGCCGGCCCTGGACGCGGCCACGCGCCACCGCCTCATCGAGGAGCGTCTGCGCAAGCTGGCCGAAATCCGCGAGGTCCGGGAGCCATACCCTCACACCTACCGCCGCACGCATACCAGCTCCGAATTGCGTGAACAGGAGGCGGCGCTGACCGAGTCGAAGACCGTCGTTCGCATCGCCGGACGCGTGATGGCCAAGCGCAAGGCGGGTAGGACCATGTTCCTGCCGATCTGCGACGGCCCGGGCAAGATGCAGATCTACGTCAAGAAGGACACCCTCGGTGACGAGGACTTCGACTTCTTCAAGAAACAGATCGACACCGGGGACATCATCGGCGTCGAGGGCACCCTGTTCCGCACCAAGACCGACGAGCTGACCGTCGAGGTCACCGGGTACGATCTGCTGGCCAAGTCCCTGCGTCCTTTGCCCGAGAAGTTCCATGACATGAGCATCGAACTCAAGAGCCGAAAGCGATACCTCGACCTGATCATGAACCTCGAGACCCGAGACCGCTTTCGCCTGCGATCACGTCTGTTGGAGGAAGTGCGGCGCACTTTGATCGACGAGGACTTTCTCGAGGTTGAAACCCCCGTGCTGCAGCCCTTGTACGGCGGCGCCACCGCCCGTCCCTTCAAGACTCACCACAACGCCCTGGACCAGACGCTGTACCTGCGCATCGCCGACGAGCTTTACCTCAAGCGATTGATCGTCGGCGGCTTCGAAAAGGTCTTCGAGTTCTGCAAGGATTTCCGCAACGAGGGGATGGATCGAACCCACAACCCCGAGTTCACCATGATGGAGTGCTACGCCGCCTACTGGGACTACCACGACATGATGGACCTGACCGAACGAATCCTGGTGCGCCTGGCCGATCGTTTCGGGGACGACGGCAAGATCACCTACGGCGAGCACGTGATCGACTTCTCGAGCGGTTTCCGGCGACTTCGATTTTTCGACGGCATCCGCGAGGAGACAGGGGTCGATTTCGCCTCCCTGGACGATGACCAGGTAGGCGCCGAGGCCAAGCGACTGGGTGTGGAGATCAAGAAGGGCATGGGGCGCGACAAGATCCTCGACGAGGTTTTCGGCGTCTTCGTCGAACCCAAGCTGATCCAACCCACGTTCGTGCTCGATCATCCGGTGGAACTGTCGCCCCTGGCCAAGTGGCATCGCGAGGACAAGGGCCTGGTGGAGCGGTTCGAGGGCTTCGTCGCCGGCTTCGAGATCTGCAACTCGTTCACCGAACTCAACGATCCCCAGGTGCAACGGGA
>Ga0180007_10000599_pt1 | contig 57627 bp, 57 predicted proteins | sample MM_PC_MetaG_FD_121122 | JGI IMG/M metagenome (GOLD analysis project Ga0180007, IMG submission 121122) | Groundwater microbial communities from the Aspo Hard Rock Laboratory (HRL) deep subsurface site, Sweden - MM_PC_MetaG | ecosystem: Environmental > Aquatic > Deep subsurface > Groundwater...
AGTTTATAGAGATTTTTTACAACCGGCAGAGATTACATCAAACATTAAATTACGTTACTCCCGAGATGATGGAGTCGCAGGTGTTGCATAATTAATTTGTCCGTTAAACCCGGGGTAACTCAGGAACATTTAATTTTGGAGTGGGGAGGGGATGGTGTTTTGCTGTTTTGCATGCATCTTTGTTCCTAAACTAAAAATATTACAAAAAGCGACAAAACACATATTTACTGTTATGCATATAAAGGAATAAAATGAAAATTATTAGAAACATAATATTGCTGTTGATATTTATTACGGCGATTAACTGTTCTAAATCTCAAAATAATATTACTTGGATTTCGCAAATCACAGGAATTTCTTTTCCTGATAACAGTGTGAATATAGAAACCTATGATAATGGCGAATTCTATGTAACTTTTTATCTTGAATTACCAAAAAACAACATAAAGGAGTTTATAAAAAAATATAAATTTCAGAAGATTAATAATCATGTTTCTATGAATTATATACCACCTTTTATAAACTTACTGGGGATTGAACACCTTACGCATAACAAGTTGCCCTCAGAAAATAATTTGTTATATTATCAAAATCGATCAGACGCAAACGAATGGGTATTATTACTAGAAAAAGAAACTGGAAACCTTTGGGGCGAAATTATTTATCCTGATCCAGGAGGAACTAATCCATAAAAATGCATAACAAAACATTTGAGCTTGACCTGAACCCGCGGCAGAAAACGCCGCGGATTCAGAAGAGCTTATGTGAGCGGGGACGTTGTTTGATAAATTGATTTATTTAAATAGAGAAAAAACTAAAAGAATTAAAAGGGACGGGTTGGTTTTAGTAAACCATAAAATTTGCTTAAGAAAACAGTTAATAGCTGATGGCTAATGGTCAATAGCAAAAAAAGTAGACAAGCTATTGTTAGGTTTAATTAAAACTTTATGAACTATGTGTGAAAAAATTAAAATAAATCTTAAATACTAAAAAGAAGAAATGAGCGGGGACGTTGTTTGATAAATTGATTTATTTAAATAGTGAAAAAACTAAAAGAAATAAAGGGGACGGTTCTATTTTTGGCAAACCATAAAATTTGCTTCTCCGCCATAGCGGACAAGCTGTTTGCCATTCGACAAACTCATGGTCAAAGCTTAAGTGTTATAGGAAAAATTAATAATGGAATCAAAAACGAAAATATTTCTATTAAAGGGTGGACACCTAAACATGGAAGAACGAATAGATCAAGGTATCTGGCCACACCCTCCGTTAACAATAACAGAATTAAGAAATGAAATAATTGAATATTTAAAAACATATAAATGGTTCCCTCACGAATGGATTTCAAAAAAGAATGGCGAACCTATAGATGACGCTACTGTAATAGAAAAAATTGATAAAAACAAATATATTTATAGATCGCGCGCAGCGAGCCCTTACGATCTAAATAAAATCACAATGCAAACAGAAAAAATATTTAATTCTGCGGAAAAAGCGATAGAATATTACTTAAGGGAAGTTCTTTATTTGCCTGGCGACTTAGATGGTTGGAAAGTTGTTGAAGAACAATAGGGTTAAACCTTGACATTGAACAAAAATAAATAGGGAAGTTTCCCCTTTGGAATTTTTCAGCTGAGGTTCTTTGATGGAGGGGATTTGTACGGAGCCAGGACGGCGCAGCGCCACTTAGACAGGATGTTTAGTTGGCGTGAAGGCACGCTGTTTTGCGTGCCTGAGTGAATCACCGGAATCATCTTACTTGCTGAACCCCAAAAAGAAGAACATCGCATAAAATTCCAGTGGGGCGGCTCTTTCTTTGCTTCGTTTCTTTTAGCTGATGAAAAGAAATGAAGGGTATAATACTTAATTGGCAAGTGGATAATGCTGTGTGTTTGCTTGCCGCCATAGCGGGAGAAGCTGCCTGAGCTCAGAAGTTAGGGAGAGAGAAAAATGAAAGTTTTAAAAATTATTATTTGCATTGCGTTCATTGTCTGCTTATGGCAACCTTTTGTGTTTTCAGGGAACAATATCTTGGAATTTAGATTTGCAGATGACACTAAAAAAGATAATAATGAAGAAGTTATGATGGAAGACGAATGGGGTAAAAAAGAGGTTTTTATAGATAAAGAATGTCAACTTTCTGAAACAGATATTAAATTTGCCAGAGCAGAAGAATTCTTTTTTAGCAGTGAAAAAGATGAGGCTCAAAAAGCTAATTATGCTTTGTATTTTAAATTTACTGAAGCCGGGGCTGCTAAAGTCAAAGAAATCACAGGAAGAAATGTTAATAGACAGCTTGCAATTATTTTAAATGGGAAAATACTTTTCATTGCGGCAATCAGAGAACAATTATCAATCGGTGAAATGCAACTTACTGGAAATTTTACAAAAAAAGAAACTCAAGCAGCTGCAAAACAGATTAATAGTGCTATAGAATTATTAAAAGTAGAATAAAAAATTGACGGTGCTATTTTAGGCTTTTGGAGGATAAGGGGTCAGGCACTGAAAACTTAAAACACAGGCAAGTGGATAACGCTGTGCGTTTCCTCCCCGCCATAGCGTGACAAGCTGCCTGCCCTTCGATATAGTTCGACTTCGCTCACTACTAGTGATTGGGGGAAGGCTTAGGGGTTGGAAATAGGGGGATGAAAATATGAAGAAAATATTTGTTATAATATCGGGAGTGTACATTTCTTTAATCGGATTGTTTTTTATTGCGCCAACAATTTTATTTTTATTCCTTGGGGAAGTTAAAGATTTATTATCAATGATTTCATTGGTTCCCTCGTTAATTATCGGAATAATAACCCTGTGTATTGGTATTGGAGTAATTAGAATTAAGAGCTGGGCAAGAATTGCCATATCTTTCATATCTTGTTTTTTGCTATTCATAGGGGTTTTAGTGCTTTTAACAAGTTTTTTACTTTCTTCGACAATGTTTGAACAGATGAGAAATAAAGAAACTATTGCTTTGGCTATGAGAGTTGGAATATCTGCATTTCTTATTTTAATTCCCACGTTTTTTTTAGTGTTTTTTACACGTAAATCAATAGAAGAGCTTTTCGATGCTAAGAATAATCATGCTCAATTAGTTAATGTGGGAATAAAGCTTATCGCCGGGCTGTTAATATTTGGGGGACTTTTTATTGTCGCGTCTATTTTTTTCACACCTAAAACTCCGGCTATTTTCTTTGGGATTATGCTTTCGGGAAAACTGCTAATAGCCTATCAGCTTATATTCGCGGTTTTAAGTTTTTTTACAGGATTAGGTTTATGGAAACTTAAGAGATCAGCATGGATCACCGCTATTTTTTTAGAAGCTTATGGAATGATTTCGGTAATTATAAATTATGTTTTCATATCGGAGAATCAATTTAAAATTATGTTTTCAGGGTGGGCAAAAGAAAATCAGATGATCTATGATATAAACACATTCAAAATTATGATGCTAATCAGTTCTTTTCCTACGTTGATAATACTCATATATCTATTGTATAAAAGAAGTCTCTTTAAAAAGATTATTTCAGGGGATGTAAATGATAATGTTATATTAGAATAAAATAAGCCCAGATACCTTTAATTGAAGCTAAAGGGGACGGTTCTATTTAATGTATGAGTAGGGAAAACTCTATGAGAAAAGTGAAAAAGGAGGCTCAATGGATAATTTTAAAAAATTGCAAAATTTAGCGTTAAAAGTAATCCTTTTTTTGGTCTGGTTTGATTTAATGTGTTTTGCTTTAATTCTTGCCGGGAATATCTTTAAATGGTCATTTTTTAATGAATCAATTGGTGGCGCATTTTTTTCAGCATTTGGACTTAGTTTAGGTGCTCTTGTTGCTTTGTCGATTTTACATATTGTTTTAACTTTAAATATTATATCCACTTCCATAGGCCTTATAGCAAAGGAGCAGGAAATCGTTGATTCTGAAATAACCCAAAAAAACGATTATCGGTTTCGGAATATTATTATTGCATCAGTTGTGGGGGTTTTTATAATCGTAGGATACCAAGGTGTTGCTGAACATAATGCTGCGAAATATAAAGTAGAAAAAATCGAGAAACAACTTATTGATGTAGCACAATCTACTTTATCAACGAGAATTATTGACCTTATTGAGCAGGACGAAAAAATAAACAAACTATATTTTGTGAGAGATGAGATGTTGCTTTCTTTGAAACAAGAAGCAAGAAGTATTACTTTATTAATTCCTAAAGAGGGTCAAAAGGATTTAGTATTTTATAAAATTACGCCGTGGGATTACAATAAGGACGATGAAACTACTATTTCTAAATCCCTGGATCATCTTTTTGTTCCAAACGAAAATGAGAGGAAAGGATTTAGTAACCTTACAAAAAACTTCAAAGAATTTTCTGTTGTAAATAGAAATGATATTAGAGCTTTCTATCCCATAACAAAGGATAAAAAATTAAAACTAATTTTATTATTAGATACAAGCCGGACTGTGAGTGGTGATTACTTAATGTCTAGAAGTAATCAGAGGAAATGACATAAGAGGTAAATTGGGGTAGGTCTGAACTATTGACATTTTCTAAACGCTTAACGCTATAAGTTTATCCTGAGCTTTTCGAAGGGCTAAACTCTGATTTGTTGGTAAATCATAAAATTTGCTTAAGAAAATAGTCAATAGCTCATGACTAATGGGCAATAGTAAAAAAACTATAAGCTATAAGCCATCGGCTATCAGCTAAAAAGCCTGAGCTTAAACGTTATAGTATTAAAAAGGATATAAAATGAAGAAAATATTAATAGTTATTTTTCTTGTGTTATTTTTAGCAGGATGTTCAACGGTTCCATATATTCGTTCGGATGTTTTTGTCGATCCGCAAGCAGTAAATTCAGTTTATGTTATGCCGATTGTTACTGAGGTTACTTTAGATGTTGGTTATGATATATCCAGAGAAAATCTAACCGCAATGATCAAAGAGTCAAAAGAAAATATAAAAAATATGCTACAAGAAGAGTTTACCAAGAGAGGTTATAAAATTGCAGGATATAGTCAGGAATTTCAATCACTTGATTCTGAAAATGAAAGTGACCAGTTAGCGATACTCGCGATAAAAGAGTTTTTACATCCTACGGGGATAGATTCCGATGAAGATTCGGGTAAAGAATTTTTTAAACTATTGTTTGGGAATATGGGAGTTAAAGACGCTAACGGCAATATAAAAACTTTAAAAGAATTAAACAAAGATGATGAAAAAGATGAAAAGCCAAGTCCGCTAGTCTTAAGAACGATTGATATGAAGCCAGTAATCCCAAAAAATATTGATACAGTAATGTATCTTGAAGTGAAAAGTTTTATTGCGAGGCGAGGATTGTGGAAATCATTGCAGGAAAAAAGTACTGTGACAGTAATAATGAAAATGGTGGGAGTCACTGAGGAAAAGATAGTATTCTCTTACACTGCTTCCCAGAAAAATAGTGATATTCTTGATTGGCAATCATTTAAAAAAATATTTGCTGATGTAATTAATAAAATTCCAGTTAAATTAGATGTGAATTAAGAAAAAATAAATTCAGGGGTTTTCTATGAAAAGTAAACTATTATTCTTTCTTTTAGTTCTTCTATTTTTGGAAATACCATGTTTTTCCTCTACAGATGAATATCCGCACAATATAGGCCCAATTAATATAAATGATTGCATGCTGCAAATGCTCCCGCATCAGCTAAGTTCAGTTTATATCGGACCTGATGATAGAATATGGTATCAATTGAGTTCTATGGGCGGCATGAGAGAAGATCCAAATATTTCACTAAAAGTGATTATGAATCAATTTGATAAAAAGGAACCGCAGCTTTATGATTGTGAACCAGCATTGTTTGAATCTAATGGAAGGATTTGGTTTCTAAGAGATAACGGTCGAATAATGTCCGGTTATGATGGTAAAGAATGGATTCATCATACAATACATAATGAATATTTCAGGAGTAAATCAAATTATCAAATTGGAAAGCATCTTTTTTTTATCGGAGCAAGCGGGGTACATATTTTTGATGGTGAAAAATGGAGCTTTAAGAAAATAGTTGAAAGGACATATCATAATAACGTTTATCTTTATCTTGAGCCTGATAAACTCGGAGTATTGGCTGTCGGAATTACCGAGATCAATGATGGGGGAAATATTGCACGAGGTAATGTTCTTGATCTCTGGAGGTGGCGTGATGAGAAGTGGGAGCATATTATTGATTATAATACTCAAATAGAACAGATCACTCCCTCTAACGGTGGGGTGTGGGCGACAAAAGATTATGATAGTATGGATTTTATTCCTTACAAAAATGCTTCAAAAAAAGTTGATTTTATTGGACTTTTCGAATCTCTCAAATCTGCAGAAACAGATGAGGTTAGAAGAGATATTGCTCAACAGATATTAAATCTTGGAGAAAACGTCAGGCATGATATTAAGAAGGCTTTAAACGAGACATATGATTCTAATGCTCTTGAGCAGCTTATGTGGGTTTTAGAAGAACTTTCCGGAAAGGATTCTTTTACTCAATCAGGAAAGGATTCTTTTACTCAATTTGGAGACCTTAATATTGAAAAAATAAGACGTTTGCATATAGATAATCAAACGGGGATAAGCTTTTTTAAAGTTGAAAATGTTCTTAAAAAAGGAGAAAAAGTAGAGGATGGTTTGCTTGTTCTTAATTATCAAGATAAACCGATTTTTCATTCTGGCAAGGAGTTCATTGAATCTGGGGCATGGACCAAGACTTATCTTTGCCCTGATGGTAAAAGCATTTGGATCGGGGGGTATAATGGCTCTAAGCCAAGGAGACTTGATTTTGTAAAAGGAGTTTTCATTGATGAGATTCCTGAGATGAATACTACATCTGTCATTGGTATGAAGAAGGAAGGAATGGTTTTCTTTACAAAAGAAGGAAAACCTGGGATTTATCAGTCTGAAAAAGCAGATAATAGAAAAATCCTCAAAGAAGAAACATTTGATTTGAAGAGTGAACGTTTCTGTGTGGATTCCAATGGAAATATTTGGGCAATTTTAGAAGAAAGGGGGCTCTCATTTTATGATGGGAAAACCTGGCATTTAGCTCCAGAAGTTCTTCGTAACAGGAAGATCAAGTACATGCTCCCGGGTAAGGAAGGAAGGATCTTATGTTGTATGGATACCTTGTACTTTTATATTACTCCGGATAAGGTCTTTCAGTCTGAAAATTTAAAAGACCTTATTTTTAAAAATCGAGATGATGCTAGAAAGCATTTTACAAGTATGCCTTCGGAGAAAGAGTGTTATTACAGTTTTGTAAATGGAATAGTTGCTGATAGTAACGGAAATATATGGCTTCTTGATGCAAGAAAACTTAGCGTTCTTATAAGTGATAAATGGTTTAATGCAAAATCAACTCTTATGGAGGCAGGAGCCAGAACAGGAGAACCGTGGTATATCAATACAGTAGGAAATGGTGAAAAAGTTTATATAACAGATTTTGGACTGGCAGATGATAGCGGAAGTTCATTTTTTGGTAATATCCAGGATGGAAAAATGGTTTTTGAAAAAGCTCCTCATACTTCTGAAGAGGTATATATGAAGAGCAGCATAAAAGATGTTTCAGGGGCTCTTTGGATCCCTGCCACAAACAACATGTCTATGGGAGTGTGCGACTCTGTTGGTCAGGCAGCAACATGTGTTAATGAGAAAGGAATTATAGGTTCTTTAAAAGACTCTGGTTGGCCGATTCTTTGCGATGGAGCACAAAATATTTGGCTTAATGACATAAGAGGAAAAAAATCAAATACTTTTTTTGTCTGTCGCAATAATGAAATAGTCGATGAAATAGTTATACCATTTTCATCATCATCTTCTTCCTATCTTTTTTCAGATGCTCCCGGTTCTGTTTATCTTTGGTCAAGTTTTGGAATGGATCATTTGAAAGCCGACAGAAAATCAGACTTCAAGGATTATGAGATTGCTGACATTTATTATTTAGAAAAATATCAAGGTGAAATAAGTAAATCTTTTTATAGCAGAAAAGGTTATCTTGCTTTTATTTCAACGACCAGCGGCTCAAAAAAAGAGAATATTTTACATCTGATTAGTTTGCCAGAAAAAGCATTAGAAGAAGATAAAGCATTTAAGGAGGAAAAATGAAATTTAAATTATTTATCACAATCTTTTTTTCAATTATGCTTTGTTTATCTTTAGAAAGTATAGCAGCTAAAAATGAATCAAGTGGAGTTATAGACGAATTAGAATTACATGACCTTATTGGAGAACAGATTTATAAGGATCTTAATGAAGAAAAACGATTAGTTCCACTACCTTGTAATATCGCAAGGATTTATACTTCACCGGAACATGTTCCGATTTTTGTTATGGATAAGGGCGATAATTATTATAGGGCCTCTTTTGATCGTGTTCTTAAAAGTTTTCTTAAATTAAATGGCCAATTCCATCTTATGATCGATGGAGAGGTCATAGGGTGGGGAAAAGAAGAGGAACTTGTTATTGTTGGTGGAAAAATGCAAGAAGGTGTAATTGTAAAGAATAATAAAACAAAAAATATTAATATACCTAAAGGCATTAAATATAGCTCTGCTTATAATATGGGTGGCCAGTGGTTTTTTAACTCATCAGATGGATTAAGAAAAGAAGCAGGCGAACCTATTATCTCTGAAGAGATTATCCGACATTCTTCAATTATTCCTGCAGGAGAGGATTTAATTGTTCTTCCAGAAAATCAGGGGAAGATAGATAAAGATTACATTATTTATATAATCAATGGAAAGGAAGGTGCAATCAATAAGATTGAAAACAAAAACTTTCCATTGAGTAATATGCAAGTAGCGCTTCATTGTCAAGATGGTCGATGGATTGTTATTGGTTCAAAGATCGCTTTTTTAAATGAAAAATATGATAGTAAACCAAAAGAAGAGGATCTGAATAATATTATAGAATATGCCAAAAATAAAGATATTGATAAATTAGTTCCATTATTAAAAAAAGTTTCAGTCTATGACAAGAAATATTTCAGAGATATATCTCAGGAGCTGAGAAAAATTCCCTCTCAATACATACATCTGGAAAGATTAGAGCACTCCTTAATCTCAGTTATGCATTCTATGCAGAATGAAGATTATTTTAATAATGAAATAAACGATGAAGATAAAACAAGAAAATTAAATGAAACTCTGAATAAAACCACTGATCAAATTGAGAGAGCTATAAATGAAATAGACAGCATAACAGGCTTGATGTCTCCTTACTCTATTCGAAGAATTGGAGATCTTCTTTCTCAGGGATATCAATATTTTGATGGAAGATGGATAAGTGGAATGCGTGTTCTCGAAAACCAAGGAGCTGCTGGAGTCTATTTACTTTTGAGATATATTGAAAATGATACAGGAAATTCTCTGGGTGGAATTTTCCATCTTAAAAATGACGGACATTTATATGAAGTTTACTCTTTTGATAAATCTATTGGCAATTATGGGTACAATATTCGTTTTATGAGAGATGAAATGGGTAGAATAGTACTTTTCCTTCCACAAAACGGCTTGGCACGAATAGAAGAAGGAACGCTCGTATGGCTCGATAAAAGCTTGATTATGAAATCAATGGAGCAATGCATCGGAAGCGATAAGAACGGACGAATATATTTCCTTAGGAAGGATTATTACAATGACTATTCAAAACATCAAAATAAACAATTTTGGGTTTATAAAAGTAATTTTAATGAGCATTCGCAACCTCCTATTAAACTGTTACCAGCAAGCAATAAAGCTGTTATGGACTCAAAGGGACGTATATGGTTCATTTCAAATAGCGATTCATTTTTCAGCTCAGGAATTATGGCCGGTTTTGAGAAAGATAATTTTAAAATCATAGATAAAAAAGTAACTTGGTTAAGCCCTGATGAAAAAAAAGAATTAGACAAGAATGAATTATATAGAGAAAGCTACACAAAAAAGGGAAATATATTTTGTTGTGAAGGAAAAAATATCTTTCAATATCCTATATTTGTTGATGAGAGAAACACAAAGCTAATTCCAGGTAAAAATGGATCTATTTGTATTTTGTCTGAGGAATCTTCATATGTTATACAAGAAGAAAATTTATGGAAAGGTAGGGATTTTCATGAACTTGCTCAGAAATACTTTGAGCTTTTATTGCGCATAGCTCCAGATAAATGTTATGTAGATAATGCCTCTCAAAAAAAGGAAAATAATAAAAGCAATATGAATATATGTTTATTTAAGGATATTTTATGGATTTGCGATAATAACAAGGTTGAAATATACAAAGATTCAAGACCTCTTTTTATACAGAAAAGGATTGACTTATCTGATTTGCCTGTAAAAGTAGATTCTCCAGCTATTTTAGGTCCTATAAAAATAAATTCTACGGAACAGATGATGATTTTAGCTAATAAAAATTGTATACAGGATATCTTTTTGGCTGTTCCTGATGAAAGCGGTATTAAACTGGAACGTTTATCCAGTCCATCCGAAGCTTGGGTAACTGGCACTTTAACAGAACCTGGAAATATTTATAGTCTTCCTCTTATTGATTATACTTCAGGATGTGTTTATTTTTACAACAATTATGACAGAGTTTGGAAGACAATAGACAAGGATACATATTTGAGAGTTCCTTATTCAGGAAGACCAGTACTCATTAATAAGGAAGGGAAACTCATCGTAGAGCGGAATCAAAGGGTTTATAAAGGTTATCGAATAATAAGTGATATAGAATCGAAAAGTATCAACATTTTAGATATTAAGGACACGTATGTAGAAAATCTTAATTTTATTTGTGAACAAGAGGATGGGCGAATACTTTGTTTTGGCCCTGAGGGAATTGTCTGGCTGGAAGAAGACCTAGAGCAAGGGTATAAGATTGTACAGACAAAGGCAATCAATCCTGTTTACAAGTTAAAGGAATTTATTGGGAGTTCAGAGAGAAAACTTTATTTTTTGTGTGTAGACCACGAAAATAAGTACTGCATAATTGCAGTTGACCATTAAAAAGTCAAAATGAATATATGAAGTAAAAAATAAAAGGAAAAAATGAAAAATAAGATAGGTTTGAATAATATAAGATTTGGTTGGAGTTGGTTGTTTGTTGGAATATTGATGGCCATGTGGATAGGATTATTTGCTTTTAAATCGGAATGGCTGGGTGGTTATGCGGGTTTAACTAGGCGATTTTTAAGATTGGCACATTTATCTTTTATGGCTTTATCGTTGACTAATATTCTTTATGGATTATGTATTGATGCAGCAGAATTGTCTTTGAAGTATAAAAGAATCGGATCATATACAATGATCAATGCTGCTGTTTTTATGCCGACGATTTGTCTTTTGACTATATGGAATAGATTTTTCGAGAACTTATTTTTTATTCCGGCTGGATCATTTGCTTGTGCTGTATTTATAATGGCATTTGGTTATATTAAAAAGGAGATTTGATGAAAATCGGACTTTTAGCAATGAGCGGTATTCGTGCTTGTGATGAGGAGCTTTTGAGGCTGGGTTTAACCTTACCTGGTTTTGTGGAAAGAAGTAAAACAATCGCCTCTTTACCTAGTCTTGGATTGTTAACGCTTGCGGGAATGACTCCTAAAGAACATAAAATAGAGTATATTGAAATCCCTAATTTAAAAGAGATCGATGAGATTCCGAATGGTTTTGATTTAGTGGCTATTTCAAGCTATAGCGCTCAAATAGATGAAGCGTATGAGCTTGGCGCTAGGTATAAGGAAAAAGGGATTCCAGTTGTTATTGGCGGTCCGCATGTGAGCTGTCTGCCTGAAGAGGCAATCAAGTATTGTGACTCTGTGATTATTGGGGAAGGAGAGCTGGTCTGGAATCAGGTGCTTAAAGACTGTGAAAAAGGGGAGCTTAAGCAAAATTATGGATCTTTGACTGGTTCATTTGATTTAGCTGATGCGCCAATGCCTGCTTTTGAACTGTTGGATATTTCTAAATATAATCGGCTTACTGTGCAAACCAGCAGAGGTTGTCCGCATAAATGCGAATTTTGTGCCAGCTCTGTTATTTTAACCAGTAAATATAAGCAAAAGCCGATATATAAGGTTATTAAGGAGATTGACAAAATACTCGATATCTGGAAATATCCCTTTATTGAATTTGCGGATGATAATAGTATTGTAGACAAAGCTTATTGGAAAGAACTGCTTGTGAAATTAAAGGATAAGAATATTAAGTGGTTTACAGAAACAGATCTTTCGGTTAGTGAGGATGAGGAGTTATTGGACCTTATGCGGGAAAGTGGTTGCGCTCAGGTTTTGATTGGATTTGAAAGCCCAGTATTAACAGGGTTAAAAGGGCTTGAAACCCGATCGGATTGGAAATTTAAAAGATTAAGTAAATATAAGGATGCGATAAAAATAATCCAATCACATGGGATAACTGTGAACGGCTGTTTTGTTATAGGCTTAGATGGTCATGGTCCGGAAATATTTGATCAAATTTTTGATTTTGTAAAAGAATCAGGATTATATGAAGTGCAGATAACAATTATGACTGCCTTTCCCGGTACTCCTTTGTATGCGCGTTTGAAAAAAGAGAACAGAATAATTGAGGATAAAGAATGGCGGAAATGTACTTTGTTTGATTTGAACTTTAAGCCAAATAATATGACTGCCGATGAATTAACATCTGGTTTTAGAAATTTGGGAGTTAAGTTATACAGTAAGGAATTTACTGCTTGGCGCAGGGATAATTTTAAAAATAATTTACGCAATAATATCCGCGAAAAAAGGAGAGTGAAAAATGGAGATTCCTAAATGGCTAAAACCTTTTTTTATATTTGCCGCTTTGTATGATGGGATTCTAGGTGTTTTATTTCTAATTGTTCCGCTGCAGATTTGTAAGACGTTTAATATTACTCCTCCGAATCATTTAGGTTATGTTCAATTTCCGGCATTGTTATTGATAGCGTTTGCGGTTCTGTTTATGAATATTGCCAGAGATCCGATAGCCAATAAGAATTTATTGCTTTATGGGATTTTGTTAAAAATATCTTATTGTTCAGTGGTATTTTATCATTTGGCTTTTGGAGTAATTCCTTTAATCTGGGTTGTTTTTGCGTTTTTAGATTTTGGCTTCTTATTGATATTTCTATATGTTCATAAAAAATTGGAACACATGTAAAATGGTTGTATTGTTGGTAAATCATAAAATTTGCTTCCCAGCCATAAATCGGCGGGAAAAGCCCCGCAAAAATGCTAAGGGGGAAGTTAGCGGAAATTTAAAAGGATAATGGAAAAATAAACAATGAATGAAAATTCTATACAAAATTATGATAAATATGGATTGTTAATAATTGGGTCTCTTTTTGGCTTTTCAGTAGGAGTAGCAATCTCAAGCTGGCAATGGTTTCCCGAAAAAGTTTGGTGGCATAATCCCCTGGTGGTTATACCTCTGACAATGCTAAATTATGTTGCATTGTTATTACCCATTATTGTTTTATTTACATTTATTATTATTCGAAGAAAGATATTTAAACAAAAAAATTAGGTAGTGAGATAATACTTTTATTGGGAAACAAAAACAATGGGGGCAGGTCTGAACTATTGAAAAATTTTAGTGAATAATAGTAATAGAAAATATTGAAAGGGGAGAAAATGAAAAAATTTGGGGCAATTGCGTTTTCATCAATTTTCGTTATCGTCGGAATTATAATAATGATTTTTGGACTTAAAACAGTAAATAAAGCACGAGAAAGTGAAGGTTGGCTGCAAGTAGAGGGGACAGTAATATCATCAAAAATAGAAACGCATCAAGATAGTGATTCAGGATCAACTTATAGTGCGGAAGTTCTTTATGAATACACTGTCAACTATACTAAAATTAATGGGAATAAAATCAAATTTGTGCAAGCAAATTCAAGCGATTCTTCAGCTGCTAGCAGATACGTTAATAAATATCCAGAAGGCAAAGAAGTAACGGTATATTATAATAGCGAAGATCCATACGAAGCTGTTTTAGAGCCGGGAGTAGATGGTTCGATATGGTTTTTTCCTTTATTTGGGCTGGTTTTCGCTTTATTTGGATCGGAGTTTGTTGTTATCGCGATTTTTAGCAAGGAGTCTAGGGGGGCAAGCCCTGACTTCGCACAACAAACAGAAGATAATAAAATACCTTCCCCGATAATTATTATTGATGTCGATGATGCGACGACTGGGATTGAATACGGCGTGAATGGTGAACTGCTAGACTCTGTTGAATTCGAACTTGAAGATGGATCGCTGCCGTCGCCTGATAATAAGTGGTTTGAAGCAGAAGGTATGAAGTTGGGAGATACTATCACAATAAAATCATGGATGAAAAACGGAAAGGTTAAAACCCGTGAAATCAAGGTGCCGTCTGATTTAACTCCGCCTGTAAAAATACTTGTGCATGAAACAGGTGATGTTTCAATTGAAAAGGGAAAAAAATGGGACAGCGTGAGCTAGCCCGGACTTGACGGACACAATACCCGAAGGAGGTGTTCGATGAAGAAACGGGGTAGCTATGCTAAATAGTTTAAAGTTGAATATTATGTTTCGGATGGTGAGGTTGCGATATGGATAAAAAAGAAATTATTGCCAGATATGATAATTATAATGATGAGGCTTTGCTGGAAGCACTGCTTTTGCCTGAAGATGATTACCAGGAAGGGGTTTATGAAATCCTGATTAATCTTTGTAAACAGCGGGGGCTGGAATCAAAATTAGCTGAATTAAGAGAGTCTAAAGAAGAAACTGTGCCTCAAGCCGAAGAGACAGCACAAGAGCTGGTTACAGTAGGGAAATTTCTCAATGTTATTGATGCTCATATTGCTAAAACACGCTTGGAGTCAGAGGGAATAGAATGTTATATACAGGATGAAAATCTGGTAACTCTGAACTGGCTGTATTCCAATGCAATAGGCGGGGTAAGGCTGCAGGTGAATAGTGCTGACTCCAGTAATGCCCGGCAAATTTTATCTGATTTTAAACAACCGATAGAGGAAACTGATCAGCCGGATAATCCTTCAGAGCAGACATTAATCTGTCCTGAATGCAAATCAAAAAATGTATATCGTGAGAAAATTTCTAAAAAAGGCATGGTTTTTTGGCAGTTGCTTGGTGTTCCTTTGTTTGGCTGGAAAAGAAAAACAAAGTGTTTTGATTGTAATGCTGAATGGTGAAATAAATGGGAATGACAATACTTAGAATTATAATAGGTACTATTGTTTGCTGGTACTTTGTGATATTTTTGGGAAAAAATATTTATCTGGGATTGAAATTTGGGAAAATCAATTATAAAGATTCCACGAGCGTATGCGTTAAAAATAAAAACCCACTAGGTTTTTGGAGTCTTATTGTTTTATTTTTAGGCTTCATTTCTATGTTTTTTGTTGTGTGGATACTTATGATAGCTGATATAATAAATAAACACTTATAACAATTCGCTTTAGAGAAAAGTTAACGGTTTTGTTTTTGGTAAAACATTAAGTTCCCCTTACGGGATGGGGGAAAGGGATATAAATGCTGAGAGATTATGTGGATTTTTCAGCAAACTGGATGATCTAATATTATTTTTTATGTGAATATGAAAGGATATTAACTAATTATGGATAGTAAAAATAGAATGACATTTGCAATAATATCTGGTTTCTGCATACTTATTGTAAGTATTATTATTGCGTATATTTGCTTTTCAATTTTAGATTCCTCCGCTGAAGCAACTTTAAAAAATTGGAAATTAGGTGGAGCATTTGCAGCGTTTGTATTTACTGCATCGATGTTAACTTCTATTATTTTCCAAATCTATAAACAAATGACAAGTGACAAAATTGAAGAATATCGACAACAGATACAAGAGCTTCAGAATAAGCTAATTAAAGGTGCGATATGTCCGCCTGATTATGTTATTGATTTAGATGAAAGACATAAAATAGTTTTTTCAAGACCTAGTGATTGGGATCCAAAAGGTGGTGTACTTTATCAATATATCAAAAAGGATCCATTAAATATTTTTCATACAAATTTCAACGTGGTTTATTTTGCTAAAAATGATTTAACTGATTTATATTCTAATCTAAATTTAGGAGCTTTTGATGCAAGTCAAATTAATATAGAAAAGCTATATGGGGCCTATTCTGAAGCAGAGGCAGCTAATTTAAAGGTAGGATGTAATGCGGAAAACGTAACTTTAACAAAGGAATATATATTTGTTGATAATGGCAAAAGTATGAAATTTATAATGACATCTACGTGCAAGCCAAATGATAAAAAGATAAAATTATGCCAGACTGGAGTAATAACGTATGTTCCTAGACTAAAAGCTTTATTTTCTTTTATGTTTAGTTCTAGTGCTAATACTTATACGGAATCAAGTGAAATTTTTAATAATGTTATTACATCAATTCGTTTTTTATGAAAACATAAAAATTCGCTTCAGGAAAACCGGATAACGTTGTGCGTTTCCTCAGCCTGAGCTCAAAGTTAGATAAGGCGGTAAATAGGTAGTGTGATTTACTTAGTGAAGTTGGGAGGGTAAGATGTGTTTTAAATATGAAAAATTATTAAAGTCGCCAGTTAAAAGAGCGGCGTATAGTGACAGGACTGCTTGGTTAATGGCAGAAATGTCTCAATTGGCTTATTTTGAGTTTGAAAATAATTCGGATAAGTTAAAAACTGCTTTGAAAAAGGCGGATTTTGAGTTGATTAAGGTATTTGATTGTAAGGGGACGCAGGCATTTATCGCTAAAAGAGATATTGATAAAGTAGCTGTTTTAGCCTTTAGGGGGACAGAGGTTAAAGACCCCAGGGATATAATGGCTGATTTAAATTCTAAATTTTATAAAGATAATGATGAGGCAAAAATTCATGATGGTTTTTATAAAGCGTTTGAATATGTTAAAGCGGATATTGTCGCTGAGGTTAAAAAGCTCGGGACTTACTCGCTTTATATAACCGGGCATTCTTTGGGAGGGGCATTGGCTTTAATTGCGACTCGCTGCTTGGACTCTGATAATTTGGCAGCCTGTTATACCTATGGCAGTCCTATGGTTGGTAATGATGAGTTTGATGATAATATAAAGGCTCCGATTTATCGGGTGGTAAATGCTTTTGATATAGTTCCATTTGCCCCTACGGCTTACCTAATAGATGTATTATTACTAATCCCAGTAAAGAAGATGCAAGATTTTCTTGTGAAGTTTAAAGGATATGAGCATCATGGTGATATGCGTTATTTGACGGATTGCGGAGAAGATCTTTCTCAGGTAAAAGTTATTTCAAATTATAATGATTTCTTTCGTTTGCGGGGTTTTTGGAAGAATAAGAAGGAAAGTATAGAGCATCATTCTATTGCGATTTATTCTGAAAAGCTAGCACAATGGGCGCTAAAGCGAAACAATGACAAATAATTGATTTTTAAAAAGAAGGAGGCAATATGAGCGAAAATAATTCTGAACATGCTCTTGATGTTAATGGAACTATAGGAGTAAAGTCGGCAGCTCTGGGTAGAGGAATATATTTTGTTAATACTGATTTTTCATTAGGAGATGACAGCCATAGGTTTAGATTGCAACGAAATTTTCCAGGAACTAATTTTCGTATTTTTGAAGTTTTGCTTAGTGATCCAAATGAAAAAGGTGAATTTTTCTTTGATAATGTTGATGTATTCCCAGACGATGATAATAAACAGAGCCTGGGTAAAAAGGATAATAAATGGTCAGAAGTTCATGCTGTGAAAGGAAATTTTACAGGAGGCCTTAACTTAGCTAATTTAACAACTCCTCCTCCCGGTGTGAAAACAGTAGATTTAGTGATAGACCCTGAAACTGGAACAATTTATCGTAAAGAATAATAACAGGGGCAGGCACTGAAAACTGAAAACATAGGCAATCAGATAACGCGGGGCGTTTCCTTTCCGCTATAGCGTACGAAAACAGGGCCAACTCTGGCTTGTCTCGATGTTTTTCTAGAGGAGAATCTGGACATTTTTCTAAACGCTTAACGCTGATTTGTTGGTAAAACATAAAATTTGCTTAAGAAAACAGTCAATAGCTTATGGCTAATTGTGAATAGTAAAAATAAAAAAGCTGTGATCGGGTTTAATTGAAACTTTTTGACTGTGAATTTTACACTGGATGAACTATGTTTCATTGGCTATTGGCTAGGCTGACTATAAGTGCTCAGGGTAAAAGCTCAAACGCTAGGAGGAATAAAATAAATTATGAAACCTAGAATAGAAGGAATAGATTATCTCCGAGCAATTATGTCAATTTTTGTCGTTGTTTGGCATATGGGAGGAGTGGGGCAATCACTTATATTTTCGCAAGAGGGGTATCTGGGCCATATTTTTGGTATATCCGATTTTTTGAATTTTCATATACTGCTATTGGCGGTTCCAACGTTTATTTTTATATCAATTTATTTGTATGCTTCCAATCCGGTTAGCTTATTAGTGTTAAAAAAGCGTTTGGCACGTTTAATAATCCTGTTATCATTTTGGCCGATAGCATTAATCATATATTCTCAAGGATTCCATGGATTAGCCGCTATTTACCCCTTTTCTTTGAGTGAATTTATTTATATAATATTGAGTGCTGGCCAGACAATTTATTATTTTTTTAGTAGCTTAATTATTTGTGTTTTTGTTGTGTATTTTTTCCTTAAGCTAAACCAAACTCTTCAACGGTCAATATTCTTAAGTTCTGCTATTCTATTGGCATTCTTACCTCAGATCACCAAAGTTACTGGTTTTTATGCCTTAAGCGCCTATTGGAGCCCCTTAAATTTCATCCCGCTTTCATTTGCCGCAGTTTTGTTTGCGCGAAATAGAAATAAGATTATAGAAAATAGAAATATGTTTATACCGCTTTCAATGCTATTGTGTGTATTTTTTTCCATACTTGAATGGAAGTTTTCAGTTGGACAGATATTCTTTGCTGGGCAAGGATATGCAATCCCAGGGTATACAAGAATATCTCTGCTGTTTGCTGTTTTTGCTATATTTCTTATTGCTTTAAATCCGAAGATAAAGCCAAATAGGGTAATTAAATATATGTCCAGATATTCATTGGCGCTTTATTGCGTACATCCATTCTTGACTAGTCCTGTAAAAAAAATAGTACTTGTTTTTGTTCGCAATCAAATAATAGGATTGTATATATCAATTATACTGGTTGTAATATTTAGCTATTGTATCGCGATGCTTCTCAAGAAATATTATATTAGAGAAGAGGTTATTGTTTGAATTGAAGAATAGCTGGGCTAGATTTAAAAGTAGAATAATAGGTTCATGCGCCGAAAACTAAAAAGGGAAATAGAGTGACATAATGAGCTAGCCCGGACTTGACGGACACCAAAAATCGGGTACAATATCCGAAGGACGTGTTCGATGAAGAAACGATCGCAAGGTATTAAAAATTGGCTGAAAGATGAAGAGTCCACACTAGGGGTGTACTCTAGTGTAACTTGCAAAGGAGGCAATATGTGGAAAAGTAAGGTGTTGGTGACAGGTATTATGGCAATGTTGATAATAATGATTGTGTCGGGACTAGGCTTCGCGGTACAGTGGCCGGAAGTGTTGCAGCAGATAAAGGCTAATCAAGATAAGTTTCTCAATGATATTAAGGACATCAATATCACTCAGGAGATGACTACGATTACGCCGGATGGTGATATGATTGTGAAGATGACATCTCTCCAAAAGGGTAAAAAATTCCGCAGTGAGAGTATAATCGATATGCCCGGCATGCCGGAGAGTATGGGGCCGATGAAGAACACGATCATTTTTGACGGAAAAGATACATGGATGATATCGTCTATGATGGGCAAGAAAAAACTTCTCCCAAAAGAGAGCTTGGAACAACAAAAAGATAAAAACTGGTGGGATTTTATTTCAGACAAAGCAACGATTAAAGGCAAAGAAAACGTCGGAGGACGGGAGTGCTATGTTGTGGAAATCCCAGAGCAAAAGGATGCGCCTTTTAATACTATATGGTTGACTGAGAAAAATCTTGTGCCCATGCGTATACAGGGAAAAGGCTCAAAAAAAGAAATTATAATCACGGAATTTTCCGATTATAAAAAAATTAAAGGTGATTGGGAGATGCCGTATAAAACAACCACGTATATGAATGGTAAACTTATGTTTACTGTTATCGTCAAGTCGCTGATAGTTAATACAGGGATTACGGACGACAAATTCGACGCGGCAAAAGTACAGGTAGAAAAAAAGGGATTTTCCATGGGCAACATGATGAAGGATATGATGAAGGAGGAATAATAGGCTCAGACCCGGAAAACGGAAAAATTGACGAATTAAATAACTAGAGCTTTTAAGGGACATTTTCCGAAACGCTTAACGCTATAAGTTTATCTGTAGAAATAAAAAAAGGAGAAAATATGGTTGAAAATAATGAGCCAAGCTCTAGGATGCTAAAACCAGATTATAAGGCTTTTGTAATATATAATCTTATTCAGGTAGCAATAGGCGTAGGCATCCTTCTTATAATTGCTTATTTTGCTATTAAGCTGCTTGTGCCTTTATCCGCTTTTTATTTATTAGCAGGTTTTATTTTTATTGTCGGCGGGAGCTTTATTGTTTCAGATAGCCGGTATAAGAAAGAGGAGTACTATGTCTATGTTGATAAGCTGGTGCACAAAGGCGGCGGACTTTTTAGTGACTTTGAGAAAGAATTAGAAATTAAGAATATAACGCATTTAACAATGCGGCTGCCTTTTTTGGATTATAATTTTTTTAGTGTTGGATTTATCAAGATTGAATCTGCCGGTAGTTCTCAAACAGAAATATACTTAAAGTCTGTAAAACAAGCAGAAGAGCTCTATAAACAAATTATCGAGGTTATGAAACAAAACGGGTTTAGGCTTGCTCAAAAAAACCTTATTCAGGAGGAAAGACCGCAAAGCATCGCTGTGTTTTTTGAAGTCTTTGGGGGTATTGTTACCGCATTTTTTGTTGTTTCCGGTATTGCAGTAGGTTTGGCAGAGGATATGAAATGGGAAGAAATTGTGCAGTTTATTACAAAGAATGCAGTAATGCTAATTATTTGTATAGGTGTTGTTGTCTTGGTGATAATCATCCGAGCAGTTTTTCATTTTTTAGATTTAAAAAATCGAATATATGAACTTTACGATGATGCGATTACATATGCAGAAGGATTTCTTAATAAGAATTTCTCGATTATCCCCATGGAAAACCTATCTGACTCTGAAATAACTCAGTCTTTTATAAGTAAAAAACTTAATTTATATGATGTGAAATTAAGTTGTCAGGGCAGTGCGCAGGAGATTCTATTTAAAAATATAGCTAATGGCGAAAAACTTTCTAAAAACATTGACTTGTTAATTGCTAAACAGAAAGACTCTTTAATAAATGACAAGATGGATGAATTGCTTTCTTCTGAATCAAAAGATGCAACTACTGAAAGATCAGTTCAAAGGCAGACGCAAGTAGATACAGAATATGAGGAAGAATTTAGAATGAATTCTCAGAGAGTCTGGATGCCTACGCTATTGCTATCTCCAATTTTAATCCTAATTTTTCCTCTGGGCATAGCGCTTGCGATCAGTAATATCATTAATGTAAAACATAATATATTTAAAATAAAGGCCAATGCAGCAGAACATACATACAGTTTTTTATCGCGAAAGACTACGGAATTTTCATTTGATAAAATTACGGGAATTATTTTTAAAACCAGCCTTTTTGACCAGTGGCTTAAAACATGCAGTGTTCTTTTCTGGTCAATTGGCTCAGGAAATAATATAACCTTTAGAAATATTGATAATTCAGAGTTATTAGTGGAGAAGATTTTATCTAAGAAGGGCATAAGGACGCAAAGAGTTTTATGCACACTAAAATCCAGTATTAATCCGGCTAATTTTATATCAGGCAATATCGGGGCAAATGCATTATTATTCTTAATGGCATTAGCTACTGCTTTTTCATCAGAGATTACATGGATTCCGGTGATAATTCTAAGCACGATTTTTGTAGTTTTGTGCGTATATCAAAAATTAGCTTCAAATAATCAGAGTTTAATTTTTTACGAAGATTATCTGCATTTCGCGAAAGGGATTATTTTGAAGGAAAACTATTACATCCTTTATGACGATATAAAAGATGTTGAAACAGTTAAATACCCTTGGTCAAATTATGGAAATTTAAAATTTAATGTTGCCGGAGAGACAGTAATTAAGACCAATGAGGGCAATTATATTAAAAGCAATACAATTACAATTAAATATGCTAAGGGTATTTCTGTTTTAGATGAGTTTATTGACACGATTTTTTATAAACGTCCAGATACTGAAGAAATGAAAGAACTCATTAAGCAGATAAAAGATACATCTTATAAGCCGCGGCAATGTTTTAAACAGAGTTTGCTAAACTCTGTTTTTCCTGTTTGTATTGGGTTATTCTTTTTAGATTTAATATGTGTGGGGAGCTTTTATATTATTTTTATGAATTCCATACCGATGTTGGCATATTATTCTTTAGCCATTGTGAATGTGCTTATCATTGTGTTAGCCACTATATCTATAAAATCAATCTCCTATAATTTGGACGCATACCGTATTTACACGAAATCAGGGATTATTTTTAAAAAGCAAAAATCGATAATCTTTAATAAAGTAGATTTTACTAATTCTAATCAAGGATTAATGAATAAAATTTTCGGCACAGGGAATATTACGATTAATACTACAGGCAGCAGTAATCCGGAATTAGTTATAAGGAATGTAAAACAATATAAACAATTGTCCGCATTTATTAAAGAGGGTATAAGAACAGGGGAATATCTGGAAAACTAGGGGGCAAGTCCTCAGGATAAAAGCTCAAACGTTGGGAGATAAAAAAAATGAAAAAAATATGGATAGCTCTAGTGACAACGGCATCAGGATATTTTACTGCTCCCTTTATTGTATCGTTATTAAAGCTTGAACCGTATTTTGATTTAAAATATTACACTTTTGAATCAATTCCATACATACTTTTTGCTTCTCCCTATTGTATGGTGAGATATTTAATGGTTAGTTATAAATTTTTTCCTAAATGGTATAGTATTACCACAATAATTGGAGCTACTATTTGGGGGGCGGCTATAATTATTTATTTTACTACTAAAATCCCGAATTGGATGAAAGTCATATTTTTATTTTTAGGAGCGTTTATCTGGAATCTCGGGTTTGTGGAGGCATCGAGGTATTTCTTGACTGCATAAAAATGCAAATTAATAGAAAAATGAGGAAGAAATGAGAAATTTGCTTAATGAAATATTTTCTGAAGAAAGTGAAATCCCGAATGAGAATAAAATTTTACCGATTAATCAGGATGGATATTTATCTGCTGGTGAAATAGTAAAATGGAGCGGAGAGTTCGAATCTGTTTATTCGCCGATTTATGTTAAGTCCCAATCTGGATTAGAGCGTAAATATCTTGGAAAGTATCCGCTAATGTCTGAGAAAGAAGCGCTGGAAGTGTTAAATGCGGCAGTATCGGCTTATGACAGTGGCAAAGGAATCTGGCCTACATTTTCGGTTGCGGAAAGAATAAAATGTGTCGAAGCATTTGTTGCTGAGATGAAAAAGCAAAGGGATTTGATGGTGAATATCCTTATGTGGGAAATCTGTAAAACGCTTCAGGACGCGCAAAAAGAATTTGACCGAACGATTGATTATATAGTAGATACAATCGACGCTTTAAAAGAGCTTGACCGTAATGCGTCAAGATTTGTGATTGAAAAGGGGATTATTGGTCAGATCCGGCGTGCTCCTTTGGGAGTTGTCTTATGTATGGGTCCATTTAATTATCCTTTAAATGAAACCTTTACCACGCTTATTCCTGCATTGATCATGGGTAATACGATAATGTTCAAGCCTCCGAAAATTGGCGTTTTACTGCATTCTCCGCTGTTGAAAGCATTCCAAAATTCATTTCCTAAAGGGGTTGTAAATACTATTTATGGGGAAGGAGAAAAAGTTATAGCTCCGTTGATGAAATCAGGGAGAATAGATGTCTTAGCTTTTATTGGTTCAAGCCGTGTGGCGGATATCTTGAAAAAACAACATCCCAAGCCTCACCGTTTAAAATCAGTGCTGGGATTAGAGGCTAAAAATGCCGGAATAATTCTAAAAGATGCTGTGCTTTCTTCAACAGTGAAAGAGTGTTTGATCGGTTCACTTTCATATAATGGGCAACGATGCACGGCATTGAAAATACTTTTTGTTCATGAGGATATTATTGATGAATTTATTTCGTTATTTATTAAAGAATTAGGTAGTCTGGAAATAGGCATGCCTTGGGAAAAAAATGTGAATATTACCCCGCTTCCTGAGCCAGGCAAAAGTGAATATCTGACTAATTTAATAAACGATGCTATAAACAATGGTGCCAAAATAATGAATCCTAATGGTGGGACGTTTAATCAAACAGTTTTTTATCCTGCTATTTTATATCCAGTTAGCGCTGCGATGAAAATATATCACGAAGAGCAATTTGGGCCGATAGTGCCGATTGTTGCATATAAAAACATCGAAACTCCTTTAAAATATGTCCAGGACTCGCCATATGGACAACAAGTTAGCATATTTGGCCAAGATTATAAGCAAATAGCTAATATTATTGATCCATTAGTTAATCAAGTCTGCAGAGTAAATATTAATTCCCAATGTCAGCGGGGACCGGACACTTTTCCTTTTACAGGAAGAAAAGACTCTGCTGAGGGAACGCTTTCTGTTTCAGACGCACTCAAGGTTTTCACTATTAGAACTCTTGTTGCGGCAAAAGATACAGATTTAAATAAAAGCATTATTGATCTGATTGTCAGAGAGCGGAAATCAAAGTTTTTATCCACAGACTTTATATTGTAATAATGGAAATATGGGGAAAAAGAAATCAGCCCGCGAAAGTGAAAACGAAGCTCTAATCGCTATACGTTGATTTTAAGGGTGTATTGTTTGAAGACTTAAAGTTGAAAGTTTATGGTGGGAAAATGCTTTGATAAGATTATCTGATTCGCTTATATTATAGGTTAAATGTGAATTTAAATTAACTTTAGATTAAATAACCTGTCTATACTCTATGTCTAAAATTGGAAATAAAAAAAAATTGCTATTAGCTCTTTGGGGTCTGATTTTGGCTTTTGTTTTAATTGAGCTATCCCTGAACATTTATAGTAATTTTTATAAAAAACAGCACTCTCCTCGGTATGAATCAGCTCAAATAGATGCCAAAAAATTTAATATTATTTGTTTGGGCGATTCTTTTACCTATGGGGTAGGAGCTGGTTTTAAAAATAGCTACCCTGCGCAACTAGAAGAAATTTTAAAACAAAAAAATGAAGTCAGGGGATTTAAAGTGTACAACCTAGGCGTCCCTGGACAGAACTCTTCACAAGTTTTGTTAAAATTAAAAGAAAACTTGAAATTTTTTAAGCCGGATATTGTTATTGTTATGATAGGGTGCAACGACCATTATAATTTTGAGGATGTTAAAGCTGAAAATATATATTTACTCATTAAAAGTAAAATTTTTCTTTCACAATTTCGGATATTAAAATTGCTCAATATCTCAATTGAAAATTTAAAATGCAAATTCAGAAAAAACAATTCACAATTAGAAGGCATTAGCTCAAGTTTAGAGGTCGCGAGACGGCATAAGCTTAATTGTGAATACGATAAAACAATAGAGCTCCTATTAAAATTGTTTCGGTCTGATCCTAATAATAAAATAGTACAATTAGAATTAAAGGATGCGTTAATAAGGCAAAATAAAATTGAAGAGAGTATTCGAAATTACCGCTATCTTTTAAATGATTTTCCAGGAAATAACTTTCTTAGAAATCAATTATACAATAGTTATATACATCAGGCTGGTTATTATTTAGTTTTAAAGAAATATAATGAATCTAGAATGTTTTACAAAAAAGCACTGGACTTAAAAATAGACAATAAGTCTGCTAATTTAGGGATTCAAATAGATGAGTTAGGCCTGCATAGCGCTGTCTCAAGCCAAATATTGTCAGATAATCTAGATTCAATTGTAAAAATTTGTAAAGAAAAGCGGATTACATTGATGTTTTCTGGGTATCCTCATGATGATTCGAGAGTAATGTTAGAAATCGCAAATTTAAATAATATACCTTTAGTTGATCAAAAATCGGTTTTTGATAATTTACTAATACAAGCTCCACTAGAAAAATATTTTATCTCCAAAGATGATCGGCATTGCACAAAAGAAGGATACCAAATAATCGCTAAAAATATCGCTTCAATAATTTTAAAATCTATAAACAAACTGAAATAAAAAAAGGGATAGCGACATTTTAATGAATATCTTAGGGTTGTTGTTTAAAGATTTAAAGTTTTCGTTAATTTCTAAACTCTAAACGCTTGGTGCTATACGCTAATTTCAGTCTGAGCTCAAAAGTTGAAATAAAAAATGGAGGTGAAATTTGAAAAAAATAAATGTAGTAATAGGTGTAATTATTCTGATCTTTGCAGTATTGATAACAACTCAAGGAATGGCAAAAGGTGTTAGCGGCGATTATTTTCTTACTATAGGATCTTTAAGAATAGATTTTGATCATTTGCATGGCTGGAAAAGCAGGCGAATAGAATCGAGAAATATATTAGGATGTAAAGTTATCGAGCATAGAGCATTTAATACTGAAAGATATACTGCCACTGTAGATATAATCCTTTTGGATAATTCAGCGAATAAGCCGCTTGATGAATTTATCAAAGGAGACGCTTTTGATATACAATATAATATAATACCGCAGCAGCAGGTTATCATGGTGAATGGTTTAAATGGGATAAAAGGGGTTTATGATTATAAGGGGAAAGGGAATAAGACGTATCTTAAGAAATTAGAGGCGGCAGTACAAACGGGAAATCAGGTTTTATTTTTTCAAGCAAAGGTCACGCCGCGATTTGATCCGTCTCAAGTATATATATTTGACGAGATTATCAATAGCATAAAGAAAAAATAAGTTTTCTATATAGAAAGGAGTAATCTTGTGAAGAAAAACGTACTAGTTTTATTGGTTATAATGTCTATTTGCGCTGCTGCTTCCTGGGCATTGGCGGAAATTCCCCATGGATTCTCAAATGCGAAAGATTCGGCTTTGCTGAAGCAAGCCTGGAAGAATAAAGCGCTTATGGTGACATTTACTGATTTTGAAAAAGATTTCATGGGTGAAAAAGGAGCGTATTGGGAATTTAACGATTTTGAAAATGCAAAAGTTTATATTATCAAACTAGATGGTTCAAAGGTTTTAAAATCAGAAGGCCCGGTTGATTTACTGGAATATATTAATATTGAATCTCCGGGATATGTTCCCGGGGATTATGTCTTGCAGATCGTTGCGGTTGGATATACATTTGGTACCGGTTTTGATAAAATAATTGATCCGGGAGCAAAAACTTTTAAAGATAAAGAGCAGAGGCTGTTTGAAATAACAGGGTCCGCCCAGGAAAACGGAAAAGATTGAAGAGTTTAAAAACTGGAGCCTTCATACAGCATTTTCTATATACTTGTGCTTGTGCTAATTTCTGTCTAAGTTAAACCTTAAGAAAAAAATAAAAGGAATATAAAATGATTCTATTTTTTGATACTGAAACATCTGGTCTTCCGCGAAATTGGAAGGCACCGATTAGTGATGGAAATAATTGGCCAAGGTTAGTGCAAATAGCTTGGATTGTTTTTAATGAAAAGGGCGAGCGAATTAGGACTAAAGATTATATTATAAAACCTGAGGGGTTTCTTATTCCAGCGGAAGCAGCCAAGATTCATGGGATCAGTACAGAAAAAGCAATTAATGATGGGAAAGATTTGAGCGCGGTATTAAATGAATTTAATGGGGAAATTAATAGTTCGGATATTCTCGTTGCTCATAATATTAATTTTGATTCAAAAATTATTGGGGCAGAAATGATTAGAAAAGAAATAACAACTAATCTTTTTTCCAGAAAGCTAGTATGCACAATGGAATCAACTACAAATTTCTGTAAAATTCCAGGGCTTTATGGTAATAAATGGCCTAAATTATCAGAATTATACATGAAATTATTTGGTGAAGATTTTGAAGAAGCTCATAATGCATCAGCTGATATTGAAGCGACAGCAAAATGCTTTTGGAAATTGAAAGAAATAAATATTATAAAGTAAGTGTGGTTAAATTTTCATAAGTGAAATACAGTGTCATAATGCTTAATTAGACGAGTTAATCGGATAATGCGGGGCATTGCTCTGTTTGAGTTCAAATGTTATAATATAAGTAGATTGATTTGGAATTTGTTTTTAAAAAGGAAATTAGTAAATGAGTAAAATTAAAACATCAAGAGAAGTGGTAATCGCTATCGATACTTGGGACGATATTTTTTCTGATTTCGATCCAAGGCCTTTGAGTGAAAGAGTGCTTTCTGAAGATTTTATTATTGAACTCAAACAGCGTTACAGAGAAACAAGTAAAGGAGATTTTATTGTTACAATTTGTGCTCCTAAATTGCTTGAAGATAAAAAGTCTGAGCACACAGTTTCCAAGAGATTGAAGCGTCATTTTCTGCATAGAGCTTTAATGCGGAAAAAAGAAAATTTACGCATTCGGGTAAAGGGTGTTATATTTGTATTGTGTGGTATTTGCTTTCTTACTTTTTTAACACTGATCGCGTATTACAAGTTGTTTAATGATTTAGCGATAAATATTATAAGTATTGTGGTAATGCCTTTAGGTTGGTTTGGCATATGGGAAGGATTTTCTAAAATTGTAGATCCTACTGTTGCGGCCATACGGGAAGAAAAGTTTTATACCAAACTTAGCAAAGCGCAGTATCGTTTTACCTATATCGAAATAAAAGGGAATAAAGTTAATAGTGAAAAGCTGTAAGCAATAAGCTGTAAGCTAAGTTGCTTGAGTTCAAATATTATAAATAAGGAGTGAAGATCATGGCTTGTCCGATAGCCGGGACTTGTACATTTTTTAATAACCAATTACGGATGATGGAAGAACGAAAAAAAATAATAAAAATAACCTTCTGTCTTAGTGGTTTTACGCAATGTGCTCGTTATAAAGTATATGAACATTTTAAGTCTGAACATAAGGTTCCTCCAAATTTATACCCAAATAATTTTGATCATGCCCATGAACTGATCGGTCTAGGTAAGAAACATCGCAAGTTTTATTAAAGAAAAAAGGGGCTGCTTGAGCTCTAATCAGATAATTAAATAATTATGAAAAATGACACTATGAGAATAAATTTATAAGATTTCAGACAAACAAATAATTGCTGCTAATATTGATCTTGCTTTAATAATTCAATCCATGGATAGAGATTATAGTTTAAATAGATTTGAAAGATATATTACATTGGCAGAATCAGAAAACATAAAACCAGTAATTGCCTTCAATAAAACAGATCTATTATCAACTGCTGAAATAAGCTCCGGTTCTCAATATTTGAAGATAAAGCAAGCGCAATCAAATGGTTACTAGAATCATAAATCTTATTCAGTTTTAAGAAAGAAGTTAAATGGCATCTGATTTAGATTTCGTAGAGTTTGTCAAAGACCAAATTGATCCTGCATGCGCAATATCGTTCAGGAAAATGTTTGGCGAATATGCGCTTTATTCAAAAGGTAAGGTGGTCGCGCTTATTTGTGATAATCAGCTTTTTGTGAAATCAACTGATGCTGGGAAGAAATATATTGGTGAATATATTGAAGCCCCGGCATATCCAGGGGCAAAACAATCTTTGCTTATTCAAGAGCAAATAGAAGATCGGGAATGGTTGTCTAAGCTAATAATCATAACAGAAAATGAGTTTCCTATGCCCAAACCTAAGGTTAAAAGGAAAGCCAAAAAGTAATGTTTTAGATCCCCCAAAAAGAGCACGCGTAGATTATCAGTTTAGTAGTCGAGATCGAAAGGTGAAATAAAATGAAAAGAATAGTAATGTTTATTTGTTTCGGTTTTTGTAGCTTTTTTTTGACTGCGATAGTATTAGCAGATACTCTGTTACTTGAAAATGGAGGTTCTTTTGAGGGAATTGTTATCGAGCGAACGGATGAAGCGGTGATATTTGAAGTGGGGATTGGCACAATAACCGTAGATAATAATGATATAGCTGAAATCATTGAAGTTAGTGATGATAAAAATCAAAATATCCAAGAAGAGTGGCAGAAACAAGCGGATCTAAAAATGGAACAAGCATTACAAGAAGAAAAACAAGAAGAGCCGAAATCAGAAGTTATTGTCAAAGAAAAAGAACTTATTGCCCCGACTGTCAATGAAGAGACTATCCAGAACATTCACTCTCCTATTAATAATAAGCGTGTTGTAGTTAATGTGCTTAACAAAAAAGCGGGCAGAAATGCCTATCTTTTGGGTGCTCCAACAAAAAAAACCAGTAAAAAGTTATCTTTAGTTATCGGTCTGCACTGGTATGATGGTAATTCAATGGGGTTTATGAATTATTGGAGAAATGAGGTTTCTAAAGGCGATATAATAGTAGCATGTCCTAAATCTATAGGACAAGGCTGGACAGAAGATGATGTGTCCGGTGTTTTGAAAATGATCGAGGATATTAAGGAATCTTATGATATTGATAAAATATATTTGGTTGGGCATTCAAGCGGCGGTAATTTTGCTTTATACCTTGGTTTGAAATACCCTGAAAAATTTAAAGCAATCGCATCTGTAGCTGGATCTATTGCCAGAGCCCGCCAGGGAATCGGAAAAGTTGTATTATCTCGGGAATCAAGGAAGCATATACCCGTACTGGTTTATATTGGAGATAAGGATACAAAGCAAAGAATTTTTAATGCTCAAAATACAAAAAAACAGCTGAAAGACCTGGGATATAAAGTTGAATATAAACAGATAAAAGAGGTTCCTCATGTATACATGCCTTGGTATACTAAAGACATCAGAGAATGGTTTGAAAGCCAAAAATAAGGCGCAAAAGTTATAAGCAATAATCAATAATCGAGCCCCTTTACTTGAATTAAAAGTAATCCGCTATTAAATGGCGTCAGGTTTCTCTGCCTGAGATTAGACCTTAGCTAAGAAAAATAAAAAGGATATTTATATGCCATCGATATACGATATTAAACCTAAGTTTCAGGATTTACTAAGGCCCTTAGTTAAAAATCTTGCTAAGGCCGGGATTACGGCCAATCAGGTTACGTTTAGTGCAATATTGGTTTCGTTTATTGGCGGAGGAACAATTGTGTTTTTTCGTCAGAATGAAAAAATATTATTTATTATTCCCTTGGTGCTGCTTGTGCGTATGGCATTAAATGCTATTGATGGAATGCTTGCCAGAGAATTTAATATGAAGACTTCCCTTGGAGCTATTCTGAATGAACTTGGAGATGTATTTTCGGATATTACTTTGTATTTACCTTTTGCCTTGATAAACAGTTTGAATGGAATGTGTGTCTTAGTAATTGTCTTGCTGTCGGTTATTAGTGAAATGGCGGGGGTGGTTAGTGTCCAAATCGGTGCGCAAAGAAAATATAATGGCCCAATGGGCAAAAGTGACCGGGCATTTGTATTTGGATTGATTTCCTTATTTATTGGATTCGGTTTGTTTACGCCACGGATATATACGATTATGTTATTGTTGATTATCGCTTTATTGGGCTTAACTATATTTAACCGAATAAGCAGCGCATTGAAAGAGGTGAATAAGCATGCCGTTTAATATAATTGTCTGCTTGATGGGATTATTTGTAATGTTGTCTATTGCGAGTACTGTGGTTTTTGTTTTAAAAAAAATAAAACCGCAAAAAGATTATAAGGAGCTATCCCACCGTGTAAAGTCTTGGTGGATAATGATAATAATTTTTTCCTTGGCGATGATTTTATCCAAAAAAGTATCAATTTTGTTTTTCGGATTCCTAAGTTTTTTGGCACTCAAAGAATATTTATCGATGATCCCCACGCGCAGGGCCGATCATCGGGTATTGTTCTGGGCATACTTGTCTATTCTAATCCAGTATTATTGGGTTTATTCAGGGTGGTATGGTATGTTTTTAATTTTTATTCCGTTGTATGTTTTTCTGTTATTACCATTGCGCATGGTGCTTATCGGGCAGACGCAAGGATTTTTAAATGCCGCAGGTACTTTACACTGGGGGTTGATGACCACAGTATACAGTATTAGCCATGTTTCGTTTTTCTTGGTGATGCCGAAAATAGGCGGTTTGGTTGCGGGTAATGGCGGCTGGGTTTTATATCTGGTTTTTCTTACTCAGTTTAATGATGTGGCACAATATATTACTGGTAAAACTTTTGGAAAACATAAAATAATTCCTAAGGTAAGCCCAAATAAAACTTATGAGGGGTTCTTTGGCGGAGTTATTGTTACTTGTGTTTTGGCATATCTTATTGCCCCAATATTGACCCCTTTAAGTCCAATACATTCGATAATTGCCGGGTTGATTATTAGTACAGCGGGATTTATCGGAGATGTAGTAATTTCCGCTTTAAAACGAGATTTAGGATTAAAAGATAGCGGAGCGATGTTGCCGGGTCATGGGGGGATACTGGACAGAATTGACAGTTTAACCTATACCGCCCCTTTGTTTTTTCATTTTGTGAGGTATTTATATTATTAATATGAATACAATACTTAGATATATATTTTTAAATTTGTTTGTCAGGTTAATTGTAAATATTATCCTAGGCGTAAATGTGCGTAATCGAGATAGACTACCTGAGGTAGGCCCGGCTATAATTATTGCCAACCACAATAGCCATTTGGATGCCATGGTGTTAATTACTATTCTTAAGCAAAAGGCAATGAAGATTGTTCGTCCGGTTGCCGCAATGGATTATTTTCTGAAAAATCCATTGCTGTCTTGGTTTTCCCAGAAAATTATCCGAATAATTCCGCTAAGAAGAGATGTGAAATTTGTAAAAGAAGATATGTTTTCTGATTGTTATGATTCATTGAAAAAAAATGAAATTCTAATATTTTTTCCGGAAGGTTCTCGGGGGGAACCGGAAAAAATATCTGTGTTTAAATCTGGGATTAGCCGGATATCCGAGAAGTTTCCTAATGTTCCGATAATTCCTGTTTTTATGCACGGACTGGGAAAAGCGCTTCCCAAGGGGGAAGCGATATTAGTTCCGTTTTTCTGTGATGTATTTGTCGGGAATAGTTTTCAGTGGACCGGTGATCGCGGATCATTTATGGATATGCTGGGAACAAGAATGGCAGCTTTAGAGCAAGAGGGATCTTATTTGTAATCTAATTGTCTTGAAAGGGATAATTTAGACTGGTCGATGCAATGATGGTTTAGTCCAATATATAAAATATCTAACAACTTACTGTAGCTGCTTTTATCCGTGCTTGTGTGGTTTCAGTTAGTTGAGTTCAAAGCTTAGGGAGAAATAATGAAAAGAATAGGATTAATAATAGTTATAATTTTGCTGATTGCTTCAACTGCCTTGGCAAAGGATGAAAGCGCTGCTTTTGATTTTGTGATCGGTTTAACCCAGCAAAATATGGAAATGGATTGGTGGTTTGCCATCCCTTCACAATTTGGACCTATGGTCTCAAAGGTTGAGAGTGTCTCCAAAGGAGAATATTTTAATATACTGCCGATTTTTAATAACTATGGCGCAGATAAAGACGGCATTGCAAAAATAACTTATATGGTTTTAATTATCAAGCCGGATAATACGCGCTATCAGCAAATAGAAGATCTTAATGGCTATTCCGGGAAAATCACTGGTCCGCATTTACTTCCGGCAAAAGAGAGATTAACTGTTTGTTTTGAACCAGAGGATATGTTCGGAGAATATATTATCAAAATTGAAGCATTTGACTGGATTAAAAATCAAAGAGTAGAAAAGAAAGTGAAAATAAATTTAAAAGAGTTTGAATTGCCCGAGCTGAATAAGGGTGATATGGAATGGATTTTCTCCTATCCTTCGAAACCTGAATCGAGAAAAGCAATCACAGCATTTTTATCACCACCCCGACCGTATATTAATAAAGATGGTTCGATTGTCTGGTCAGCTTTATGGTTTTATAAATATGTTATTGAAGAAAATGATTTTTTAAGCCCACAGATAATCGAGTTTTTTAATAAAAAAGCAACTGAACAGCAAAAAAAAGATATTATATTGCTATTTCACTTGAGCAATAAAACAAAAGAACTGGGATTAAAAGAGGATTTAAAACAGTACAGACAAGGGCTGAATAAAATTAAAATTCCCGACCCCTATACTGAAATAACAACCGGCGATCAGCTGGATATGCTTTGGGCGGAATTTTTTGCTACCGGTAGAGTAAAACCAGTCCGCCAGATTATTTCTTCATTTAAACTGAGTAAATTCATTGGGACATTAGAAAAAGTTAAAAATAAAAAGTTGGATATTAATTCAGATGATGTAAAGCAACAAGCAATGTTAGAAGCGGTTTTTCGCTCCGCGATGTGGTCATTAGGCAGCAATTGTTTTCAATCTAGTTTATTGTTTCAATATTGCGTAGGATTATATCAATCAGACAAACTAAATGTTCTTGAAAAAAAATATCTGAAAGCAATTATTCAACAAGTATCTGAAGAAAAGAATCAAAAAGTTCAACCGACTAAAGCGGAGCCCGAAATAAGTGCAGTTTCTGCTCAGTGATTTTTAATTTAGAGGAAATAAACAGGAGAAATAATGAAAACATAAAAGTGCTGTGGCTTGTTTGATTGGTATTTTTAATCGGCTGTTCGCCAAAAAACAATGAAAAAATGAAATAATCGCTTTGATCTAGGAAAATTTCAGGGCTGCGCAAGCGGAGGATTTAGAAACGTATATGAATATAGTTGATCCAGCTTCACCGGTTTAGGGGAAACCCGATCTAGAATGAAATATATTTTTGAGGCATATGATCTAGAATATGTGGTGAGCGATATCCGGATTATTGAAGTGGTAAAACCATGGCAAAAGCCAGTTGGTTTCAGATCACGCGAAAGATCAGCGGTCCGGAATTTAGAGATCTAAGCACTAATGTTATTACTATTTTTCAAAAAGCTAATTGTAAATGGAAAATGTTTAGCAGCGAAATGAGTAATGTCTGTTATGGGGAGAAAGATAAATCATTGCGATAATTGCAATTAGAATGTATAATAAATTTTATAGCTATTTAAAATTGTAAATAAATAAAAGAGGGTATATAAAAAAAGATCTCTTAATATTTTTTGTGGTTATTTTATCGCGTAATCTAGCTATTTTTTTTGGAGTTCCAGTTTATTTGAAGAAGTGTAATCCGGAAAATTGATGAAAAATAAATAGTGCTGTGGAAGACAATAAATAATAAGAGTTTAGGCGGAGTTATTGTTGGGATCGGGGATTATGCAGTTGAGGAAATCTGCTTGATTAATAAATGTCGGTCTGCTGTGATCGATAAGGATAGCCTGTGAAAAGAAAAATAGCGGATTAAGAATTTGCGTTATGTCATTATTGGTTATCTGGTTCAATTTGCTCAGCGGATCAGCAATATTATCGAAGAAATTTGAGAATGAATGGTAGCTGACTAATCAGTATAATAGGAATCGAGCGAAAAATGAAATCAATGAATCTCCACCGAAAAATTTTTTCTACATTACTTGGCGTGTCTTTAATTCCACTTATTTTTTCAATACTTTTTTTATCCAGTAGTTTTTCTAAAAGAATGAAGCATCTGATGATTGCAAACACGCAATATATGTTGGAACTTCAGGCTACGGCGATTCTTGACACAGTAGATAAATATTTATTTGAACGCTATACTGACCTTGTTGATTATACAGGTTTGGATGTGATCCAAAACAGTATTTCGTACAGCATGTATGGGCAGGCTAGTCTTGCCTTAAAAACGTTAAAAGAAAAAAACGAGAATTATGATTGTCTTTTTATGCTTTCGCTGCAAGGGGAAATTGTGGCGGGAAGCAATGATCTCAGAAAAGAATGTTTTTTGCAAGATATCGGGAAAGCAGATTTTTTTCAGCAAGTAAAACAAGGTAATTTTTTAGCACAGATTAAAAAAGAAGACAATAAGTTCGCGTTACTTTTTTTTCTTCCGGTGCGGGATACGGTGAGTAATGAGGTTGTCGCGGTTTTAATGAGTAGGATAAATCTTAAGGTTATTCAGGAAATAATTGATAATTATATAAAGGATGCGGATGTTTTTATTCTGGAAAAGGATGAACAAAATATATTGTTTACGAATGTCGGGCTTTTGGGTGATGAGATGAAAATAGTTGATTTTGCGATTGAAAAACAAGAAAATGAAGGCAGTATTGTATGTCTTGAAGGAAATAATAAAAGAATCGGCGGCATGGCAGTTGAAAAAGGACACAATGCGTATAAAGGGGTAAACTGGCGTGCGATTGTATGTTTAGATGAGGAGAAAGTATTTTTAGACATTCTCTCGTTTTTAAAAAAAAATGAAATTATGGATGGTCGAGTTGCTGTTCGTAATCATAGTTTTGGTTTCGGTTGCTGCGGCGATTATTTCCAGAGGGATTGTCATGCCGATACTTGCCTTGGTAAATTTTACCAAGAAGGTTGCAGATACAGGTGATTTGGCGCAGAAAATAGAAATTACATCGCGAGATGAGATTGGTGACTTGTGCGAGTCTTTAAACCGGATGATTTATAATTTTTATGGTATTGTTTTCGAGGTAAAAAAATCATCGGACATGATAAATGATTTGGCGATAAGGTTGCATGCCTCGACAGATCAGACAAACGTTTCTACACAAAATATCTCCTCTCTTGTTCTCGGGATTACGCAAGGGATGAAAAACCAAACACATATGATTAGTGATACGATGCTTATTATGAAACAGATGTCGAATATGGTCGAAGAAGCAGCTGTTAATGCTACTGATGGAATGAAAAATTCCCGTGACACCGTGGATCTAGCGAAACATGATATGGAAGCCTCCCATCAGGCAGTCAAAAAATCTAGTCAAATTGTTGAAGTGGCAACGGAAATTACCCGGGTAGTGGGAAGGCTGGAAACGTATTCGCAGGAAATCGGCAGAATTGTAGAAGTAATCACAACTATTGCTGATCAGACAAACCTTTTGGCGTTGAACGCGGCCATAGAAGCGGCAAGAGCCGGTGACTCCGGGCGGGGGTTTTCCGTTGTTGCCGAGGAAGTTAGGACTTTGGCGGAAAATTCTGCTAAATCAGCCGAACAAATTGCCGTGCTTATTCGTAATATCCAAAAAGAGACGGTGCTCGCCGTTAAGTCTACTCAAATTACCTCGGAGCAAGCGGAAGGGGGAAAATTGATTATTGAAGAGGTTAGTAAATCATTAAATAAAATCTTAGAAGTGGCAAACGTTGCCGTAGAAAAAGTAGCAAAAATTGTGAGCAATTCGGCTGTTCAATTAAGCAATGCCCAGAATGTCTCTGGTGCTTTTCATAATCTTTCTGCTATCTCAGAGGAAACAGAGGCTTCAACAGAGAAAATGTCAGGGGCAGTGTATGAGGTTATGGCAAGCATGGGGGAAATGGCGGATAGCGCACGAACATTGGCGAATACCGCGGATAATCTGCAAAAGCTGGTGAAAAGGTTTAAATTGTAGATCGAGGATGTTAAATGATAACTACTTGATTTAACTAAAAAAAAGGAGGGGAATGTGGAAAAGAGGGGTATTGTTGGTTTAGTGGCAGTATTGGTTATTATGGCAAGTGCTTTTTCTTATGCTCAGACATCAGGGGAAGGTATGACATTGCAGGATTTGGTAAATGAGGGTACGGCTTATTTCGGTGAAGCGAATACGTTATCGCCTCAGGATGCATACAAAAAAATACTGACAATATCGGATTTAATGATTATTGATGTAAATGAGAAGTTTGAATATGATAAAGAGCATCTGAAAGGAGCGATTTTAATTCCCAGAGGCTTGATAGAATTTAAGATTAATAGAAATGACATCTTTCCCGATATTAATAAAGGAAAAATGCCAGCAGATAAAGATGCGCCGATGTTATTGTATTGCCGCTTTGGTGCCCGCTGCTTGTTTACCGCGGTAAGATTGAAGAAAATGGGATATACTAATATTTACACTATAAAAGGCGGGTTGGAGGCATGGAAGGCTGAGAGACTGCCGCTCGAACAATAAGGGATTATCGGGAGAATGAATTTATGGAAAAAGCCGCGCGAAATATTGTTGTGGCTTTTTACATAAATTATTAAACCTATCTGCGTGCTAAACATCAGAATATCCAATGGTTAACGGCGGGCAACTGCTAATTTTTGAACAGATAATAATGATTAAAATGGAAAAATTAAAGTTGGGAGTTTTGATTGAAAAAAGTATAGCCAGAACAAAGCAGATGCTGTTCAAGCCTTTCTCGTTTAAGAAATGGTTGTGGCTGTTGCTTATTGCCTCTCTGTCCGGAGCTTTGGGTGGAACCAGCTTTAATTATAATCCAGGGGTAAACAATATATTTGAGCAGCCTCAGAGTTTATCGGAATCAGCGGAGCCTGGGGAAAATGCTGAGCCGTTTGAACCCGGTGATCAGTCTGAATCTGAGCCAGAAATAGAAACAAATATTTTCATCAGATTTGTGGCGGATAAGAATTTTAAGCCAAAGGAATTTTTCTTGGCAATTAAGCAAAAAGTTTTATCTGAACAAATTCGGCCATTTCTTTGGATAATCGGCATTGGTTTTTTTGTCTTAATGGGAGTTGTTCTGCTTTTTACCTGGCTATACAGTAGGTTTCTATTTATCTGGTTTAACGCGATCATCAAAGATAGTATAGCGATTAAGGAGCCTTTTGGTCGCTATAAGTCTCAGGGGCTATCGATATTTAAAGTAACCATATTAATGACGGTTTTTGGGGTTATGCTTTTCGGGTTGATTGTCTGCTGGGGGTTGAGTGTATTAAGAAGCAGTGGAGTTTGCGCGGATATTTATAATCTTGATTTTAAGCAAGTATTTAAAGTGTTGCGATTTTCTTTAATTACTCTTTTTGTTTGTTTTATGCTTTCTGCTCTATGGAATTTTTTCCTGTCTAAGTTCATTGTTTTGTTTATGGCTGTAAAGCGGACAACCTTCTGGCCGGGATTTAAAGAGCTTTGCCGCGTACTCAGCGAACATAAAAAGGATATGTTCTTGTTTGTCCTGGTATCGATCTTTCTGGGAATCGCCATGGGGATAATTTACTTAATAATATTTTTTTCCGGGCTTTTGATTTCGGGATTAACCGGCTTGGCAGTTGGCGGACTGTTGTATTTTTTAATTGTTTTTTTACTGAAGTTAAAGCTGTTGTTTAATATTTTGGCAATTATTCTGCTTATTTGTTTTATTTTTTTGTTTGTTCTATTTGTTGCTTGCATTGGTTTGCCGCTTGCTGTATTTTTCCAGAATTTCGTATTGTATTTTATTACCAATTTAAACTGCGGATATGATTTGTTAGCTTTGCCTGAGATCGATTCGGCAAAGGAAAAATCAGATAATTAACGCTTAATTGTATTTGAAAATTTATAACCAGGGGGATGAGATGAATATAAGAAAATTCCACAGGGCAATTGGTTTGTCTTTTTCACTGTTTTTTTTGCTGACTGCTATAACCGGAATAGCCTTATTATTCAGAGGCACAGAAATATATGGAGAAGCAGCAAAAGACTTATTGGTGGGGCTGCATAATTGGGAGATTGCTGCCCCATACATCGGATTGATCCTTGCCGCGGCTTTAATCTTTATGAATATAACTGGCTTGATCATCCTGTTTAAATATCATAAGAAAAAATAAATAGAATCTAACACAATAGCTTAGGGTAAATGATTTAAAAAAAGGATATTAAATGAAAAAAGTTTTGATAATATTGTGTTGTTTGTTTCTTTGTTCTTGCGGCAAATTTGAAGGGGGAACTTTAAAGCCATTGCAGGATGATTTTGATAAATTCAGGATAAATGACATAAAATATCTTTATTCTATTGTCCAGGAGTATAAACAGAAAACTGGTTATTTTCCCTTTGAAAAAGAAAGCGATGAAATTCCTGTAATTGTGATTTTTGAATCTAAGCTGCAGGCATCTCAGCATAAAGGAAAATACAATATTATGGTTGATCTTGAATCAAGAGGGCGTCCTGAAGCACCTAAAAAAATAGATATTAAACCTTATGAGGAATTTTACCAAGAAATCGACCAGGTTTTAGCAAAAAAAATAATAAGAAAGTTTGATCCGCAAAAAGTTCCTACTAATAAGCCCTGTTTATATATATACGTTGTCTATAAAAACATTATAGATATTTCGGCTTTTTTGCATAATGATTTAGTTTTCGCCCGAAAGCTTAGTCCGTTTAATAATAAACTGGCGATAAGTAGTCATACATCGTCTTATCCTGATTTTGGAGTATGGAATCTAGAAGAGCTTGAGAATCAATCAGAGTATAAAGATTTTATGAGCTTGCCGATAAACAAGCCGGGATATGATAAGGTTTTAGAAAAAGAATATAATTAATTCTGAATCCGGATATAAGTCTGACAGCGATTTCGGTAGATAAGCGAGCGCCAATAATCTTGCTTATAATGAATTGATGAAGAGGAAAATAACTGATGAGAAATTTTTTGATCATGCTTATTTGTATCGGTGTTTTTTGGCAGATATTTTTAACTCCGCCACAGATAAAATCAGATGTGCCGTATAAGCTTAAATATAAGCAGGAAGTTTTTGGTTCAACAAGTACTAAAAAACTACCAATGATTATTCTCTTACATGGTAGCGGCGCTAATGAGAAAGATATTATCAAAGGGCTTAGCGAAAACAGGTTTGATATCCCGATCAGGGGGATTTCTTTGCGCGGCCCATTAAACAGCGGCTTAGGATTCCGCTGGGCTTATGGAACCGGCAAGACCTATGCGGAAGCAAGCCTTGCTCATGATAAAGTACTCCGAGATGTAGGCTTTAGCATAGCGCAATCAACCGATGAACTATTGAAAAAGTTTCCTACTGTAGGCAAACCTTTTGTTTTTGGATTTTCTGAAGGAGCGAGTATTGCTTATTATTTGGCGGTAAATTATCAGGATAAGTTTAGCGCTGTTTTTGTCTGCTCCGGCGAACTTACTCACCAATTTTTCCCCGAGAGTATTGATACTGACTTACCGCCGATTCATGTTTATCATGGGAAAAATGATAGCGTTATTTCGATTAGTTCAGCGAAAAGAACGATTTCTGATATAGGTCGGTTTTCCGATGAAATTTATCTTTTAGAATATGACACCGGGCATTCAATGACCAGAAGCGCGGTGGATGATATGGAAAATAATATTTTGGAATATGTGAGATCAATCAATTGATTTTATATAGAAAGGATATTTGTATGCGAAGAAGAATTGCGATGTTTTTGTGTGTTTCATTATTAATCTGTATGGTAGTAGGCTGCGGCAGCCCAAAAGAGCCGGGAAGATATTATGATAAAACTAAAGGCTTTTCGATTAAATTTCCTGAGGGATGGACAAAGACTAAGAGTGCTTTTGGAGTAACCGTGACATTCACTGATCCTGAAGGCAGAGTGAAGCTAGGGGTGCAATATCAAAAAATCGCATCAGGAAAAACATTTGAGGAACTTATTAAAGTTATGCGTAGTTTTATGCAACAGCAAGGGTTTAAAATAATAGAAGAGTCTGAAACGGTTATTGATGGAGTTGATGGTTATTGGTTTGGCGAGCTGCAAGGGACAAACGCGATTTCTTATTATATAGTTATGAATGGGCAAGATAGTTACGCGATAATGGCTACATATGATAAAGATAGCACAGATGAAAATATGGAAGAAGTCATAGAAGCTAGTGTGGCTACTTTTAAATTTTTAAAATAAAGTATATTTATATATTAACTTTTGATTTGGATTAAAAATATGTTAATGAATCTGACTTTATATCTTGATGGAGATGCTTTTCCTAATGGTTTAAAGGCGATTTTGTTTCGGGCAATTGAACGCTTTGCTCTGCCGACAGTTGTGGTCTCAAACAAGCGGATCAGTATTGGAAACTCAGAGCTGATAACTTATATTATTGTCGAAGCTGGTCCGGATGAAGCTGATCAGCGGATTATTGTTATGGTCAAGCCCGGAGATCTGGTGATTACCGCGGATATTCCTTTAGCTGATGGCGTGATCAGCAAAAAAGCCTATGCGCTTGATCAGCGGGGAAAGTTTTTTGATGAGGATAATGTAAAACATTATTTATCAATGCGCAATCTGATGCAAGAGCTGCGTGATAGCGGCATGGAGACCAAAGGCCCGGCGGCTTTTAGTAAAAAAGACGCGCATGAATTCGCCAATCAATTGAATGCGTTTTTAGTAGCGCAAAAGCAGCAACGGGAATTATCTTAAAAATGAAAGTGATTCTGACCATTTTAGCAGCAATATTTTTTTGTAATTTTTTGCTTTGCCCTGCTTCAGCAATAATAGTGAAGGAGAAGAATGATTTTTCTCTTAAATATGCGGTTGATAGCGATAATTTAATAAATTTCCCTCTCTCCGAGCAGCCAAATTTCAATAAAATTGATGATAATGAATTAAATAAGCTAATCGAAGAAGCTATTGTTAAACAAAAAAATCATCCTGTTTTTGATCCTAAGTACGCGATAAATCCGGAAATTCTTAAAAATAAAATTTTGAGAAATCTGGCAGAATATTACTGGTTTCCTGAAAATCATATTCAGCATCAAAAAAAATTAATGAAGCTGTCTTAGCTCTAATTATAAAACAAGCGAAATCAAAAGAATTCTCTGAGCCGATAATCAGTCAAATAGATAATCTTAAAAATATAGTCATGGAAAAATTAAATATCGGCTATTTAATAGATAGTTTAGATCAGGAGCAGCTCAGGGTAACTTGTACGGCTATCATTGACAGAGAGTTTTATATTGAAAAAAAACTTTTATTTCAAAACAAGCATGTCGGCTCTTTTGAGGTGCTGATGTTATTATCCAAACAAAGCCGTGACCAAAGCCCGGTGATTATTGGGCTGCATGGTCATGGACAATCTGCTGAAAAATTTGAGGAAGAATTCTTTGTCGAGGATTTAGTTAAACAGGGATTTTCCTTTATCATTCCTTCCTTTAGAGCTATGGGATTGACGGAAACAGAATATATAATCAGTAAAAGATTATTATTAAATGGTTTTACCTTGAGCGGGCTTAGGGTTTTCGAAACTTTACTCGTGGAAAAGTATTTAATGACGCTTAATTATCTAGACCAGGATAAAATTGGGCTTATGGCGCATTCCGGGGGATCGAGTATCGCGTCTTTTATAACAGTCTTAAGCCCTTTGATAAAAGTAAAAGTTGTAGACTTTGAAAGCAGTTTTATCGATACAACTGATCTGTATGGGATTTACGATGAGATTATTCCTGATCTAGTTGACTCTGCCCAGACAATTCATAATTATCCGATTACTGAAGGCTTCAAAAAATTAAAGGTTCCGTATGGCTATATTAATTCCAAGCAAAAAGTAGTAGATTTTTTTAAAAAACATTTAAAATAATTGAATTCAATAAATTGCTTAAGGTAATTTCATCATTGCCTGATTACTCTACTTGAGCTAAAATGTTAAACTAATGATCATAAATCAATTGAATCCTATATATTTAATACTTGGCTTTATCACTGTTTGGATCGGAGTCTCCGCCCTAATCAGTCTGATCGGCGGCTGGTATCGGATCGCTAAACAATTTCCGCTTACGGCGGGAAATGTTGATATTATTAATAGTTTTAGTTGGCAAAGTCTTAATTTAAATCGTCGCTGTTCATATCGCAGTTGCGTTAATATTAAGATCATAGATAAAGGATTAATTATAAGTACAGCCTTTATCTTTGCTGTTTTGCATAGTCCAATTTTCTTAGCTTGGGACTCTATGTCTGATTTGGAGTATAAAGATAGTTGGCTAAAGAGGCTTACGTTTTGTTTGGGCCAAGATAAGATCGTAATTTACGGAAAAGCGGCTAAAGCAATTTATCAAATGATCTGCTTTAAAAAAACAGCGCTTACTGAGGTTTAAATTTTATTTTAGGGAGGGCTATGATGAAAAAATATATTACACTTATTTTAATCTGTCTGATGATTGCTGGCTGCGGAGAATTAACTCAGCTTATCGATGATATTCCCAGATTGCGGAAAATCGATTATCAATTTAATCAGGGCTCCTTAGAGGCTGCATTAAAAGAGTCTATAGCCTATTCCATGGAGTACCCCAAATCATACAAAAGCTGGTGCTTATTAGGATGGATCAATCTGAAAATAGATAATTTGGAAGATGCCGGTATGTGTTTCGCGAAATCAATAGAGCTTAATGAACGCTGGGATAATGCCTATGTGGGATTAGGTGTGATTTATCGTAAACAGAAAGATTATCAGGCGGCAAGGACAGCTTATCTAAAAGCCGCGCAAATCGTTCCCAGAAACGCTGAAGCTTTTTCCAGTTTAATGGTGATTGAAATCATAGAGAAAGATTATCAAAAAGCCGTGGAATATGGGGAAAGAGCCTGGCGATTTAGGAAGAATTTAGCAAGTATTCCCGCTAATTTAGCGGTGGCTTATCATTTTTTAGGAAATGAAGAAAAAAAATCATTTTATTACAATCAGGCCAAAAAACTTAATTATCAGGGATTAGATGCTGTGGACAAGATTTTCAGTGGGATAGTAGTAATTGAATGATTAAATGATTTTACTGTTTTTCAGTTAGAAATTTATACACATCACATCTTTAATGATAGTAGCTTAAAATCATAGTCAAATGCTTGTAAAAAGCTTTATTTGCAGGTATACTTTTTCAATGTTGAAAATTAGCCATAAACTAATCGTATTTATAGTGTTGATATCTTTTTTAAGCCCAAATGCTTTAAGTTTCGGGTATTTAAATACTGATATCAATACATTGTCTCCGCGCTTAAATCTAGATAGGACTGCTTTTCAAACATATTTGGTTGGAACTTCAATGGATTTATTGCAAAGCGCTGAGCAGTTTGTTGTGAACTCTCTTAGTCCAGAGGATACGATTGGGAAAGTTATCTATCGAATAAAAATTAACGGTGAAACCCTTATTGTTCGCAAACGGATAGTGGTTTTTAGCGAGTCTATAGAAGTTTATCATGATTTGATGCGGTTGGATGATTATGGACAAGAAGAACATTTAGGATATTGCGAATACGAGATTAAGGGAAATCAGGCAATAATCGAAAATAAATATGAGTCCGGACCGGCTTTTTGGGTTTTAGACCGAGGCAATGGTCAAGGGGCTGTGCTTTTTGCTGCTGTCCTGGAAAGTGCCCGGCATCTGGGAATTAAGCGTTTTCTGATTATTCATCCCTCAAGTACTTTATATGAAAAATTCGGCTTTAAAGAAATTCCTGGTGACTATGAACTGAGCGAGAAGTATCTTAATCCGGATGATCCTTCAGTTTTTACGATTGCCCGGAGTCTGATCGCGCAACGCTGGAAAATTGCGAATCCGGAATCAATGCCTTTTTATGTAATTGAAAAGAATCTAAAAAATAAATTAGTTAAGCTTGCGGTTAATAAATTAAATATCTTGCCTGATCAGTCTATTTGATTAAAATGGCAAATAATTTTTTAAGCAAGACAATCAAATCAAACCATTCTTTCCAATACTCAGATAAACATATTATATTTTATTTTATTGTTTTTCAGATAAAATAGTATTACTCTATAAGCATGAAGATTTTTTTAATAAACAGGAGATATTCTGCTATTTTTTTTATAATCCCCGGGATTATGATGATCCTGTGTTTATGTTTGTCCGCAAAATCTTTTGCTGCTGACCCAAAAGGCTTAACCATGCACAGGGTTCAGGCGGGTATTGCCAATGAAAATGGCTGGTATGAAGCAAAATCCACTCAAGGAAGCTTCAAAGTATTTTTGCCTATACCGTTTAATGATTTCACATCCAGTTGGCAGGATGAAAACAAGGATTATCTAAAAGCCTATATTATAGGATCAAAAAGTATCGAAGGGTTCAAGTTTTCAGTAACGGAAATGCGAAAGAATATTTTAAATCAAGAAAAGACAATCCAGGAATTTGTCGCTGGATTTAAATCTGATCAGAAAAATAAAATCCTTAAGCAAGAATATTTAGAATATAGCGGTTATCCTGGTGCTGAATTAAAAATCACAAATAATACAATGTCTGCGGTAGAAAGAATAATCGTGCCTGTGGATAGAATCTTTTTATTAGTTGTCGAGTATCCGACAGAAAAGGAAAAACAAGTAGAAGCGCTGATTCCTTTGTTTTTTAATTCATTGATTATGGAAAATAGGTAAATTAAATATGGGTGAAAATGATAAGGTTTTTAAGCAATGTCCCAGCTGTGCGTTTAAGTGGACTAGTCGAAATAGTTTTTTGGCTGATTCTACGCTTGCAATTCATGGGTATCAGGTTGATTTTGAGGATTTAGTATCGGGCTTATTCCTGTTTACGCACTCTGATTGCGGAACAACTATGGCTATTCGAGCAGAAAAATTTACTGATCTATATTCTGGTCAGATTTTTGAAACCTGTTGCAAGGGAAGCGCGGAGTGTCCCCAATATTGTTTGCTTAAAGATGAACTGCGGCCTTGTCCGGTCAAATGTGAATGCGCCTATGTAAGAGAAGTATTGCAGATCATAAAGGCCTGGCCTAAAATTGATAAAGCAAAATAAGCGCTGCTGGCGATATAACCATAGCGCTTAGCTTAGGGGTGTTTTTGTTTGCATTCCGCGATATAACTACTTATAATAGTAAACATGTCAAATCCTTCTCAGAAAAAAATAATTTCGTTTCCGATTCTAATGATCTTGATCACTGCTGGCCTGTTTGGCGCGCTGCGGGTTGTTGAATTGCCGCCAATCAGCGCTCATGAAAAAGAGCTGATCAAGAACTTTATTCTAATATTACTGTTCATTTTAGTGGTTTATCTTATCCTGAAAAAGCCTCTGACTGATATTAAGCTTAAGGTTATGGAAAAACTTGGGAATAAAGAACTTGATATAGCGCAAAGCGATGTTGTGGTACCGGAAGATTTCAATCAAGAGATTGTAAAGGATAAGGGTTTTACTTTTTGTTATCCCAAGACCTGGTTTATTACCGCGGCCAATGATCCGGCTTTGTATAAAGAAGTCAGGGAACAAATGGTTGAGCCAGGCATTTTGGGTGCGCGAAATTTCAATATCTCAGTGCATAATATTCGGGGTGTGCCGAATATGGATATTATGTTTCAGGCAATTATTGATGGAGTATTAAAGGTTTTAAAAGGCGGCAAGCTTGAGTTTAAGCAAAAATTTAAAACCGATAAGCTTATTGGTATGCGCTATAAAGTAGTTTATAAAAATATAAATGGTCTGAATTTGGCTTGTTATCAAGTGGTAATGACAACTCCTCGCAAAAAAAATATGCTGATCTTTACTTTTACTTCGCAAATTAATGATTTTGCCAGATCAAAGGATTTATTTGATCAGATCGCCGCGCTTACCCGGATTTTTGACTGATTTCAGATATTTGGGAACTTTTGCGCGATAGCTTTGTCTAATATAAGGTAAAGGCAATAATTCTAGAAGTATTGCCTATTTTTGAAATTTAAATAATAAGGATACAGAAAGTGTCTGCTAGGCCGCAGCCATTTCTGCATTAATTCGCACTGGCTGACTTGACGTCGTGAAAAACACTCCGTAAGTCAGGTGCTCATTGAAGGGGGTAACAATGAAAAGAATAAGTTTTGTTTTTTTAGTATGTTTATTATTACCGAACATTGCTTTGGCCAAAGAATATACGAGCACAGAGCAGGATCAGAAACAGATCGCGATAACGATCTACAATAATAATCTTGGGCTGGTTAAAGATCTGCGCGAGATTAAAATGGGGATTGGGGAGAATTATCTAAAGTTCATGGATGTGGCCAGTCAGATCCAGCCGGTTACCGTGAGCATTAAATCATTGACTTCTCCGGACAAACTCTCAGTCCTGGAACAGAATTATGAATATGATTTATTGAATTCCCAAAAGCTTTTAGATAAGTTTGTCGGTAAACAGGTAAAGATCTTGGATAAGAATTATTATACAGGTAAAGAAGAGATCTTTGCTGCCGAATTATTAAGCAATAATGGCTCTCCTATATATAAAATCAATAATGAAATCCATATCAATCCTCCTGGCCGAGTTATCTTACCGGAAATACCGGAAAATTTAATTGCCAAACCAACTTTGATCTGGATGCTGAAAAACGATAATTCCAAAGCCCAGAATATTGAGGCATCATATCTAACCACGGGAATCAACTGGAAAGCGGATTATATTGCCGTGATCAATGATGATAATTCAATCGCTGATTTAAACGGCTGGGTAACAATCAATAATCAAAGCGGGGCAGCCTATAAGAATGCCTTGATAAAACTCGTGGCTGGGAATGTTAATCAAGTCCAGGAAGCCAGCGGGCATCTTGGCCGGGCAAAAGCAAGTATTATGATGGAATCAGATAAAGCTTTTGCCGAAGAGTCGTTTTTCGAATATCATTTATATACTTTGCAGCGGGCTTCAACATTAAAAAATCAACAGACTAAGCAGATTGAATTATTAAAAGCCGGGGATATTCCGATCAAAGAAAAGCTGGTTTATTATGGCGCGAATTATTATTATCGCAATCAGAATACCGGGCAGGTTATGTCTAAAGAGAAAATCGGAGTGTTTTTAGAAATTGAAAACAAGGAACAAAATAATCTGGGCATGCCTTTGCCGGCGGGAATTATTCGCGCTTATAAAAAAGATAAACAAGGCAGTCTGCAGTTTATTGGTGAAGATAAAATAGAGCATACTCCAAAAAATGAAAAGATCACAATTAAAATGGGTGATGCTTTTGATGTGATTGGTGAAAGAAAGCAGTTGGATTATAAAATCTTATCAAGAAATTCAAACCAGCTCTTTGATACTGAGCAGCAATGGCAGATAAAATTGCGCAATCACAAAGACAAAGAAGTGCAAGTAGAAGTGATTGAACCGATTCCCGGAGACTGGCAGATTATTGATTCGTCGGATAAATACATTAAGACCGAAGCCAGTACAATAAAATTTATCGTAAAATTAAAAAAAGATGAAGAAAAAACAATTGATTACAGGGTAAGAATAAGATACTGGTAAGAAAGCAGCGAATAGCGTTTAGCGAATAGAAAAGCAGGAAAGGCAGAGAATAGCGGTTAGTGCATATTTTTTATTTTCTCTAAACTTTACGAATTTTCTTCTAGTTGTTTTGTGACTTTGTGTTTCTTCTAACCGCTAATCGCTATACGCTAACCGCTGTACTAACACCATATATTGTGTTTGAAAACTTTTTTTTGTAAATATGTTGCATATATTGGGCTAATCTGCTATAATTTCAAAGTGCAAGGGAGTGCCCCTGCGAAAGATAATATAAGGATATAAAATGTATTTTAAAAAGCTAGAACTCTACGGATTCAAATCCTTTGTTGATAAAACTTCTCTTATTTTCGAACCAGGCGTAACCGCGATTGTTGGACCCAATGGAACAGGAAAAAGTAATATTTCCGACGCGATTAAATGGGTTTTAGGTGAGCAAAGCGCAAAATCGATGCGCGGCGCGAAAATGGAAGATGTTATTTTTAATGGAACTGAGACGCGTCCTCCGGTAAATATGTCAGAAGTTTCTCTGACCTTATCTAATGAAGAAAGAGTTCTGCCGATTGATTATGATGAAGTAACGATTACCCGCAGATTATATCGCTCAGGAGAAAGTGAATATCTTTTAAATAAAACTCCGGTTAGATTAAGAGACATAACTGAATTATTAATGGGTACTGGTATTGGTACGGAATCATATTCTTTGCTGGAACAGGGAAGAATTGACGCGATCATTAGTTCTAAGCCTGAAGAAAGACGTATTGTTTTTGAAGAAGCCAGTGGAATTACTCGTTATAAAAAACAAAAAAATGAAGCCATGCGAAAACTTCAGGCAACTGAAGAAAATCTTTTGCGGGTAAATGATATTGTGGTTGAGGTAAATCGGCAGTTAAATTCAATTGCCCGTCAGGTAAGTAAAGCGCGTCGTTTTCAGGAAAATTTTGGGGAACTTAAAACTCTCGATACGCAGTATATATATTTCCAATATCAGCAGCTTAAAGGCACAAAAGATCAGCTGAATCAGGAAGAAACGGGTTTTCATCAGGAACAAACTGAAATGGAAAGTGATCTGGGCGTTTTGTCAGAAGAGTTCGGGGTTTTAAAAACAACGCTTTCAGAAGTGGAACATAATTATAGCCATTTAAACAATCAATTTGTCCGCACGGTTTCTCAGATTGAACAGAATATTCATTCTGTGGAATTAAATAATGAGCGCATCGAGGAATTTAGCCAAAGAGTTAAGGATTATAATCGGGATATTGAAAACGCTGAAAAAAAGATTAAAGAACTTCAGGCCCAAATCGATCAGCTCCAGGCACGGATATCCGCTTTTTCAGACGAAAAAAATGAAAAAGAATTTAATCTTAATTCGCGTCAGGCTTCAATTATTGAAATCGAAAATCAAATTAAAATCATTCAGAAATCCGCGGAGGAAAGCAGAGTTATTGCGGTTAAACTGCTCAGTGAACACGCGCAGATTAAAAATGAATTAGCCAAGCTTTCCGCGAACATTAGTAATGCTAATGCCCGATTATTAAGACTTAATCAGGAAAAAGAAAAGACTAGCCAGGAATATGCTAAGATCAATGCGGAATTAGTCAGCAAAATAGCGGAAGTGGAAAATCTTAGAGGTAAAGTTAATAAGGAAGAAAGCGATGCTCAGAATCTTAAACTTAATTATGAGCAGCTGAATGCCCAAATTAAAGAATTGGAAATAAGTATTCAGAACAGCCGTCAAGCTTTGGTGGGCTGTAAATCCCAGCTGGAAGTGCTGGAAAAATTAAACAAAGAATATGAATGGTTTTCCAGCGCGGTAAAATCTTTTATGCTGCAAAAAGATAATTATCCTGAGACTTTTGCCGGAGTGCATGATGTATTGGTAAATCTAATGGAAGTAAAGCCGGGTTATGAAGTCTGTGTGGAAACCGCTTTGTCGGAATATCTTCAGGCAGTGGTGGTCGATAGTCGCGCTGTGGCTTTAAGACTAAGAAGTTTTCTCGCGGAGCATAATATTGGCAGAATCCGCTTTATTACTCTTGATTCAATCCCTCAGATTATTCAGCAACAGGCGCAGGTAGAAAATGCTAAGAGCTTTTTAGAAGTAATTAGCTGTGATGAGCAATATAAAAAAGTTTTGTCTTATTTGCTTAAGAACAGTTTTATTTTAGAGCAAAATATTTTTGATGATCAGCTGCAAGCTGAAACGCGGGATATTGTTGAGCCGGCGGTTGAGCAAACTGCGCTAGCAAATGAATTTATTTTCTCGTTTAGCAGTGAAAATGCTAATCAGGTAAAAATCGTTGGTGATTTTAATCAATGGGATGCTTTAGTAGACAGCGATCTTGAGAAAAAAGAGAATAATCTTTGGCAAAAAGCTTTAAATCTCGAGCCCGGGCGTTATATTTATAAATTAGTAGTTGATGGTCACTGGACAATCGACCCGAATAATCCAAATCGCGAAATTGATTTTAATGGTAATGAAAATTCTGTGATTGTTGTGCCGGAAAAAACGGAAAATAAGATGATTGGTATCGAAGAAAAACTGCCTGAGACAGAGTTTGTTTTAGCGCAAACCTTGGTAAGTTTAAACGGTGAAGTCCATTCGCCGGTAGGTTTAATCAGCCGGCCTTTGGCTGATCAGGCTACTGGATTGTTTTCGCAAAAAGCAAAAATGCGTCAGCTTAAAGAAGAAAGTATTGAGCTTGAGCAGGATGTTATTAAATATAAACATGAGATTGATAATAAAGCCGAACAGCTGCAGTATGTTGAAACTGAATTTACCCAGTTGAGTCATGCTCTGCATGAAGAAAAAATTAGTTTGGCGAATCGCGATTCTGAAAAAATAAGCATTGAAACAAATAGAAAAAAATTAGTCGATGAGCTTGTTTTGGTTGATTTGGAAATTGAAGAAACCGCGCTTGACCTCCAAGATCTTGAGACTAAAGAGACCGAGAAAAAACAAAGACTGGCGATTGTTGATCAGGAAACAGTCACTAATGACCAAGCCATTACGGCTGATCAGGAATTGATCGCGATAAAAAATAAAGAACGCGAAGAGCTTATGGTAATTATCGCGGAAATGAAAACCGAATTTTCTCTGCTGAATGATCAGGAATCAGCTTTAAATGAAAGTTTTTCTTTGCTGAATACTAATAAAAAGGAATTAAGCCAGAATTTAGAAGAATTTATCCGTTATCGAGAGGATAGTATTAAGCGGATTGACGCGCTGACTATCCAGGTAAGCGAATTGAATACAGCTACACTGGTTTTAGAATCGGAAAAAGAAGAAATTGGCGGATCTTTAGAAGAATTTAAAGAAAAACGCAGCGAATTATTAACCCGCTTTGAAGAGATTCAGAATAAGATCAAAGAAAAAGAAAATCGTTTGAATTTTACTCGTAACCGGATCCGCGATATTGATGTTAAAAAAGTTGAGCTGAACTTTAAGATAGAGTCCTTGATTAATTCCATGCGGCAGGCTTATAAGCAGGAACTGGATACGCTTGAGATTGAACTGCCGGAAGATATCGATTGGAATACGCAAAAAGAGCTGATCGATGCTTTAAAAGGTAAAATCGATCGGATCGGCGCGGTTAATTTAGCAGCAGTTGAAGAGGAACAGGAATTAAGAGAAAGAGCTGATTTTTTAAAGACTCAGTGTGATGATCTCTTGACGGCTAAACAAACTTTGATGCAGGCAATTCAAAAAATAAATCGGACAACAAAGGCGCTTTTTTTGGAAACTTTTGAAAAATCAAAAATAGCGTTTCGGGAATATTTTAAACTCTTATTCAGCGGTGGAGATGCTCAGCTGCTGCTCACAGAAGGCAAAGATGTTTTAGAGTGCGGAGTGGAGATAGTTGTCCGCCCTCCGGGGAAAAGACTGCAAAGCATTACTTTACTTTCCGGTGGGGAAAAGACTCTAACCGCGATTGCTTTATTGTTTGCTATTTTTAAGATCAAGCCTACACCTTTTTGCGTGCTTGATGAAATGGACGCGCCTTTGGATGAATCAAACATTGACCGGTTTACCCGGGTTTTGCAGGAATTCTTAAAAAGTTCGCAATTCATTATCATTACTCATAATAAAAAGACGATTGCTATGGCTGATGTTATGTATGGAGTGACAATGGAACAGCCGGGTATTTCTCGATTGGTTAGCGTGAAATTTAGTGAGTTTAAAGATGGGAACAAGACCAAAGAAGAGCTTATTCCCGAAGAAGTTTTAGGCTAATTGATCACCATTCAAATGATTTGCTTATCAGATAAAATCTTTACTGAACATGCATACCCGATTGCGTCCGGTTTCTTTGGCCACATACAGTGCTTTGTCCGCAAAGGCGATTAGATCTTCTTTGTTGGAGGCATCCTGAGGAAAACTTGCTACTCCAATACTAATTGTTATTCTTTTTGAAGGTTGGCCTTCCTTATAATGACAGGGATGAGCAGCAGTTAGTTTTCGGATTCTTTCTGCCGATGAATAGGCTTTTTCTTTAAAAGTTTCTGGTAGGATAACTGCAAATTCTTCACCACCGTAGCGGGCAACCAAATCAACTTCTCGGCATGATTCTTTAATAATATCTGATATTTCCTGCAATAATCTATCTCCGGCAATATGTCCCAAAGTATCATTGAATTTCTTAAAAAGATCAATATCAATCATCAACAAACTAAGATGACGGTTAAAGCGAGTAGCTCTTTTAACCTCCTCTGCTAATTGATGCTGGAAATAACCATAGTTCCAAAGCCCGGTTAAACGATCGGTATTGGAAAGGATCAGAGTTTTTTCAAATTCCTGAGAATTGCCGATTGCCAGACCCGCATTATTGGCAAACATCGTCAGTTTCCAAAGATCATCTTTTGTAATAACTTTGGTAGAAAAGAAATTATCTACCAGCATAACTCCCAGTACTTTATCATTGGCCATCAAAGGAATGCTTAAGCAATAATCCATATTGAACAATGATATCAGCGGGTCTTTTTTGTCAACTTGTTTTCTTGACTCAGAATCGAGTATTTCAAAGGTCTTTTGCTGTAGTACTGTTTGAGCCAGGATTCCTGAATTTTCGTTTATGGGCAGTTTAATGTTTTTAACATTATTATTAAGTAGCGAATCTTGTTTGCGGCCGAATTGTTTATAATCATTGAGCAGCTCATCAAGAGTTTTATGGGTTGCGGCGATGAACTCCCAGATATTTTTGGCATCAGCTTCTGAATCCGGGCCAATTCCCATGCGGCCTTCAAGAATATTATCTTTTTCATTAACCAGAAAAACCATGGCGCGGTTAAAGCCCAGGCCTTCTCCAGAGGTAACGCTGGTAAGAATAATGTAAAGGATCTCATCAAGTCGGAGCGTGGAACTCATTGCCATGCTGATTTCGTAGAGCATCAGCAGCTCAGCGTGATGCCGGTCTTCTAGGTTTTTTGGGGTTTCTCGTTTTTTCATAGAGTTCATTGTATAATTAGTCTGTTTAGTTTGTCAATGTCTTAGTTAGAAAATAATTAAAATTTAAAACCAGTTTTAAATAAGATAAAAGAATTATTCAAATTTGTTCTAAATATGTGTAAAATGGATATAGATTAATTTTGCCTAATTGTTTTGTATATAATAAGATAGTTAAGCAAAGATTTGGTTTGCCTAATGTTTTGGTTTTGTCTAAAAAACCGGAATGAAAAGAGGCTTTAAATTTTAAGATGGGGGATTTGGTGAATAAAATTCGCGGTAATTTAGTTTGGGGATTATTGGCGCTTTGCATAGTTTATGGCTTAGGGTTTGTTTGTCCGCTATTTTCTGCCAGTGAAAGGGAATTGCAAACTTCAATCAAAGAATATGAGCAGAAACATTCATATGACCCGTATGATGAAAATATTAGAAAGCAGCTTAGTATCTTATATCATAATTATTCCATGGAGCTGGCGGATCAGGGATTGTGGGATCAGGCAATTGAGAATCAAAAAAGAGCATTTGATCTGGAGCCGGATATTGAACAGATTAAAAACGCACTGGCTTATTTATATAATTGTCGCGGCCTGGAATTTAAAGATAGTGGTAAATATGATTCGGCAATCCGAGATTTAAAAGCAGCGATTGATTTTAACCCGGAAGAGCTGGTGCTTAAAAAAAATATTGCCGCGGTTTATTTATCTTGGGCTGATGATTTTTTTAAGGAAAATGAATATTCCAATGCTGAGCGGATGTTAGTGAATGTTGAGCATTATGATTTGGACAATCCTTATTTATATGTGCTTAAGGGCGAAATTGCCTATGTCCGGGATAATTACTATTCTACTAAGGATAATTGGCAGAAAGCACTTAAATTAAATCCAAGTTTATATCAGGTCCGGATGAAATTGGAAAAACTGGAAAAAGAGCAGGATCTGGAAAGAAACTTTAGTGTGCGGGAAATTGAAAATTTTAAATTAAAATTTGAAGGCATTGACACGGAAGGTTTGGCGGATAAGGCCGCGGAAATATTAAGAAATTCTTATAAGCAGGTGGGCAAGGACTTTGATCTTTATCCCCGAGCGACTGTTCCGGTTATTATTTATCCTCCGGTTAAATTAAAAAAACTCGACTATTTTCCTGATTGGGCTGCGGGAACATATGATGGAAAGATCAGATTTAGCGAAGACTTAGGCAAAGATTATTTGCAGATGCAGGCAGTTTTACATCATGAATATACCCATGTAATTGTGCGGATAATCGGGGGAGATAATGTGCCTTTATGGTTAAATGAAGGTTTGGCGGAATTTGAGGCAAAGCAGTTTAAATCAGCAGCAATTAAAAAATCAAGAATAGAGATTATCAAGCGGGCAATTGAAAATAAGACAATTTTCCCCTTAGATAAATTAGGCTCAATGGATCTAAGCAAATTATCTTATCTTTCGCCTAACCGGATCGAGTTAGTTTATGCTCAGTCTGAGGCTTTTGTCCAATACATTATTAATCGTTCATCGCTTTATGATATGAAAAAGCTCTTAGAGCAGCTGGGCAAAGGCACGAATGTCTATAAAGCAGTTAAGGATGTTTTGTTTGTGGAATTAGATGTTTTGGAAAGAGATTGGCGAAATGAGTACAGATAATAGGATAAATCAGATATTAAAGGCCTGTTTATGAAATCCATTGGCATCTATGTGCATATTCCATTTTGCATTAAGAAGTGCAATTATTGCAATTTTAATTCTTGGGAGCCTGCTGATTCGCGGCAAATAAAACAGTATATCAAATCATTATTGCAGGATATAAAATTATCCAGCGAGCTTGGCCAAAACCGGGAAATAAGCAGTGTTTATATCGGCGGAGGAACCCCGTCTTTTATTCGCGCGGAATATATTCAGGAAATAATTACGCGTATTAAGCAATGTTTTAAACTGGCAGCAAATCATGAGCTGGCTATTGAAGCTAATCCCGGCAGTTTATCTAAGCAAAAGATTTTGATTTATAAACAAGCCGGAATTAATCGAGTAAGTGTGGGTGTTCAGTCATTTAAAAACAAGTATTTAAAATTACTCGGCAGATCACATAATTCTCAACAGGCTTTGCAATCGCTTGAAATGCTTAAAGCCAATGGTTTTGATAATATCAGCGCTGATTTGATTTATGGATTGCCTGGTCAGTCTTTGGCAGATTGGCAGGATGATCTGCAAGCCGCGGTTGAATCGGAGATAAGCCATATATCTTTGTATGATTTAATTATCGAAGAAAACACGCCTTTTTATGATATGCGCAATGATTTAATGATAGGGGATAATGATCTCCAGACTTTAATGTATAAAAAAGCACATAATTTTTTAGCGAGCAATAAATTTAAACATTATGAGATCTCTAGTTTTGCGAAAAAAGGTCGGCAATCAAAGCATAACTTAATTTATTGGAGTAATTCAGAGTATATTGGTATCGGGGCAGGGGCTTATTCCTATATCCAAAAAGAAAGATTTAGTAAACCCAGTGATTTGAAGCAGTATCAGCAACAGGTAAAAAGGGGGAGTTTTGAACATTGCGGCTCAGAAATTTTAAGTTCAAGAAAACTGATCGAAGAAACCCTAATCCTAAAACTAAGGATTTTAAATGGATTTTGTTTGAAGGATATTGAAAACGCTTTGGGGCAAGCAGTACCGCAGGATATAATTCAGGTTTTAAATGAATTTGTCGGGCAAGGGTTTATTTTACTGCAAAATAATCTATATAAACTCAGCAAAAAAGGCTTATTGCATTATGATACCATAGCCAGTGAGCTGTTGTCGTAATAGAGAACAATGAATAGAATACCGAAGGATGATCCTCCTTCGCCAAGGCTATGGAGGACAGATGGACGATCGCTACGCTAGGACGCAAAAGCAGTTATGAATTACTAATTATGATTTACCACTAGTGTCCGGTTATAAGTCAAATAATTCTAGTTGGTTACAAGAATCAGTTAATTTGTTATTGTATTCATAATCTGTAAGTAGTTGCAAAATAGAGACTTTCTCAAAAA
>Ga0180007_10000600_pt1 | contig 57575 bp, 45 predicted proteins | sample MM_PC_MetaG_FD_121122 | JGI IMG/M metagenome (GOLD analysis project Ga0180007, IMG submission 121122) | Groundwater microbial communities from the Aspo Hard Rock Laboratory (HRL) deep subsurface site, Sweden - MM_PC_MetaG | ecosystem: Environmental > Aquatic > Deep subsurface > Groundwater...
CGGCCTTAAGATCCCCATAGTTAGTAAGAGCCTTACCGATAGTTACTTTTCCGTGCTTATCAATGATAACCGTGTCGGTAAAGGTTCCCCCGGTATCTATACCAATAATATATTTTTCCTTTTCTTCTGCCATATTATTCTCCCCTTTTAATTTGATCTTTGTCCTACTCTATCAGATAATATCTCAATAAATTCCTTTAATTTTACCTGCATCTCTTCTACAGTAACAAAAGTCGGATCCATTATATCGCAATCTACTACCAGTGTCTGAATCCCCGCTTGTTCGCTTAAAGCGTCTTTTAAAGATCTTATAATTCCTGACTGACGGCAGGCATTCTGAGCCCAGAACACTGCCCCATCAATCTTATAGTCCTTAACCACCTGAATGGAATCATTTATAAAGTCTTTGGAAGAACCCATTATACATCTGGTCATAGGTGCATTAAAATATCTCTTTGCCAATGCTTCCAATGGGTCCGAAGGATCCATCTCATCTTTTCCCCATTGAAAAACAATGCTTTCATTAACAAAAAGAGCTCCATAATCCTTTGCCAGCCAGTCCTGAAGCTTAAACGAAAACTGCGGAGGCATAAAAAGGTCCAGCAGCCTTAGTTTTTCATTGGGAATCGCCCCAATACCTTTTTCGACCCTGGCTTTAACTTCATCTCTTACAATCGTAAACCATTTCACACCTTCCGGAGTCCCGGCGTTAATCCAATACATCCAATAAGACTGCCATGCCCTTCGGCTCTCCATCGGAGAGGGAACAGCTTTTCGCAACTCAGCTATCTCTATGTAAAGGCGCGTCATTTCAGCAGTCATTGCCATATTTTCTTTCAGACGATCCCAGTCCATCTTCCGACCGGTTACCTTTTCTACAAATTCAATCAGCCGTCCGAATTCATTTGCCAGGTATTTAACCCCTCTTTCCGAATTTTCCCATGGAACATCAATGAAATAGTCAGGAACATCATACATATCTGCTGAGACCCCTCCACTTGAGGCAAAAGCATCGCAACCGGCTCCCATATGGACAATAAATTTCGGTTTTGGAAACCACTTTTCAACAAAATGCCCCAGCTGTATTCTGTGAGCCGAACATGTTTCTAAAGGAACTCCATATCCACGGCTTGTGTCCATGGCCTCTTTGTAATTGCGGGTACATACGGTCATTGCACCACTTGACGAAACTATAAGGACAGGAACCATGTCCATGGCATGAAATATTTCAGGCGGAACAAAAGTGCTGTGGGCGGCAATTTCTTTCCCCGACCTCATTGCCTCAGTAACTTTTTGGAAATATGAAGTATATAGCTCGTAATAAGCTTTTTCCCCGCTTGATTTTACTTTAGGCAACACATGGTCTGTTATATCTTCTAAATTTTTAACCGCCTTAAACCATAAATCTTGGTTCATAGCATTAACCCTTTCTTTTTTTTTCTTCAATCATCTCAATAAAAGCCTGCACCCGCGTCTTGATCTGGCCTGTGGCGGCCATGCCATATTCCAGATCCAATCTTAGCGAAGGGATGCCGCGGGTTTCAAATCTTTTGCTGAGACGAACCTCATCATAAATATGCGGAGCACAATAACGTACTACGCCGGTTATCATGCCATCAATATGGAAATCCTCGGCCATTTGTAGTATTCTGTCAAACCTCGGCTCGGATGGGGCCATACGAGGCGCAGGAAATTTATTTAAATAATGACGGGTAATAGCCAACAATGGATCAAGATTTTCATCTTCACTAACAAGATCCATAAAACTCATAGATCCGTTAAGAAGAGAATCCGCCACAACTATACTTCCAAGATCCTCAATCCCTTTTATATATTCCGAATTATGCAAAGCTGTTCCATTAATCATCAAACGCAGGCCGCCATTCAATGCCCTGTCAGAAGTACTTGCCTCATCAATCAATTCTTTCAATAAAACATTAAAAGCTTTTCTGGGCATCATGGCAGATGCATTATAGATCTCAAAAACTTCCGCTCCCGTAATGGGAGGATTATCTTTTTTTCTCAAATCAAATAATTGATTAAAAAGCTTTCTGGTTTGATTATAGGTTTTGATGGCTTCCTGCAAAGCCTCATTCGTTATCTTTTTCTGAAAGGCACGCTCAATATTTGCTATAAATTCTTTTATATTTTCATAATAGAACTCTTCAGCCTCCGGAATATTTTTATGAGGAGTATGTAAAAAAAACATTGCCGGAATAGGCTTATATCTTTCCCAGACATCATACAACCGTCTGGTTCCATCACAATAGGGAGTTGTCATCACTCCGTCCAGAAAATCGTAGCCTCCTTTAAGAGCTACTTCATATATGCTCCTCATATGAGAACAGGTATAAATATGAAGATATGAATTTGCATCATCAAGAGGAACTTCGCCGTAGGGTCCTCTTAACCAGACCGGCAATGCTCCGGCGGCAGATAATATCTCTTCAGGAATATCCCCGCCAAAAAAACCGATCACCTTCCCACCGCTTTTTTTCCACTCTTTTATCGGTGAAGCAAAAGGGAATTCTTTGTTAATCTCCTCAAATGGAGATAATGTTTTTAATAGTTGAGACATAAACTGTTCCTTTCTCTTATACTAAAGGGATAAACAGATTAAATTATTAATCATTACCCCCGACATATGTCAAGATAAACGATTTTTTCAAAATTAACTAAAAGAACATCTGCATAAAGGCTTTAGATATATCTTTATGCAAATCTCTCCTATCTATAAATCAGGCGGTTCGCCTACGCCTAAGCCTGTCAAAAGCAAAAAGAGCCGCCCCTATAGCTCCGATCAACTGCGGATCAGGAGCAATGAGAGGTTCAAGCCCTATCTTTTCCTTAATTTTTGCAACCACACCAGAATTTTTTGCAACTCCTCCGGTAAGGCTGAAATCTTTCTCTACAGATACCTGGGCCAGCATGCTTGCGGCTACTTTGGCAATAGAATCATGCAAACCGGCAACAATATCGTTTTTGGGCACTCCATCCCTAAGCATGTTTAAGGCTTCGGTCTTCGCAAAGATAACACAAATCGTGCTGAATGAAATATTTTGCCGTGAAGAGAACGAAAGCTCACCTAGCTTGTCTACAGGAACCTCCAAGATATCGGCTATTACCTCAAGAAAACGGCCTGTTCCGCCAGCGCATTTGCTGTTTAATATAAAATTGGTCAGACGTCCATCGCCATCACATTTAATGGCCTTTGAATCCTGGCCTCCGATATCCATGATTGTTCTTACCGTAGGGAAATACCAGTGTACCCCACGCGCATGGCATGATATCTCGGATACATGTTTCTCACCTCCGACAAACTGGAACCGGCCATAACCGGTCGGCATAATACTTTCCAGATCGGAAAGTTTCATACCGGCCAGTTTCAGTGCTTCATTTAATACTTTTATGCCAACATCAGGACCTTTTAAAATTGTTTCGCCTATGTGTGAGGAGATAATTTTATCTCCTTCCATAATAACGGCTTTAGCGGTCCTTGAACCTATATCAATTCCTGCTACCGGCATAGGCCTCTTCCTTACGACTAAAAATATGGTTTCGCCCTAAAACGGCAGCACCCAGCGCAACAACGAATTTGGGTTCTTGTGTTACATATACCTCGGCATTGATATGCTTATTAAAACTTCTTACAAAAGCCTGATTCAAAGAGACTCCACCACATAAAAGAACAGGGGGAATCACCCTAACCTTTCCGGTTAAACCGACAACACGTGAGGCAAGTGATTCATGCAGCCCCGCCAGAATCTCAGACCTGGGAGGTGGCGGATCTTCAAAAGCATATGAAAGAATTTCCTGTTCGGCAAAAATGGTACAGGTACTTGCGATATCGATCCCTTTTTCCGCTTTCATAGCTTCTGCGGCCATTTCCTCCAAAGATAAACCCATAGCTTTTGCTATTGCCTCTAAAAATACTCCCCCGCCTGCAGCACATTTGTCGTTAACGGTAAAATCTTTTATCTGGCTTTGTTTATCCAGAGTAACGATTGTTGTATTTTCCGCTCCGACATCAATAATCGTTTTTACATCAGGAAAAAGCTCAAGGCCACCCTTAAACAAACACATGTATAGGCCTTTTTTCATATCGGCAAACGGCAAGTCTCCGCCTGACCGGCTGGTGGCTACAACAAGATCTATATCCTCTCTTGATAATGAATTTGCTTCAAGCGCCTTTTCTATAGCTTTGGCAGCAACAACTTCCGACTTATCAGGCAAACTAAGAGAGTCACGATAAATGACGCCTTCATCGTTCAACAGAACCAATTTTGTAGCAATACTTCCTATGTCAATGCCTATGATTTTCAATGTACCCAATTCATTAAAGACCTGCCTGAGGAGGTCCCGCAATAAGAGTTTGCTTGCTTGCGCAAAGGCCTACATGTTTCCTGATGTCTTCTGACCCATTATAGTAAATATCGAAGGCAGCTCCTTCTCCTTTTATAGACCTTGCTATAGCGCTGCCTGCCCTGTATCCGGAATCTATGGCAACACTGATTCCTTCGCCATTTAAATATATGAGGCCCGCAGCTTCACCGGCAAGCAAGATCCTGCCTCCACCAAAGCAGAAATCGCCTCTTAAAAACATATCGTTCATAGCTGTGCCTTCACTTCTGACTTTATCGGCAAGCTTCATTTTGAATCTGGCGGCAAGGAAATCTTCAAACTCCTTCATAAGACGTTTATAACCGCCTTTCATTTTAAAAGCCCCGACAACAAGAGTAAGAACATCGTCTTTCTTATGTATGCTTGCCATACAATCACCGATATTGCCTAAAAAAACATACCAGGGCCCTTCTTTAAATTCGCCCGGATCTAAACATTTGTAATATACCTGATATACAACAAGCTCAGTCAGTCTTTCTTCAAAGGAAGGATCGAATGCTCTGCGCACAAGAGAATCACCCCCGTCTGCACCTACAAGATAAGAACATTCTATCCGGGTTTTTGAACCGCCCTGCATTACATCCAGCTTAAGCTTATCTTTATCAGCGGTAAATCCGGAGAAACTGCATCTTTCTTTTATAACCGCCCCGGATTGTTTAAGCATCCAGTGGTCAAACTTACCTCGCCATATATTTAGGAACTCTGGACTGAATTCCTTCCCGTCCTTGGGAATTTCCCACTCATACACAAAATTTCCGTCTTTTTCAGTCCAGGCAATAATATCATTCCGGTTTATAATTTTTGGATTGCAATATACACTTTCCGGAGGAAGTCCACCAAAATATTTTTCAAGCAAATCCCTTGTCTGTCCCATAAGGATACCAGAGCAGCATTTATGCCTAGGGAGCTTTTTTCTTTCCAGAACCAGAGATTTAACACCATTATCGGATAAAGCCTTAGCGCATGCGGCACCAGCAGGCCCACCGCCTGCAATTACTACCTGATAATATTTTTCCATCGGTTGTATCTCCTAAAATAAAAACTATATTTCAAATATGAAATTTGATTTTTTATTATACAGGCACATCCGGCTCAATAACCATACGGTTTATATGGTTATTTTCCAACACATCAGCAGAAGGTATATTTTCGTTTTTAAAAAACATGGTATTGCCTTTGCTTATCAATGGAACAGGCATTACCGAATGAACATGCTGAAATGTATATTTCTGGCATTCTTTCTTGCAGGGGAAAATTCCGATCTCATCCTCTTTTCCGGCAATATCACAGGAATTTGCCAGACAAAGGCGTGTAGTAGTTATAAAGGCATACGGAACATACAAAGATGTATTAATAATACTATCACCAAGATTTAAATCCAATCCCTGCAAAAGATTATCAAGCTCTATTCTCTTTATTTTATGATCAATCAGAAAATTTTGGTAAAGAGGACTGTCTAGTGAACAACCGCGAAAATAATTGAGAGTACTCTCCGGTAATGAATTCATAACCTCTTTTAACCTCGGGCCGCGTTTCATCTTGTTCAAAAGTCTTCCCATTACCGGTTCAAAGCTTTTATACTTTTCATTAAGTATATTTAATACTCCCCAGTCATTAAAAACAACCTCACTATCCGGTTTAGTTTTTTCAATAACTTTCAAAAGGGGTTTTAATTTCTTTATCCCTTCGTTTGTTACATAAGGAGTAAGAAAAGTAAAATCTATGTTTTTCTCCGAAACAAAATCAAGAACCTTCTCAAGCTTATTGACCGTGGGAAGCAGCCGCTGGCAAAACTCACAGCCAAAATAAATTCTCGAAAAACTTCCGTCGTAATGTTTCAGGTTATTTACTTTTGTAATATATAATGCCCGATCAATCGCTTTGCTGTCATCCACTGAGAATATTCCTCTATGCTACTCTGACTTCAGGATAGTAACACATAGCAGTCCTGCACGGAAGTCTATAAACATATTTATAAAATGCCCGTGTCTGTTCTATGTACTGCTGTCTTGAAATAGTTTTATCTTTTAAAAGTGTAAGCAACATCCTTATAAACTTAACATCATTAATTTTGCGTTTTAAATCATTACCCCGTCCGACTATTTTTACGCAATCAACCCCCATTTCAACAAAATCATAAAGGGCGCACGCTCCACAAGGAACATCATCCATATGAAGTCTGGTCCATACCTGCTGTCTTTTAAAAGCAATCTCAGCCTTATTACTATGCTCAATTGCTGATTTTGATTTTCTATTAGACAACTTGTCCGAATATAAACTTAAGCTATACGGGAGCATGCAGGAATTTTTGAATGAACTTTCCAATGACTGAACATGATCAAAAGTACAAAGGCCATCCACATTTGGACAACGGGAATTAAATATGAAAACACACGTTTCTACGCCGGTTACATTTTTTACTATATCTCTTATTTCGTCGATGGTCAGATGTCTTTCAAAAATTACTTTATCAATCCCCAATTTCTGCAAAAACTTAACAGTCTCAGAGTTAAAAATGGAAACTCCGGTGCTCACATTAATAGATGTGTCAAGACCGGCATCTTTTATAGCAAGGATAAGATTCAGATCTGCAACTATAAATGAATCAACACCAGCATCAATAGCTTTTTTAATATAATCAAGCAGCATTGGATATTGATCCTGGGTATAAAAATGTTCATTTATAGCAAGGTTCACCAATGCATTATATGAATGGGCAATAGAAACGGCTTCTTCTAAAGCATTGAAAGACTGAAGATTGCATATGGTTGCAGGCCGCCTATTAATTGCTGCTATAGTATATCTGCTCAGCCATTTATCCCATATAACACCGCAATAAAGCTCGTTAGCCCCTGCTTTTATAACATCTTCTACATCATCCACTTTATCTATAGGCGCCAGGATATTCATTTGAGATTTTCCTGTTGTTTCAGATAAGACAAAAAGGTTTCCAATAGCACTTCTGCCTGTTGGCTTGGATTTTTATTATCTATTGAAACTTCTTTTATTCCTTGATCAAACTCTTTAGAATCGCTGGTAAATTTATCAAGATAACGCATAATTTTGTCTTCCATAATTTTACAGATCTCGATCCGTATTCTTTTTTCTCTTCTTTGCTTAAGCTGACCGTTTTCTATCGAATAGTCTCTATACACCTCAAGCTCTTTCCAAAGCTCTTCTATCCCTTTTTGTTGTACAGCTATTGTTTTAACCAGGACAGGCTCTCGTTCTCCATTCTTAGTGGCCCAATGCAGAGCGACTTTAAGAGAGGACGCTAACATATCGGCACCTGCCTGATCTGCTTTATTGAGTACAACGATATCTCCGATTTCCATTGTTCCGGCTTTCATTGCCTGGATTTCATCTCCCATTCCAGGACTTAGAACTACTACAACCGAATCAGCAAGTTTTGTAACTTCTATTTCAGCCTGACCGGCACCGACAGTCTCAACAAATATATAATCTTTCCCAAAGGCATCAAGGACATTGGCCACCCGATAGGTGGCCTCCGACAGTCCTCCCATTTCGCCTCTGGAGCCAAGGCTTCGTATAAAGACATTTTGCTTTGTGCCTAAATCTTCCATCATCCTTATACGATCGCCCAAAAGTGCTCCTCCGGTGAATGGGGAAGAAGGATCAATAGCTATAATAGCTACTTTTTTCCCACTTTGGTCTAATAATCTTGCCAGTTTTCCCACTACAGTGCTTTTACCTGCTCCGGGTGCACCGGTAAAACCAATAACGTAGGCCTTTCCGCTATGAGGATAAACTTGCTTCATGATCTCCGGAACTGAAGAATCATTTGCTTCAACTAATGTTATCAGTCTGGCTGTTGCTCTTACAGAGCCATTCAACATATCTCTTACCAGATCAGCGCTACTTTGTTTGGTTTTCAACGACATCCCCCCTAAAAAGTATAAGCATAAATAATATCAAGATTTAAGCATTTACACATTCAACCACATCCTGCAATGTCCCTACTCCAGGCATAAAAACCTCATCAACTCCTATTTTAAGAAGTTCTCTCTTTTCCGGTTCGCTGATTGTACCACCTATAACTACCTTTATATCACCTTTTATGCCCTGTTCACTCATCAGTTCCATCAAACGAGTAGTGTCATATACAAGACCGGCACTGTAAAAACTCATGGCAATCACATCCACATCTTCTTCAACAGCAGTTTTAACAACCTCATCTATTATGCTATATCGGGTAAAAATAACTTCCATACCTTTATCTCTCAACAACTGGGTCAGGTATCTAACACTTACCTCATGAGCATCCTGATCGCTTTTGGTTACAAGAATCCTTTTTTTCATTTTAGTTTCCATGACTACCCCTTTTTATCCTGAGAAATAACCATATCCCAAATTTTCCTGCATTACCTTGGACATCTCTCCGGCTGTGGCCCCAGCTCTTGCAGCCTCAACCAGAGCCGGCATAAGTACGCCACCGGAACTTGGCCATTCTTTATCTACTTTAATTGCCGCTATCTTCACATTTTCCAAAGCAGCTTTTACTTTTTCCTGATCCCTGTTTGCTTTATATTTCTTGATTCGCTCAATGGCTTTCTCTTCGATTTCAATGGGGCGTCTATATATATTCGGTTCAGGATTAGCTTCTTCAACACGGTATTTGTTTACACCAACCTTAACCAGTTCACCTGACTGAATTTTATCAAAACGTTTGGCAGCCGCTTCCTGTACCTGCCCTCTTATCCAGCCTGACTCCCAGCATTTGAGATATCCGCCCATTTGATCCATCTGATCCATAATTTTAAGGATTTCCTGCTCCATTTGATTGGTCAGCCATTCAACGTAATATGAGCCTCCCAAAGGATCAGTAACATGGGGAAGATCGGTCTCTTCCTGTAGAATCTGATATGTACGGACACAAACCTTAACCGCCTCTTCTGTTGGAATACTTATAGCTTCATCATATGAAACTACCCACATTCCCTCAATATCAGCCATCATACCTGCCATAGTCATAACAGTAACACGGATAATATTATTATATATTTCCTGGGCTGTAAGCTCGTTCCCGGCAGTCTGAGCTATAATTATTTTATGCCTGAGCGCATCCGGGTTGGTAACTCCAAATCTTTGAGCAAATATCTTGGCCCACAATCTTCTGGTAGCCCGCAACTTTGCCACTTCTTCAAAAAAGTTTTGACTAACGTGAGGATGCCCCAAATACTTGGCAACCACGTCATTAGGATCAAGACCTACTTTTTGGCACTCTTCTACCGCAGCAATAGTGTGAGCCATGGCAAAAGCAACTTCCATAGCAGGCGTTGCTCCTGATTCACCTAAATTATAGCCATCAAAGGCACCGGGACATGCAAGTGGCATATTATCTGCGTGCCATTTGATCAGCTCGGTTGACATCTTTAAGGCTGTCTTTGGTGGGTACCCGGCTGCATCCCAGAACTGCTGATGATGAAACAGATTGCAGGGCAAATTCCACATATCGGCAAGGTTTTCTTTTCGCCGATCAAGAATATAAGCTGCAAACAGAGCGTTTATCGGAAGAGCGTTATCAATAGCAAGTAACGCTGTAAAAAGTTTTGTAATATCCAGACCATCAAAATATTCAGCAAAGTCATCAATTGTGCTGAAAGAACATCCACACTCACCGACCTTGCCTTTTGCTGCCGGATGATCGGGATCCAATCCTCTCTGAGTTGGAAGATCTAATGTCATTACAGCTGTAACAAGTCCGCCCTGGGAAACGCTTCCAAGACTCTGAAGAAACTCACGGCGCTCCCTGGTCTCCTCTGTGGTAGCAAACCCATATCCCTGATTCATAAGCATGGGTTCTACCTGATAATGAAAGGGATAATTACCGCGGGTAAAGGGGAAGTTCCCTGGTATTCCAACATCCTGAAAGTCAAGATCCTTTATATCATCCGGACCATAGCTTGGTTTCAGGGTTATGCCCGATAAGTTGGTAGCAGGAGGCGGAGGGGGTGGAACTGCTTCAGCAGGCATTGCCTTCATAGCAGCCATCAACTGTTCGTCCAAAAGTTGCTTTTTTTTCAAAGTATCATCAGTAAACATATCTTAACCTCTCTTTTCACAAGGCTTAACTCCATGGGGTAAATCTTTCCAATAAGAATTATCTCACGGGTATTTCAGTAACCATCTAAATTCATTAAGAGATAGAAGCACTTTTATGTAAAGAAGGAAGAGAACACTTTTATGGTTCCTCCTTATACATATATAAAAGGAACAAGGGTTCCTGCGAAACGGTACAATCGGCTTCTTGTCACAGGAACCCTTTTAAAATCCGGCACAAAACTTTATCCGGAACTTACGGTTTCAATACTATATTATATGAATTCTATCTCTGAATAATATTTACACTCAAATAATTATTCAGGCTCGCAATATCCATGAGGATCTGATGCAGTATTCGGATCAAAAACCCTCTTTATCTTTTTCATGTACTTATGGAAATCATGAGCATGCGGGCTTGTCATCGAATGCGCCATTTCACCTGCATTTTCAAAGAACCCCAGCCCTACTCCTTCTGTAATAGCTGCGCCAACACTATCAAAGCCTAATTTAATAGCAGCTTTGGTTGACTCAATGTCAAAAGGATCATACTGATACAGCGGTTCATGATGTGATCCGATAGTAGCTTGTTCATACAGGTTGGAACCCCATACATTGTGAACTTCCTGCAGGAACTGACCACCGTCTACATAAGGCTTCATTAATTTATCGCCAAGGTAACTTCCAAAACAGGCGTTGTCGATTGTATCATCACCTGTAGCTGCACAGAAGAACGAACCTGTTCCGCGGAAAATACCTTTGATAATTTCTCCGCCCCACAGATGCCACCAATAATTGGAGCCCTTAGCATGAGGTACTTTTTCGAGATCTTCATCTATCCAGCCGCCTGTTTTTTCCAGAATCGCTTTTAAGCATTTTTCCTGGTATGCTATTTCTCCGTCGCTGTATCCACCAAGTATTATACCAAATGCAAAGGCATTTTTCTGCAAAATACCTTTCTGCCACAGTTCATAGAATTCCTGGTTGGATTCGGTCATCATAGCACCGTGCCATGCTGCAACAGCTCTGTCACCGGAATATGTCATTTCGGCTTCGGTAATCATATACTGGGCTTCATGCATATCATCCCATGATTTCCATGAACAAATATATGAACTCATTCTCTCAGGAATGATAGGATCATAGCATGGAGATCTTCCTGTACTCTCGTGTTTGTCAGGACCTGGCCAAGGATAAAGTTTAATCGAAATCTTGGTGAATGTTCCAAGAGCACCGAAGGAACCCATATAGCCTCTCATGATGCCTCTGATACCGGGTCCGGGGCCATCTGCGCTAAACCATTCGCCGCTTTGTCCCAATGATCCTAATTTTAACAATTCACCGGTAGACAATACCCATTCCACGCCCAGAATGTTACGAGAGCTGTGGCTTGTATTAATCGAACTCGGCCCCATACCGCAGCATGCAGCATGACTGGCAAGACTTGATGTTGTGGGTCCTGGTCCAATAACATGCGGACGAAGTCCCTTTTTAATACACTCAACATGAAGCTGACCTACTGCAACATAAGGTTCAATAACTGCAATCATGTTCTTTTCATCGATATCTATGATACGATTCATTCTTCTCATATCAAGAGCTATTGTGTCTGGGCTTCCTGCCAAAGATCCCGGAAACCAGCCGGTACTAAAAGCATGAGATTTTATCCCATATTTGTTACATACTCTCTGAATAGCCTGGACCTCTTCGGTACATCCTGGAAGCAACGCCGCTACCGGCCATTCAGGCATAAAGTATTCTTCAGCCGGAGTCTGCATATATGGCTGTACCATAAACACGTATGCATATCCAGCCAAATTAGCCGGCTCTTCTGATATGTTTTCCGGACCTACTATATCTTCGAGTGCCCTGTAAGCTTCTCTTGTTAAAGCCATCTCAAACCTCCTTATTATTAAATTGCCTGCTCGACAAGCTCTATAATATCCAATATCTTGAGTGCATCACCCGAATCGTTGACAGCGTCAGAGAAATTACGTTCGCACCAGCCACATGCAGTTACCATTGCTTCTGCACCTGTTGTTTTTGCCTCGGTAACTCTCTCTTTGGCAACCCAGAGTGAATAGTCAGGATCAGAATCCATACATCCTCCACCAGCACCGCAGCAGAAACTGTATTCTTCAATTCTTTTCATCTCAGTAAGTTTTACACCCGGAATGCTTCTAAGAATATCTCTTGGAGCATCGTAAATACCGTATTTTCCACGACGGAATACTTTCGGGGGATCATGCAAACAAAGCTGGCCCATTACCTTCTTTTCTACACCTTTCCAGGGTATCCAATCTTCTCCCAGTCTGCCAAGGTGGCATGGGTCATGATAGGTAACTCTCAAAGGAACATTCTTGGAAAATTTGAGCTTTCCTTCCTTGATAAGCTGAGCTATATATTCAGTAATATGAAGGACTTCAACATCAAGCTTTCTATCGATTTTATGGTAGAGCACTTTAAAAGCATGGTAACAATCGGAACAGGAAACCACTATTTTCTTGATTCCTGCCGCCTTGAACATAGCCGCATTATTTTCGGAAAAACTTTCGATCTCGCCCTGATATCCCATTTCATAGGAACGGCCTCCGCAACATGCTTCTTCCGTACCGAAGATACCTACATCAACACCGGCTTTTTGCAGAACGGAAATAGCGGTTTTTGCAACCTTATGCAGACTTTCATCAAATGAAATCCTGCAACCGGCAAAGTAAAGGACCTCTCCTTTTTCCTTGGTAAGATCTTTTATCTTAAGGCCTTTAGCCCAATTGCCTCTGTCGGCCTTTTTGGCCTGCATCATGTTGTCTTCTGCTTTCAAACCTTCCATCACGGCCATCAGCTCCGGAACGAGCTGACCATCTTCAACACATTGAGCCCTTAATGCAAGCAACATTTCCTGAGGCTCCATATCACGGTTGGTTTTGCATGTTATATCACAGGCGCCACACATCTGGCAGTGATATATTATATCCAACCATCCATCTGTATATTCTATTTTGTCGGTTACATATGCAAGTGCACTATGATATCTTCCGGCACCGGAATAAGCATGAAAGTTATGTTTTGAAATTGAGGGGCACACCTGAGCAAACTCTTGACCTGGACCTTTCTGCCAGGGAACCCACTTACAATTGGAACACCTTTCACAGCGAACCATATCAGCTTTCCAATCTATTAATGCCATTTTTAACACCTCCTTAAAAGCCTTCTAGAAACACAGTTTACCAGGGTTCATAATTTTATTGGGGTCAAATATTGTTTTTACTTTTCTCAGGAAAGAGGCAGTTTCGCCATCTCTTCTGTAAACCATGTCTGACCAGGAGCCATATGGTCTGGAAAAGAATGCTCCCATATTAGCCAAAGCCATGCTATTATTAACAAGCCCCTTAACCTTATCCATCTCCGCCTTATTATTGCTGTCACAATTTAAGTTGAATTCCACATGACAGCTGGTACCATTAACGGTCGGTTGTATATAAACACCTATATCATTCGGAGAAAAACCCTTGCTTTCAGCCTGTGCGCACATAGCTTTTACAAAGTCAGGTGTATGGTCTAATGTAGTCAGGAAGAATATATCCCGACAGGCTCCTTTGGCTTTATTTTTCCAATAAATCTCACCGGAAGGTTTAGCCAATGCGGCAGCGACATCATCAGCCGACAATCCACATGGAAGTGCTTCCAATGGGGTAAGGCCATTTGCCTGTGCGGCATTTTTAATATCTGTAACCTGATAGGCCACTTTATCCTCAGGCATTACGCCACGACCCTCTGCACTGATAAAAAGAACATAGGGCGGTAACGCATCTTTCAGAGTTGCCACTTCGCTGCTGTCTTTAGCCATTATACAAGCAAGATTGTGGTTGTTTAAAATAAGGATATCATCGCCAAGAAGGACTTTATGCATTTTATAAACAAGCCCTATAAGGTCTTCTAATTTCTGGGCCGGAACAAAAAATGACTTCTTAAGTACTGGTTTTACTCTGCATTTTATTGATAACCAGGTCACAATACCCATAGTTCCCTGTGAGCCTTGTACAACTCTCTGGAAGTCTGTCTGAGCAGGTCCCATAGGTCTTATCTGCGCCCTTTTGTTTTCCCACTGCTGAGCCAGTGTACCCGGTCCTGCAGCCGAACCCGTCATAAACAGATGGCCATCGCCAAAAATAACTTCCATACAAAGCAGCGGATCTTGCGGATCCCAGTGATGTCTAGGCATTGTAATGGGTTCTCTTTCGAGATAACTGCCGACAACTGATTTCGTGCTGCGTGGAACAAGCGGCATATGAGCAGCCAAGCCTTCCTTATCCAGTGCATCAACAAGCTCACCAAATGTTACGCCGGGTTCAATCATTGCAACACGGTTTCTTCGGTCAACTCTTATGATCTTTTTCATTCCGCTAAGATCAACAACAACTGCCCCACCAGTACTGGGAACTGTGTCGCCCCGATAGTGAGGTGCTCCTGAACTCACCGGAACAAGCGGTGTACCTGTTTCGTTAGCCCACTTAATCAATTCCTGTACCTCAGTATTCTTAGTGGGTTTAACCACACAAGAAGGCCGTACCGGGATAACAAAACTCTCATCCCCGGCATAAGCCTCCAGGGTTTTCTGATCATCAAAAACATTGTCTTTACCAATGATCTTCGTTAAATCATCTTTTTGAGCCATAACTTATCTCCTCTTTAATTAATAATGACTTCACAACATTAACCAACTCAAAAAACTAAAACCTCTCACCCCCCTTTTAAAATTGAAGCTAAATTTTCACCTTTTTCTTCGGGAGAATCGCCTTCTATAAATTGACAATCCCTTCCCATATCCGGTGGTGGCAACAGAGCCGCCATATCTATTTGTACCAATTTGTCAGAATCAACTCCGACATCATCAGCACTCCACACAGTTATCGGTTGTTTGTAGGCAGCTATTCTCATTTTGGCAATTGGATACCTCAATTCACCAACTTCACTGCTTACCGTTAACAAAGCAGGTAAGTTAGACTTAACCAATTCGTAGGCTCCAGGAAGTATTTTCTCTATAACCACCTTACCACCATCAATCTTTACACTGCGAACTAAATTAACAGTAGGAATTCCCAATATTTCGCCAAGTATCAGCCCGGTTTGTCCTAAATCCCAATCGCCTCCCTGCCTCCCGGTCAGAATAAGATCGTACTCTCCTAATTTTTCAATTGCCTTTGATAGTACATAAGCGATAGAATTACTATCAAGGTTTTTAAACTGGGGATCATCCACAACTACTAGATTATCGGCACCAACTGCCAATGATCTTCTTAATACCGCCTGGGAAATCTTTGACCCAACGCTTACAACAACAACTTCAGCTCCGTTTTCATCCTTAATACGAAGAGCAGCTTCCAAAGCATTCTCATCATAAGGGTTGATTACCGGTGCCACACCTTTCGTACTAATTGCTTTTGCCTCTGAATCTACCTGTACTGCTGTGTAAGGAGCTTCGGGATCAGGAACCTGTTTTGCACATACTATTATTTTCATGATAACTCCCTCCACTTCTTGTTAAATGCCGGAAGAACCTTATTCAAATCGCCGATAATTCCATAGTTGGCTACATTAAAAACGCTTGCTTTTTTATCTTTATTTATAGCCACAATTTTCTTGGATCTCATCATGCCGACCAAATGCTGTGTAGCTCCGGAAATACCTATTGCCACATATAACTCCGGTGAAACTTTCTCACCGGTTAATCCAACCTGACGGCTTGAAGACACCCACCCCAGATCAACTGCCGGTCTGCTGCCGGCAATTTCAACAACACTACCTGAAGATTGCCTAATCAGATCTGCCATTTCCTCAAGTATCTTAAAACCTTCAGGCCCGCCTACTCCCCGGCCTCCGGATATAATTATATCCGCCTTATCCAGCGAAACGGAATCTTCTTTAACAATTTCTACAGATTCAACTTTAGCTGAAGATGCATCTATATCCGGCGCCACATCGATAATCTCACTTTTGGTTGATACTTTCTCCGCAGGAACCACAACTTTTTTCCTTACCGTGGCAAAATGCGGCTCTTCTTTATATTTAAAGACTGCAACGGCATTTCCGCCATATACCGGTTTTGTGCAAACCAAAAGCCCTTCGGCCTTATCGGTTTCCAGTTCGGTACAATCTGTGACAAGTCTGACCTTTAGCCTGAAAGCCAGTCTCGGAGCAACTTCCATACCTATATTGGTATGACTCATAAGCAAAACTTTGGGGTTAATCTGCGCACTTAATTTTTCCAGAATACCGACCCACAAGTCAGGCATAAATTTTTCAAGTAAAGGACTTTCTATTTTGTATACCTTATTTGCCCCAAATGAGGCAGCTTCATCAGCTATTCCGGAAAGGTTGCTTCCAATAATTACCAATGATAGCTCAAGGCCTAAATCATCCGCAATTTTCCTTCCAGCACCCAATAATTCAAGCGTAGAAGAGCTGATGCCCCCTTCTCCTATTTCTCCGCATACTAACACCGGACGGGTTGACATAAATACAAACCTCCTTTTTTCCCTCCGCCGGTTTTACCCGACAGCAACGGTTTATTCTTAACAAACATTTTTTTTGCCATACAGGAACAAAAATTCATATCAACTAAAACTAAGCAAAATACTAATCTTAATATAATTATAAACAATATGCTTAAATCATGCCAATATTTCAACATCAGTTATATCAGTAAGTTAAATGTATTTATAAGCAAAAGTCTATATGCACGAGCATATATTTACGAAATACAAGAAACGGTTGTATAGCATATGGTATAATTTGCTAAATATCAGAAATATGGCCGATTGAGTTTCAGAGCAGTGGGCAAAAACAAGAGTTTGAGATTAATAAAATGCAGCCAGAAGCTTTATGAAAAAGTTCAAACACATGGTGTGTAACACCTTTTAATATTAAGGTCAAATGCTTTTAAATAAATTAAACAATTTTAAATTGGCGCCTCAAAAACTATCCGCTCAAGTTGCATTTCACCTCTTTATCATTGCAATACCTGATAGCTATACCTCACTTATAGCAATTGTAACATCTTTAAAACAGGCTTTATTCTTTTGTCATCGCGTTTGTTGCCACTAACAAACTTAAATTGATAATTTCTGTTTTATGCATAAAAATGTTTTTGTAAAATATTTTGATGCCCCGCTGTTGAGCATTTAAAAATGTATTATCCGGGAATCCCTTTCAAATTTGTTCTTTGCTTGACACTAACAGGCCATTTGCTATATTTACACAGTTACAGAAAGCATTCGCCCGGTATATCATTTATAATACTTTGATATAATACAATATTATGTTATATAAAAATTATATACTAAATACCGTATTTTTTAAGTCCGTTAAATATTTGATTTAAACCATTACCGTAATTTCACGAATACAGAAAATATATAAAAGGCAAAAAAATTATGCCCTATAAGAATTTAAGAGAATTTATCGAAAAACTGGAAGCTTTGGGAGAATTGCATCGAATAAAAGCTGAAGTAGATCCTATTCTTGAAATTACAGAAATTACCGATCGGATTTCAAAATCAGACGGCCCTGCTCTTTTATTTGAAAAAGTAAGAGGGTTTTCATATCCTATTATTATTAATGCATTCGGAAGTTATAAGCGTATGCAACTTGCTCTTTCATGTAATTCTTTTGATGAAATAGCCGCCCGTCTTGAATCCAGTATAAAGATGCGCCCTCCCGAAGGACTAATGGGAAAAATAAAGATGCTTTTTGCCTTAAAAGAAATGGCAGGGCTTATGCCCAAAAAGGTAAAAAAAGCTCCTTGTCAGGAAAAGGTTTTTACCGAGGGTCCCCTTTTGGATAAGCTTCCCATTATTCAATGCTGGCCGGATGATGGCGGACCTTTTATAACCCTTCCAATAGTAATTACCAAAGATCCTGAAACCGGAATTCAAAATGCAGGCATGTATCGCATGCAGAAATACGATAACACTTCAACAGGAATGCACTGGCAATATAATAAGGATGGAACACGTCATTTCGATAAATATAAAAATCTTAATCGGCGTATGGATGTGGCTGTTGCGCTTGGCGGATCACCTTCGGTTACATATGCGGCAACTGCACCTCTTCCGCCCGATATTGACGAACTTGTTTTTGCGGGCTTTCTGGATTCAAAGCCTGTTGAAATTGTTAAAGCCAAAACCGTGGATCTGTATGTACCGGCAGAATCGGATTTTGTGATTGAAGGCTATGTAGATCCAGCCGAAGAACGTATTGAAGGCCCTTTCGGGGATCATACAGGTTTTTACTCGGCAGCCGATATTTATCCGGTATTTCATATAACAGCTGTAACATGCAGAAACGATGCGATTTACCCGGCAACAATTGTTGGAAAGCCACCCATGGAAGACTGCTACATGGCAAAGGCAACCGAAAGAATATTTCTTACCCTCTTAAAATTCGTTTTCCCTGAAATTGTTGATATGGAACTTCCTTTAGAAGGTGTATTTCATAACTGCGCTCTTGTTTCTATAGACAAGAAGCATCCGGGACAGGCAAAAAAAATAATAAGCGCCCTCTGGGGAATTGGGCAGATGTCGTCTACAAAATTTATTGCAGTTTTTGATAAAGACATTAATCTTCAGGATTCCAGCACTGTTGTTTGGAAACTTTTAAATAATGTTGATCCAAAAAGAGATTTAATCTTTTCTGAAGGGCCGCTTGATGCTCTTGACCATTCAGCTCCTTTTGCCAATTTCGGCGGGAAAATGGGTATTGACGCCACAAGAAAAACACGCGAAGAAGGTATGGGAAGAGAGTGGCCTGAAGAAATAGTCATGTCTGAGGATATAAAAGAAAAGGTTACAAAACGCTGGAAAGAATATGGGTTTTAAAAAGTTTTCCAACCTTATAATGATAGAACAAACCCTTTTTGCTCTGCCTTTCGCGTATATAGGCATTCTTTTTGCCGATGGGGTTGATAGCGCAAAAGTCAAAACCCTTTCAATATGGATACTTGCAACAATTGCCTTGATTGCTGCAAGAACAGCAGGAATGTCATTTAACAGGGCAATAGATGCAAATATAGATGCAAAAAATCCGAGGACAAAAGACCGTACCATACCAAAAGGAGAAGCAACAAAAGCTGAAGTCTGGCTTATCGGAGCAGTATCTTCTGTTGTTCTTATTGTTTCATCTTATTTTTTAAATCCTCTTTGCTTTTACCTGTCTTTTGTTGCGGTTTTTCTTTTATTCACATATTCATATTTTAAACGGTTTTCGTCATCATCACATTTTTATTTAGGACTTGTTGAAGCAGCCGCACCAATAGGCGGTTACCTTGCGGTAACCGGAAAATTTTCTATTGTTCCTTTCATACTTGGCGGAGCAATTCTTCTATGGATTGCCGGGCTTGATATTGTATATGCTCTTTTGGACAAGGAATTTGATCGGAAAGAAAAGCTTTATTCACTTCCTTCCGTCTATGGTAGAAAAAGGGCTCTTACGGCCTCAGCCGCTTGCTATATACTGTCATTTACTGCAATGATTGCGGCAGGAATGATTACAGACAAAAGCATACCTTACTGGCTTGCAATAACTTGCATAGCTTTTGTTTTTATCTACCAGCAAACTATTGCAAGAAGCCATGATCTGGAACAGGCTTTGAAAAAATTTTTTAAAATCAACATGTATGTATCCCCATTTCTTTTGATTGGCACTTTCATAGATGGTTTTTTCTAATCTTTTTTTTAAATTGGGCAACCCAATCAATCTTTAGACATATAACAGGATAAATATGCTTTGAAGCTTTTAAATTTCCCGGATACAGTTTTAAACAAGAGACTGAATAAAATTGCAGTAAAAGTATTTGAAGAAATACCTGTTTCAAAAACAGATGCAAAATATATGCTGTCAACAAACGATATTCTTGACCTTGGCAAAATAAGCAATTTTTTACGCACAAAAATGCACGGCGATAAAGCATTTTATGGCGTTAATATGAATCTTAATTTTACCAATATATGCGAACTGCGCTGCCCGCTTTGCGCTTTTTCAAGAGATGAGGGTGATAAGGATGCCTACCTTCTTTCTCTTGATGAAATTGAAAAACGGGTCAAAAATGCCGTGTTATCAGGTATTGATGAAGTACATATTGTTGGGGGTCTGAACCCAAAACTTAAGATAGATTATTTTGAACAGATGATTAGAAGAATAAAAAATATCAAACCTGATATTTTTATAGTCGCCTTTACTGCTGTTGAAATAGATTACTTTGCAAAAACAAATAAACTTTCAGCAAAAAACGTTTTGAAAAGATTTATTGATGCCGGAATAGGCGCTATGCCCGGCGGAGGCGCAGAAATTTTTTCACCCCATATAAGAAATATAATAGCACCAAAAAAAATCTCCGGAACAAGATGGCTTCAGATTATGAAAACAGCTCACGAGCTGGGTCTTAAAACAAATGCCACCATGCTTTATAACCATAAAGAAGATATAAAAGACATTGTAGATCATCTATCAAGAATAAGAAATCTTCAGGATGAAACTTCCGGCTTTAAAACATTTGTTCCTCTTTTATTTCATGAAAGCAATACCAAAATAAGTTCAAAACGCAAATCATCAACCGGATACGATGATATCAGAATCTATGCAACAAGCCGGATATTTCTGCACAACATTATGCACTTAAAAGCTCTCTGGATGTATGTTGGGGATAAAATGGCCCAGGTACTGCTAAGCTTCGGCGTAGATGATTTTGCCGCCACCTATTATGATGAAAAAGTTGTTCACGCAGCAGGAGCAAAAACGCCAGCTTACGGATCTGAGCCGTTTTTAAAGCGGCTTATTGAAAACGCCGGTCTCACGCCTGTGCGCACTACCGCAAATTACTGGACAGAGTAAATTCGGAGACGCCTTATGAGAATTGGCTATATTGACTATTTGAACTGCTACCCCTTTTATTACCATATGTTTGAAAAAAAACCTTTAGCAGATATCAGTATTATTTCGGGGTTTCCTTCCGAGTTAAATAAAATGATGCAAGACAAAGAGCTTGATTTAAGCCCCATATCTTCTGCAACTTATCCTTATATACAAGATGATGTTCTCCTTTTGCCACAATTTTGCTTAAGTTCGGTAGGCTATGTAGGATCGGTAATACTATACAGCAGATTAGATATCGATCAATTAAACGGGAAAAAAATCGGACTTTCAAATGCTTCCCATACATCCCGTGTGCTTCTTAAAATTCTTTTAAAAAGATTTTATAACTGCGAACCGGTGTATCTGCCGGCAGAACCATGCCCTGATTTAAAAGATTATGATGCGCTTCTTTGTATAGGAAATGATGCAATGACAAACAATATTGATACATCAATTTTCAAATTTGACCTTGGAGAACTTTGGCTTAAAAAAACCGGCTATCCGGTAGTATTTGCCGTATTTGCGGTGAGGAAACAAGTAATAAAAGAATATATGGAACAATTTAATTCCGTTGTAGAATCATACAAATCATCAATCCGTTGCCTGTTTGAAGAAAAAGATGAGGTAGTAAATAAAGCCAGGCAAAAATACCCTAGCATATCTTATGATGTTGACAGCTATTATAAAACATTACAGTTTGAGTTTAATGATAATCTGAAAAATGCTTTATCATATTATTTAAAAACGGCAAACCAACTGGGTTTGCTTGAAAAAGTTGAATCCTTAAATTTTGCAGATGTGTGATCAAATATGAAGTTGAAATCATCCATTATCACTAAATAAGAACCAATCATGATTAAGAATGATTTATCTGCAATTCATCCGGGAGAATTCCTGACTGAAATCATAGGAGAGTTGAAAATATCGCAAGCCGGGTTCGCGCGCGCCATCGGGGTATCACCCATGCGGATTTCACATGTTATCAAGGGTGATCGTCCATTTTAAAATTAATTTCCCGATATATTTTCACTTATTCCCTGGCATCTGCATACCGGACTTCTTGTTTTTGATTTTGTTATAGTCATGGAAGGGGTTCCCCATAAGTTAATCGAGGTAAAACCCTTCCGATAAAACCACTACAAGGTCAATGCATTATTTTGCAAGTCAGTTTGAAAATACCCAAAGCATCCAGCTTGTTCACCATCTTCACAATGAAGAGCATCTGGCCGGAATAGATATTTTACGTGCAGGTGACTGGCTGGCAGGACTTGAGGCTTGATAGGCAGAATGCATTCCCCATCAACAATACGTATTGATACCTTCGTAGTTACTCCACAAATCGTAATACAGGCGAAAGCCGGAATACGGAAAATATCAAAGTTCTGAATTCCAAATCAAACACTGAATGATATTAAAAGGTTAACATATAAAAACATATTATTGCAAATAATCTGTCAATAGATTATATACTTTCAAAGCAACTTAAATTATTGATGATTGTTTAGGAGAATTAGAATAATTTTTTATTCTTCCGGATGTCATTACATTTATAAAGTTATCCGGAGCTGGCGAATAAATAGTCGGCGGGGTCGGCTCGCTGAGCGTAACTAACGAAATTACAGGAAAATGATTATGAAAAAGAAACTTGCAGTAAAATTGGCAACAGGAATGGTTTTATTGTTACTATTTGCGGCCCAATCCCAGGCCGGCACTATTTTGTCCAACTTCCCAGGGAATCCTTCATATGATCAATTAACAGGTTTGGGAACGAATGCATTGGGTGATAACACAAAGGGTGTGGGTTTGATCATGGGGGCGAATTCTATGAATTTCGTATCGATGACCACCTTGATTTCAAACTCCGAGTCACCTTCCGTATTGAGCGGCGGCATTTACAGCGACTCTTTGGGCAATCCAGGCGCACTATTGAAGGACTTTACTCCGATAAATGTACCGGAATCACCTTCAGTATATTTTTACGACTATACGCTTACCATTGCTGGTTCGTTCACACTTGCCGCAAACACCTCATATTGGTTTGTGCTTGACGGTCCCACGTATACAAATCATTTATCTTGGCATGCCTTAAATCCCAATGTTGCACCGACAGCATCGGGTGATATTTCGTACACCGGTTATCGCTACTCTTCCAATGGGGGGACGAGTTGGGGTTCGTCATCATTCTATAATGGTGTTGCCATCGATGCGTCGCCTGTCCCACTCCCAGGTGCTGTCTGGTTGTTAGGTCCCTGCGTCGTCGGTCTTTTTGGGTTACGAAGAAAAAAATTATAAAATTGCCGGGAGCTCGAGTAGACGGCTGGACATAGGCGTTTCCGTCTTCGGCAAGGCCATTGGCCGCCGCTACTCAGCTTGGTCGTTTATTCCTTGAAGAAACTATCGGGGTCAAAACCTTGAAATATGAACTAACTTGACAATCGGTTGTCCTGCTATATCCATCGCAATCCACTTCGAGCAGGAGTTGTGGATAGATTGGCGGATTATAAATGGAACAGTTATCTATTTTACGGTTATAAAAAGAAAGGTCCGGACTGGTTAAAATCCTCAATCATACTGGACTATCTTTCAGCATCCGACCCACACAAGGCATACCGCAAGAAAATGCAGGAATATGCTGAAGAAAAGCAAAGGCTGCTGCAACCTTTGCTTTTTAAAAAGGTATTTCCTACAGAGTTAATTACTGCGCCTTCTTATTAATGCGATCATCCCCAAAAGACCTGAGCCCATCAACCATATAGCTCCCGGAATGGGAACGGTTGTGGCACCAAGCACTAAATCCGTAGTGTCATCAAAGGTTAAATTAAGAGTATTGTACGCATCGGCCCAGGAATTGGACCCAACGGCTCTGGCATGCAGAATGGATACTACATAGAAAGACTGGCCTGGATCCAGGGCCAATAAAATCGAGTCCGAAACAGAACCATCCGTGATGGTATCTGAAAATTCAAGACCCATTGTGGAGTTTTCATAATCTTCATCATAAAATAATTTAGCCCCAAGCTCCCCTAAAAGGGTTCCAGGATCATAATAGTAACCAAAATTAATCGGTTGATAAACATATATATCGGCACCTAAATAGACTCTACTGCTTGCATCCGGGTCGTAAAGGCTTCCGGTTAGAATTGCGTTTAGGCTAAGTGTTGTCGAAGCAGCGCCAGTATAGGTATAGCCTTGAATGGCCTGTGCGGTGGCCCAGGCACCGTTGTCGAGCCCACTAAGATGGAGTGCTTTTGCCTTGAGGTTAATATTAAGGCCGAGCGTGGATTCAGCTTCTGCTGAACCGCGATCATCTGTAAAAGAACTGTGGGCATACGTTTCCCCTTGCCAGCCAGCGTAAGTGCCTTCAAAATTTGTATAGTAACTAGGGGCATAGAATGTGGTAGTGGATGTTTCCGCACCGTAAATGCCACTTCCCAATGCCGCAGATACATATGTCAGTTCCCCAAGAAACAGGGTAAGGACCCCAAAGAATAAAATACCCAAAAACCTTTTTTTCATTTTGCCTCCTTTTAATATTAATCGTTTTTAATCATTATTTCCTTTAATCTATTATCTTTTAATCTGTCTTCTGATCCCGGCCAACCCCAAAATACCTGATCCGAGAAGAAACAAAGAAGCAGGAATTGGAACGGCTGGAGGAGCGCTGGTTTGCCAATTGTCCTGACCATCAAGATTGCCCAATTCGAAATCCTCAAAACCTTGTGAATCATATATCGGTGAACCTTCGATAATTAAATTGTCTAAATAAATTATATCGAATTCATTGTTGAAACCATACAACCCAAAAAAATAACCTTTAATCGAATTGCTGTTATTGATTATCAATGGATAATTAATATCGATCTGTGTGCCATCATACCATGAAGAAACATACCCATGAATGTCGCCTGTATACTCGGATGACATATAAGGTTGCGGGTTTTCAAATAAATCCCATACCATTTTCAGATTTACCCATCGGTCAAAAATAGTAGCGGATGTATTTGTCGTTACCTTTCCAATAAAAGGATAAGTACCCCATTGATCTTGACCCCCATAATTTGGATCAATCGACGCGTCTCCATCACTGTCCCATGACCACCAAAGCCATTCCTGATTTAAATCATACGGGCGATAAATATCAAAACTGACAGTGAGGCTATGGTGCTGGTCATAACTGGGAACCACGTTCTCATTGAAAGGAATAAAAATCCAGCTATAATCATCTGGTTTTTCGACTTGGATCTGAACCACCTTGTTTCCTGAATTCAGCGGGTCAATAACCACTTGAGGTTGGGTCAGTGTGGCATGAGCCGCTCCCGTAATCCCGGAAATACCAAAAAATAAAATAACAATTATAAATAACCTGAATCTTATCATTTTAGTTCTCCCAATAAACTTATTTTGTTTGCAATTTGGTTGGAAAATAGATTTTTTATCGATTAAATTATTTAGCAATAATTATACCAATCAATATATCTATTTGATAATATAGAATTATAAGAATTATGTTTTTATGATAAATGATAAATTGTAAAGAAGTCCGACATATATTTATAGCTATTATGTATAATTTATTTAAATAAAATTGAATCCGAAATCAATTTATTTATATTAATATATAATATACAGATAGTTATAAATATATATCTAATTAACAATTAAAAACATTCTAATTAGCATTAGTTATCAATTAAGATATAATAATTTGGAATTATTGAATTGATCATAAATAAGAAGGTCTTTTGTAAATATGTAAAGAAATCCGACATTTTTAGAGCATATTTTTTAGATTTTCAGCAATAAATCATCAAGATAATAATATTTTATCAAATAGTTGGATAATAATTAGATGCAGTTTAGAATATGTAAATAATACCGACGGTAATAAAATATGTATCAGTTTTCAGCATTAGTTGAGGAGCCTTCGGATCGTTTCGATATGGAGGTTTTCGCCTATGTGTTGATGAGCAATCATTATTATCTTTTACTAAAGACATTGAATGCAATTTATCCAAGGTCATGCAACGATGAAACCGTAAAAAGTCCGGAAATTGCAATTTATGAAAATCTCACTCAATAATTACGGTATGTTATAAAGACGATTTTTTGATTTTCCGACTTTTTACAAGACCATCACAATAGAAAAGAGGCTTAAAACGAAACTGATGGTTCCGTAAAAAACTTTTACGAAACCATCAGTTAAAACCAAGTCTGATATTTGATACAGCCTATGACTTCCTGTATTTTCTGCTTATTCCTAAAAATCCAAGAAAACCTGAACCTAAAAACAAGATTGCAGAAGGAATGGGAACAGGATTAAGAATCGTAAAATATGCAGATTCATTAACAACAGAGTAAAAACCGGGATTCCATGATAAGCCGAACGCTGTATCCTGTGCCATAACGGATACTGTCTGCCAGGGTTCATATAACCCCGTCATATTATATGAAGTGGTGTATGGATTAATGTAAGGGATGATGTCTGTCGGAGTCAAAACACCGCCGATATTATCCCATAAAAAAATTAAATAGGTATCCGCACCTTTAACCGGCGCCCATGATAACACTTTTGTTGCTGCATTCCAGGATGTTGCAGGAAGATCTAAACCAGTAAGTGCTCCATTCGGAATATTATAGGAATATGGTGTGCTGCCTAATTGAAATGTATATTCTGCTTCCCAGTCGTTGATGTCGGTTGGATTTACAGCCAGTACCGCCTGATATATATGTTTTCCGGTTTGAGCATATGACCAGTCAAGATAGGCCATATTTCTTGTTCCATTTGGCCCGATTACAGAAATATCATTAAGGCCGCCTGTGTCAGCATAAACATCTGCAATAATTTGTGATCCTTCATAAGCAAAATATGTCGGGTCCCACTTCACATTTAAAAGATATACATTGCTGGTTATTAAGTTTGCTGCAAATACTGAAGTTGTAAAAAATAAAAGAATGAACGGCAATAAAATATACTTTTTCATTTCATCTTCCTCCGGGTCTTTTTACGTTTATAGGCAATATTTTTTAACATATTAGATTATTTGGGAATAGCGATCTAATCCGGTTTTTATATTCAATACTGACAGATTCATTCGCATATTTTGAATACATTTAATAATGAATTTATAATAGAAATGCAATTATTATGCCATATAAATAGCCTGACTATTATGTATTATAATTACAGATGGTTATATGGATGGGTTACTTTGATAAAAATAAATAATATTTCTATCATAAACAAAATGTAAAGTTTTCCGACATTATTTAAGGATAAATACCGGCATGAAGCTTGTTATTATATTTATAAATCAATGAATACATTATGTTATATAATTATTTTAGCATAAAATAAAGTTGTAAAGTTTTCCGACAGAAAAAAGAAAATATTAATGATAAATGCTCATAGTTTCTGGCAAATATACTTATAACATATCGTTTTTATTTATTATGTAATATATTAAATTATAAAACAGTTGATTGTAAAATTGTAAACATTCCCGACGGTGAAATCAATAAGATTAAGTCTTTTTGATTTTCATTCTTAAACCGCTTGATTCCCTACCGTAGGCTCAGAGATTCAAAAGTCCAGTTGGAAGTTATTTCAATACTTCAGAGATTGTTTGCCTTTTAATATTCGGTCAAACATCTATTTGGGCGTTGATGCCCAAGATCGATTATTTAACCGGCTCGTTCATAGCCGCCCCATAGCGTAGAGTTTATCCGGTTAATCAAGGTGGTAGGAAGATTCGATTAAAAAAGTATTAATGTCTTCTTATCAATAATTTAGTTTATAAGTTGCATACGTGCCCAATACTACCCATGCTACAATACAGGACAGTTTATGTGTTCCTGACAATGTAAGATAAAAACATTGACAATTTCTTACTTTATTATTAAAATTTATAATCATTACCCCAAAAAAGACCGGGAGGAGAAAACAGGTGGAAGCAGACAAATCAAGGGTAACATCAAAAGGCCAAATTGTGATCCCAAAAAGATTAAGGGAAAAGTACGCCATTGCTACGTCAACAACGATACGGTGGATTCCAAAGGAGGAAGGCTTGTTAATGGTTCCGGAAACCGATGATGCCATCAAAGCTGCCAGAGGAATGCTAAAGGGTTCGGAGCTGCTGAAGACTTATCTGAAAGAGAAGCAACTGGAAAAAAGAAAGGAGAACAAAAGGCTTGGCAAAATACGCTAAATATGTGTTGGACAGTTTTGCTCTCATAGGATATCTCGAAAACGAACAATTTGCCCAAAAAATAGAAGACCTTCTCTATCAGGCAGAAAAGGGAACTTCCCACCTTTATTTACATGCCCTTCATCTGGGAGAAGTTTACTATATTACCCTTCGAGAACAGGGCCAAGATGTGGCTAATCTGGCTTATTCCCGAATCAAGAGATTTCCAATAACTTTCGTCGAAACCATAAATGAGGAGCTCCTTTTGACCGCAGCCTCTCTTAAAGCTAACTACCCAATCTCTTATGCCGATTCCTTTGCAGCGGCCCTGGCCAAGGTTAACAATGCCTTGCTTCTTACCGGAGACCCTGAATTCCAAACCCTTGAAGAAGATGGTATCTTGGAAATTAATTGGCTCACTTAAATATCTCACTGTTTCATCTGCTCGTTTGTATATTTTGATTTTCAAAGTGCCCATAATTTACGACTATCTTTTTGCTCCCCATCTACACCTTGAATATCTTTTCTATAAATATGTTTATATGTTGCATGTCCCCAATACTACCCTAACATCTCCCGGATCATTTATCGCTCGATCCCACATAACATAAAGCCCAAAATAGGCTGACACTTTTCCGGACAGGCAGTATAAAATCTTCCTTGCCGACGGGTACCGGAACGGTTTTCTTTTCCCCAGAAAAATTCTGCAAGACTCGTGGGTGTCAATTTTTGTTTCGCTGCAGCATTCAACAGCTTTGGCGCACAGCAATCCCCTGCACCGGTGGGTATTCCGTTTGTAAAAAGCTCAAAAATGGATCTCACCTCAGATCGGAAGTTATGGACATGGTAAAGCGCGTGAATCTCTTTCATCAGGTTTTGCGACATTGTTTTCCGCCGGTAAGTCAATTCCCGCTTTTCTACCCCTTCAGACATTCCATTGATCCGGCTTCCCAAAGCCTTGATCTGTTTGTCTACATCACATACCAAAGACTCGAATTTTCCCGTATCCAAAAGCGGGGGCACCCATCCTTCCACGTTCCAAACAGCATTATATTGACCGGAAAACGCCTTCAACATTACAGGGTGCCCATCCAAATCCATACACTCCAGCACACCGAACATTTGCCCTCTGGCCTCACCGAGTAGATAATCCAAATATAAACGAGGGTCTGCTTGCTGCTCCGGAACATGAAAATCAATACGCCCTTTCTCCTCCAGCGTTTTCATTAATTCAAAACAATACTCTTTAGCCTTACCCTGTTTTATGGAATGAGTTTTGCCACAACTACGGCAATATCCTGAACTTGCTGATTCAATAGTCTTGGTAATCATGATTTCTTTCTAAACATAATACATGTAACTATATCAAAATACCGGAAATTACCAAAGGAAAAACTATATGAAGGAAATTGGCACGAAATTGGGGTGACCCCCTATTCCGATTTTATTCGTTCGCGTCAGTTGTAAACATCTTTGCGATGTCCAACTTTAACAATCCATACAGTAAGTTCGTCATCTTGGATAGAATAGATTATGCGGTACCGGCCATATCTCAAACGATATCTTTCTTGGCCGCTTAATTTTTTACATGTTGGTTGGCACGGGTTATCGCCAAGTGATTCAATACAGCTAAGTATCTTTGCTAAATCTTTATCCGGAATTGATTTAAAATCTTTCCAAACCGACTTTTTGAAAAATATTTTATATTCGGCCATCTTTTTTAAGCCTCTTGATCATTTGCTCATAGCTGATTAAAGGCTCATCAGCTCTTTGATCGAATGCAGCAATATCTTCAGCATCTTCAGCAAGAGCTTCTTTCAATGCCTCATTAATTATTTCTGACATTGAGCGCGATGTCTCAAGAGCTTTGAGCCTTAATGCCTGATGAAGATTCGGATCTAAATAGATAGTTGAGCGTTTTGATAATGTTGCCATAATTTCACCTCCAAATTTAAGATGGTGACATCATAACATCACAACGTTTTGATGTCAATGAGTTTGAAGCGAACGGACGGTGTCAGTAGATGCCTGATTCACAAAGATTGAAAAAGTATTAGTCTTCTTTTCTATAAATAAGTTTATAAGTTGCCTACGTACCCAATACTACATCCTGTATTATTTTATGCTGAGCCAGATCTTTTCAGCTCAATTTTAACTCGGAAAGCCATTTATGGGCAAAACGAATTTCAGCCCCATTTGGAAATGTTTTTTCTCTTTTCAGTTCCTTTACTACCTGTATCATTTTTATCTGTGGAAAATATTTTTTAAATATCTCGAAATTTGAACTCAGATTTTCATCATTCCATTTTACTTCCAGCATTAATGAAGGTGTATTATCAGTTGTAATACAAAAATCAATATCTCTGCCATCTTTGTTCATTAAATAATAAAGTTGTTTTGTTTCTCCAATACAATCCTCCAAAAAATAAATTTGTTTTTGTAAGGCACAAGCAACAATATTTTCCAGTTTAACACCCGAATCGCCTACGACCTGCCCTGTATCGTAGAAATAGAATTTGGGCATTTTTTGAATCGCCCGGGCAATGTTTTTATGGAATGGTGGCACTTTAAAAATGACGTACATGTTTTCAAGAATTGTAAGCCACCTTTTGACTGTTTTATCCGAGCATTGCAGATCCCGGGCCAGAGAATTGTAAGACACCGGACTGCCTACTCTGTTTTTTAACAACTGGATAAGAGTTTCTATCTGTACGATCTGCTGAACATTTTCAAGATCAATCAGATCCTGCCTCAAAATAATATCGAGATGTGATTTTTTCCAGCGGTTATAAAATCGTGTTGTACCATTAAGAAACGGTTCGGGAAAACCACCAATAACCAATAGCTTATCAAGCTCATCTTCAAGATTTTCCGGGTTTAAATAGTTATAAATTTCCTTTAAATCCAAAGGATGCATTCTGAATTGGAAAAATCTGCCTGCCATGGAATCGCCGACTTTCTTATATGTATCAAGTTTAGCGCTTCCTGTAACAACTATAGATGGGGGAATGCCTTCCGTATCATAAACGCCTTTAAGCCAAGACTTCCAGTTTTTAAGCTTATGAAGTTCATCAAAAATGACAAGTTCTTTTGATCGATCCCAGGATTTTTCTTGTAAACTCAAACGGTCGTCCATATTATCAAAGTTGAAATAATCAAAATCTCCTTTCAACATTTTGGACAATGTAGTCTTTCCTGTTTGCCTTGGTCCGGTCAGCAGTATAATCTTTTTATCTAAATCTTCTTTAATATATTTTGTAAGGTATCTTTCCATAGCGACTATTCCGGCATGCATTCCGAAATAGTCAAGACTTTTTCGGAATGCATACCGGAATAACCGTTCAACTTATCGGTCATTTCAAAAATTGTTGATACAGCTTATAATTGTTGATGCGCGCTTTACATTAAAGTGTTTAGACAAACCAGCAGCCATTAGTCAATTGGCAATCTAATGAATCAAGGGCCATATGAATTACCAACCCAATGCCGACATAACGTAGTTTCGGGATAAAACAAAGTGCAACATAAAGTACTATGGGTAAAAAACCATGTAAAGGATGGAAGCCGATACTACAGCGCCCGCCATCATATATCGGATTTGCAATAAGATGGTCGATGTCTACAAGTATTGTGGAAATCATTATAAAATAAGCTGATTTCCAATCCCGCCGAAAGAACAGGAAAGCAACAATTGCCGGAATAAGAAAATGCAAACAGATATGTATAATCAACTCCTTTTATTATCCATCAGGATAATATTTTTGTGCTCCATCCAACAAGTAATTTAACAGATCTTAATATTTTCCCTTCAGGGATGAGAGTAAGAAAAGTGAATCTAAGATTTTTCACTGATAGCATAATAAACGCGAATATTAAATATGTTATATCAAATTAAGCGCTCAATGCATCCAAAAACCATAGAAGGTGCTAAAAATAATATAAATTTAACAGAGATAATTTCAAAACGTTTCAGTTTGGTCAAGGTCAAGGTGGGCGAAAGTTTCAACCACAGGAATACATTGTTTTTAAATCCCAGAATTCCGGGATTGTATGCATGGAACAACACACAGGCGATATTACAGGCTGGAATATCAAATGGGCTGATGCCCAAGATCGATTAATTCACCGGCTCGTTCCTCGCCGCCCTTAGCTTAGAGTTCATCCGGTGAATCAAGGTGGTCGGAAGATTCGATTGAAAAAGTATTAATGTCTTCTTTTCTATAAATAAGTTTATAAGTTGCTTACGTTCCTAATACTACCCATTGAATTTATGTCCGTTACGAGGCTCAATACTCAGCCTGCACTTTCCTCTGTCAACGCTTCACTAAAGATGTTACCATCATTAATGCATGACTCGGGGCTGGTGTGGGTGGTTAATCCTTCACCATAGGGCACTTTCAGCCACTACTTCCTGCCGGTTTTAATCGGCGCTCCCAAAAGCGGATTTGACCCCAAGCACACAAATTTTGTCCTAAATTCTTTAAGATTGTAAAATTTAAATATTATTTTTTAAATTTTTCTTCTAAATCCCACAATCCCAATCAACCCAGAACATAGTAGCCAGATAGCCCCAGGAAGAGGAACCGGGCTGGTTGAGTAATTAATAATGCTTTGAGGCGGTGCGTTCTCTCCTTCCAACGTGAAACCCTCAGGTAATTCAATCCCTATGGTTGCGCTGTGTTGGAAATCCACGTACCCACTGGCAGCAGCCACCTCTCCAGTATCGCCAATTTCAATCTCACTAAAGTCCTCTAAATATGCATGGGTTGCTCCTCCACCTACTAAACCGTCAATCATCCATTGGTCACCGTTCTGAATAGGCACTGATAAACTCACTCTCAAGCTAAGAGCGTCTGGATCCTGACTTATAAATTGAACATCTGTGTGGATCTCTGGTAATGTTGGATTATAAAGAACCTCTCCAGAAGGTAGTGAGACCTGTAAAGCTTCTATCGTATATATGCTACTATCGTTTGGTATCATGCTTGTATCTTCGGAGTTTGCATATTCACCACTGAGGCTGTAGGACGTACTATTGAGGTAATTTCCTCCTGCTGGAATCACAGTGATGCCGACAGCGCCCACTATCGCCAATGATGGAGCACCAAACTCGTAATTGAAAGAACCTTCAACATCAATAAAGACAGTCCCATAGGCTGGGTTGCCAATCTCCTCCGGTCCTCTTGCAATGGAATCATAAAAGATAGCGCCCGCTATGTTAGCATAATATGCAGGTTCATTGGTGCCTGCTATCGCGTTTATCAGGTTTTCGGTGCGTGTAACAGTTCTGGCGGTGTCTAAACTGTAACCTGAATATCCCTTGATGCTTCCAGTGTTATGGTTGATGTCAATACTATTAGTGTGTATGTATTGTTCATTACTGACAACAGGACCGGTATTATAACTATATTGGGTAGACACGCCATCACCAAATGTTAGGATTGAGTCGCTCGAATCACTGGGGTAAATGCTGGAAAATACCCAGCCAAAAGACGGGATTGGCAAAGAAAGTACAAATAAAAGAGATACCGAAATACTAAATAATGCAATGCGTGAATGAATTTTCATTTTCCTCTCCTATAATTGGTTAAGTTCAACAGGTTGATCTATCTGAACAATGATTACAAATGGTACTGATATTTTAATGCACGCTTATGCATGTTTGCTGCTTATTTTTCCTCCTTTACCTTTAGGAGGATACCCAAAAAATTAATAATAAATAGACAATGCCCCCCAACATGTCCAGGCAGTAGAATGCAAACCTCCCCATTGAAAAATGTCACATCTATGTTAAAATTGACACATGCTGAATAGTGCATTTTTCAGTTGTTTATCTTAATTCCATGTCCGTTTAATTGTTCACAATTTCTAAAAAAAACAAAAGCCCCATGCTTCAATTATATGAAGATTGGGGCTTAAGTATATTCAGTCATATTAAATCCTAAAGAGCTATGAAAATGGATTATTTATTCCGGAAAACGTTAAAATAACATAACTTGTATTATGAACAATAATACGCCAGGGGTCAAGTTCGCTTTTGGCTCTTATTTTCCATATTAATAAGTTCGTCTATACATTTTTGATATTTATGGACTGGCGTTATTCAAAATGGAACTAAATTTATTAGCAAACCTTTTGAAATTTATATTTTGTTATCATGATTTACATTAGAAATCTACTATTTCCATGAAAATGTTAGATTTACTTTTTACAGGAATACACTGAATTAAAAAACATAACTATGATATGCCATAATTAAGGTAAAGGTTTAAATTATAGCTGAAGGTGTTTTATCTTACGGTTTCGCCTTGTACCATGCGGCATATATGGCCGGCAGAGACACAAGTGTCATTATTGTCGCACCAAACAGGCCTCCGCCGATAGCTACTGCCATAGGCCCCCAGAATACACTGAATGAAATGGGGATCATGGCTAAAATGGCCGCCGCTGCGGTTAGCATGATAGGACGAAAACGAAGTACTGTTGCATTTATTATCGAGTTCCATACCGATTCTCCGGCTTTAAGCTGCTGATCGATCTGGTCGATCAGGATAACGGTATTGCGCATGATAATACCTGCCAGAGCCAATATCCCAAACTGGACGACAAATCCCATGGGCCGACCCGTAAGAAATAGCCCCAGGCTGACACCGATTATGCCCATGGGAGCCGTAAGCAGTACCAGTACTACCTTGGAAATACTATGCAACTGCAATATTAAAAGTGTTGTGATAATCAGAATCATCAATGGCACAGGTTCAAGAAGCCAGCGGGTACTCTTGATGCTAAGCTCCATGGCTCCCCCGATTTCGATGCTGTAGCCTTGTGGAAGAGATTTGCGAAGGTCTGACAGATTTTTGAAAACTTTTGCGGTTGCATCATTTCCCAAGACACCGGGGATTGTTCCGGCCTGTACCGTGATGGTCGGCTTCAGATTTCGCCGCCAGATCAAGCCTTCTTCTGCATCGTAGCTTATTGTCGCGATCTGACCGAGAGGGATAAAGCGGCCCCTGCCGATGTGTATATTGAGATCCTTGATTCCGGATAAATCGGACCTGTTTTTTGCATCTGCACGAATCACAATGTTTACGGTCTTGTCTTTTTCCCGAAACTCGGCAACCGGTACGCCCGACAGAAGACTCTGAAGATTAAGAGACAAAGTCCGGCTGTCAATTCCAAGTATTCTTGCTTTGTCCTGATCAACGGTTAGATGCATGACTTTGTTTTTTTCATTCCAGTCCTGATTTACATTCCTAAGATTACTATCGGCCGCCATGACATCACGTACCTGTTTTGCAATGTCACGAACCTTTTGATGGTTAATCCCTGAAACACGAATCATTACCGGATAGGCATCGGATGGCCCGGTATTAATTACTTTGGCAATACCGCGTACATTTGGAAAGCTGGTAGTAAATATTTTTTTTGTTTTTTTCACAAGCCTGTTGCGTGCTTCAAAGTCCCTGGCTAAAATGATAAATTGTGCAAAATTGGTGTTGGGAAGCGTAGGCTCGGCGGTAAGGACGAAACGAGGCGCTCCTTTTCCTATATAATAGGAATATTGTATAATGCCCGGATCGTTGCTGATATGTTTTGCAAACTCATGTGCTTCCTGTTCGGTGGCTTGCAACGATGCTCCTTCGGGCAGGCGTAATTCGACTACTACTTCCGGTCTTGTAGAGGCCGGAAAAAACTCCTTCTTCACCTTTCCCATTAAAAAAACGGAAGCTATTAAGCTGGCCACGGTGGCCGCAATTACCAGCCAACGGTAGGTCAGGCACCATACCAGGATTCTTTTGAACAACCGGTAAAAGAATGTATCATAGATATTATGCTCATGACCGGCAGGAGTATGTTTTACTTTCACGAGGCTAAATCCGATCAGCGGCGTGACAGTAACTGCAACCACCCAGGAAATAAGCAAAGCAATCGTTACCACCGAAAAGATGCTTCCGGTAAATTCGGAAGCACTGCCCTTGGAAATAAACACGGGAATGAAACCTGCGCTCGTAACCAGGGTTCCCGTCAGAAGAGGAAAAGCAGTTGCTTTATAGGCAAAGGAAGCCGCAGAAAAGCGGTCCCATCCCTGTTCGAGTTTAACGGTCATCATTTCTATGGCGATAATGGCATCATCCACCAAAAGCCCCAAAGCAATGATAAGCGCCCCTAAAGAAATCTTATGGAGGTCGATTCCCAGAATTTGCATTGCAATAAAAACGCCTGCAATTACCAGTGGGATGCAAAGAGCGACAACAAGGCCGGATCGCAGCCCCAGGCTTAAGAAACAGACAATGATTACAATAATTACTGCTTCCGCCAAAACCTTAATGAATTCATTGATCGCAGCTTTCACAACTTGCGGCTGATCGGACACCGTGTTTAGTTCCAAACCCAGGGGGAGTTCTTTTTTGATGCGCTTTATAGCCTCATCGAGGTTTTGCCCCAGGTCCAGAATATTGCCACCTTTTTCCATGGATGCTGCCAGACCTATGGCCGGCAGACCATTATAAAACATCTTGGGTTCCGGTGGATCTGCATAACCACGTTTGATACCCGCAATATCACCCAGGCGAAAGGTACGTCCTCCGGCCCGAATTGGCAAACTCTTAAGCTCCTTAACCTTTTCAAACATACCTGTTGTACGGAGAAATATCTTATCTGTGGATGTTTCCATCATGCCGGAAGGAGCCATGGCATTCTGAGCCGCAACAAAGCGGGCGATAACAGCCGGATCAATACCCAATAAGGCAAGCTTGCCGTTTTCTATCTCGATAGTGATTATCTCGGGCTGAACCCCCAACAACTCAACTTTTTTGATATCTTTTATACGCAAAAGGTTTCGACGGATTTTTTCAGCTCTTTCCCGCATTTCCTCATATGTAAAACCGTCACCCGTAAGTGCATAGACACAACCAAAAACGTCATCAAAGCGATCATTAAAGAAAGGCCCAACAACACCTTGAGGAAGCGTTACCTTTATATCGTTGACCATATTACGCACTTCAAGCCAGGTTGGACGAACCTCGTCTTCGTGGACATCATCTTCTTTTAAAGCAACATATATAATGGATTTTCCCGGGGTGGAGTAACTCTTGAGATAATCCAGACCCGGTGTTTCCTGGAGCTTTTTTTCAATCTTGTCTGTTACCTGCTCTTCTATCTCTCTGGCGCTGGCACCTGGCCAGGCAACGCTTACGATCATCTGGCGGATAGTATAGTCAGGATCTTCCATGCGTCCCAGGTTTTGATAAGAAATGACTCCGCCAATAAAGGTAATAAAGATAAAATAGTAAATTATCTGCTTATGATTCAGCGCCCATTCTGTCAGATTAAAGGATTTCACTTTTTGTCACCTTCCATAACTTTCACCTTCTGACCTTCACGCAATTTATGAACACCGGCTGTAACAATAACTTCTCCTGTTTTCAAACCATCCGAGATCTGAACCCGGCCATTTCCGAAAATGCCCGTCCTGACCGGTCTGAGCCAGACTTTTTCTTCCCGGACTATCCAGACACAGGGGGTTTCTTTAGTTTGGTACAGAGCTGACAGGGGAATAGATGCAATAATGGTTTGATCATCCGGAGCTGCGATTTCTACTTTAGCTGTCATGCCCAGTTTGATTTCCGGCAATTGTTGTAACAGACTTACGCGAACCTTGTAAGTACGGGAAACGGGGTTCGCCATAGGCGATATTTCACGAATTTTGCCTGCAACAATCAAATCAGGCAGAGCCCAGAAAGTAATCCTGATCAAAGTAACATTTTTAAGATCACCAATACGGTTTTCAGGAACATAGATTTCAATCTCTAATTCTTTCTCATCTACCATAGTTATTACAATCTGTCCGGGGCCCACGACTTGTCCTGCCTCGGCACTGATTCCGGAAACCACACCCGAACGATCCGTACGCAGTGAACTGTATTTTAACTGGTTGGATACCTGTACATATTGAGCCTCTGCCTGCTGATACGTTGCTTGTGCTACTTCATAAGTACTTTCATAACGGTCAAGTTGTGCACGGCTGACCACATCCTGCTCGTACAATTGCCGATAGCGATTCAGGTTTTTCTCAGCCAAGTCCAATTGGGATTTAATAGCAGCAACCCGGGCAATTTGGCTGTTTACAGTTTCTGCAATATCCTGAGGATCAATCTGCATCAGTATCTGTCCCTGCTTGACCATGGAACCAAGCTCCACATATCGCTTGATTATTTTACCACCTACCTGAAAGGCTAATTGACTTTCCCTGCGGCCGCGAACCTCTCCTGAATACGAATAGTTTTTTATATTATCAGTAGTACTATCAACAATCATGGTACGAACCAGAGGGGTATCATCCTCTATCAAAGGAGCTGCCTGAAAACGGTCTTTGTAAAAAATCCCGGCAAAGATAAGACAAAATAAAAACATCAACAACAGAATCATGTATATTTTATTTCTGAGATTAGACACAAACAATTAAATACTCCTTTTTTATTTATAAATTTCCCGCAAATCGATTCCGGTAGCATAATGAGTCGCAGCCTCCGCTCTACGGTAATCATAAATAGAGCGGATGCGATTCGTCTCGGCATTTGTCATAAGGGTCACGGCATCAAGTACTTGTGTAGCCGTACCTTCACCTTCCTCATATCGTCTTTTGTTAATACGCAAATTTTCCTGCGCCTGATCCACGGCATCCTGGTTTGCCAGAATACGTGCATAAGCATTATGCAGATCAAGGGTGTAGCGCTGCAGTTCCAGTTTGATTTCATCAACAAGCCTGGCCCGTTGCTCCAGAAGCTGATTCTTTTGATACCCGGTTTTTTGTAAGTTTGCCATGGAACGTCCACCCTCGAAAAGATTTATGTTGACCCCGAACATCAACGACCAGTTATTCTCATGGAGCTGGTAGGAATTTTCCATATAATCATTTGATGCTCTCACGAAAAATTTCGGCAAAAATTCCGACTTTTTTGCAACCGTTTCAAGATTGATAGCATTTAATGTCCGGTCTACAATCTTTATTTCCGCACGCTTTTTTAAAGCTTCCATCCATAACTGTTCCAGATCAGGATTGGAAGGCGGCAAAATAGGATTATTTATCTCTTCAGCCCTGACCGGACTGTTTAGGGGTCTCAAAAGTAGATTGTTAAGATTCGCCGAACGCAAGGCTTCCAGATTTTTTAGTGTCAGTTGCTTCTGTCTGGCGTCTGACAGACGTACCTGGACCTGCAAAAGATCATTTCTGGTAGTAACACCTGCCTTGTAAAGCTTGTCCGCATCCCTGTAATGTGCCTCCAGCCGCTCAATATCCTTGTCTGCCGCAACAACCAGATGTTCTGACTCCAGCAATTCATAGAACACTACAGTAAATTCTAAAGCGGCGGAGTTTCGTATTCTGGCAGAATCAAATTTTTTTGCTTCAAGAAGCATACTGCTTGCCTGATAACGTGAAAGGCTGCCATAAAAATCAAACAGAATCTGCTGTATGCTGATACTGTATGAATAGTGATGGGAGTCGGAAGTATTGATTGCCATACCGTTTACGGTCATAGCCGGTTGACGGTCCAGACTTGTATGCCCTGCAGAAGCATCGATTCTGGGCAGAAGACCTGAACGTGCAACATTAACATCCGACTCGGCAATTCTTTCGCTAAACCCTGCGATTTTAACAGCCCGGCCTTGTTTTGTAACGATTTTCAGACCTTCTGAAAGAGTTATCATTTGCGGTACATCATCAGCAGCAATACCGGCATTTGAGTAGCAGATTAATATCACCGTAAGTAAAATTGTCCGCCACTTCTTGATCATTGATAAATTTATCTTACAATATCTCATGCAATATCTCTTTATTGATTTATAATTTATTAATCTTCCATCATAACCCAGCAGGTATGATCTACCAGACCAAACCGCTTCAGACCACAGGCCAAACAAAAGCCTACATCTGTTTTTGTATTTGTTTGTTTCCGCTCCTGCCACTGGAGAATTACGCTGATATCACTGTTGGTGGCAGAATTTATATAAAAGTTCATTTCCGGAATCGCCGGTCCCTTGAAAGTTTTACAAAATTCCTTCAAATATTGGCGGGCCTGCTCCGCAAAATGGCCGGATGTTCGAACAGCTACTATCTCCAGAAGTTTCATCATAATTTACCTCACTTTCCCTTTTTATGTATTAGCCAAAAACGTGCCAAAATATTTATCTTGCAAATACAGACATATAAACGAATTCAACAAACAAAGTTATTGTATGCAACGCCTTACGCGTTGCATTTCGCGCTTATTGCTTTACAGATTGTAATAAGCTATATTTTGACTATCTATTTTGACTGCTTATCAAAATTCGGACTTTTTTGGAGTTCATAAATAATGGGAGACACTAATGCCGATAGATGAAAATTATTTTTTCCGGGAAGCTACGCTGCGCATCTGCAGTAGTCTGGAGATCGAAAAAGCGCTATGGAACTGCTTTATCTATATCCGTGACTATATCCCGGCAGATATAATACTTATAGATATTTATGATCCGGAAACCGGGATTGGGGAAACCATTGCAAAAGCAGATTTAAGCGGAGGAAAACTTATATCCGCCAAAACTGTTGCTCCGGCGGATACTAAAAAGCTTATCGAGGAATTGCGAATAAACCCTGAAATGACACCAAAGATATTGGTGGCCAACCGAATTGGCGATCATCCGATTTTGGGCCCAATGTCCGATATTGTTGGCCACCCTGATGCCGCGTTTATGGCAATCGGGCCAAACCCGGAATGGGATTTTATTGCCGGTATTCTTATCGGTAATAACAAAGGTAAAAAATACTCGGAAAAACATGTACAATTATTTACGCTTTTAAGTGAACCTTTTACCATTGCACTCAGCAATTATTTACGTTACCGGGAAGTACTGCGGCTTAAAGAAGTTCTTGCGGATGACAACCGGTACTTACAGGAAGAGTTACTGCAGCAGGCAGGAGAAGAGATCGTTGGCGCCCATTTCGGTCTGAAGCAGGTCATGGAAAAGGTCGGCCAGGTTGCGCCCCTTTCCAGTCCTGTTCTCTTGTTGGGAGAAACTGGAACAGGAAAAGAGGTCATAGCCACAGCCATTCATAATCTGTCGCTTAGAAGAAACGGCCCATTTATTAAAGTTAATTGCGGTGCCATCCCTGAATCCCTTATGGACAGCGAACTATTTGGCCATGAGAAAGGTTCATTTACCGGAGCCCTTTCTCAGAAACGCGGCCGCTTTGAGCGGGCCCATGGCGGCACAATCTTTCTTGATGAGATCGGCGAGTTAACTCCAGGAGCACAGATCAGACTCTTGCGGGTAATCCAGGAAAAGGAGATAGAACGGGTTGGCGGATCGGAAACCATCAAGATTGACATCCGGGTTATTGCTGCTACGCACCGCAATCTGGAAACCATGCTGGCAGAAGGCAAGTTCCGTACAGACCTATATTTCCGCCTACGGGTTTTTCCGATTGTAATTTCGCCTCTGCGTGACCGACGCGCCGATATTCCTGCTTTGATCCAATATTTTATGGTGAAAAAGACTCAAGAGCTGGGCTTTTTAAAGGTCCCAACCCTCGCACCCGGTGCAATTGAAAAACTTATGAACTACAACTGGCCCGGCAATGTCCGGGAATTGCAAAATGCAGTTGAGCACGCCCTTATCCTCAGCAGGGAACAACCACTGGCCTTCGATAGTCTGGGTGATATTATTCCCCGCACAGAAGCAATAATACCAGAGAGTAACGGGAAAAACCCTTTCAGTCTTGAACAAACAATGTCAGAAGCGATTGTAAAAGCCCTGCAAATGTCCAATGGCCGTGTAGGTGGTGAAAACGGCGCAGCAAAGATTCTGGAAATTAATCCTTCAACACTTCGAACCAAAATGCGTAAGCTCGGTATCCATGCCAACACCAAAGGAACTAAATGAAAAATCCATTAATTTAATCAGTTTTACATATTGCAATGGCTTATTAAAATGACGAGTCCAAAAATCGTTACTGGTATAACACTTACCATTCATATCCCATCCTTATGGTTACCTCACTAGTCTCTATACCATCACCAAAACCGTAGCAGGCATCCTTGTCTCCAAAAAAGGCCTGAAGCTTCAGATCAGTATAAAACTGGGGGGTAAGATACCACTTGATTGAAGGTTTAAGCATATACGTACTGCCTTCACCATGTTTTCCGGGATTAACTGCTACTATAATTATTGGATTAAGCCTGGAAGCCCACCAATAGGTCATGATTTGAAACATGAACACATCTTGTTCTCTCATATTTCTGCGGTCGTATCTGAGTGTTTTGTGGTTGGCTGTTTCAAATGTGGTGCCTTCATAATGCGGAACGTAATGCGAATCGCTCAAATAGTTATTCCATTCATTGATAGTTTTATGAATCCATTCTACTGAAACTTTCGTCAGATCTTTAGAAAGCCACCTTAAGCGCAGATCCTTGTCAATCGCAAGCATTGTTTTTGTAACAGGATGATATTCAAATGTATATTGTTCAGTTCCTGCTGCATTATAATAATAACTTGATCTTGGAAGACCTATAGGATACGCCGTATATCGGGAAACCTCTCCTCTTACGATAGCTTCCAAGCCAAACGCCAACAATTGGTAACTGAAATAAGCTCCGTAAACATGTTGCTTGTTATAATTCATCTCGGCTGTTGATGGGAACGGAAGATTAAAAAATGTTGGGTTGAGTACAAAATCCTTCATTATCACGCTTGGTTCATTAACTACATCTCTGAAATATACAAAAGATAAGTTGAGTCTGTCTCCGATTAATGCAGATACCTTGGCTCCGTATTCATTATTGTTGGTGGGAACGTTATACCGGAATTTTGCAATCCCCTTATTATCGGCAAACGGCAATATGCTTGCATATGGAGCTTGCAATTGACCCTCAGATGTATAATTGGTTACTGTGTCAAGAGGCCCGAATTGAGTAGGCCTGATATCAGGAATCCACAATAAATCAAAATTGAGTCTGATTTTTGTCATTTTTGGAAGACTGTAATTGAGCCGGCCCATCCAAAGAGGAGTCTTAACATCATCGGGATTCTGAAAAAATAAATTGAAAGAAGTATCCGGCGGGTTGATAACATCATTAAGTGTTTCCAGCAGACCCTCGCCCCAGGAAACGATTTGTCTTCCCGGCCTGAAAAAGCCGTTTCCAAAATCACCTCTATAAGAAAAATCTATAAAGGCTTCCCTTAAATCACTTTCAAATCTTACGTCTTCTAAGCCGTAATCAAACCTTGAAGCACCAAGATTATTTTTGATATCGTATCTCTGTGCAGCAAGATCAAAAATCGAATCATAAGCGCCACGAAACGTTAGATGTAATTTTTCTACTGAAAACGACCCCCATTGCATTTTAGGATCAATATCAATATCGAATTTTAAAGTATTTCTTTGTTGTACTCCATATGCTTCATCGAAAAAGCCGTACTGAAGACCATTTGCATCACGTAAAACAAAACCGGATTCAAAAAACCCATGAAAACTGGTAGACATTGCAGCAGATGCATTTAAAGAGAAAATAATCAATATTACCAAAATGGCAAAAACAAAGACAACTGCTTCACCCAATCTTCTTTTACTCATATCTTTTCTCCTAAAATTTATGTTTTTAAAAAGACACAGCCTCTACCTTTTGATGATATTAGAGCCACTTTCAAAATGTTTCAGTTTGGTCAAGCTCAAGGCGGGAGAAAATTTCAACCACAGGAATACATAGAGTATTTCGAGGATTGAAATTTGAACCCAACGCAGAGATCGGCCAAAATGGGGCGTTTTGAAACTGGCTCATTAGAATATCCATATTTTACTTAGACAATAGCAAAAGATTATCCAGGGTAAAATAATTTGACTTCATTTTTGATTCAGGCATATAAATAAAGGCCTCGGGACTATTAGCGCAATTAGTTATCGTAGCATGCCGAGCTTTTTCATCTACATAGAGCTGATTATCTACATCTCCTGTAGTATTTTTACCAGTCGGTGACTCACTATAATGTACAAATTTAGCCATCCATGTCCGGAATTCGCCGGATTTTTCATACACCTCTTTATACCAGATAGTATAAGTCTCCTGATCAATATAATTTACGTGTAACCCCCAACTATAATATGGATCTTTTGGCATCTGTTCAACAATCCAAACTTTTCTGGGAATATAGGTTATAACTCCTGTTGCAGGTGCCCAGGCAGCACCCTTAAATCCCGGAATTTCATAATTCAATTTGAAGCACCTGCCTGTGTAGGGATATTTTAGAGCAATCCTTCCATCCGGAAATTCCTCAACAGGAATCATATTCGGACTAGTAAAAGGAACAAGTACTGTCTTTTCTCCAATATACTTCCAATTCATTGAACGGTCTTTGCCACTCCAGCCCTGGTTCATATCCATCCATGCATCAGAACCCATATATGGGTCTGACCTCGAGGTTGAGCCGGTTTGTCGAACCCTGCGAATTGCAGGAACAAAGGCATAAGAGCTGTCCTGCCTTGAGTCCATATAAATGTAGGACATCATATTAGTACCCTTGAGACACATCGGCTCCAAAGCTCTTATAAATGCATATCTCAGAACATGATCGGGATTCTTTTTTATTTCCTGCCCCGGCGGTCTGCCTGTCATATATAGACGATGATCTAAACCATCTGAATAACGTTCTAACCCTGATTCATTTATCCATAACATAGGCCTGCGCAACCTTGTGGCCATGAAACGGTATATCTGAAAATCAAAGTTCAATATAATTTTACTTCCTGCCTTGGGATCTTTAAGATCAATGCTTGGAAAAGGAAAACCATAAATATTATATAATGGAATTTCCCCAGTGCTTTTTTCGACTAAATCACCGTCAGGACTTATGTCAAATTTTCCGGCATTTTTCGCACTTGCATCAATAAAGCTGTTTGAGAGTTTATATTTAAAATTTATAGCTCCCGGCGTAACAACCATATCACCCCTTTCAACTGCGCGGTACATGGCCGGAATGAGGAGGTCTTTAAATTGACTACAGTTAGTCTTATCAATCACTTTCGGCAAATCCAGCGCCAAAGCAGCACCACAAAATAAAAACAGAACTAATAACGAACATAATGACATTTTAAAATACTTGAATATCTTTTTATGCTTCATCTTTCTTTTCCTCCTTATTTTCCTATAGCTGCTGTGATTACTTTTCTCTATGTTAAGATCATATCAATCTTAAAACAGGGCATGCTCATGTCTTACAGTATTACTTCACAGCAACCGTAAGAACTTTTGATTGATTTAAGATCCGCTTGCTGTTGCGGTTCATGATCATATCCGGCCTCTTACAGGGACAATAGCCGCGTTAGTTTTTCAAAATGAGATCGGGTAATATCGATTTTTGCAAAGTTGGATATAAATCTTTGATGTTTTGCCAAACGGGTGTAAACCACTGCCATGCGCCAGGTTGCAAATACTTCATGATAGAAAAAATTCTCTACTTTTCTATTTGTTATCCGCTCATAGTGGGCAAGAGTTTCTTTTACTCCCGGAAGCCCCTCAAGACGAGGAGATGGTTTGGTCTGTAGTCCTTCGCTTGTAGCCCAGTCCATATGGATGAACCAGCCCAGATCGGATTCCGGATCTCCAAGAAATGCCATTTCCCAGTCCAGTACTGCTACAACCTCATCACTTTGGTACATCAAGTTAGCCAGCCTGGCATCACCCCAACACAATGAAACGTACCTGGGTTCATAAATGTTTTCTTTTAGCCAGTCCCTGGTACGCTCCAGTATAGGTGGAGGTGGCTCCTCATTCATCTCAAGCATTTTATCGTAATATGCTATTTCCTGATCAATGGGGTCTGCGCCACCTCCGGGAACCCCCAGAAAACCAAGATCCACCTCTTCCAAGTCGAGTGTATGGATCTTGGCCATTGTATCTACGGCCTTCCACCATATTCTGGCCCTTTCCTCCAGTTTCGCCTCATAAAGGGGCCCTGCCACATGGTAGGGCGGATGGTCACCGGGAATCCATCCCTGAACCTGTGCCACGATGTAGAAAGGAATGCCGATTACAGATTCATCCTCCTCCAGCCATCGCGTCTTTGGAACAGGTACAGCCGTCTTCTCCAAATGCTTCATTAATATAAATTGTTCTTTCATATCGTACTTGGGAAACATCAAAAAACCCGTAGGGGCGCAGCGAAGAACTAAATTTTCCACCCGCATAACCTCGGCTTCCCACCAACTGAGTTCGAAAAAAAAAGTCTGATTGGAAAGTCCGGAAACCGGTTTTTTCAGAGGTGAAAGCGAAATTTGGCTCGCCTGGGGTATTTTGCTCTTAAACCAGTCCATTAGTCTTACCCGGATATCCTCTATGTCCATATCTTTTGACATGATATTCTCCTTTATGGCGCATAACGATGATGTTTTCCGTGAATACCAAACTGGATCATCCCGGTGCCGGTCTCATTGCCACAGCGGCATTCCACCATATAGGTGGGCCCCTCGGAAATGTTCTTCAATACTTCCGTATCCGTGATATCCAACTTTTCCCCTTCGATCCAGTCAGGTCCCATCCACCTTCCAAGGCGATATCCTTTGTAAGGCCAATAGCCGCCTGCATGTATGAAAATGACCGTTACGACACGAAAGGAAATATCAATCTTTGAGCCGTCGCCTGCCGTATATACAACCCGCCCGGCTCTCATTCGTTTAGTACCCGGCACCAACTCGATTTCTATTGTTTCTCCGATCAGTTTCAGCTCCGGCTTGGCGTCATTGTATGCATAGCAGAGACCGCCACTGAAATCCAATTGCTTACCGTGGTAGTCTTCCCGGTGTGTTGAAAGGATAGACCACTTGTCGAATTGAAGAATATTCCAATCGAATGTGATGCCCGGTAACGGTTCGGGAGGCTGTAAACCCTGCTCTTCTGCATGGAGGTTAGCGTGCCATCGCAGACCCCAGGAATGGTCCCTGTGTGCAACCCAGGTATCAGGTTTGATGTCATAGGTTTTACCCTCTACTTTTACCCAGCCTTTGGCACGTCCCGTCTGCCCGTAACGGTACATGTTTTCCTGCATCCGGCCACGGCTGCGGGCAAATTGGGGCTTTTCCTCGTGAGGAGGCATACAGGCCTCGAATTCCACTTCCCAACTTATGCCGTACTCATTTTCCGCCAATAGCCACTTAACTGTTTTCATTCCCTCAATTACTTCGTAGGTAAGGGGGCCAACCTTTACTTCATCATTACGGGGCCGCATTTCACGCGATGCCCTGATGTTATATTGTGTCTTACCGTCTATAGTCAGCAAGCCGGAACTATCCATTACATTGCGATTGGTCGAAACTCCGAATACGGTACTCAAATAAATCCTGCCGGAAATATCATATGCGCAACACCAGATATTTTCCCGCCAGTTATCGCCACTGTCCACCACATGGTCGAAGGTGGAGGGGATCTGATGACAAAGAAATTCATCGTATTTGGTAAGCATGAATAACCTCCTTTTTAACCAGTATTATAACCCCACTTCATGGGATTCCATTGAGTCCGCTACAATCCTTTTGCCATCTATTTCAAAATCGGAGTGACATTCGGATATAAACCGGGCATAATGTCTTAGCCCTCTCCATTTCTCCGGATCAATTTTAAAGCTGCCAAAAGCGTCAATAGGCACGTTTTTTACTATGTGCTTCACGCTATAGGTTGCCGTCCCCTGAATCCTGGGTTCATCAATACTGAGAACAATCTTTTTAGGCAGGCTGGCGCCTGACTCCGTCAATTCAAGGTCGATTAATTCCACATACATGCCGGCACGATTTGAATATTCAAACAGCTTATCCCCGCTTAAAGACCAAAGCCACTTGCATCTTTGAAAACCAAAGGTAGGGTTGAGTACCGCATCCCACCAAACAAATGTGTGCTGGGGAAGATATACCTTTCCCCAGGACCAGCAATGGTGCTGAAACTCACCGGGAGGAGCGTATTTCCATTCATGATCTCCATAGCCCTCTCCCTCTACCGGGATTTCTTTACCATCTATGATCAGTTTGCCGGTAACACGGCATCGGGGGCGAACGGCATATCCAAAATATAATGGTGTTGGCGGGCCTTGCTCTCTTCCCTGATAAACCCCGTCGGGTGGTTCAAAAATAGGTTGCGTCAGGCATTCATAGACAAAATCTGCGCCCATGTTTTCATGACGAAAATGCATCTCGTATTTAGGGAATTTACCGAATACATAATTGTCCCCCATCTTGACATCACAGTATTCCGTTTTTGCGGTAATAGTATCCGTGTCAAAAAAAGTTACTACATTTGTCAATTTTCCATCCGGTTCACAGACATCAAGCCAAATACTGGACTTGGCGGGAGCAGTATGAAACATAAGCTGCATGGAATATCCGTTAGTAAAAATACCATCATGAAACCACAACTGCATTACCCCCGGCTGAGGGCGAAAACCATGGTGTTTTTCATCAGGCCAATATAATTTTGGGTTTTTCTCCATAGTCTGATTCTCCTTTTTGCGTTAATTCCACTTTCCCCCTGATTGGAAAAGAAGCATCAATGTTTAATTTCAATTTATCTTAGTTTTTTACTTTAGCTTAAATCGTGCCACAATTTTTATCTTTATAATTACAGAGAGTTAAACGAAGCCGCCAGCATTACCTATGGAATATAACAGTTATATCTGTTGCATTTTATGGGTACTATACTAAACTGTGTAATATAATAGTTTTTATCCATCAATAATGGGAGACCCCCATGAAAATAAATGAAAACCATTTTTTCCGGGAAGCCACGCTACGGATTTGCAGCAGTCTGGAAATCGAAAAATCACTGTGGGATTGTTTTATGTTTATACGCGACTATATCCCTGCGGATATCATGCTTATCGCTGTTTATGATCCTGTGCACGAGATTGCAGAAATCATTGCAAAAGCGGATTCAAGTGGAGGAGAACTTACCTCCATCAAAAGTGTCACAACGGCAGAAACAAAAAAACTAATCGAAGAAATGAAAATAAATCCAATGATGAGGCCTAAGGTATTGGTGGTCGATCGAATAGTTGAACATCCACTAATGGGATATATATCAGATATTATAGGCTATCATGATGCATCATTTATGGCGATCGGACCAAAGCTTGAATGGGATTTTATCGCCGGCATTTTTATCGGTAATAATGACGGTAAAAAGTATTCCGAGAAACATATACGACTTTTTTCGCTTTTGAATGAACCCTTTGCTATGGCCCTTTCCAATTATCTGCGTTACCGGGAGGTTTTGCGACTCAAGGAAATCCTGACGGATGACAACCGGTATTTGCAGGAAGAGCTGCGGCAGCAAACGGGAGAAGAGATCGTTGGCGCACATTTTGGCCTCAAGCAGGTCATGGAAATGGTCAATCAGGTTGCTCCTCTGGCAAGCCCTGTTCTTTTGCTGGGGGAAACGGGAACCGGGAAAGAAGTAATAGCTACAGCCATCCATAATCTGTCGCTACGCAGAAATGGTCCCTTTATTAAGATAAATTGTGGCGCTATCCCGGAATCCCTTATGGACAGTGAGCTTTTCGGACATGAGAAGGGAGCCTTTACAGGAGCTTTTATTCAGAAACGTGGCCGCTTCGAGCGGGCCCAGGGCGGAACTATCTTTCTTGATGAGATCGGTGAGTTAACGGCAGGGGCACAGATCAAGCTCTTGCGGGTGATCCAGGAGAAGGAAATTGAACGGGTTGGGGGAACAGAGACCATAAAGGTTGACATTCGCGTTATCGCAGCCACACACCGCAATCTGGAGACCATGCTGGCGGAAGGTAAGTTCCGCGAGGATCTTTATTTCCGCCTCAAGGTTTTTCCCATTGTGATTCCTCCGCTTCGTGACCGGCGAGCCGATATTCCGGCACTGGTTCAATATTTCATGATGAAGAAGAACCGGGAAATGGGTTTTGTAGAAGTTCCTACCCTCGCTCCGGGAGCTATTGACAAACTGATGAATTATAACTGGCCCGGCAATGTCAGGGAAGTACAAAATGCTGTAGAGCGCTCTCTTATCCTCAACAGAAAGCAACCGCTTACCTTTGACAATATAGGACACAGTACACAGCGAACAAATACCATGATACCAGTACCTGAGATGGAAAGTACTTTCAGTCTTGAAATAGTAAACTCACAAGCAATTATAAAGACATTAAAGATAACTGGTGGCCGTATAGAGGGCGAAAAAGGCGCTGCAAAGCTTCTGCAAATAAATCCTTCAACACTTCGTGCAAAAATGCGCAAACTTGGCATCCCCTTCGGCAGGAAAGTGACTGAGTGAAGAGAAACAAACGAAAAATTACCTGCTTTGTATTATTTAATAAATGGTTAGACATATTCTACCCAACATAATTTTCAATCAAACTGTGATATATAAAAATATCTTAAATTGAGAAACAGCAAAGAAGTTGTCGATGTAACAATTTTTTCCCGGAAAAAACTGCAATTCACCTACCACTGTTCAGTAGGATGCTGTTGTTAGAATTGAGGAATACGGATGGAAAGAAAGTAATGACCCGCATAAGCCGCGCCAACAAAGTTGCAGGAAAATCGCCGGGCTTTCACCACATCTGCAATAGCGAGAATTTGCACCTCAAGGAGAACGTCATCACCCGTCAATTTCCTTGGGTAACCGGATCCATCCATCCGTTCATGGTGCTGGCAGACAATCTCTCCCCTTATTTCGCATCAAGCACCTGCCGCACCGCATTCGCTAATTCTCTTTTAAGAATGGGCTTTGTGAGATATTTTCGGATTCCCAACTCGTAAGCTTTTTTTTCTGAAATCAATTCATTAAAACCAGTACACAGAATTATTGACATATTAGGCCTAATATTCAGCACCTCTTTTGCAAAGTGATCTCCGGTCATTTTCGGCATTGTCATATCGGTGATAATCAAATCAAAGTCATCCGGTCGCGAGCGAAATACCTTAAGGGCGACTTCACAGTCGGTGAAGGTAAAAACCTTGTAGCCCAAACTTCGTAGCATTTCCTCCTCCATTCGAACTATTATTTCTTCGTCATCTAATATAAGAATCAGCTCTGATCCTCCAATTAACGGTTTGGAAGGAGTTTCTGGTTTTATTGGAAATGGCTCAACTTCAATAACAGGAAAATATACCCGAAAAACAGAGCCTTTTCCTAGTTCACTATAAACCGTGATAGCGCCTTTGTAGTTATTGACAATACTATGAACAACAGCCAAACCCAGGCCTGTTCCTCCGCTCTTATCTTTAGTCGTGAAATAAGGCTCAAATATTTTATCAATTACTTCCCTGGGGATGCCTGGCCCGGAGTCACTAACCTCAAGCATTACATATGGTCCTGGCATCAGTTCAAACTTATTTACCAAATCTTGAGGTCCAAGTTCCACTCCGGCAAGCGAAAACCCCAATATTCCTCCGGTCTTTAACATGGTTTGGTAGGCATTCGTGCACAGGTTCATCAATATCTGATGGATATGGATCGGATCAGCCATAATGGCATCACAATTCTGATCAATGTTTTCTCTTATTTCAATATTAGATGGGATTGAGGAGCGCAAGAGTTTAAGCGTCTCCTTAAGTGCAAATTGGATTTTCAGCGGTTTGGGTTCTCCCTCAGGTCGACGGCTGAATGTTAAAATTTGTTTAACCAGTTCCTTGGCCCGTTCTGCAGCAATAAGAACCTGTTGCAGATCAGCAATGATTGGGCTGTCTGGAGATTCACTCCCAATCGCCATCTCCGCATAACCCAGAATAGGAGTAAGGATGTTGTTGAAGTCGTGAGCTATTCCACCGGCCAGGGTACCGATGGCCTCCATTTTCTGGGTCTGTTGGAGCTGATGTTCCAGTTTTTTAAGGTCGGTGATATCTCTGGCAACATGAATCAACGAAACCAGCACGCCATTTTCGCCTAGAATAGGTGCGATCGAGACAAGAAATGTTTTCCCAAGGAATTTATGGATAATAATATTGGAATGGACTTTGAGTCCCTGAAGGGTGTCATGAACCGGACAATCGGGGCAAGGTGCATCTAACTCATTAAAGATTTCATAGCAATGACGGCCTATAAGCCCTCCCGGCTCTGCGGAAAAAAAATGGGTGCAGGCATCATTAGCCCTGGTGATGCGCATATCCTTGTCCATGATCATGATTAGGTCTGGAACAGCGTTAAAGGTTATTTGCCATTCTTTTAAACTTTTTTGCAATAACTCCTTATCATGTATACGTGCGGATATGTCACGCACATTAGCTTGAATGGCTGATGATTTGTCAGTGAAGGTTATTTCAGCGGGAAAAGGTTTTGATGTTTTTAGGTTTATCAACACATTATCAAAAGTATAAAAACCTTTGACGCTAAGGTTTTTCAGCAATTTTTGTAAATCACAGTTCTTCTCGACGATACCCACATTCTGTATCTTTTTCTGAAGAAGCTCGTCTTTATTTATACCCAACAACTCAGTAAGCGCCCGATTAACATCGATTATGGTTCCGGTTTCTTTATTGACGAGCAATAATCCGTCGTTAGAGGTTTCAAACATTCGCCGAAAGCGTTCCTCAGACTCGCGGAGTTTTTGCTCTTGTAGCTTCCGTCTCGTATAGTCTTCAATGGAAAGTAAAATGACCTGTTTGTCTAAAGTTGAAAGAGTTGTGCATCGTGAGTTTACTCGCAACATTTTATGTCCCAAGCGGGGGAATGTATGGTCAATTTCATAGTCATCCACTCCCTTATCTTTTTTCGAGAAGCAATTGTCAATCAAATGCCTAAGAGCGGGAATATCCCATTCATTATCCAAAGCCGAGTAGAGATGATGCTGCAAAATTTGGTCTGGGGTAATATTGAAGGTGTCGTAGAATCTCTGGTTCGCAGAAATTACCTTGAGGTCGGAGTCCATAATAAGAAATGGCTTGCGAACTGTTTCAAGAATGTCCGCAATTTCGTCCAGGTAGCTTTCAAATGTCTTATTAGAGTTAGCATCGTTACCAATTTCCATGATAATCCTCATGATATTTGGCTGAAGTTTTGATTCGTTATCGGTTGAACAACTATTCTATAGAAAAAAACTACCTTTTATGCAAACCTTAGGGTTATGTGGAAAAAGCATGGTCTATGCCAGTTCTGCTTTTTACTTTACCCTTTGCTGACAATAATGTTTTAAATGACCCGATTATAGTATTAAGATAATAATATATTGAATAGTATCCTGTCAATATCGGGAAATTCTGGTGCTGTGAATAGCTCTAACTGTATTACAGAAAATACAAAGCCATCTGCTATTTCTCCCATAAACTTTAAAACTAAGTTGTCTATTATCTTGAAATTAATAAAAAATCAATTTGTTATAGTATATATCAGCAATTCTCGGTGAATGTAATTTTTGGTCATCAGATTTAGGAATATAGAAAAGTTTGCTGAAAGATTGTGATAGAGACAGAAAAATTATTAGCAAAAGTCATGAAATTTAACAATACAAATAAGGGGCGGATAAATTTGGGCTGTTTTTGGCAATATGCAATTATTCCAAATAAACTGATTGCTTTTACGAAAAATAATCTCAGGTTTTGTTTTGAACGATAAATTTTAGGCAGTTTATTATTTCACCGAGAATTGCTGGTGTGATATTCTGTAATTGCTATTTATTATCTGTTAACACGTATCATGTATAATGCAGGATTTTGTAAGGTTGATTTCGTTTGTGTTGATTACAGGAAGTAAAGCAGAAATTGTAGTGACTAATTTTCTCTAATACTTAGCTATCACGGTGAAGCGCAAAGCTCCTTCGGTTGGTACGCTCGATGTGCCCATATTCACCTCTCGTTATGTTTTAAGAGTTTCCATCACCCAACCCTACGGCCGCATTAGTCGATTAAGCAGTATCTTTACTATTAATATGGCGAGGCCTGCCCGGAGAAGAGAAGGAGGAACGGAGAATTAACTTAATCATCCGGACAAATCACCTGAGCCAGTTTCAAAACGCCCCATTTTGGCCGATCTTAAGCGTTGGGCTCAAATTTTAATCCTCGAAATACTCAATGCATTCCTGTGGTTGAAATTTTCTCCCGCCTTGAGCTTGACCAAACTGAAACGTTTTGAAAGTGGCTCACCTCGCCATATATTTTATGTTAAAAACATTATAAATGATTTCAAAATCAGACTTATTTAGACAACATTAAGAAATTATTTACTGTAAAATAGTCAGGATTCATCTTGGACGCAGGTAAGAACATGCGTGCTTCAGGATTACCCCTACGGCCTGACCATGTTGCGTGTTTATATATCTCATCAACATAGAGCGAAGTATCATAATCTGCTGTGCTGGTCTTGCCGCTGGGCGATTCACTGTAGTGCAACAACATGCTAACCCAGGTATGGAATGCGCCTGCCTTGTCATATACCTCCTTATACCATATTGTATAAGTTTCCTGATCAACATAGTTTATATGCAATCCCCAGTTATAATACGAATCTTTAGGCATCTGTTCTATAACCCAAACTTTTCTTGGAATATAGGTAAGCGTGCCCGGAGCCGGAGCCCATGCATCACCCGTCCATCCCGGAACTTCAAAACCTAATTTCAAGCGTGTACCGCTGTAAGGGTATACAGGTTGAACGCTTCCATCCGGCAAATCCTTCATTGGAAGCATGTTTGGGCTGGTAAAACTGACAAGGATAGTCTTTTCTCCCACCAGCGTCCATTTCATGGTACTGTTTTTACCGCTCCACATGTAACTCATATCAACCCATGCATCAGAGCCCATATATGGGTCGGACCTGGCTGTTGATCCTGTTTGACGTATTCTTCTGATAGCAGGCACATAAGCATAGTTGGTATTATCCCTTTCGTCTATAAAGACGTAGGACATGGTATTTGTGCCCTTAAGACTCATCGGCTCCAGAGCATTCTGTAATTCATATGTAAGAACATTTTTAGGATTTTTTATTTCTGTGCCCAGAGGCCTTCCCATCATATAAAGGCGTACATCAAATCCTTCTAAATAACGTTCCTGTTCGGTTTTGTTAATCCACGCAACATAAGAATTTAGACGTGTCCCTATTAAACGATATTTCTGATAATTGAAATTCCATATAATCTTATCTGCCACCCTGGGATCATTACGGTCAATCTTCGGAAAAGGCATGCCGTAAAAATTAGTTGTTGCAATTTTCCCTGTGCTCTTTTCGATTAAATTACCAGCAGAGTCAATGTCATATTTTCCTGCATTTTTAGCGCTTGCAGCAAGAAAGTCATCCGGATGCTTGTAAATAAAGTTTATCTTACCAGGCGTAACAACCCAGCCTCCCCTTTCAACCGCCCTGTATAAAGGTGGAATAAGTAAATCTTTGTATTGAGCGCAGTTAGACTTGTCTATCAACTTGGGTAAATCCGCAGCCTGCAAAGTACCACCAATACCCAAGAGAAAAACAAGCAGTGTAATGAACGGTAATCCTGTCCGGTTAAAAAATCGCATAATTCTTATTTTCACTTTTTCCTCCTTTGCTTTTTCGCAAATTCAAAAAACTGTTGTTATTTCAAGTATTGCCTGACAATGTTTATAACATCTGTTTAAACAACTTTACGGCAATCAAATAACGGCTTACCATTCATATCCCAGTTTTAAAGTTACCTCACTGGTTTCTATACCATCAGCAAAACCATAGCAGGCATCCTTGTCTCCGAGAAAGGCCTGCATTTTAAGATCGGTATAAAGAGTGGAGGTAATATACCACTTGATTGAAGGTTTAATCATATATGTAGTGCCTTCACCATGTTTTCCGGGATTAACTGCTACTATTAGCATTGGGTTAAGCTTGGATGCCCACCAATAGGTCATGATCTGAAGCATAAACACATCCTGTTCTCTCATATTTCTGCGGTCGTATCTTAACATTTTATTTCTATGTGATGCATTGGTTCCCATTACATTATTATTGTCCCAATACAGTGTGGTACCTTCATAATAAGGACTATAATGTGATTCGCCTAAATAGTTATCCCATTCATTAATAGTTTTATGTATCCATTCTACTGAAACTTTCGTCAGATCTTTAGAAAGCCACCTCAAGCGCAGATCCTTGTCAATCGCAAGCATTGTCTTTGTGACTGGTCTGTATTCAAATGTGTATTGTGCAACAGGGAACCCGGCTGCATTCTTTTCCGTTATATATTCTGATCTTGGAAGACTTATAGGATAGGCAGTATAATGTGAAACTTCACCTCTTACAATTGCTTCCATGCCAAACATCAACAACTGGTAGCTGAAAAAACCACCGTAAACATGTTGTTTATTATATGTCAGCGATGCTGTTGTTGGTGTTGGTTGCAAACTAAGTGGGAATACCGGGATTGCTCCGACTTTATAATCCTTCATTACCACGCCTGGTTCATTAACTACATCTCTGAAATATACAAAAGAAAGGTTGAGTCTGTCTCCGATTTGTGCAGATACCTTGGCTCCGTATTCATTATTGTCGGTGGGAACGTCATACCGAAATTTTGTAACCCCCCTATTATCGGCAAACGGCAATATTTTTGCATATGGAGCTTCCAATTGACCCTCAGATGTAGAATTTGCTAATGTGTCAAGAGGCCCGAACTGAGTAGGTCTGATGTCCGGAATCAACAAGAAATCAAAATTAAGGGCAAGATTAGTCATGGTGGAGGGCAGGCTGTAATTAAGCCGGCCCATCCAAAGAGGGGTCTTAACATCATCAGGATTCTGAAAAAACAAATTGAAGGAATTATCCGGCGGGTTGATAACATCATTAAGTGTTTCGAGCATGCCCTCGCCCCAGGAAACGATTTGTCTTCCCGGTCTGAAGAAGCCTCTTCCAAGAGGACCTTTATATGAAATATCTATAAAGGCTTCCCTTAAATCAGCTTCGAATCTGATGTCTTCCAAGCCATAATCAAATCTGGAAGCACCCATATTATCCTTGATGTCATATTCATTTGCACGAAGATCAAAAATGGAATCATATGCGCCACGAAAGGTCAGATGGA